>Ga0209640_10000128_pt1 | contig 50174 bp, 41 predicted proteins | sample RifCSP10_1_FD_184018 | JGI IMG/M metagenome (GOLD analysis project Ga0209640, IMG submission 184018) | Soil microbial communities from Rifle, Colorado - Rifle CSP2_sed 10_1 (SPAdes) (version 2) | ecosystem: Environmental > Terrestrial > Deep subsurface > Rock core/Sediment | place: Rifle...
CGGGCGGCTCCGAACGGGCCCACGCGATGAGATCGCACGAGCCGGCAAGCTGCTCCACCAGATGGCTGCCCGCGAAGCCCGCGGCGCCGGTAATGAGGACGGGGCCGTTAGACACTACAGTTCCGGGTTCGCGGTTCCACGTTCCGAGTTCGTGTTCGAGGTTCGAGTTCTACGAACCAGGAACCCGGAACCTGGAACGCGGAACCGTTGTCAATGTTTTCCGTATTGGGTTTCGTAATACGAGCGGAACGCCGCGTCGCCTTCCTTGATCGGCCTCCACCACCACTCGTTGCGCCGGTACCAGTCCACCGTTTCGCGAAGTCCGGCCTCGAATTGGATGCGGGGAGTCCATCCGAGAGACTGCAGCTTCGTCGTGTCGAGAAAGTACCTGCGGTCGTGGCCCGGTCGATCCGGAACGGGCCTGATCAAGGCCTGCGTCTTCCCCACCTGCGCGAGCAGCCGGTGGGTGAGGTCGGCGTTGGCGATTTCGTTGCCGCCACCGATGTTGTACACCTCGCCGTTGCGGCCGTTCTCGATGAGCAAGTCGAGTGCGCGACAGTGGTCGTCCACGTGCAGCCAGTCGCGGACGTGTGTGCCGTCCCCGTACAACGGCACTGGAATGTCGTCGAGCGCGTTGGTCACGAAGAGCGGGATGACTTTTTCCGGAAACTGATACGGGCCGTAGTTGTTCGATGCGCGGGTGACGATGACCGGCACGTCGTGCGTGGCCCAGTAGCTGTAGGCGAGGCGATCGGCCCCTGCCTTGCTGGCCGCGTACGGATTCCGGGGCTTCAGCTCGTCGGTCTCGCGGCTTGCCCCCGTGGCGACGCTGCCGTAGACCTCGTCGGTGGAAATCTGCACAAAGCGGCGGAGCCGCGGTGCGCGACGGGCCGCTTCGAGCAGCACGAAGGTGCCTTCGACGTCGGTCCGGATGAACTCGCCCGCTGCGAGGATCGACCGATCCACGTGCGTCTCGGCCGCGAAATGCACCACCAGCTCGGCACGCTCGACGAGAGGCGCGCTCACCGATTCGTCCAGGATGTCGCCGTGGACGAACGTGTGACGCGGGTGGTCGATGACGTCGTGGAGGTTCTCCCGCCGGCCCGCATACGTCAGCTTGTCGAGCGTCGTCACATTCCAGTCCGCGTGCCGTGCGAGGGCGTATCGGACGAAGTTGCTCCCGATGAAGCCAGCGCCGCCCGTGACGAGGACGTCAACCATCCTTGCGCGTCCACTCGTACGGGAGCGTGTCATGGGGCGCCAGGCGGTATTCATCCGGCTCGGCGTAGCGATAGGGCTCTGTCGGCACGTTGACGACGAGTGCGGTTTCAGGACTGATGCATTTCCACCCGTGGTAGACGAGCTTCGGAACCTGGACGAGCGATGGATTCTGCGTGCCGATGAAGAATTCGTTGATTGCCCCGTTGGTGGACGAGTCCGGCCGTGTATCTACGAGCACCAGCTTGACCATGCCGGCAACGCACGCGAAGTTGTCGACCTGTTCCCTGTGGTAGTGCCACGCCTTGACGACGCCGGGGTACGTGGCGGAGAGATAGACCTGCCCGAACTTCGTAAACAGGTCCTTATCGTCCGCGCGAAGGATCTCGAGCAGCCATCCCCGCTCGTCTGGAATCAGGCGCAGGGTCTTTGTCCTTACCCCTTCAATCAGCGGATGCTTCACGACGGTTGCGGAATATGCCGACGGATTCGTCATGGATCACCACCTGATGCCGACTTCAGAATTGTCGCCCAGCATGAACCGATACGCGCTCGGCTTTAGAGGGATGCGGTAGATCTGAACGTTCCTGCCAATCAGGCTGTCGATGACGCGGTTGGCGAGGTCGCGCACGCACGCGCCTTCCAGGATGATGCTGTGTTCGACCTCCGAATCGCGAATCTCCACGTCGTTCATGATGGAGGTGAAAGGGCCGACGTAGGCGTGCACGATGCGCGCGCCGCGGCCGATGATCGCGGGTCCCCTGATGACCGATCGTTCCACGACCGCGTCCTCCTCGATGACCACTTTGCCCTCGACGCGGCTCTGGTCGTCGACCGTCCCCTCGATCCGGCGCTCCAACGTGTCCAGAATCAGCCGGTTGGCCTCGAGAATGTCTTCCAGCTTGCCGGTGTCCTTCCACCAGCCCTCGACGATGTGCGGGCGCACCGTGAGGCCCCGATCGATCAGATCCTGGATGGCGTCGGTGATCTCGAGCTCGTTTCTGAAGCTTGGCTTTATCCGGTTCACCGACTCGAAGATCTCGGCGCCGAACATGTATACGCCGACGAGCGCCAGATCGCCAATCGGCTCCTGTGGCTTTTCGACCAGCCGCACGACGTTCCCGTTACGAAGCTCGGCCACCCCGAACATCTGGGGGTCGGGGACGCGTGCGAGCAGAATCTGGGCGGCAGGCTTCTCGCGGGCGAATTCGTCGACGAAGTGCGTAATGCCCTTGTTGAGCAGGTTATCGCCCAGGTACATCACGAACGGGTCGTTCCCGATGAACGATTGGCTGATCTTGACGGCGTGGGCGAGACCTCGCGGCGCGTCCTGCTCGATGTATTCGACGCGAACACCCCACCTGGAGCCGTCGCCGACGGCCGCGCGAATTTCAGCCTGCGTGTCGCCAACGACGATTCCAATATCGCGAATACCAGCGCCCGCGATGGCCTCGATGCCGTAGAAGAGCACCGGCTTGTTGGCCACCGGCACGAGCTGCTTGGCGCTCGTGTACGTGAGCGGCCGCAAGCGCGTCCCCTTGCCGCCGCTCAGAATCAGGCCTTTCACTCACGAACCCATCAGGCCGCCGAAGGCACCCAAGAAATTCGAGAAGTTGCCGATGCCAGCCAGCACGAACGACACGTTGAATCGGCGGTCCGACGGAATCGGAAAGTCCGAGCGCGACTGCGGAAACTTGAACTTCTGGAACTCGGCCTGGATGCCGCAGCACTGCGCGAGATACGAAACGCCGACGCTCTGGTTGAGGATGCCCGCGCGGCCAATGTCCCATGTCAGCGAGTACGCGCCGGTCGCCCGCCCCTCCAGGAACCTCAGCGAGTTCGACCAGGTCAACGAGCTCTCGGGCATTGTCGTGCGACTGCGGCGCTGGCGGCTGTAGTTCACCGTGCTGGAACCCGCGCGGAACTGTGTCGTGCCTCCCGTCGTCAGGACGTGCAGTCCCTGTCCGTGCACGTCGTACTCGAGCCGCGTCGTCGATTCCAATGCGGGCGAGGGGGTCACCTTGACGTTGACCGCGACATCAGAGAGATCCACCGCACGCGACCGGAACCACGTGCTCGTGTACTGGGTATCATTGAGGCTCGACAGCTTGGTGACATAGTACGTCTGCTGTATGCCCACTGTCAGGAACTGGACGGTTGAAGCAGCCGAGCCCTCGGTCGTGCGCGCTCGATAGAGGAAGCGGTTGTTGAGGCCGTAGGTGAACCGTGCAGTTTCACCAAGAATCACATCGCTGGAATTCGCGAGCTTCAAGACCTGGGAGGCGTTGGCGATAGGAGGGACGTATTCGAGCGCGAAGGTCGGCTCGATGAGATGTTTCATCCGCTCGCTGAATGCGCTGCCGGGCGTGTCCCAGATTTTCGAAAACACCGGGCCCACGACATCCGACCGCAACAGGAGATACTGTCGCGTCAATGGCTCCGTTGTCACGGCGCCGCTCGAATCCGCGCTGCGCGAGTAATAGGTCGTGCGATAGGACGCGCTGGTGTTCAGCGTGAGGAAGCTCAGGCGGGAGAGCGCCGCGCGCACCGCCGGAGCAACGTCGAACCGAGCCAGGCTCTTGTCGTTCTCGACCTTGCCCTTGTTGATCTGCCGGAACGGCAGATAGCTGAAGTCGTTGTTCAGCGACCCGTACACCGGCAAGCCGAACAGCCTGGTCGGGGCAATCGCGGCGGTCAACTGCGGCGTGCTCCCGTACACCTGCGACGAGTCGCTGGCTGTGAACGTCTCGGTGCGCTGAAAAAAGGCATTTGCCGACAGGGCGCCCCAGATGCCGGACACACCCGCTTCCACGGTTCGCGTCGCATTCGAGGCCTGATAGAGGCTCTGCTGGTACAGCTGCTGTGTAACGATGCTGGTTGCATAGTCGATTCGCTCGAGTGCGCGTATCGATGTCCCGAGCATCTGATTGCCGGCGGCGGTGATTTGATACGAAGACTGCGCCGGCAGGCGCGCGACCTGGCCGTTCTGCCTGAACTCCGCCTGCCGCTGCTCGAGCCGGTAGAAGCGGAAGTTGCCGTACGAGCCCTGGCTGGCCACGTACCGGTATTCGGCACCGGCGCCCTGGCCGACGTTGGTGAACCAATCGTGGACGAACGTTGCGTCCTGACTCTGGCCCATCGCCCAGAAGAAGGCGTTGCTGAGCGTCTGGCCGCGCAGTGTCGACGTGCCGTAGGTTGGAAGCAGAAAGCCGGTGGCGCGATCCTCGCTCTTTATAGGGTAGTAGAGCACGGGGAGATAGATCAGCGGCACCCCTTTCACCCGCAGCACGGTGTTTCGTGCGATCGCGTAGTCCTCGAGCGTGATGACAACCGAGCTGCTCGTGATCTCCCATCGCGGCGTCGGCTGAACGCAGGTGGTAAAACCGCCGCGCGTCAACCGGTACCTACGCTGATCGAGCTTCTCGATCGTCTCGCCGTAGAAATAGACCTCGGGCTCCTGATTGCCGAACTGCGCGCGGTCGACCTCATCGCCGAGCGACATGATTCCCGACGCCATGTGAAACGTGCCGGTGCCTTTCGCCACGTTGAACTCGACGCGCTCGGCGGCGATACGTCCCTCCGGGTTCGTAAAGACGACGTTGCCGCTCGCGACGAGGCGAAGCTCGGGATCCGTGTACATGTCGATGACGTCGGCGAAAAATCCCATCTGCGGACATTCGACCTGTACCTGGCCGGTCAGACGAAGATGATCCGCCGCAACCCGGTCGAACTGCCATTGCGTCGAGCGCGTGCACGTGCCGAAGAACGGGTCGCTCGTTGGCGCGGCCTCGCCAGGGGGCACTGTTTGAGACAGAGCAGGCGCAGCAATCGCACAGAGAAGACAAGGGAGAAGGATCCGCGAAAAGCCCATCAGTCCAAGGGAAATTACCGCAGGATAGCACGGCGTCGAAGACGGTCGCGAACGGCTCCAATCAGAAAGATCGAGCCCGTGACGCACACGCTCGGCGTCATCGAGAGCGCCAGCTCGACTGCGGTTGCAGGATCGGGTTCCGCTCGCACGCTGGGCGCTCCGCGGGCGACGATGCGCGCCGCCAGCTCGCGCGCGGGAACGGCGCGCGGCGTGTTGGCTGCCGTTGTCACGATCGACGAGACCATCGGCAGAAGCGCGTCGACGATCTCCGCGACGTTCTTGTCGCGCATCATCCCGATGACCAGCGCCGGCCTTTCCGGGTGCCACTGCTCCAGATAGGCAGCGAGCGCGCGCGCGCCATCGCCGTTGTGTGCGGCGTCGAGGAGCACACGCGCTTCACCTGGCATGTGAATCAGCTCGAGGCGGCCTGGCCAGTCTACGTCAGCGAGTCCCCGTTCGATGGCGCTGCGCGACAGGCGAAGGCCGGCATGCCTGCGTGCCGCTTCGAGAAGGCGAATCGCGACGAGCGCGTTGTCGATCTGGTGCTCGCCGCGCAGGCCGAGCGTCACTGGGCCATACCGGTCGTCCAGGGTTTCGATGGAGACGCGCGCCCTTCCTTCTTGAACGTCGCTGCCCATGCGTATGTCCGCCGAGGCATCGATCAGCTCTGCATGCCGATCGGCAGCCACGCCGGCTATGACCTGACGCGCCTGTTCCGGCAGCGCACCGATCACAACCGGCATCCCAGGCTTGATGATGCCGGCCTTTTCGAAGGCGATCGATTCGAGCGTGTCGCCGAGCAGATCCTGGTGATCGAATCCGATCGTCGTAATTGCACCGGCGGACGCTGGAATGACGTTGGTCGAGTCGAATCGGCCGCCCAACCCCACCTCCACCACGGCCACCTCGACGCGGGCGCGCCGGAACAGCTCGAACGCGATGGCGGTGGTCGCCTCGAAGAACGTCGGGTGAACGGCCAGCTCTCCGGCGACCCGCAACCGTTCGGCGCAGTCGAGCACGTCGTTTGTCACGCTCTCCAAATCCGTCGCCGCAACAGGGTCGGTCCCAATTACAAAGCGCTCGGCGAGATCGACGAGGTGCGGAGACACATATCTCGCCGCCCGGATGCCGTCGGCGACGAGCGCGGCGTGAACCATTGCGGTCACGGACCCCTTTCCGTTGGTGCCCGCGATATGAAGGGACGTGAAGGCGCGCTCGGGATGGCCGAGCTCGGCGCAGAGACGCGAGATGTTCTCGAGACCGAGCTTGATTCCGAACGTCTCGAGGGCAAAAAGACGGTCGAGCAACTTCAGCGCTGTTCCGCCTCGGCTGCCGCCGCGACGGCTATCGGCGGTTCGGGCGGCGTCGGCTCGGCGCCCATGAAGCGCAGCACGCGCCCGAGCAACGGCTTCATCTCGCGGCGGTCGACGACGATGTCGAGCATGCCGCGCTCGAGCAGGAATTCACTGCGCTGAAATCCCTCGGGCAGCTTCTGCCGGATTGTCTGCTCGATGACCCGCGGTCCCGCAAAGCCAATCAGCGCTTTTGGCTCCGCGATATTGAGATCACCGAGCATCGCGAAGCTCGCCGTCACCCCGCCGGTCGTCGGATCGGTCAGCACCGACACGAAGGGCACTCCCGCCCGATCCAGTCGCGCGAGCGCAGCCGAGATCTTGGCCATCTGCATGAGGGAGAGCACTCCCTCCATCATGCGGGCACCGCCCGAGCACGACACGATGATCATCGGCTGCCGCCGATCGAGCGCCAATTCAACCGCGCGCGTGATTTTTTCGCCGACGACGATGCCCATGCTCCCGCCGATGAACGCGTACTCCATGGCGGCGACGACCACGTTGATGCCATCGAGCCGGCCCGTCGCCACAATGACCGCGTCTTTCATCCTGGTGGCTTCCGTCGTTGCACGCAGCCGGTCGCGGTACGGCTTGGTATCGGTGAAGCGCAGCGGGTCGTTCGAAATCAGCTGCATGTGATGTTCGGTCCAGTTGCCCCCGTCGAAGAACACGCGCAGCCGATCGCTTGCGCCGATCCGGAAATGGTGCGCGCACTTTGGACAGACGTTCAGGTTGTTTTCGAGGTCCTTGTTGTAGAGGATTCGGGAGCAGCCCGGACACTTGACCCAGAGACCCTCCGGCACTCGGCTCGGCTTGTCGGCCGTAGCCGACTCCATGGGCTTCCGTGCCTTCTTGAACCAGGCCATTGGGGGAGATTACCGCAATTCAAAATGCAAAATGCAAAATTCAAAAAGAGAGAATGCAAAGACGACCCAGACTGTTTGCATCTTGCATTTTGAATTGTGAATTACGTTCTGGGTACGTAGTACCTCGTGCCCCGGTTCATCGTCCGGATCTGTCGCAGCAGATCCTCGACGGCCGCGTCACTCGCCGCCAGGTCGACCTGCGACGTTTCGACCACCAGAAGCGGCGTCGCGGAATAGTGAAAGAAGAAGTGCTGGTACGCTTCGTTGAGCTCGCGAATGTAGCCAGGCTCGGGCGTTGGAGTGTCGGTTGCACTGTCTTTCGCGCGCTCGCGCACGCGTTTCACGAGCACATCGCTGGGCGCCTGCAGGTAGACGACGAGATCCGGTGACGGCACGTCGTGCGCCAGCAGATCGTACAGGCGCTGGTAGATGAACAGCTCGTTGTCGTCCAGGTTCAGGTAGGCGAAGATCTTGTCCCTGTCGAAAAGATAATCCGCCACCGTCATCTGCGCGAAGAGATCTCCCTGACGCAGCGTCAACTGTTGGCGGTGGCGGTTGAGGAGATAGAAGAGCTGCGCCTGCAGCGCTGCACCGGGACGGCCCGAGTAAAAGTCGGAGAGGAAAGGGTTCTCCATCTCCTCCAGCACGAGCGCGGCATCGAGTCGCGCGGCAAGACGCTCAGCCAGCGATGTCTTGCCTACACCGATAGGCCCTTCAATCGCGATGTACTGAAATGACATGTCGGGAGACGAGCCCAAGGCGTCAGTGGCTGCATGCTATCATCCGGGCGAGGATGGACGACAAGTCACACGTCACAAGTCACACGTCACAAATCACAAATGGGGTTTGTGCTTTGTGCCTTGCCGTCCTCGGTGCGTCCTGCGCCACGAATCCGTCCCCTGCTGCTGCGGCTGCTCCTGCTCCGGCCGAGCCGCTGGCTGTCACCTGGGAAGAGAAGCTCGGGTGGATGATGCGGCTCGAGGACCAGCGTATCCTTCGCGATCCGAATCCTCCCCCCCCGGTCATCCTCGTGCCGGCGACGCGTACCCAGCCGGCAATCGTCGCCCCACCGCCGCCGTCCGATCTGCTTCGTCTTCTCGGTGACGGCGAAGCACGCGTCAGGCGCCGCGCCGCGCTGGCGCTCGGCCGCGTCGGTCTTCGTGATGCGGTTGAACCGCTGGCGAGCGTGTTGGCTGCCGACAGGGAGCCCGAGGTCCGTCAGATGGCGGCGTTTGCCCTCGGCCTCATTGGCGATCCATCGGCGCGCACTCCGCTTCTGGCGGCGCTTGCCGATGCAGACGTTCTGGTGCAGGGACGCGCTGCGGAGGCGCTCGGCACGCTCGGCGCCCGGGCCGATGCGACCGCCGTCAGCGAGATGGTGCAGCGGCACGTGCGCGCTGGGGCGTTGGCGTCGATTGCGCCGGACGATCTGACCTACCCAATGGACCCGCCAATCGAAGCCGCACGGCTTGGCCTCTTCGCGCTCGCGCGCTTCGGTTCGTATGAGGCACTCGCGGCGGCCGCACTCGATCCAAACGGTCAGCCGGTGTCGGCATGGTGGCCCGTGACGTACGCCTTGCAGCGCCTTGGTGATCCTCGTGCGGTGCAGGCGCTCGTGCCCCTGTTGAACACGCCGGGCCGGTATACGCCTGCGTTTGCGGCCCGAGGGCTCGGTGTGATGAAGGCGGCGACTGCTGCAAGCGCGCTTCGGCAGATTGTCGAGCGGCGCTCGGCACACCCCGCCGTCGTCATACAGGCCATTCGAGCGGTTGCCGCCATTGGCGATACGGCCGCGACGCCCACCCTCACCCGCGTGGTGTCAGACGCCGGCATGGACCCCGTGCTACGCGTCGAGGCAATGACCGCCCTTGCCGCGGTGGCAGGACCGGACAGTCTGGATCTCATGCTCGACCTGGTGTCGGACCGTTCGCCCGCTGTCCGCGGCCTCGCGATGCGCAGCCTTGCTCGAATCGACCCTGATGGTTTCCTCGTCACCCTGTCCGGGCTGGATTCGGACCGCGACTGGACTGTCCGCACCGCTCAAGCCGCCGCGCTCGGATCGTTGCCGTCGGCGCGCGGCGGCCCCGCGTTGATGGCGCTTTTGGAAGATCGAGACCCGCGCGTGATACCAGCCGTGCTTTCAGCGCTCGTGGCATCCAAGGCGCCTGGCGTCGAGGGAATCCTGATCGAACGCCTGAAGAGTGACGATTTCGCGGTGCGCGCGGCCGCCGCCAACGGGCTCGCCGAGTTGAAGGCGCAGGCCGCAGGGCCGGCGCTCGTCGAGGCGTACCGGGCGGCGGCGGGCGACAGCACGTACACGGCGCGCGGGGCGATTCTCACGGCGGTGAACCAGGTGGATCCACAAGCGGCGGCGCCGCTGCTTCAGGAGGCTCTTCGCGATCCTGACTGGGCTGTTCGCGTGCGAGCCGCGACGCTCTACCGAGAGCGCGGTAGCGTCGACGGTACTGTTGATGCCGCGATTCGTCCGGCGCCCTTACGGCCGTTGACCGAGGCAGAGCGGGGGTGGCTCATAACCCCGACATTTTCGCCGCATGCGTTCATCGAGACCGATCGGGGTGTCATCGAGCTCGAGCTGACCATTCTCGACGCGCCGTTGACGGTGGCCAACTTCGTGGCGCTCGCGCGGCGCAATTTCTTCGACGGGATCGCCATTCATCGCGTTGTTGCCGATTTCGTCGTCCAGGATGGCGATCCGCGGGGAGATGGCGAGGGCGGGCCCGGCTACACCATTCGCGACGAGATCAACATGCGTCCGTATCTGCGAGGCACACTCGGCATGGCGCTCGACTGGGAAGACACCGGCGGCAGCCAGTTCTTCATCACCCACTCACCGCAGCCTCATCTGGACGGCCGCTATACGGTGCTGGGGCATGTCGTGAACGGAATGGACGTTGTGGACCAGCTTGCGCCGGGCGACGTCATCCGCCGCGTGCGCATCTGGGACGGAATCACCGAATAGCGCGTACACAAAAAAAGGGGGCGCGCACCGGCACACCCCCGTTCATGGCGAGTCGGCGCTATCTCTTCTTCGCCGCCTTCTTCTTGCCGCCCTTAGCCTTCTTCGCCATCGCTTAATCCCCCCTTTCGGTGATTTGTTTGCGAGCCAATTCGCCCGACCACCCGGCGCACTCTGCCGCCTGGCACGTCGGCCCGGGCATCGGCGGTCTCGCTTCGTGGGCTCTCCCGTGATGATCGCGATGAGGAGAGCAGCAACTCAGGAAATGTGGGCGAGGAGCAACGTAAAAAAATGGGGTGCTCAACGAGCACCCCGTAAAGTTCCGGTGGAAGACTTACCGCTTCTTCGCGGCCTTTTTCTTCCCGCCCTTGGCAGCCTTCTTCGCCATTGTTTTCTCCTCAGGTTGTCCTGCCTCAGCCTCTGACAGCCGACGTGGCCGTCACAACTGGTGGGCTGAGCCATCAACCCTCATACCAGATGTAGATTATGGGTGAGATTTTTTTGATGTCAAGCATAAAAGCGCGCTCGTTGTCAAAAAACGCGCCACGAACCCCACGTCCATTCGCATCCGCGCTGTCAAGTCTCGCCCGTTAACAGTCTCGCCCGTTAACAGAATGTGTCGGATGAAGAGACGCCGAACTTCACTTCGTCGTCGTCGATCGTGACGACCGGTCGCTCGCGCGCAGCGCCGATCGCGCGCTCGCCGCGACCTTGAGCGGATCGTTTCGACCTGCAGTCGCGATCGCCGCGCGGTATGCGGCGATCGCTTCGGCGCGGCGGCCGAGACGGTCGAGCGTCTGCCCAAGCTGAAGGTGGGCGCGTGCGAGCGCGCCGAATGGTGCCGCTGGTTGCGCCGCGATGACGGCACGCAGGTGTTCCAGTGCAGCCTCGCCTTGGGAAAGCTGGTCGAGCTGCGATGCGATGCCGAGGCGGGCGCTCACTTCCGCTAGCTCTGGTGCCGCGACCTGCCGTCGCTCGGCGGCCTCGAGCAGTGCTCCCCACGTGCGAAGGCTCGCCCTCGTGTCGTCGATGTAGAAATCCTGAATTTCGGCGATTGCCTGGGGAAAGCGGGGATTGTGCGGGTGCCGCGTTCGGAGCTCGCCGAGCAGCTCGAGGGCGCGCTCCGGCTGCTTTTCATACCAGACGTAGATGACCTGGAGCTGGTACGCCGCTTCGCTTCGCACCAGCTGGCCAGCCTGTCGCGCGCGCAGCATCTCGTCCAGCCCCGCCACCCGATCGCCGCCCGGCAGCAGCAGGAGCCAGCGGAACATCTTGAGAACCCTCGGCGCGACGTCAGCGTAGTAGTGATAGAGGCCGATTCCGAAATACGCATCCGCCATCGCGGGGTCGAGCGCCAGCGCATGATCCAGCGCGCTCTTGATGCGCTTGCCGTCTCGGGCGGCGGACAGCCGCTGGCCCCGCAGCACCGACCACTGCGCTCTCGCGGCGTACGCCCCGCCAAGGTAGAACCACGCCTCGGCTCGCTGCGGCTCTCGCACGGTCCAGGCAGTCGTGGAGGCGATTGCGGTTTCGACCTTCGCCTGGAACGCCGGATCATGGGCTGTATTCAGTGGATCCAGCTGGATGTGCCACCAGGCGCTCACCGCATCCAGCAACAGGCACGCCTCGCGAGGGGCAGGTCCGCACGTTTGAGCCAGCTCCGCGGGCACCGTTTCGAAGCGGGCGTCGAATATGGCGTCGTACACACGCGCAAGCGCCGGCGCTGCAGTGAGTCCCTGCCTCGGTGGTTCCTGCGCCGCGCCGGCAAACGCCGCGAATCCGCAGCCGAGCACGAGGCCGACCACACTTCCACGAATCTGGTCGTTCACGTAATGCTGGTGCGAAGCCTCTGTTTTTCGGCGTGCCTCTCGAGCGCCAGTTCGATCAGCCGATCGACGAGAGCTGGATAGGGAAGCCCCGACGCTTCCCACAATTTCGGATACATGCTGATGGTCGTGAACCCGGGAATGGTGTTGACCTCATTGACGAAGATTTCATCCGTGGCACGGGCCATCAGGAAATCGACCCGCGCCATCCCGGCACCCTCGACGGCGCGAAAGGCGTCGACGGCCAGCCGCTGGATTTCTCCGGTGTGCCGGGCGCTGAGTGGGGCCGGAATCAACAATTCCGACCCGTCATCCAGATACTTGGCCTCGTAGTCGTAGAACTCGCGGGACGGAATGATTTCGCCGACCACGGAGGCCTTCGGCTCATCGTTCCCCAGGACCGCGCACTCGATCTCCCGCGCGTCCGGCACCGCGGCCTCGATCACGATTTTCCGATCGAACTGAAGGGCGAGCTTCATGGCCGCCGCGAATTCCGTCTCGTCTCGTGCTTTGGAGATGCCGACGCTCGAACCCAGGTTGGCAGGCTTCACGAACACCGGGTAGTGCAGGGTATCCGCCACACGGCGCGTGACCTCCGCGGCGTCGTGTTCCCATTCGCGACGCAGCGCGACCACGTGAGCGACGATGGGCAGTCCGCTGGCGGCGAACAGCGTTTTCATGACGGCCTTGTCCATGCCCGCAGCCGAGCCGAGCACGCCTGCTCCCACATAGGGCACGTTGGCGAGCTCGAGCAGGCCCTGTACGGTTCCGTCCTCGCCATAAGGGCCATGCAGCACGGGAAACACCACATCGACCTCCGTGGTCGCGACGGCCGCCGACGGTTCGATGGCCTGGATCGCGTCGGTGCGCTGCCCCTCCGGAACGGCGGCGGCCGACAGGGCTTTCGGAATCTGGCCGCCAAGCGTCCATCGGCCGGTTTTCTCGATGCGAATCGGGACTGTCTCGTACTTCGCACCGTCGAGGTACTTGAAGATGGAGGCGGCGGACGCAACGGACACTTCGTGCTCGCCGGATCGGCCGCCATAAATTACGCCGACGCGAAGTTTTCTCACCTGAACCTATATCTTAAGGTGTGCGCGCGTTCTCCTTCACCGTACGAAGCGCCGACGGCAACGCCCGTCTGGGCGAACTGCACACCGCTCACGGCGTTGTCCAGACGCCCGCGTTCATGCCGGTCGGCACCCAGGGCGCCGTCAAGGCCGTTCGGCAACGTGAGCTCGAGGAAGCTGGAGCGGAAATCATCCTCGCGAACACCTATCACCTGCTGGTGCGTCCTGGCGACGAACTGATCGCCCGCCGGGGCGGTCTTCATCGGTTCATTGGCTGGAACCGACCGATCCTGACCGACAGCGGGGGCTTCCAGGTGTATAGCCTTGCGCAGCGGCGTGCGATCAGCGAGGAAGGGGCCGATTTTCAATCGCACCTTGACGGCACCAGGTATCTGCTCACGCCCGAACGTGCCACCGACATCCAGGCGCGGCTGGGTTCGGATATCGCCATGACCCTCGACGAGTGCGTGGCGTTTCCGGCTGCGCGCGAAGAGGCAGCCGAGGCCATGACGCGGTCGGTGCGCTGGGCCGAGCGATGCCGGCGGCGATTTCTCGAGCTGCAGGCTGGAGCGATCAAGGACGTTGCGGTTTCCAATTCCGGTCAGGCGCAATTCGGTATCGTCCAAGGGGGAGTCTTTCACGATTTGCGCGACGCGAGCGCCGACGCCACCGTACGCGTCGGATTCGAAGGTTACGCGATTGGAGGATTGAGCGTTGGGGAACCAGCGGATCGGATGTACGCGCTGGCGGCTGAGACGGCGAGGAGACTGCCGCACGATCGCCCTCGCTATCTGATGGGCGTCGGGACGCCGGAAGACCTCGTCGAATGTGTCGGCCGCGGAATCGACATGTTCGACTGCGTGCTGCCGACCCGCAACGCGCGCAACGGGCAGCTGTTCACCAGCCAGGGGCGAATCAATATCAAAAACGCACGGTACGCCGAGGACGATGGCCCGCTCGATCCGGAATGCGGTTGCTACACGTGCCGCCACCATTCCAGGGCGTACCTGCGTCACTTGCACATGGCAGGGGAGATGAGCTCGGGCGCCCTTAACACGTTGCACAATCTCAGCTTCTACCTTGACAGCATGCGGAGGATCAGGGACGCTATAGCGTTTCGGACCTTTGAGAAGTTCAGGCAGGAGTTCCTTCGCTCAGCTGCGTCTACCGGAACGCCTTGACGGCGTTCCTTGAGACGCCTGTCGCTCGACACATGACTTCGTATCTCCCCGTTCTGCTGGCCATGGGCGCACCGCCGGGCGGCCCGAGCGCGTGGGTTCAGCTCATGCCCTTCGTGCTCGTGCTGGGCATTTTCTATTTCGTCATTCTGATGCCCATGAGGCGGCGGCAGCAGAAGGTGCAGGCGTTCCTGGCGGCATTGAAGGTGGGCGACCGGATCGTCACGTCCGGTGGGCTGTTCGGGACAATCACTCGCCTTGGCGATCAATCGATTCAGGTGCAGGTCGCGAACAACGTGCGGGTTGAGATCTCCCGCAATGCGGTAGTCGGGTATCAAGGGCAAGAGCCTGTAGCGCCGGAGAGTAAATCGTGAACAAGAATTTGCGCTGGAGATTAATCGCGATCGTGGCGGTGATTGCGCTGGCGATCTGGTCGTTCTACCCGCCGGCGTCGAAGGTGAATCTGGGTCTCGACCTCAAGGGCGGCGTCCACATGGTGATGCGGGTGCAGACCGATGCGGCGTTGCGCATCGAAACCGAGACGACCGTCGAGCGGCTCCGCGAGACGCTGGCCAAAGCCAACGTGCAGTACTCGAAGCTCGAGGCGGCCGACCCGACCGAATTCGTGGTCGAGGGGATTCAAAACGACCAGGCGTTCAGGCAGGCGGCGGCCGAGGTGGATACCGTCTTCAGCCGGTCGTCGGGCGCAGGAAGCTACACGTACGCGATGCGGCCGAATCTCGCCGTTCAGCTTCGCGAAGAGACCGTGACGCAGGCTCTGCAGACGATTGAGCGCCGCGTAAACGACCTTGGCGTGGCAGAGCCGGTGGTTGCGCGACATGGCGCGGCCAACCAGATTCTCGTCCAGCTGCCTGGAGTGACCGATGTGGCACGGGCGAAGGAGATCATCCGGAACACGGCGCTCCTCGAGCTGAAGATCGTGGAAATGGGTCCGTTTCCAACCGAGGAAGCGGCCTTGCAGGCCTATAACAACGCCCTGCCGCCCGATCTGGTGGTCGTACCCGGTTCTGAGGACGTCGCGGCGACTGGGGGTGGCACGCCGAGCACCGTCTACTACGCCGTACGTCGCGTTCCCCCAATCACCGGGCGCGATCTGCGGACGGCGCGGCCATCGCTCGATCAGAACAACCTTCCAGCGGTCAGCTTCTCGCTGAACCAGGACGGCGCGCGGCGCTTCGGACAATTGACCGAACAGAACATCAACCGTCAGTTGGCGATCATTCTCGATAATCGGGTCTTTTCTGCGCCGGTCATCCAGTCGCGCATTACCGACGAGGGACAAATCACCGGGAGCTTTACGCAGCAAGAAGCGCAGGATCTCTCGCTTGTTCTACGCAGCGGCGCGTTGCCGGCTCCCATGGACTTTCTGGAGGAACGCACGGTTGGCCCGTCGCTCGGCGCGGACTCTATTCGCGCCGGGGTCACGGCGGCCGTCGGCGGTCTCCTGCTCGTCATGCTGTTCATCCTGTTCTACTACCGCCTTGCCGGGCTGAACGCCTTGGTGTCGATTGTCACGAACCTCCTGATCCTGCTCGGGATGATGGCGTACCTGGGCGCAACGATGACGCTCCCGGGCTTTGCGGGCTTCATTCTGACGATTGGCATCGGCGTCGATTCGAACGTGCTCATCTTCGAGCGCATCAAAGAGGAGCTGGCGGCCGGGCGACCGGTGAAGGCGGCCATCAATGCCGGGTTCGACCGCGTCTGGTGGACCATCGTCGATACGCACGTCGCGTCGCTGATTGCCGCGGCGTTCCTCTTCCAGTTCGGCACGGGTCCCATCCGTGGCTTTGCCACGTCGCTGGCAATCGGCCTTGCGGCGAACGTCTTCACCGCAATTTTTGTGTCCCGGACGATATTTGAACTCGTCTTGACCCGCCGCCGTGTGGCGACGCTGAGCATCTGACCATGCGTATCCTGACCGACGTCAACATCGACTGGCTTCGCTGGCGGTGGCACGCCCTGGCGTTCTCGTGGCTGATCATCCTGAGCGGCGTCTGGCTGATGGCCACGCGCGGGGTGCCCCTCGGCATCGATTTCTCCGGCGGCACGCTCGTCGTTGTCGAATTCGAGCAGCCCGTCACCGAGGAGGCCGTCCGCAACGCCTTGGCGGCTGTCCCTGGCGAAAAGGCCGTTCAGCGATACGGCGAAGCGGGCCAGAACCAGATTCTGATTCGACTTCCCCAGGGGACCGAAACCGAGCAGGGGTTCGCGCTCGAACAGCAGGCGACGGCGATTGTCGACAATCTCCAGAAGGCCAACGTTGGCAAATTCGAGGTGCTCAGCACGGATATCGTCGGCCCTGTCATCGGGGAGGACTTGCAGCAGAAAGGCATCTACGCGACGATCGGGTCGCTTTTCGGCATCATGTGCTACATCGCGTTCCGGTTCCGACCGAGCTTCGGGGTCGGCGCGATGGTGGCGAGCATCCACGACGTCCTGATCACGCTGTCGTTCCTGGTGTTCGCGGGATACGAGCTCTCGCTCAACGTCGTCGCCGCAATTCTGACGCTCGTCGGCTATGGCGTAAACGATCAGATCGTGATCTTCGACCGCATCCGCGAAAATCTGCGCACGAATCGGCGTGAGCCGATGAACGTGGTTGTCAACAAAGGGGTCAACCAGACGCTGCCACGGACGGTGATCACGGCGGGCACGACGGCCTTGTCCGTCCTCTCGCTCTACCTGTTCGGAGGCGAGGTGCTGGAGCCATTTGCGTTTGCGATGCTGGTCGGCATCATCACGAGCACGTATTCCACCGTTTTCATTGCGTCCGCGATTGCGGTTCTACTGAGCGACCGGAAGCGTTCTGCGGCTCCCGCAGCCGCGACCACCCAAGCCGCGACCCCCGCGCGCCCCGGCCGCAAGTCGGGACGGGCGCGTGCCTCATAGAAGTTCACAGTTCACAGTAGGCAGTAGGCGGTAAGCAGTAGCCTTGGTTCGATCGTTTTGCTGCGCACGGCCGACTGCCCACTGCCTACTGCCTACGGCCTGCTGCTCGTGACCTACTTGACCGCCGCGCTGCTCGGGGTACTCCAGGGCCTCACGGAGTTCCTGCCCGTTTCGTCGACGGCGCACCTGCTCGTCGCCGGACGGTTGCTTGGCTACGACGACCCTGCGTTTACGGTCATGATTCAGCTGGGGTCGGTCCTCGCCATCATGTGGCTGTATCGGGCAAAGATTCTGACCGTCCTGCGAGGACTGCCATCCGATCGAGATGCGCGGCGGTTCGCCGCGATGATCCTGGTGGCGTTCATTCCGGCTGTCATCGCCGGCGCGGCCTTTGGCGACTACGTGCAGACGGTCTTGTTCGAAAGCGTGCGGGTGATTGCGGTCGCCTTCATCGCCGGCGGCATCATCATGTTGCTGGTCGAGCGATTCCGACCCGCGCCCGCGGTGCTCGATGCGGAACGGACTCCGATGTCACGTGCGTTCGGCGTCGGATTGTGCCAGATACTTGCCTTGGTGCCGGGCGTATCCCGGTCCGGCGCCACGATCGTGGGCGGCATGCTCATGCGACTCGACCGGGCCGCAGCGGCGGAGTTTTCGTTCTTTCTGGCGATGCCGACGATGGTGGCTGCGTTTGTCTATTCGCTGCTCGAGATACGCGGACAGCTGGCACCCGAGCGCGCCACGGAGATCGCGATCGGATTCGTGGCGGCGTTCATTGCCGCGGCGCTCGTAGTCAGGCCGTTCCTGTCGTTCGTCCGTCGGTCTGGTTTCGCCCCGTTCGCTTGGTACCGAATCGTGTGCGGGGTCGCCCTCCTCGCGGCGTTCTCGGGATAGCGCCCGATGCAGTGGCTTCGACGCAGATTCATCACCGGCTTCTTCGTCACCGTCCCGTTGGTGATTAGCGTTGCGGCGCTGGTGTGGATCTTCGGTATCATTGACCGTTTCACTGCACCGCTTGCGACCCGTGCATTGGGCCGGGAAGTGCCGGGACTGGGCATTCTCATCACGCTGCTCGTGGTCCTCGCCGTCGGCGCGCTGGCGACTAACGTGATTGGGCGTCGCATTCTGGCGCGCGGCGAGGAATGGTTGATGCACGTGCCGGTGTTCCGGACCATTTACGCGCCCGTGAAACAGCTCGTTGCGGCCTTTTCGCCCGACAACGAGTACGGGTTCAAGCGGGTGGTGATGGTGGAGGATCCGCATCGCGGCTTCGTGCTCGGATTTCTCACGAAAGAGTTCACGGTCGACCGCGGGCGTGGAGCGGAGTTGCTCGTGGCGGTATACGTGCCAACGAACCATTTGTATCTCGGGGACGTGATGGTGTATCCGCGGAGCGGTGTCTTCTTTCCAGATGTCACCGTCGAAGAAGGCATCCGTATTTTTCTCACGGGAGGCATGTCGTTTCCCGACCTGATGCACGGGAAGGAAAGCGACCTCGCGGCGCGCACTACCCTGACCCCGCGCCCTGCGGACCGCGAGGGTCCGTCCCGCACTCCCTGAGTCTTCAACCAAATACGAGGAGTAGTCAGCTCATGAGCGCGTCGTTCAAACGATGGGTAATGGTTTCCGCCGCCCTTGCGGTGCTCCTGGCGGTTTACGTCGTGCCCATGGCGGCGCAGCAGCCGGAAGTGCTCGCCCCTGAGGTGCAGGCAGAGCAGGCTGAGCGCGCGGGCGGCGAAGCCGCGCTGGTGTTGCCGGCCCTGGATCTGGTCGACGTCGGCGGCTACAACGGCCGCACGCTGCTCACGATCGGGCTCGGCGTCTCGATGCTCGGCATGATTTTCGGTCTCGTGATTCTCACACAGCTCAAGAATCTCGCCGTGCACCGATCGATGAGGGAGATTTCCGAGCTGATTTACGAAACGTGCAAGACGTACTTGATTCAGCAGGGCAAGTTCCTCGCGGTGCTCGAGGTTTTCATTGCGGTAATCATCGTCCTTTACTTCGGCCTGCTCTCCGGGATGGACGCGATGCGCGTCGTCATCATCCTGCTGTTCAGCGTCGTCGGGATCCTCGGCAGTTACGCCGTGGCGTGGTTCGGCATCCGTGTGAACACGTACGCAAACTCCCGCACGGCGTTTGCCAGCCTCGCCGGTAAACCCTATCCGGTGTACGAGATTCCGCTCAGGGCAGGAATGAGCGTCGGCATGCTGCTCATCAGCGTCGAGTTGCTCATCATGCTGTTCATCCTGCTCTTCGTCCCGGGTGACTACGCGGGGCCCTGTTTCATCGGCTTCGCGATCGGCGAGTCGCTCGGCGCGGCGGCGCTTCGCATCGCTGGAGGCATTTTCACCAAGATCGCCGACATCGGGTCGGATCTGATGAAGATCGTCTTCAACATCAAGGAGGACGACGCGCGGAATCCGGGGGTCATTGCGGACTGCACGGGGGACAACGCGGGTGATTCGGTCGGACCGAGCGCCGACGGCTTCGAGACGTACGGGGTCACCGGCGTGGCGCTGATTGTGTTCATCATGACGGCGGTTCCGCAGGCCGCCATACAGGTTCAGCTGCTGGTATGGATTTTCGTGATGCGCATCATGATGATCGTCGCCAGCGGCGGGTCGTATCTCCTCAACCGTACGCTCGTGGCGGCGCGCTACGCCAATGCGACGCGGATGAACTTCGAAGCGCCGCTGACCCAGCTCGTCTGGCTGACGTCCATCATCTCGGTCATCCTCACGTACATCGTCTCGAGCTTGCTGATCCGCGATCTTGGCGACGGAACGCTCTGGTGGAAGCTGTCGACGATCATCACGTGCGGCACGCTTGCCGGCGCGATTATTCCCGAGCTGGTAAAGGTTTTCACGTCAGTAGAGTCGAGCCACGTAAAAGAAGTCGTGACGTCCTCCCGCGAGGGCGGCGCGTCGCTGAACATTCTGTCCGGGTTCGTTGCCGGCAACTTCAGCGCCTTCTGGATCGGCCTGAGCATCGTCGCGCTGATGACCATCGCGTACTTCGTCAGTTCGACCAGCAGCTCCATGTCGGATCTGATGCTTGCGCCGGCGGTATTCGCCTTCGGGTTGGTGGCGTTCGGATTCCTCGGCATGGGTCCTGTAACGATCGCGGTCGACTCCTATGGGCCCGTTACCGACAACGCGCAATCCGTCTACGAGCTCTCGGTGATTGAAGGTATCCCGGGCATCCAGCAGGAGCTGAAGCGGGACTTCAATATCGATGTCAAATTCGAGCAGGCGAAGGCGATGCTCGAGGAAAACGACGGCGCCGGCAACACCTTCAAGGCCACGGCGAAACCCGTGCTCATCGGAACCGCCGTCGTCGGCGCGACGACGATGATTTTCTCGACGATCGTGCTGCTCACCGAGGGCCTGACGCAGAATACCGAGTTCCTGTCGTTGCTGCACCCGCCGTTCCTGCTCGGTCTCATCACGGGCGGGTCCATGATCTACTGGTTCACCGGCGCGTCGATGCAGGCGGTGACGACGGGCGCCTACCGCGCCGTGAAATTCATCAAGGCGAACATCCGGCTCGAGGGCGTCGAGAGGGCGTCGGTGGCCGACAGCAAGAAAGTGGTGGAGATCTGCACGCAGTACGCGCAGCGCGGCATGTTCAATATCTTCCTGACCGTCTTCTTCGCGACGCTCGCATTTGCGTTCGTCGAGCCGTACTTCTTTGTCGGTTATCTCATCTCGATTGCGCTGTTCGGGTTGTATCAGGCGGTGTTCATGGCAAACGCTGGCGGCGCATGGGACAACGCGAAGAAGATCGTCGAGACCGAGCTGAAGATGAAGAACACGCCGCTCCACGCGGCGACGGTCGTCGGCGACACCGTGGGCGATCCGTTCAAGGACACCTCGTCGGTTGCTTTGAACCCCGTCATCAAGTTCACGACACTGTTCGGGCTCCTCGCGGTTGAGCTCGCCGTGGAACTGTCGGCCGACATGGGAACCGGCGTCACGCACGTCCTGGCGGCGGTGTTCCTGGCAGTTTCGCTGGTGTTCGTGTATCGCTCGTTTTACGGGATGCGGATTCAAACGGCCGAGTAAAGGGGGTCCCGTCGAGACAGGACGTGACGGGGGCGTGATGGGGGTGTTTTTGGGCTTGCGCTTTGCGGAAACCGGGTTAGAATCCCCGATCTGCTCGGCTGGCATCCCCGGAGCACTTTGCCGGATCGCGGTGTCTAAGCATGACGGGTCGCTCATGCGACCGCCGTCTGCCCAGGCGCGCGGAGCGCGCCAAAGAGACTGGCTTCGTTGACACGTTTTTTTCGGGGTCGATATAATCGGCAGCCTTTGGTTGAGCAGCGGGGAGGACCTATACAGGTCGCCCGCGAGCCAGAAGGGCTTGCGCTGCGATTAGGAGGGTAAGACCGGTGCCACGCGTTGAAAAGATGTTCGGGGACATCGTCGATCCGTCCGTCAAGGTTGGGACGAAACAGTGGTACACGATTCCACTGTCGGTCGCGGTTCACACGGTGGTTGTCCTGTCGGTCGTCATCATCCCGCTCATGGCGTACGACGTCCTTCCGACGCCGCCGTCGATGATGAGTGCATTCGTGGTTGCACCGCCGCCACCGCCACCGCCCCCCCCGCCGCCACCACCTCCCGAAGCCGCGCCTCCCAAGCCAGTCGTTGAAGTGAATCCGGCTGCGGCGCCGGTCGAGGAGCCGAAGGAGATTGCACCCGAGCCGCCACCCGACACCAGTTTCGACCGCGGTCCTGCCGTCGCAGGCGGAGTCCCCGGTGGTGTCGTGGGAGGCGTGATCGGCGGCCTGCCGGAGGCGCCGCCACCCCCACCGCCGCCACCGGCGCCGGTGCGTGTCGGCGGCTCGATCAAGCCGCCGGTCAAGACGAAGGACGTGCGGCCGCAGTATCCGCCCATCGCGCAGTCGGCCCGCGTTCAGGGCGTTGTCATCATCGAAGCGACGATCGGACCGACCGGTAAGGTGCAGGACGCGCGCGTGCTGCGCTCGATTCCGCTGCTGGATACGTCGGCGCTCGACGCGGTCCGGCAGTGGGAGTTCACGCCGACATTGCTGAACGGCGTTCCGGTGCCGGTCATCATGACGGTCACCGTCCAGTTCACGCTGAGTTAACGCGAGTTCGTACACCACTTCACGGAGGCAGTAATGGACATAGTCGAAATGTTCCGCCAGATGACGATATACGCATGGGCGGTGGCGATTATCCTGTTCGTCATGTCGTTCTGGTCGATCGGCGTGGCGATCGAGCGCTTCTACACCTACAACCAGGCGCGCAAGCAGTCGAAGCTGTACGCGCCACAGGTGGCGAAGCACCTCAAGGACGGCCGGCTCAAGGAAGCGATCGCGCTGTCGGGCTCGAAGGACTATCGTTACAGCCATCTGGCCAAGGTCGTGCTCGCCGGCTTGCAGGAATATCAGTTCCAGCAGGAGAGCGGCGGCACGTTGAACCGCGAAGACGTGCTCGACACCGTGCGCCGGTCCATTCAGCGCGCCACTGCGCTGACCGCCTCCGACCTGAAGAAGGGCGTCACCGCGCTCGCCACCATCGGATCGACGGCACCGTTCGTCGGGCTGCTGGGCACGGTCATCGGCGTCATCAACGCGTTCGTCGGCATCGGCGCCACGGGAACGGGCAGCATCGGCGCCGTGTCGGTCGGTATCGCGGAGGCGCTCATCGAGACCGCTCTCGGCCTGTTCGTCGCGATTCCTGCGGTGTGGTTCTACAACTATCTGAGCAACCGCCTCGAGTACTTCAACGTGGAGATGGACAATTCCTCGTCGGAGCTCGTGGACTACTTCATCAAGAAGACCGCGGCCGCGTAAGGATTCAGGGAGTATCGCTATGGCAATGCAAGTTGGTGGCAGCGGTGAAGGGCCAAAAGCGGATATCAACGTCACACCGCTCGTTGACGTCATGCTGGTGCTCCTCATCATCATGATGATCGTGGCGCCGCTGCTGCAGCAGGGCGTCGCACTGACGCTGCCGATCGCCAATAACAGTTCTGAAAAGCCGGAGACGCAGGAGGACACCGTCGTCGCCATCACTGCGGACGGTCGCTTCCACGTCAACGGCACCGCGGTGCCGGAAGGCGATCTGCGCCGACGCGTCGAGGAGGCGCTCGAGCAGAAAAAGCAGCGGATCCTGCTCATCCGCGCCGATGAGGACGCCGCTTACAGCTCTGTGATGCAGGCGATGGACGAACTGCGAGCGGCGGCGATCGAAGACATCGGCCTCATCACCGAGCGCCGCGGCGGCCAGGCCCAGGGTGGAGGCGAATAATGGCTCACGCGCATCAGCACTTCGGCGCCGAGCGGGTCTACAAGGGCAAGGCGCTCCATGCCTCGTGCGACATGAATGTCACGCCGATGATCGACGTGCTGCTCGTGCTGCTCGTCATCTTCATGGCGGCCCTTCCGCTGTCGCAGCGCGGCCTCGACATCAACCTGCCGCCTGAGACCGAGGCCAAAGCGGACCAGCCACCTCCCGTCGGCCAGATCGTGCTCAACTACTCGGCCGACCGGCGCATCTCGATCAATAACGAGGCGGTGACCATACAGGAACTCGAGGAACGTCTCCGCACCATCTTCGAAGAGAGGCGCGAAAAGACCATGTTCATCATGGGCGCCGGCACCCTTCGCTACGGCGAAATCATCAACGTCATCGACGCCGCAAAGGGCGCCGGAGTCGAGAAGGTCGGCATCGTGACCGAGGGCATGCGCCGCGCCGCTGGTTCGTCGGGCGGGTAGCTGAGACGTGTAAGGCAAGATTCAAAATTCAAAAGGCAACAACAGGGCCGCTCGATCGTACGAGCGGCCCTTGTTGTTTGAGGTACGTAGTGTCCGGCTTCTTCAGCCGGACCCTTGTCCGCTCCACTACTGCGTTGCTGGAACGAGCGGGGCTGGAGCAATGTTCACGCTGTCGCTGGGGCCCGTCTTCACTGCTGGCTTCGTCCAGCGGATGACGCCCCGCACGTTGTCGGCCGCGGTCGCCGCGCGGGACAACGTGAGCGTGTAAGTCTGACGTTCCTTGGGTCCCATCCGCCGCGCCTGCCAGACGGCGACGTTCGCCTTGAGCTCAGCGTCCGCGCGTACACCCTGGTACCCTTCCCCCGTCGTCTTCGCAACACTGGTACCGGCCGGGACGACAACGTTGATGGTGAGGTCCTCCGCCGTCAGGCCCTTTCCGGGTAACCCGATGTTCTCGACGTTCACCGTGTAGGTCACGCCGTCAGCAGCCGCCCCACCCGGGCTGACACGTCCCGCGATGCCGGGGCGGAAACCCAGGTCGCGCGCAAATGCCCAGATCTCCTGGAGCATCGCGTCCGAAACACGGGAGGGGGAGTAGTTGCCCATCCGCACCCGCACGGCTGGTTGCTCGCCCAGCATCTTCCAATGCGCCGGCATGACCGTTGTGTGCTGGTACACCATGCTTCTCAGCCACTCGAACTCAGCGCCGACGGCGCCTGCGTTCAGCCTCGGCCCGTTCAGTATCGGGCCGTGACACTGAGCGCATCCGACGGTTGCAAGCGCCACCTGCTGGCCGCGTGGCGCATTCGCCGGAACCTCGAACCGCCAGGCTCCCGGCTGTGCCACAGCCGGCAGGCTGTTGAAGTAGGCGACCAGATCGGCGATCTCACGATCGCTGACCTGCGATTCGACGAAGGCAGGCATGATCCCCCACGGACTGCGAACTGCGCGAGCGAACTGCGGAACGGTCAGCCTGCGGCCGGCAAGGTCAGGCCCAAACGCACCTTCTCCGTTTGTGCCATGACAATTACGACACTGGGTTGCAGGCCCCTCCCAGAGCGTCTTTCCCGCCTGAGGGTCCCCAGCGGGCTGGGCCGCGCCGCCCTGCAACAACGGGAACATGAAAAACGCAACGAGTAAGGTGCTCATAACCATCTGCCCTCCTGAGCTGTACAGCCCGATACTCTACATCCTTTCCACCGAGGCACGACGCGACGCGTAAGGCAAAAGGTGTGAACGAACTACGTCGTCGGCCGGCCTTCTGCGGGAGTCGAAACCGGCCCCTGCGCCGCTGTCGCTCGCACGCGTACGAGGTGACCCACGATCGCCACCGCGAACAGCACCATGCCCGCCGCATCCGACAACGTGCCGGCGTAGAACAGCAGCACGCCGCCGGTCGTTGCAAGAGCGCGCTCGATTGGATTGGCAGGTCCGCGAATCCAGCCGCCAAGCCCCGCCGCGAGCGCAAGGATGCCGACGACCGCAGTCCCTGTAGAGACGACGATCTGGTCGAGCGACCCCTGCATCAGCAGCCCCAGACCCTGCGCGCTCAGCGTGAAGGCAAACGGAAATACAAACGCCGGAAGCGTGTACTTCCACGTGAGCATCATCGTTGGAAACGGGCGCGCGCCCGTGATTGCCGCCGCGGCGAACGGGGACAGCGCCGTTGGTGGACTGACCTCCGAGAGCACCGCGTAGTAGAAGATGAACATGTGGGCGGCGACATCGGGAACGCCAACCTGCACCATGGCCGGCGCCACCATCACGGCGGCGATGATGTACGACGCCGTCACCGGAACAGCAAGGCCCAGCATCCAGACGGCCACGCCGGAATACAGCACAGTCAGAAAGAGCTGGCCGCCTGCGAGCGCGACGATGAGGCCTGCGATCTTGAGCCCGAGGCCCGTCAGCGTCACGGTGCCGACGATGATGCCCGCTGTCGCCGTGGTAGCCGCGATGGGCAGTACGCTGCGACCGCCTGTCGACAACGCCCGAAAGAGCCGCCTGGGCCACAGCGCATTCGCCCGGTCGACGAAGCTGAGGGCAATCGCGAGGAGCATCGAGTAGAACACCGCACGGAACGCGGTCATGCCCATGAGCAGCATGACCGGTACGCCGACGAGCGCCAGGAAGTGATAGCCGGAATGACGCGTGATCTGCCAGAGCGACGGCAACATCACGTCGACGGGCTTCGCGCCGGACCGCCGCGTGTCCGCCTCGATCATCAGGAAGATCGAGAAGAAGTAGAGCAGTGCGGGAATCGCAGCCATCACGATCACCTGCAGATAGGTGATCCGGAGGAACTCCGCGATGATGAACGCCGCCGCTCCGAGCGCCGGGGGACACATGATCGCGCCGATTCCGGCGGCGGAGAGGATCGCGCCTCCCATATCCGACGGATACTGTGCGCGCTTCAGTAGCGGCCAGGCGACCGACCCGAGTGTGACCGTGTTGGCCACACCGCTTCCCGAGATGGTTCCGAGCAGGAGGCCGGCCACGGTGACCGCGCGGCCTGGGCCTGCGCCGCCGCCCGACTTTCCAACAGCCGCCATCGACCAGTCGAGGAAGAACTTGCCCGCGCCGGATGCTGTCAGGATGGCGCCGTACAGCGAGAACAGGATGATGTAAGTTGCGGCGACGTCGAGCGGTACGCCGAAGATGCCTTCCAGCGTCATGAACGACGTACCGACGATCCGCTGCGGATCGTAGCCGCGATGGGCGAAGAGGCTGAGGCCCACAAGATCGAGCAGCGGTCCATAGAACGCGTAGGTCAGGAAGATTGCTGCGGTGATCGGCAGGATCAGACCTGTCGTCCTGCGCGTGGCTTCGAGTACCGCGGCGATCGCGACTATGCCCAGCGTGACGTCGAGGGCATTCGGATCGGCAGACCGATAGATGAAATCTCCGAAGTCGACGAGGGGCCATGCGAGAGCCACGCAGGTGAGCGCGATGAGCACCCAGTCAAGGGTGGTCACGCGGGCCCGATCCCGCCTGCCTGCGGGATAGAAAAGGAAACTGAGGACGAGCGTCAGCAGCAGGAACGTGACGCGGTAGATGAACGGCTGGACGATCCCGACAACCCAGTAGAGCGCGTAGAGCGAAAGGCCGGCTGCCAGGATGGTTCCGAGGCTTCCGGCAGTGCCGCGGAGCTGGCGCGTCGGAGACTCGGCCCCGGCATCGTCAGGCGCCGTGGTAACCGTGGCTACGGGTTCCACACACCGTGTTCCCGGTAATAGCGGATCGCGCCGGCGTGGAACGCCGCGGGTGATCCCGCAACGGCGCGTGCCGGTGCGAGGTGGCGTGCCTCGGGGTGTATCGCCGCCAGCTCGGACCGCTTGTCGAACAGCGTCCGCGTGAGGTCGTACGCGAGCTCTTCGTCCATCCGCTCGTCGACGACAAGCGCGTTTTCGACGCCAATCACGCCTATGTCAACGCTTTGTCCGGGGTATGAGCTCTTTCCTATAACCAGCCTCTGGTACAGGGTCGGTCCGTACATGGACTGCAGCGTCGACAGAACGTCGTCGTTTGGGATGAGCTTCGCCGTTATTCCCATCGTGCTCGCCAGGTCGAGAACCGATGCCGTCGGCAGACCGCCGCTCCAGAAGAACGCGTCAATCTTGTCGTCCTTGAGGGCATCTGCCGAGGCATTCACGGACAGCGCCTGCCGGCGGATGTCTCGATCGGGGTCGAGCCCGGCGGCGCGCAGCACTCGAAACGCGATGACCTCCGTTCCGCTTCCAGGGGAACCGGTTGACACGACCTTGCCCCTGAGGTCGGCCAGCCGCTCGATCCCTTTCCCCTCGACGGTGACGACGTGGGTGTAGTTGGGATAGAGGACGGCAAGTGTCCGCGCCCCTACCGCTCCGGTCTTTTCGAAGAAGCCGCGTCCCTTCACCGCTTCGTCAAGTGTGTCGGCCAATGTGAAAGCTATGTCAACCTTTCCGAGCTGCAGCAGCTTGAGATTGTCGACCGATGCCGAGGTCACTTCCGCAGTCGCTTCGACTCGTGGGATCGACTCGCTGATCACCTTGGCGAGCCCGCCGCCGTACGGGTAATACACGCCACCCGTGTTTCCCGTCGCGATCGACAATCGCGTGATGCCGCCGTGCTCGCGGGCAAACTCTCGCGGATTGCAGGCTGCGCTGAGACCGCCGAGCACCAGAACGACGATCAGCGGGAAAACTGGTCTCATCGCGGAACGGTATTGTATGCCTGCTTGGGGCGCAGATACGAACGCCCCGCGTTCTTTCGAAACGCCGGCCGTCTGATGCCTGAACTGAACGGGTTGTCGTTTAATTGAAGCTGTATCGGAAGCTGAGCATGAAGTTGTAGACATCGGGTGGGGTCGTCCCCGAACCGACGTTCGTTGTCGTTTCAAACGATTTCGTTACAAGCCGACCGCTAGAAAGCGCCAGCCGATACGCCGCGCGGCCCTGTGCATCGACCGCCGAATTTGTCAGGAGCTGCGCACCATTGGCCTGTGTCGTGGGGACCACGAACCGTTGGCCGACGCCCCAGTTGGAATTCAGCAGATTGCTGAAATTTGCGAAGTCGATGCGGATCTGCCCGGCGTTGCGCCTGCCGCCGATGTTGCGGAACACATCCTGCGTGATGCTCAGGTCCACCCGCTTCGCGATCGGCAGCATGACGCCGCCGCGTTCCGCGTACTGCCCGCGGTGATCGCGGAGGTACTTGTCCTGTTGGATGTAGGCCTCGAACGCCTGCGCCTGCTGCTCCGCAGTGAACGTCGTCCCGCCTGAGGCGAACGTCCCGAAGTTCATCTCGGAGATGTCCCTGGGAATGTAGATCAGGTCATTACCCGAGAAGCCGTCGCCATTCATGTCGCCCGCGAACACGTAGCTCGCGTTCCTACTGAAGTTCTGCAGCGAGGGTTGCGCTTCCCAGAACGCCGAGATAGTCGTCGTGCCGAAGTTGAAATACGACCGGCTGTACGAGGTCTGGATGAACACGCGGTGCCCCTGCATGCCGTTCGACCAGCCTACACCGGGATTGTTCGGATCGCCGGCATGCTGGTTGTTCGCGAAGGTCGAGAACGCCGTCGAACCAGGATCGATGGTGTTCTTTGCCTCGCCATAGCTGTAAGCGCCCTTTATCGAGAAGCCGTGGTACAGCGGCTTTGACAGGCTCGTCGAGATGTTCCACGAGCTGCCGACGCTCTGATTCTTCATCACCATCGCGCTCGTGACAACGTTGCCCGGCGTGTTGTTGATCCGGTTGGCGGTCCAGCGCGGACGGTTGTCAACGCCCGTGAACGCCGCCTGAGCGGGGGGCAGGTTCGCGTTGATGTAGTAGATGCCGTTGATGTCCTTGTTGTACAGGAATTCCACCGTCCCGGTCATGTTCCACGGCAGCCGTCGGTCCACGCCAACGTTGCTTCGCCACACCTGCGGGAACTTGAAATCCGGGTCAGTGACGTTCAGTTCAAAGCTTGACGCGCCCTCGCCAGTTACATTCGGCGGCCAGTAGCGGCGGGTGTCGGGGTGAAAGGGCCGGTTCCCGACGTTGTTCTCGAGGATTTCACCAATCAGAACGCCGGTGTTTCCCAGTTGGTTCGAGATCCAGACGTAGAGCGGAGGCCCCGTGAACACCCCGGTGCCACCGCGCACCTGAGTGCGCTGATTTCGCTCGACATCCCAGTTGAAGCCGAATCGCGGCGACCACAGGACCTTCGGATCGGGCATCTTGCCCGTCGAATACCTGACCGCCGCCCCGGTCTCGTCCCGGAAGGTTAGCGCATCGGCCTTCGCATTCGCGTACGCGGTGTTTTCGAAGTACGGAATGTCGAACCTGAGCCCTCCAGTCACCGTGACGTTTGATACCGGCCGCCATTCGTCCTGCGCGTAGGCTCCCGTGTACAGGACCTTGAGAACCTGAAGGGGCTTATCGAGACCGGGAAAGTTTGAATAGCGCAGCTTGAAGCGCCGCAGGGTGACGGGAGACGTCGTTCGGTTGGCATTGGCAAGGAAGTCGTTCGCGTCCGCGTAGAAATCGGCCAATGAGCTGTACACGAAGTTGCCCTGCGGACAGCAGCTCCAGAACACATTGTCCGACTGGTAGCGCTGTAGGGTTGCACCAAACGTCAGCGTGTGCCGCGTGCTGTACCTCGTGAAGTTGTCCTGCAGTTGGAAGGTGTTATAGCGAAGCTCATTGTCCATCGTGAACGGCTCGGTGCCGAACGCAGTATACGCAGTGCCGTCCGGTGCCAGAATCTCGACGAAGGGAAACTGCTTCGCGGGAATGCCGCGGCTCTCGTCGTTGGTGGTGTAGCCGCCAATGAGGTTGTTTGCCATGTTGCTGCCGATTACCCAATTCCATTCGCCGATGCCCGACTTGATGTTCTCCAGCAGGGTGTAGTTCGAGCCGGCAAAATTCAGGAAACTTGTGGTAAACGTGGCGCGGCCCAGCCCCGCCGACGACGATCCGGACATGTTGCTCGCCGAGCTTGAATCGAGCTGGTTGTACCGGAAGCTGATCTTGTTGCGGTTGTTCAGGTTGTAATCGGTCCTGAGCAGATACCGTTTTGCGGGTGTCACATCATCGAATGTGTCGAACGACCCCGGGTCGAACTGAAACCGGTCGTTCAGGAATGAGCTGAGCGCGGCGAGTTCGGCTGACAGGACGCGCGTGACGGTTCCGGCCACAGCTTCCCCGCCCGCGTTGGCCCGGTACGTGTGCAAGGGCCGCTTGTCTTCCTCGTTCTCGTAGTTGCCGAAAACGAACAAGCGATTTCTCACGATGGGCCCGCCGCCCCAGACGCCCGTGTCGCGGAATGTAAACGTGCCCGGGTTGACCGTCAGGCCGCGTGCCTCGGTGCCGACGAACTCGTTGCTACGGAACCTGTGGTAGACCGACGCGCTCAACGCGTTGGTTCCGCTGCGCGTCACCGTATTGACCGCAGCACCTACGAAGTTGCCCTGCCGCACGTCAAACGGGGCAATGCTCACCTGCACCTGCTCGATGGACTCCAGCGAAATCGGCGCGACGTTGGTTCGTTCGCCGGGCTGGGCGCCGAGCCCGAAGGCATTGTTGAAGTAAGAACCGTCAACGGTGATGTTGTTGAGCCGATTGTCCTGGCCGGCGAACGAAGTTCCGCTGGCCTGCGGGGTCAGGCGCGTGATGTCGCCTATGCGGCCTGAAATCGTGGGCAGCGCGGCGAGGTCCACGCGTGAAATGGTCGTTGCGGCACCCGTGCGGCTCGAGCTGAAGACCGGATCGACCTGCGCCGTCACGGTCACTTGTTCCTGGACAGTAATTGGACGGACGGCAAAAGTCAGGTCGCTCGCAACGCCGAGGTTCACGGTGACGTCGTCCTGCGTTTCCGGTTGGAATGCCACACCGCTGCCCCCCGAGAACGACACTGTGACGCTATAGGGACCACCGACTCGCATGCCGGGAATCGAGAATCTACCGTCGGCGCGGGTGACGGCCTCGTAAACGGTGCCTGAAGGTGCGTGGATAGCGATGACGCTCGCGCCGGCGACCGGCTCCTGTTGGGGGTTAAGGACGATGCCGGCAATGGCGCCTGTCGTGACGCCCTGGGCGTAGAGACTGCCGAACGGCCACGCCGCTACCGCACAGAACGCAAGAAGGGCTGGCCAACGTCTGATGTCCATCACCATTTTCTCCAAGAATTTACGCGTGACTCCGGACGAAACAATCGCAAAGCGTACCAAGGCAGCGTTACAGCGGTATGAACTGAAAAGTTATGGGGGCACGGCTCGGACGTGCGGAAGAAATTGTACATGAAAAGGGCCGCCTCCAAAGAGCGCGGCCCCGGGACATCGGCCAAAAATCGCGTGATTACGCGCCGCTGCGCCCGCCCGCGGCCGCCGGTTGCGTGCCGTCAGCGGCGTTCGCCTTGCGGATTTCTTCGGCGCGGTTGCTGAGCTGTTCGGCTTCCCGGAGCAGCGCCTGCTGGCGAGCCGGGTTCCGCTCCAGGTTTGCCTGCACGCGGAGCAGCAGGTTCTTGTAGACCAGCGCTTCCATGTACTGATTGTTCAGCGCGATCGACTTGTCGATCGCCGTCAGCCCGGCCTGCACGTGCTTGATCTTTTCGGCATCGCTCAAGCTGAAGTCGCGATACGCCTTCTCCCAGTAGTAGGTCGCGATCGTGTAGAACGCCTCAGGGTTGTTCGGTTCGCGTTCGGCTCGCGACTGCAGCGCTTCGATCGCCCCGTCGAAATTCCCCTGCCGGTTGTAGAAGGCCGCCAGCGTCGTATAGACGGTCGGCTCGTTGGGCCTCGCGTCGCGTGCCTTGACGAGCGTCTCCTCGGCCCTTTCGTATTCGCCGCTGTCTTCGTAGATTCGGGCAAGGGCGAAGTAGTTCACCGGGTCGGTGGGATCCATATTAATCAGCTGCTGCACGACGGGCTCGGACTGCGCGGGATCGTTCAGTTTGTCCGCGCCAAACGCGTTCGCCAGATATTGGAGCGCCAGCTTCTTGAGCTCGGGCCGCTGTTCCAACTCGACCGCTTTCTTGTAATTGGCGACCGCGTTGTCGATCAGCGCGTCGTTGGTGGCCTCTCCGCGTCGCGTCGGGCGGTACAGATTGTCGTAGCTGTTGCCCAGATAGAAGTACGCCTCGGTCTGGGTCGGATCCGCCGCTATTGCCTCCTCGTACCTTCCGATGGCTCCGCGGTAGTCCTGCTGCTGATAGGAGGTGTGGGCGTCCTTGAGCGCCATCCTGGCCTTGAGCATGTTGACCTGGCCGCAGCCGGCTGCCGTCACGCCGAGGCCCGCGACGAGCGCCACTCCGACCCGCATCGCGACGGACCCTTGCAACGAATACTTTTGCATCCTGTCCCCCTTACACCACTTCGAGCGCGCCAACGGTCGCCCTGCGACCAGATTGCATGCTTCGGACGTTCCCACGGCGGGACGAGCAGGTGGAGCCTGCCGCAAGTCCTGCAAGCGCGCCAGTATAATTAGCCCGTTTCTGGCGAGTCAAGACCTACCCGGCAGTTTCCTTGACCCCCCTCAACCCCACTTCTATCATGAGGATGGCGGCATGCAAGGCCAGGCGTCCGGCACGCCCCGGAAGCCTTAGACACCATTCTTCATGATTCGTTTCGACGCGCTTCTCGACAAGGTTCGGAGCTACAGCCCGGACGCGGATCTCGAGCTGTTGAGGCGGGCGTATGCCTTCTCGGCCCTGGAGCACAAGGGGCAGGTGCGCCACTCGGGTGAGCCATATCTGGTTCATCCCCTCGAGGTCGCCGACCTTCTCGCCGACATGAAGCTGGACGAGGTCGCTGTGGCCGCGGGACTGCTCCACGACGTGGTCGAGGACACCCTGACAACTCCTGCGCGCATTGCCGAGCTGTTCGGTCCCGAGATTGCGCATGTGGTGGAAGGGGTCACGAAGATTGGCGCGATTCCCTTCTCCTCGAGCGAGGAGCGTCAGGCCGAAAACTACCGCAAGATGCTCCTCGCGATGGTCGACGACATTCGCGTCGTCCTCGTCAAGCTCGCCGACCGGCTTCACAATATGCGGACCCTTCACCATCTGCCGGAGGAGCGGCGGACCAAGATAGCCCAGGAGACGATCGACATCTACGCGCCGATCGCCAACCGGCTGGGGATGAGCAAGATCAAGAACGAGCTCGAGGAGCTCGCGTTCAAGTATCTCGAGCCGAAGGCGTACGACACGCTGCGATCCAAAGTCGAGGCGAAGCGCAAGCACTCCGACGTCGTCATCGAGGAGCTGACACGAACCCTTCGCGCCAAGCTCAGGGAGGCTCAGGTTCCGATCATCCAGCTCGATGGCCGCATCAAGCGGCTCTACAGCATTCACCAGAAACTCAAGCGCCAGAAGATCGACATCGAACGCGTCTACGATTTCGTCGCGCTCCGCGTCGTCACGCAGTCGGTGAAGGATTGCTATGCCGCGCTTGGCATCATCCACCAGACGTGGTCGCCGGTGCCAGGTCGGATCAAGGACTTCATCGCGATGCCGCGTCCGAACGGCTATCAGTCACTGCACACGTCGGTGGTGAGCGATCACGGCTTTCCGTTTGAGGTCCAGATCAGAACGGAGGAGATGCATCGCCACGCAGAGGAGGGCATCGCGGCACACTGGAAGTACAAGGAAGGGCGCGTCGGCGATCATCGCGACGAGCGCTATTTCCACTGGATGCGGCAGCTGCTCGAAGTCCAGAAGGAAATGCGGGATCCGCAGGAGTTCCTCCAGAACCTCAAGGTCGATCTCTATCCCGAAGAGGTTTACATCTTCACACCGAAAGGCGAGGTGAAGTCGCTGCCGCGAGGTGCCACGGCCGTGGACTTTGCTTATTCGGTTCATACAGACGTCGGACACCAGTGCGTCGGCGCCCGTATCAACGGCAGGATGGTTCCGCTGCGCTCGCGTCTGCAGAACGGGGACATCGTCGAAATCATTACGCAGACGGGCCACAAGCCGAGCCGCGACTGGCTGAGCTTCGTCGCGACATCGCGCGCGCGCAGTAAGGTTCGACACGTCCTGCAGGCAGAGGAGCGCGTTCGCAGCATCGACCTCGGGCGTCGGCTCTTCGAAAAGGAAGTGCGCCGGTTTGGTCTGAATCCGAAGAACATCCTCGAAAGCGAGGAGCTGGCGAAGTTTGCGACCGAATACGGGGCGCACAAAGTCGACGACCTGCTGACGCACATCGGCTACGGAAAGCTATCGGCGCGAACCGTCCTGCAGAAAGCGGTTCCGCCCGCGCTGCTCAAAGAGAAACCGCCGGAATCAGGTGTCGTCTCGGCGGTCAAGCGTGTACTGCGATCGGGTGCGGCGGAGAACCGGATCAAGGTGCGCGGGACGGACGAAGTGCTGGTCTTCCGCGCCAAGTGCTGCAATCCGATTCGCGGCGAGCGGATTGTCGGCTACATCACCCGTGGGAAGGGCGTGTCGGTCCATTCAGCCAGTTGTCCCAACGTGCTGAACCTGATGTTCGACCCCGACCGCCGGATCGATGTCGAGTGGGATACCGCGGGCGCCGATCACGCACCGTACTCTGTCCGGCTGACGATGCAGGTGGAGGACCGGAGGGGCATGCTCGCCGAGATCAGCGCCAGAGTGTCGGACATCAACACCAATATCACCAACATGGAAGCGCGCACGAGTACAGGCGGCGATCGCCAGGCGCGCATCGACATGACCGTCGAGATCAAGGACGTCAAACACCTGGAAAGAGTGATCAAGTCGATCAAAGGTGTGGATGGGGTGCTGGGAGTGGAGCGGGCTGCGAGGGCGTGAATTACGGGATCACAGCGATTGCGTCGATCTCGACTTTGACGTCACGCGGGAGGCGCGCCACCTGCACCGTCGCGCGGGCCGGTGGTGGATCGGTCACGAACTTCGCGTAGCACTCGTTCATCTTCGCGAATTCATTCAGGTCAGCCAGGAACACCGTCGTCCGGACGACGTGCTCGAAGCCCGCCCCTGCCGACTTCAACAAGGCTCCGATGTTGCGCATCACCTGCTCGGTCTGTGCGGCGATGTCGCCGCCGATGACCACTCCCGTTGCAGGATCGACGGGCACCTGACCGGATATGAAGAGAAGATTCCCCGCGCGGATCGCCGGGGAGTACGGCCCAAGAGGTCGCGGCGCGTCAGGCGAGGCCACTGCCTGCCGCACGTCAGGCTGCCTTGTGTATCTTGCCGTTCCGCAGGCACCGCGTGCAGACACGAAGCCGTCGCGTCGCCCCGTTCACGATGGCCCGCACCGTCTGCAGGTTCGGCTCGAACCGGCGGGGACCAACGTTGTGGGCGTGGGAAACCGTCCTGCCGACCCTCGGGCCTCTGCCGCAGATCTCGCACCGCTTCGCCATGAACATCAGCCTTTCTTCGAAATGCCGAAACCGAAATCTTAGCAGCTTCAGGGCACAATCAGCGAGCCGCTCGCGGCGACGTCGTGGCGCGCCGTCTCGGTGGGATCGACCTGGAGCAGACGGCTCACGAGCTCGAGATACACCGTTTCGCTCTCATTCGGCGCACGCAGCGTTCGCGCCCCCTGCTCGATGGCCCTGAGCGCGATCGCGGCTTCGCCGTCGTACACCTTTGCGCCCTGTTCCCGAATCTGATTGAGCAGTGCCTTCATGGCAGCCGCGAGCGACTGCGCGGGGTGCGACTGCGGGGTGTGCTCGTAGATCACGCCGCGGGCCGCGGTTTCGAGCGTCGCTGCCATCGCGGCGGCAGCGTCTGCGGCGTCGGTGTCCACGAGTCGTGCGAGTCCCTCGGGGCGGTGCCGCGTAATGACGGAGTGAAAAAGAAAGAACAGTTCGTATTGTCGTTCCGTGAGGTGGCGAATCGTTGGCACGAGACGCGCCACATCCTGCTGCTGTCGCCGCCGAACGACGGCCGCCGGGTGCTCGCGCGCCGTGGCCAGGTACGGGCACGTGCTGGGACACTGGATTTCGACCAGCCGCTTCGTTCCGCAGCATGTCGGACATATCGTCCGACCGAGCGCTGGACATTCGCGCCGTGCCTTACGCACACCGCAGCTCGGGCAATGCATCCCTCAGCTTCGCACACCCCCACCGATGTCGGCAACGTGCCCCATTTGTGGCGGCTCGGGACGATTTCCGTACAATTCTCGCCAAATCTGCACACTTTCGTCGGGAATATGCCTTGCACTTCATGCGGCACGGGCGCGGGTCCAGCGTCCGGGTGACAGGTTGCCGTTGGAGGCCATGGCCGAAACGCTTGTCCGCAGCGAATCGCCGATCGAGTACTTCCGCGAGCTCGTTGACACCGCGATGCAGCGGCAACACGTCGCTGCGCGCGAACTCACGTCGTTCTACGTGGTCAATCTGCTTACCGGCTTCATCCATTTCGATCTTTCCGCCAGTGCCAGCGACGCCGAGCCTCTTGGTGTCCGCTTCGTGAAAGCGCTTGGAGCAGCGGGATCGAGACAACGCGAGGAACTGCGCCAGATTGGCGATCTGTCCCTGTTCATTTCCGGGTTCTTTTCCGACAGCCTGCAGCGGAGCCTTGTCGACGTCGACTATTACATCCAGCTCGGTGAGCACGCGTACCGGTCGCTGGCGCGGCACGACGATGGCGTGTTCGGCGATGTCTTCGACGAGCTTTCGGGGAAGTTTGCTGCATTCGTGGACGTGCTCGGCGAGGTCAGCGAGCGCAGCGCGCTGACGACCAATTCGGACCTGCTCCGGCTGTACGAGCGGTGGGTTCGCACGGGGAGCCGGCGCAGCGGAGACCTGCTCGCCGCCCGGGGAATCGTCCCCAACCCGTCCGCAGCCAAACGCTTGATTCAGTAATCCTGACGACAAGCCGGAAATCCGACGGGGGATGCCCTTGCAGATCGCTTGAACTGCACAAAAATGCGCAGACTGTCGATTATTGAGCAGTCTCATCTTGTTGGCTTGAGACGACCCCCTAAAGCTCCGCTGACCTTCTTGACTGCGAGGCGACCTTCTGTCACAGTATCAGACGATTCAAATCTAATTACATCAACATGTTACGGACCGTTGCGCTCCCACGACACGGAAGGGCCTTACTGCGTCCGTCAGGGAACACCGTGTGCGGCTGATCAGCCACATAAGCGTTCGTTTCAACGTCCTCCATCATGGACAGACGCGTTTCCAGACTTGGTTCAGGGTTTCAGCGTCTGATCGCCATAGGGTGCTGCGACAGGCTCAAGCGCACATGGCGGCGAGGCGGGTAAGTCGAAGGAATACTGCGGACTTAGGGGAGCAGCCCCGAGTCGACGATTTGGTGTGATTCCCGTTCGAATTCATGACTTCGGACCACACGACCCGGCTTGGAGCCATACAGGCACCATAATTGCATATTGGGCGCACGCATAGGGAAGGAGCGGCAGGCATCATGGCGACTACGACGAAGCGTACGAAGGTGCCGGCGAAGAGGAGCCGGTATGACGAGTTGAGACAGATGCTCGAAGAGCGCCGCCGCGAGCTGATGAACGAGGTCCAGGGCAGAATTCGCGATGTGCGGGCCGATGGCAACAAGGATCGGGAAGTGTTCGACCAGGGCGAGAGCTCGGAAGTCGACATTCAGGAAGATATCGAGTTTGCCCTCATTCAGATGAAGTCGGAGACGCTCAACAAGATCAACGAAGCGCTTCGCCGGCTCGAGGAGGGCACCTACGGCAACTGCTTCGAGTGCGGTGAGGAAATCGCCGAGGCGCGCCTCCGGGCGCTGCCGTTTGCCGTCCGTTGCAAGGACTGCGAGGAAGCGCGGGAAACGGCGGAGCAGCGCGAGCGCATGCAGGCGCAGAAGCGCGGCGCGTCCACCCTCTTCTTCGACATGTCGAACTGACCCGTTCGGCTCGAAGGGAACGACCAAGGGCGGCCCTGGTGGCCGCCCTTGCTGTTTGGGGCCACCCAATGACTGAGCGCGACGAAACTCCCGACCTGCAGGAAGTGCCGGTCGGCGATCGAACGCTGACGATTCCCGACGAGCTCCCTATCCTTCCGCTCAGGGATACCGTCCTCTTCCCGAACTCGTTCATGCCACTGGCGGTCGCGCGCGAGAGCTCGGTCCGTCTTATTGATGAAGCCATCTCAGGCGGAAAGGTAATCGGGGTTTTCACTCAACGCGACGCGTCAATCGAGGAACCGCAGCAGGATGATCTCTATCGGGTCGGTACGGCAAGCCACATCCACAAGATGTTCAAGCTGCCCGATGGCAGTCTGCGCCTGATCGTTCAGGGACTGGAGCGGCTCACTCTCGACGAAGTGACGTCAACGCGCCCCTATCTTCGCGCGCGCGCACACCCTGTGCCCGAGACAATCTACGAGACCGATCGTCTCGAGATCGATGCGCTGTTGCGGAACATCAAGACGAACTTTCAACGTGTCGTATCGCTCTCGCCCCTGCTCTCCGATGACCTGCAGGCGCTGGCGGCGAACATCGCCGATCCGGGACGGCTCGCCGATTTCATCGCCTCGAGCCTCACGACGCTCGATACCTCTGTCAAGCAGGAGGTGCTCGAAACACTCGACGTTCGTGCCCGCATGGACAGCCTCAACCGCATTTTGATCAAGGAGCTCGAGGTCCTCGAGCTCGGATCCAAGATTCAGTCACAGGTGCAGTCGGAGGTCGGCAAGAACCAGCGCGAGTACTTCCTGCGCGAGCAGATGAAGGCAATCCAGAAGGAGCTCGGCGAAAGCGACGATCAGACCAAGGACATAGAGGAGCTGCAGCAGAAGATCGATGCCGCGGGGATGCCTGAGGCGGTGAAGAAAGAGGCCCAGCGCGAGCTCGATCGGCTCGCGAAGATGCCAGTGGCGGCCGCGGAGTACACGGTCTCACGCACCTATCTCGACTGGCTTGTCATGCTGCCGTGGCAGAAGCGAACTGAGGACGTGATAGACCTCCGCAGGACGAAGGAGGTGCTCGACGCCGACCATACGGGGCTCGAGAAAGTGAAGGATCGCATCCTCGAGTACCTTGCCGTCCGAAAGTTGAATCCCGAGGTCAAGGGTCCCATCCTCTGCTTCGTCGGCCCGCCAGGCGTCGGCAAGACGTCGCTTGCCCGCTCCATCGCGCAGTCGCTCTCGCGCAAGTTCGTGCGCGTGTCGCTCGGTGGGATGCGTGACGAAGCCGAGATCCGTGGTCATCGGCGCACCTACATCGGCGCGCTGCCCGGACAGATCATCCAGGGCCTGAGGCGCGCCGAGTCGAAGAACCCGGTGTTCATTCTCGACGAGATCGACAAGCTCGGGGCCGACTTTCGTGGCGATCCGGCGTCGGCGCTTCTCGAGGTCCTCGATCCGGAACAGAACTCGACGTTCAGGGATCATTACCTCGATGTGCCGTTCGACCTCTCCGAAGTTCTGTTCATCACGACGGCCAACGTGCTCGACCCGATTCCGCCTGCGCTCCGCGATCGCATGGAAGTCCTCGAGATTCCCGGCTACACAGAAGAGGAGAAGCTCGCGATTGCCCGCGAGCACCTCGTCGGGAAGCAGGTGCGCAACCACGGTCTCACGGCCGATCAGCTCACCGTCACCGATCCAGCCATCAGCACGATCATTCGCGGATATACGCGGGAAGCCGGGGTCCGCAATCTCGAACGCGAGCTCGCGGCCGTGTGCCGCAAGGCTGCGCGTCGCCGCGCTGAAGGCAGCCTCGAGCCTCTAACGGTCACGCCCGACACCGTGACCGAACTCCTCGGTGCGCCGAGATTTCTGGAGGAGGAGATCCACGAGCGCACCAAGGATCCGGGAGTGGCAATCGGCCTGGCGTGGACGCCCGCGGGCGGCGACGTGCTGTTCGTTGAAGCCTCACGGATGCCGGGCACGGGCTCCCTGACGCTGACCGGCCAGCTTGGCGAGGTGATGAAGGAATCCGCGCGGGCGGCCCTCTCGTGGTTCCGGGCGCATGCACGCGCGTACGGCGCCGACCCCGATTTCTTCAAGAACGCCGAGATTCATCTTCACGTCCCCTCCGGCGCCATTCCAAAGGACGGTCCGTCAGCGGGTGTGACGATTGCCACGGCGCTGGCCTCCGAGGTGACTCGCAGGCCGGTACGGGGCGACATCGCCATGACGGGCGAAATCACGCTGTCTGGCCGCGTGCTGCCGGTGGGCGGCATCAAGGAAAAGGTGCTGGCGGCGCGCCGCGCGGGAATCCGCGAGATCATCCTGCCGCGGCAGAACGAGAAAAACGTCAACGAAGATCTCACGGCGGAGCTGCGAAAGGAGTTGACGATCCACCTCGTGCAGAGCGTCGACGAGGTGCTGCTGCTCGCGCTCCTGCCGGACGCCAAAGCCGCTGCGGAACGAAGAAGCGACCGTCGCCTCCAGCCGAGAGTTCAATAGCTAGAGCAGCGTCAACCCCGCCATCGTCTTCAGGTCGACGATGTCGCGTTTCTTGATCATCGTGCGAATGGCGTCAATCGAGAACGGTCGCGCCTCGATATCCTCGTCTTCGTCCTGATGCGCTATTGGATCGTCTTCGCCTGGCGGCCGCAAGCCGGTCGCCCGGTAGAAATGCATTTCCTCGTCGCAGTACCCCGGAGTGGGAAAGAAGCTTCCGAGCGGCTCCAGGGACGAAGGGATCAGCGCGATTTCCTCGTGGCATTCGCGGACGGCGGCTGATGTCGGATCCTCTCCGTATTTGAGGCTGCCGGCCGGCAACTCCCACGCCCAGCGCCCGATGGCGTGGCGATACTGCCGAACCAGGACAATCTCCCCTCGTTCCGTCACAGGGATCAGGACGACAGAGCCTGGATGGCGGACGATCTCCGCTTCCAGTCGCTCGCCTCGCGGCAGCGTGATCGATTCCACGTTCACGCTGAAAATCCGTCCCTCGAATGCTTTGCGGATTCGCGACGGGACGATGGGCCGGTCCATACGGCTCTTGATTATCTCCGTGTCGAGCTTTCATGGCCCGTCTCATCGTCTTTCCACCCTGGCAGAGCTTCGAGAATGCTCAGGAGGTCGTCAGGCAATGGTGCCGTGAACTCCATCCGACGCCCGTCACGCGGATGTATGAATGCGAGCCGCCCCGCGTGCAGAAAAGGGCGGTTCAGGCGCTGCACGGCTCGAAGATCGCCCGGGACCCGCCGGCGCATCCCCCCGTACACCGAGTCCCCAACGATCGGATGTCCGATCGCGCTGAGGTGTACGCGAATCTGGTGTGTGCGGCCGGTATGAATGGCCACCTGGCACAAGGTCAGGCCGCGCAAGTGATGGGCCCGTGTGATTCGCGTGACGGCCTGTCGCGCGTGCCGGGCCCGCGAGGACATTTTCTGGCGGTGCACCGGATCGCGTCCGATTGCAGCGTCTATCCGCCGGCCCGCCTGCACCACGCCCCACACGAGCGCCACGTATTCCTTTTCGACCTCGCGATCGTGGAATTGCCGGGCAAGCTCCTGGTGCGCAGCGTCATTCTTGGCAATCACCATCACACCGGACGTACCGCGATCCAGCCGGTGCACGATCCCGGGTCTCACCTCACCGCCAATGCCGCTCAGATCCTGGATGTGGTGGAGCAGCGCGTTCACGAGCGTGCCCGATGCATGGCCGGCTCCCGGGTGCACGACCATCCCGGCGGGCTTGTTCAGCACCGCAATGTCACGGTCCTGATAGAGGATCTCGAGCGGAAGCGCTTCGCCAGTGACTCTGGACGGCTGGGCCGCCGGCAGATCGACGGTCACCTGATCGCCGTCGTGCATCGTGAGATTCGCGCGGGCAGCGCGCCCGGCGACATTCACGTGCCCGTCGGCAATGAGTTTCTGAATCTGCGACCGCGAATAGCTCTCGAGAAGAGATACGAGGAACAGATCGAGTCTGCGCCCATCGAAATCAGACGGGACAATGAACTCGAGCGGCACACCTAATTCAGAAGCAGCCCACGCAAGTCTGGTCAAGCGGCGAGCGTCGGGCGCCGCTCCATTTCCTGCGGATGCTCTGGCGACTGCCTGGACAGCCACACGAGCATGATGAGACTGAGGGGCGCCAGCACGAGCGAAATGAACTGCGACGTCGAGAAGCCCAGCACCTCGCCGCGAGGGTCGCCGCGATAAATCTCGACGATGAAGCGAGAAACGGCGTACAGGAACATGTACGCCCAGAACGTGCGACCGGCGAACGCACGGCCGCGGCGTTCGGTGGCGAGCAGCAGGACGAGGATCAGCAGCTCGGCTCCGGCTTCGTAGAGCTGAGTGGGATGCAGCGGGATCCCGAGCGGCGTGCCGACATTTGCGGCGGCCAGCGGGTTCGTAAACGTGATCGCCCACGGAACGTCCGCGGGCCTGCCGTAGCAGCAGCCAGCCGCCAGACAGCCAAGCCGGCCCGTCACGTGTCCCAGCGCGATCGCCGGCGCGAAGACGTCGCACGTCGTCCAGAATGGCAAGCGATGCCGCGCGATGTACCAGAACCCCACGACGATGGCCAGGATGAGCCCGCCGTAAAACACCCCGCCGGATCGGGCCAGCGACAGCAGGTCGCCCGCCGAGCGGCTGAACTGGTCGAAGTCGATCACCAGCAGGAGGAGCTTTGCGCCAACCAGCGCCGCGATGATGATGTAGATCCCGAGGTCGAGGACGCGATTGGCATCGAGCCCCCACTTCTTCGCGCGCCGCATCGCAAGCCACAAGCCGAGCAGGTACGACGCGGCAAGCAGCACGCCGTACGAGTAAATGGTCACCGGGCCGACGCTAAACAGCTCTGGATACACGGTGTCTTCCTATCTGCATCAGGTCGAGAATCATAAGCGAGACGCCCACGGTAATGGCGGCATCCGCGACATTGAAAGCCCAGAAGTGCCAGTTCCGCCAGTAGAGATCGACGAAATCCAGGACGTAGCCTGACCCAAGACGGTCGATCAGGTTGCCAGCCGCCCCGCCGACGATCAGCGCGAGGCCGAGCCGCGCCAGTCGCTGTTCGGCCGGCAGCTTGGCGCCGTACCAGGTAAGCGCCCCGAGTGCGAGCGCGGCGACAATCGAGAGCACGAGCGTCTTGAACGGAAATTCTGCGGCGTTCATCAAGCCAAACGCCGCGCCGTAGTTGTGCACCCGTGTAAGGTCGAAGAAGGACGGGATCACCTCGATGCTTTCGTGCAGCCCGAGGGTTGCCCGCACCACGACCTTCACTGCCTGATCGACCAGCACCACAACGACCGCAATCCATAGCTCGAGCTGAAGCCGCGACACCGCCATTAGCGATTGACCGGCTCGGCCAGCGCATCGACGCACCGGTCGCAGAGACCGGCCCAGTCTGGCTCGGTCCTGGTGTGGGGCACGTACCGCCAGCAACGATCGCATCTGACGCCGGGCGCCTTCTCGACATTGATGCTGATGTCATCGGCGCCGCCGGGTGCTCCGACAACCAGGGTCGCGTGCGACACGATGAACAGCATCGGCAGGTAGGCGCGGTACTGCTCGAGCAGTACGCCGATCGGCCCACTTGCCGTAATCGTCACCTGAGCCCCAAGGGAGTTTCCAATCACCTTGTCCCTGCGCTTCTCCTCGAGGGCGGCGTTGACCATCTCGCGCACCTCCAAGAGCCGCTCCCACGTGCTCAGCAGGCCGGCATCTCCCAAGCCGGCCATTGTGGGGAAATCCTCGAGATGCACGGAGGCCGACCGCTGACCGGGCATGTGGCGCCACAAATCGTCGGATGTCACGGGCAGAATCGGTGCGAGCAATCGCGCGAGACCATCACAGATTCGATACATCGCGGTTTGCGTGGATCGCCGCTCCGGCGACTTTGCGGCCAGCGTGTACATTCGATCCTTCGTCACGTCGACGTAGAACGCGCTGAGGTGGACGGTCGTGAGTGTGTTCAGCGTCTGCGCAACCGTGGAAAAGTCATAGTCATCGTACGCGCGGCGCATCCGTTCCGCAGCTTCAGCGTACCGCGCCAGCGCGTACCGGTCGACGATGTCGAGCCGTTCCAGCGGCACCAGATCCGCGGTCGGATCGAAATCGTAGAGGTTGGCCACAAGAATCCGGCACGTGTTCCGCAGCTTGCGGTAGACGTCGACGACGCGGGTCAGAATCTCCTTGCTGACGCGGAGCTCTTCGGTGAACTCAGTCATCGCGACCCAGAGCCGAATGATTTCGGCGCCGCTTTCCTTGATGACCTCCTGCGGCACGATCGCGTTGCCGAGCGATTTCGACATCTTCCGCCCTTCGAGGTCGATCAGGAAGCCGTGCGTGAGCACCTCGCGGAAGGGTGGACGGCCTCGTGTGGCGAGCGCCACCAGCAGCGAGCTCTGAAACCAGCCGCGGTGCTGATCGCTCCCTTCGAGGTACATGTCGGAGGGCCACGTCAGGTCGGCATACCGCGGGAGCACCGCCTCATGACTCGACCCGGAGTCGAACCAGACATCGAGAATGTCGGTCTCGCGCTGGAACGCCTTACCTGCGCATGACGGACACGCGAACCCCGGCGGAAGGAACTCTTCGATCGGACGCTCGTACCACGCGTCGGCGCTGTACTGCTCGAAGAGCGCCGCCGCGCGATCGATGAGATCGGTCGTGATGACCGCCTCGCCGCACGCCGTGCAGGACACAGCCGGAATCGGCACGCCCCAGACCCGCTGTCGCGAGATGCACCAGTCCGGCCGGTTCGACACCATGTTGTAGATGCGGTCGCGGCCCCAGCCCGGAATCCACCGCACCTGGTTGTCGATGGCGTACCGGGCTGCCTCGCGCAGTGTGCGCGATTGGCCGTCCTCACACACGATGACGGGGTCCCCGTCCATCTGCACGAACCACTGTGACGTCGCCAGAAAGATCACGGGATTGTGACACCGCCAGCAGTGTGGGTACTGGTGAACCAGCGTCTCGCGGTGCCACAGCCGCCCGCGTGCCGCCAGCGCCTCTTCCACATGAGGGTTCGCGTCGAATACGCGCTGCCCACCGAACAGCTCGACGTTCTCCAGGAAGTGTCCTCCAGGGCCCACAGGCGCGTAGATGTCGAGTCCGTATTTCACGCCGGTCAAGAAGTCGTCCGCGCCGTGACCAGGGGCGGTGTGCACGGCCCCCGTGCCCTGCTCGAGGCTGACATAGTCGGCGAGCACTCCTACCGAGTCACGTTCGTACAACGGATGACGAAAGCGGATTCCCTCGAGCTGCCTGCCTTGCATGCGTGCGACCGGCCGATCGAATCGTTGGCCGATTGCGGCGCCAACTCGTTCGGCGAGCCCTTCCGCCACGATCACGGTGCGGCCGTCCATCTCGTATGCGGCGTAATCGAACTCCGGATGGAAGGCGATGGCCAGGTTCGACGGGATTGTCCATGGCGTCGTCGTCCAGATGAGGACCGAGACGTCGCGCCCCGTCAGTGCCGGCACGCGCGCTGCCAGGTCGGCCGCCGCTGCGGGACTCAGGTGAAATTCGACGTAGACGGAGGGAGAGGAGTGATCTTCATATTCCACCTCCGCCTCGGCGAGCGCCGTGCGGCAGTGGATGCACCAGTGAACCGGTTTCTTTCCTTTGTACACGAGGCCGTGCTGAACGAACTTCCCTAAAGCCCGTGCGATGTCCGCCTGGTACCGGTAGTCCATCGTCACGTACGGACGGTCCCACTGGCCGAACACCATTAGACGCTGGAACTCTTTCGTCATGACGCCGATGAATCGCTCCGCATATGCGCGGCAGGCACGACGAATGTCGGCGCGAGACATCTCGCGCTTCTTCGGCCCCAGCTCGCGGTCGACACGCAACTCAATCGGCAATCCGTGACAGTCGTAGCCCGGCACGAACGGAGCGTCGTACCCAGCCATGGTGCGCGACTTGACGACGAAGTCCTTGAGGATCTTGTTGAGGGCAGTTCCGAGGTGAATCTGGGCGTTCGCGTACGGCGGACCGTCGTGCAGCACGAACTTTGGCGCGCCCTTTCGGCGCGCCCGGATCCGGCCGTACAAGTCGAGCGCCTCCCATCGCGCGAGCGCCTCGGGCTCGGCTATCTGGAGGTTGGCTTTCATCGGAAAACCTGTACGTGGCAGGTTTACCGTGTCCTTCCATTCAGGCATACAGCAGTAGACCGTAGGCAGTAGACAGTGGGCGGCATCGCTGTATTCCGCGACTGGAGGTCATTACTGCCTACCGCCTACTGCTTACTGCCTACTATGGAATTCTATAATGGCGGGATGGCCACCCTCGAACATGCCACGGCTGCTGCACCGCGCGTGCACGAAGAGGTCCTCGATAACGGCCTGCGCGTTCTTGTTCAGGAGATGCACACCGCTCCGCTGGCCACGGTGTGGTGCTGGTATCGCGTAGGCTCAAAGGACGAGATGACCGGCCAGACGGGTGTGTCGCACTGGGTGGAGCACATGAACTTCAAGGGCACCACCAACATCCCGCGCGACAAGGTCAAAGGGATCATCGAGCAGTTCGGCGGCTACTGGAACGGATACACGTGGATCGACCAAACTACGTACACGGAGACCGCCACTCGTGATGCGCTCGATCGGATGCTGTTCATCGAATCCGAGCGTATGGCGAGTTGTCTATATGATCCCGTCGACTGCGAATCGGAGCGGACGGTCATCATTTCTGAGCTGCAGGGTGGCGAGAACGACCCCGACACCCTGCTGGATCAGGAACTCACCGCAGTGGCGTTCAAGGCACATCCCTATCGCCACCCGACGATTGGATGGCTGTCCGATCTGCAAGCGATGACCCGCGACGACCTGTATTCCTACTATCGACGATTCTACGTACCGAACAACGCGACGCTCGTCGTCGTCGGTGATATCGAGACGAAGGAGGTGATGCGCGGTGTCGCACGCCACTTCGGCGGCATCACGCCCGCTGAAGTGCCACGGCGCCAGAGGACCAAGGAACCCGAGCAGTTTGGGGAGCGACGTCTGACACTCTCGCGCGAAGGGACGACCGCGTACTTGAAGCTCGGATACCACGCGCCGTCGATCGCCGATCCCGACTTCTTTCCAATGCTCGTGCTCGACGCCGTCCTCACCGGGGCAAAAGGCGTCAACCTCTGGGCAAGCTTCCGCACGCCCCCGCCGCAACGGAGCGCCCGGTTGTATCGCGCGTTGGTCAACACCGGGCTCGCGTCGGCAGTTACCGGAGGGCTCGTCCCTACCGCAGAGCCGTTTCTCTACACCATCTCGTTGACGGCCACGGCCGGCACGCCGCTCCCACGCTTGGAAGAAGCCGTTCTCGTCGAACTCGAGCGCGTGCGCGCGAACGGAATCTCGACAGCCGAGCTCGAGAAAGCCGTGCATCAGTTGCGCGCGCGGCTTGTCTTCGAAAACGACAGCATTTCGAACATCGCGCATCAGCTGGGGTACTTCGAGACGGTGGCGAGCTGGCGAGGAGTCGCCTCGCTGCAGACCCGAATCGAATCGGTAACGGCCGACCAGGTAGGAGCCGTCGCGTCCGAAAGACTTCGATCGATCAATCGCACCATCGGGTGGTTCGAGCCGCTGCCCATCGGTTCCGGCGCGGCCATGCCCGTCGGAGAGGGCGCTGGCGCAGGCCCTGTCTCAACGGGCCACAGAGGCACAGAGTCGATGATGAATTATCCGCCTTCTTGCTTCCACATGAAGTCCCCGGGCAAGCATCGATGACCACTGCCACCCACCGCGGGCTTTCGCCCGTTCGCACGGTGCTCGACAACGGGGCGGTCATCGTCGCCAAACAGTCGCAGGCCACGCCGGCTGTCACCATCAACGCTGCATTCGCAGCCGGAACCCTGTTCGATCCATCGCACCAGTCGGGCCTCGCGCACTTCGTGTCTCGAACCATCGATCGCGGAACGCTGACGCGGTCGGCTGACGCCATTGCCGAGGGGCTCGATCGGCGTGGCGTGTCGTTGTCTGTGAGCGTCAATCGCCACGTCATGTCGCTGGTGTGCACGTGCCTCGTTGAGGACCTGGAGGGCACCCTCGACATCGTTGCCGACATCGTCATGCGTCCGGCGTTTCCAGAAGACGAAGTCAAGACGAGGCACGGTGAGATCGTCACGCTCATCCGGCAGGACGAGGACAATCCTGCGGTGGCGGCCACCGAAGGCCTGCTTGCGGATCTGTACGGCGCATCGCACGGTTACGGTCGTCGGCCGCGAGGCACACTCCACAGCGTGGAGGCGATCGATCGGGCCGCGCTGCAGCGCTTTCACGCAGCACGGTTCGGCCCTGCGGCACTGTCGTTGGTGATGGTCGGTGACATGGAGCCGGCTCGCGCGATTGAAGCGGCACGAGTCGCCTTCGCACCCTGGCGCGCGCCGGCCCCTCCACCGGCGCAGCTCGAGTCGGTGTCGCGCGCCTCCGGACGCCGCGTTCGTGTGATTCCGATGATGAACAAGGCGCAGGCCGACATCGCGTACGGGTTCACCAGCATTCGCCGCTCCGATCCCGACTATTACGCGTACTGGCTGATGAACAATATCCTCGGTCAGTATTCAATCGGTGGGCGGCTGGGCGACCGGATTCGCGAGCGGCAGGGCATGGCCTACTACGTGTTCAGCTCCCTCGACGCGAACGTCATTCCTGGTCCGATGACGATCCGTGCCGGGGTCAATCCCGGCAATGTCGATCGAGCCGTGGATTCCATCGACGAGGAGCTGGCGCGGCTTGCCGCCGACGGCCCGACCGATGCCGAGATGGTCGAGTCGAGGCAATATCTCATCGGTTCGATGCCGCGCACTCTCGAAACGAACGTCGGCATTGCCACTTTCCTCCAGACCGAGGAGTTCTTCGGCCTCGGGCTCGACTATGACGTTCGCGTGTCTGATCTGTTGATGGCCGTTACCCGCGACGAGGTTCACAAAGCGGCTCGGCAGACGCTCGTGCCCGCCAACGCGACCGTGGTCATCGCGGGTCCGTACGCGGGCAGCACAGTATGAGAGACGCCCCGGTAAAGGCGGTGTTCTTCGACGTCGATTTCACGCTGATCTATCCGGGCCCGACATTTCAAGGGGAGGGCTATGCCGTGTTCTGCCGGCGCCATGGCATCGACGTCGATCCGACCCGTTTTCCCGCTGCCGTCCTTGCCGCGTCGTCCATTCTGAACGATGACCACGACCACATCTACGACCCTTGGATCTTCGTGCGGTACACGCGGCGCATCATCGAGGAAATGGGCGGAGCCGGCGAACGGCTCGACGCGTGCGCACAGGAAATCTACGCAGAATGGGCTGCCTGCCACCACTTCTTTCTCTATGACGATGTGACGCCGGCGCTGCGGGAGCTCGTTGGCCGCGGAATCAAGATTGGGCTGATCTCGAACTCGCATCGCTGTCTGGCGTCGTTCCAGCGGCATTTCGATCTTCGCGGGCTCATAGCTGCTGCGATCTCCTCGTCAGAACATGGGTACCTGAAGCCGCACCCGAGCATTTTCGAATCGGCGCTGAAGCTCGCGGACGTCTCGGCCGCGGAGTCCGTCATGGTCGGCGATAGTTTCTCGCACGATGTCGAGGGCGCCATGCGCGTCGGCATGCGAGGCGTCCTCGTCCAGCGTTCGTCTTGCGCACCTCACGTGCCGTCCCACGTGCCCGTTATCCGCGATTTGTCCGAGCTGGCGCCATTGATCCCCTGACGCGTGTCAGTGCTTGGTGCTTGGTGCTTCGTGCTTGGTCCCTGAGCCCTCTAAGGATAACCAAGGGCTCCGCCCTTGAAATCCCGCGGACGACTGGCGGTTGAGCGAGTTGGGAGTGCTGAGATTTCAAGGGCGGAGCCCTTGGTTAT
>Ga0209640_10000129_pt1 | contig 49791 bp, 48 predicted proteins | sample RifCSP10_1_FD_184018 | JGI IMG/M metagenome (GOLD analysis project Ga0209640, IMG submission 184018) | Soil microbial communities from Rifle, Colorado - Rifle CSP2_sed 10_1 (SPAdes) (version 2) | ecosystem: Environmental > Terrestrial > Deep subsurface > Rock core/Sediment | place: Rifle...
CCCTGGGGCGTTAGCTGCGAGATTCTGCAGCAATCGTCTCCCCCTACGGGGACCGTGCCTGTGTGCACAATCTTCCGTTGAGTCACTTGAGGGTTTCGACTCGATGCTGCCCGGTTGGTCGTTTGCTGCACGTTCCTGCAGGTGACCGGGCGGAGTGCAGCTAACCGCTGCCGCCGTGGCCTGATGCGCGCGCTGTGTTAGCATCGGCCGCACAAGACGATAGCCACACTCCGGCGACGGCCATGCGTGAATGATTACCTGCGGATAAGGGTGGAGCGGTCTACTCCAAGAGTAGTTGGGCGGACGAAAACGAGTTCATGTGAGTCCGGTTCCGGAGAGTACTGGTGATCGTCCTTCTGGTGATTGACATGCAAGTCGGCCTCTTCGAAGAGGACGCCCCCCGGCATAATGCGGAGGGTGTCGTCCGCCGTATCAACGCCCTTGGAAGGGTGGTCAGGCAAGCGGGCGGCCTCGTCATCTTCATCCAGCATGCCGGGCCGCGAGGCGACACACTCGAACCTGGGACGGACGGGTGGAGGCTTCTTGCGTCGCTGGAGCAGGAGGTTGGCGATCTTGTGGTGAGCAAGGAGGCGTGCGATGCCTTCTACAAGACCGACCTCTCCCGCATTCTGCAGGACCACGATACGCGCGAGCTGATTGTCACGGGGTGTGCGACGGACTTCTGCGTTGACACGACGGTCCGTGCTGCCGCCAGTCGAGACACAAGATGAATCGCGTACCAGATCTGACAGTCTTAGCTGTGGCTATCGTTGCAAGTCTCGCATGTCAGTCTCAGACGATCGTCGGCTTGACCGCAAGTGACGAAGCAGCGGTTCGTCAGGCTCTCGACATCGAGATGAAGGCGGCTAACGCAGCAGACGCAGCGGGATGGGCAGCAGTGTATGCGCAAGACGCCGTCGTCCTTCGGCCACACGCTCCGGCCGTTCAAGGTCGTGAGGCGATTCAGCAATGGCTTGCGACACTTCCCCCCATTTCGAACGCGAAAGGCCAAGGCGTCGAACTCGTGGGATATGGCGACCTTGCCTATCTCCGCGGCTCGTACACCATGACGTTCTCGCTACCGGGCGCGCCCGCCCCGTTCGACGAGCAGGGCAAGTTTCTCCAGATTTATCGCAAGCAAACCGACGGTTCTTGGAAGCTCACACGAGAAATCTACAACTCCGACCTTCCACCGCCGATGCCTCCGCCGGTACCGCCGGCAAAGAGGTAAGCCGTTGCGCACGGAGCCGTCGCATGACAAGGAGGTATCGCATGATGAAGAGCCTGGCGGTCCTGGGACTAGCAGCGGGCCTAGTGCTTGGGCAAGCGACGACAGCGGCTGAAGTCACGGTTCTCAGCGCGGGCGCCGTCGAACCGGGGCTGAGGCCCGCCTCGGCGGCGTTTGAGAAGCGGACGGGTCACGCCGTGAAGATCGCGTTTGCCCCGGCGCCGCAGATACGCACGCGGATTGCCGCGGGAGAGACGTGGGACGTCGTGATTGCTCCGCCCGCCGTCCTCGACGAGTTCGCCAAGGCCGGCAAGATTGAGAACGAACGCGTCACGCTCGGACGGGTAGGGATGGGTGTGGCGGTCCGTGCTGGCGCGCCCATCCCGGACATCTCGAACGTCGAGGCCTTCGAGCGCTCCGTGCTAGCCGCGGAATCGCTTGTATTCACCCGCGGTTCCAGCGGCGTGTACTTCGAGGCACTCCTCAAAAAGATGGCCCTCTACGAGCAGGTCCAGGACAAGATCACTCGCTATGAGGACGGTGAGTCAGTCATGGGGCACGTGCTGAAGGGCAAGGGCAAGGAGGTGAGCTTTGGCCAGCTCACCGAGATTCGACTCTACCTCGACAAGGGCCTGCGGCTGGTTGGCCCGTTGCCGGCGGAAGTGCAGAACTATACGACGTACGCCGGCGCCCCGATGACGGCCCGAGCCAACGCGGAGGTTGCCAGGGCTTTTGTGCGACACCTCGGCAGCCCTGACGGGCAGGCGATGTTCGTTGCAGCCGGGATCGAACGCTGAAGGCAGCCTCCGTGTGGCGGCCGCGTCTGGAAGGGTGGTAACGCGGTCAGGCGCTGAACTCGACGTCGATCCTCTTCGGGATCAATCGCTTCTCCCACGCGGCGTCGAACAGTTGCTGAACGGCCGCGCTGCCGCGTGAGCCGTACGCGAGGGTGAGGTCGTTCACGTACATGCCGACGAACCGGTCCGCCTTGGCGCGGTCGAGCCCGCGCCCGAACTGCAGCGCGTAGTCGAGCGCCTCTTCGCGGTGCGCCAGCGCATACGCGATGCTCTCGTGCAGCAGGCGCGAGACCTTGGCAATGACGTCCGGCCCAAGATCCCGGCGGATGACGTTGCCTCCAAGTGGCAGCGGCAGTCCTCCGGTGCGCTCGGCCCACCACTCCCCAAGGTCGACGAGCTTCTTCAGCCCTTCGTCTTGATACGTAAGCTGTCCCTCGTGGATGAGCAGGCCCGCAGCCACGTCACCCTCGCGCACGGCGTCCTGAATGCGATCGAACGGCAAGGTCACGTACTCGACGTGCGGATCGTAGATGCGCAGGACAAGAAAGGCAGTCGTCAGCGTGCCGGGAACGGCCACTTTGATGCCTTTCAGTGACGAGGGGCCGTCAGCGCGCGCGACGACGACCGGACCGTAGTCGTCGCCCATGCTCGAGCCATGGGGCAGCAGAAGGTACTTGTCAGTCAGGTGTGCGTATGCGTGAAACGATACCGCGCTCACCTCATACTTGCCGTCGAATGCCGCTCGATTCAGCGTTTCGATGTCGGCGAGCAGATGGTCAAAGTCAATCCCGTCAGTCGGCACCTTGCCACTGGCAAGGCCGTAATGCATGAAGGCATCGTCGGAATCAGGACTGTGCGCAACGGTGATTTTCATGAAGGAGGAGCGTCTACTTCTTGTTCGCGCGCTCCATGAGCCACCGGACAAGAGCTCCGAGGTCCGCAGGCGGCGAACGGAACTCCTGCGGTGTCATCTGGTACAGCATGTCCTTGTGCGTCGGCGCGCCGTACGGGACCGGGCCGTTCGACAGGTTGTCCTCGGGCCCGAAAATGACGAGCGGAGGAGCCTGACCGTAGACGCCGACGAAGTAGCGGAGCCGCAAACCCTCGCGCTCCTCGCGCGAGGCGTACTGACGCAACTCCCGGTGGATCCGGTTCACATCGACGGGCAACCGGCTGACGTCCACGGCCGTCTGAGCCTCGACCGGCGCCGCCAGAGCTACAAGCAGCAGAGATGCTCCCGCGATCCAATTCATTCGCATGAGACTTGAGACGCCTCAGCGTCTCCCACGGTTCTTGATTCCATTCTTCGTACCAATGAGCGCCGGGCGATCTTAATGCGAAATGTGGCTCAGCCCTCGGCGCATGCCATTCGTGATGGCGACATTTCCCGCAGTCGCCGCACGATATCGGTGACTTTCTTCGCAACGTAGTCGATTTCGGCTTCCGTCGTCCAGCGGCCGAGCCCGAACCGTAGGGATGCGCGCGCCAGGTCGTCGTCGATGCCGAGCGCCTTGAGCACGTACGACGCCTCGCGGCTGGCCGACGTGCAGGCTGCCCCCGAAGCAAGCGCTATGTCGTCGATGGCCATCAGCAGCGACTCGCCTTCCAGATGCGCAAAGCTGACGTTCAGGTTGTTCGGCAACCTGTGTGCCATCGTACCGTTCACATGAATGTCCTCGAGACTCTGGTGGAGCTTCTCGTTCAGCCGGTCACGAAGCAGGCGGACACGCTCGCTTTCCGCAGGCATCTCCGCTTTGCAGATAGCCGCCGCGGCGCCAAAGCCGACTATGCCGGGAACGTTGAGCGTCCCCGATCGCATACCCCGCTCGTGCCCACCGCCGCTTATCTGCTCGACCATCGACACGCGCGGACGACGCCGTACGTACAAGGCCCCCACACCTTTCGGACCGCAGATCTTGTGTGCGCTCATCGACACCAGATCCGCGCGCACGTGGTTGACGTCGAACGGTATCTTGCCGACCGCCTGGACGGCATCGGTGTGGAAGACGATTCCGCGCTCCTTGGCGATAGCGCCAATCTCCGCGATTGGCTGCAGGACGCCTATCTCGTTGTTGGCGACCATGACAGTAATCAGAATCGTCTGGCTTGTAATCGACGCGCGAAGCTGGTTCAGATCGATGAGGCCGCCCGTGTCAACCGGCAGATATGAGACGCGCGCGCCCTGGCCTTCCAGTTTCCTGCACGTATCGATGACCGCCCGGTGCTCGGTGGGGCACGTAATGACGTGGTTGCCCTTGTCGCGATACGCCTCCGCTATGCCTCTGATGGCGAGGTTGTTCGATTCCGTGGCTCCGCTGGTGAAGACGATCTCGTTCGCACTGGCGCCAATCAAGCCTGCCACTTGCGCGCGGGCCTTCTCGACGGCGTCCTTCGCGGCCCAGCCAAAGGAATGATTACGGCTTGCCGCGTTCCCGAACTCCTGCGTGAAGTACGGCAGCATCGCCTCGAGCACCCGTGGATCGACCGGTGTCGTCGCGTGATAATCCAGGTATATGGGGAATTTCATAAGGCACAAGTCACAGGTCACAAGGCACAAGTCACAATTCTGCATCGTTGACATTGTGACTTGTGACTTGAGCCTTGTAACGTCCCAGCGTCAGTATTTCGGCTGGGAGGGATCGACCTTATCGATCCATTCCAGGATGCCGCCTCGGAGGTTTTTCACATTCTTGAAGCCAACGGTCTTCAGATACTCCGTCGCCCTGGCGCTTCGACCGCCCACCTTGCACTGCGCGACGATTTCGCGGTCACGCGGCAGTTCGTGGTACCGCCGCGGCAGCTCTCCAAGCGGAATCAGAGTGGATCCCGGGATGCGATTGATTTGGTACTCGTTGGGCTCGCGCACGTCGAGGATGAACAGATCATCTCCGGCATCGAGCCGTCGTTTGAGCTCAACCGGCGTAATCTCCCAATCGTTCATCGCCGCTGCCGCCTCCACCTCCGGTTCCGGCCCGATTCCGCAAAACTGCTGGTAGTCGATGAGCTTCGTCACCGTGGGGTTCGTTCCGCACACCGGGCATTCCGCATCCTTCCGCAGTTTGAGCTCGCGGAATCGCATCCTCAACGCGTCGTAGATCAGGAAGCGGCCGATGAGCGGCTCTCCAATCCCGAGAATCAGCTTGATGGACTCGGTTGCCTGGATGACCCCGATGATGCCCGGCAGCACGCCCAGCACGCCGCCCTCCGCGCAGCTCGGCACGAGTCCGGGGGGAGGCGGCTCTGGATACAGGCAGCGATAGCACGGCCCCTCTTTGACGCCGAAGACCGAAGCCTGACCCTCGAACCGGAAGATGCTGCCGTAAGCGTTCGGCTTGCCCGTGAGAACGCAGGCGTCGTTCACGAGGTACCGCGTAGGAAAGTTGTCGGTGCCGTCGAGGATGACGTCGTACGGCTCGAACAGCTCCAGTGCGTTCTCCGACGAAAGCGCTGTCTCGTACGTGTCGATCTGCACGTTCGGATTGAGCGCCTGCAGCCGATCCTTCGCCGAGTGCAGCTTGGACCGGCCGACATCCGGCGTTCCATGGAGGAGCTGCCGCTGGAGATTGCTGAAGTCGACCACGTCGAAGTCGACGATGCCGATGCGTCCAACACCTGCAGCGGCCAGATACATCGCCGCCGGGGACCCGAGCCCACCGGCCCCGATGCAAAGTACGCTGGCCGCCTTCAAACGCCGCTGCCCGTCGATGCCGACTTCGGGCATGATCAGGTGCCGGCTGTACCGTTTGATCTCATCCTGCGACAAATCAGGCGAAACGGGCGCCGTCACGGCAGGCACACCGCCGGCAACCGATGGGACGATGCTCAACGAGTCGCCGGGCTTGACCGGCGTCTTTTCGCGCTGCAGGTACCTGATGTCCTCATCGTTCAAATACACGTTGACGAAGTTCCGCAGACGCCCCTCGTCCGTATAGAGGTGCTTTCGAAGGCCTTCGTAACGGTGGGTAAGGTCCGCGAGCAACTCGCCGACAGTGCCGCCGCTGACCTCAACCGACTCCTTCTTGTCGGTGAAGGGCCGCAGTGGTGTGGGAATGTGAATCGTGTTCGGCATAGGTCAAGTCTTCCTGGTCAAAAGCAGAACGGTCGTCACGCAGACGCCACGAGGTCAGCTCTTCTGGGGCGCCGCCTCGAATCGAGACGATGACGTACGAGAAAAACGGCCACGCATGGTCCAGATCGTACTGCGACGGCCGGGCTGGATGATCCGGGTGCGAATGGTAGAAACCCAGCAGCTCCGCGGCGCCCTGCGACGCCTGGCGTTCGGCCTCGCGATAGTCCTGCGGTCGCACCCGAAACCGTCGTCGTGGCCCCTCCTCGGTGGTATTGGGCAACGGGTACGCGTTGAAGACGACCCCGTCGCGGCCAAAGAGCGCACCGCAGCACTCGTTGGGATAGGTCTCGGACCCGTGCCGCCTGATGGCGTCGGCGACGCCGGCCTGGAGAAGAAGCGGCATCATCAACTCTCGCCCCAGAAACGTTCCGACAGGTATTTCTCGCCACCGTCGCAGAACACGACGACGATGACGGCGTCGGAGGCGCGCCGGGCGACATGCAGCGCCCCTGCGAGGTTCGCGCCGCTCGAAATCCCGACGAACACGCCGCTACGAGCAAGCTGCCGGGTCAGCTCGAACGCCTCCTCGGTGCTCACCCCAATGTCTTCGTCGGCGAGCCGAGCATCGTAGATACCTGGCACGATCGCGGTCGCCATGTGCTTCAGTCCTTCCAGCCCGTGCAGCGGTGAATCGGGTTGGACGGAAATGAGGCGGATTGACGGGTTGATCTCGCGGAGCCGCCGGCCGACGCCGATGAACGTGCCGCCCGTGCCCAGGCCTGCGACGAAGTGAGTCAGCCGGCCGTCGGTCTGCTCGACGATCTCCGGCGCGGTCGTGTCGTAGTGCGAGAGCCAGTTGCCGGGATTGTTGTATTGATCCGCGTAAAAGTACGTGTTCGGCTCGGCGGCAAACATCGCCTTCGCGCGCAGTATGGCGCCGTCGGACCCTTCCATCGCGTCCGTAAACACGATCTCGGCGCCGTACGCCCTGAGAATGCGCTTCCGTTCAGGGGTGACATTTGCCGGCACACACAGGCGCACGCGGTATCCGCGGGCCGCGCCGATCATCGCGTACGCAATACCCGTGTTGCCGGAGGTCGCATCCAGAATGATCTTGTCGCGAGTCAGCTTCCCCGAGCGCTCGCCGTCGAGAATCATCCGCGCCGCGGGACGGTCCTTGACCGAGCCTCCCGGATTCCTCCACTCAGCCTTCGCCCAGAGCTCGACGTTGCGCAGACCCGTCTCGAAGCTCGACAAGCGGACGAGCGGTGTATTGCCGATCAGGTCGATGACAGACTGCGAGGTCTGTGGAAGCCCAGGGGTAACGGCTGTCATATCCGACTGTTCAAGTCCGATTTTATCAAACCAGCCAATGGGCGCGGCGCCTTGACATACCCGCTGAGCCCCTCGGCGGGTTGTCAGGTATCTCTTGGCGCGCTCCGCGCGCATTGGACCGCTACGCGGTCACACAACGGGCACAAAGTTCTCGTACGAAGCCGCACAGCGGTCCACTGTCAGCCGACCGGGCTTCCTTCCGCGTCCCTTATCTCGACGGTTCCGAGGTTCAGCTTCCTGAGCTCGGCCTCGATGGCGCTCCGGTCGCCCACCGCGATGACCACGAGGCGATCGGGGACGATGTAGCGCCTGGCGACGGCGAGCGCCTGCTCGGCGGTGACGGCGTTCACCTCTTGCGCGTACCGGGTGTAGTAGTCGAGCCCGAGGTCGTAGACGAAGATGTTCGAGAAACTGTTGACGGTGTTGACGCTCGTCTCGAAGGTGCCCGGCAGTGAATTGGCGAGGGCGTCCTTCGACTTCTGCAGCTCCTCCTGGGCCATCGGCTTTTCGAGGATCCCGGCGATCTCCTTGAAGATTTCGCTGACAGCCGGTGCTGTGACGTCGGTCCGGATTCCGCCTGCCACGACGAACGGGCCGGCGCTGCGGCGGAAGATGAACTGCGACCCTGCCCCGTAAGTGTACCCGTGCTGCTCGCGCAGGTTCATGTTGATACGGCTCGAAAACAGTCCGCCGAGCGCGTTGTTCATCACCTGCAGCGCGCGGAAATCGGGCGACGACCGTGCGGCTCCGATGCTGGCGACGCGAACCTGGGTCTGCGGTGTCCCAGGCTTGTCGACGATGACGATGCGGGCGCGAGTGGTTTCCGGGGCGCCGAGCATCGGACGCGAGGGCGTTCCACGCTGCCACGACGCGAAGGTCTTTTCGACAAGAGCGCGCAGATCGCTCATCGAAATGTCGCCTGCCACGACGAGCGCCGCATTGTTCGGGACGAAATGCTGTCGCCAGAAAGCCATCATCTCGTCGCGTGTGACTGCCTTCATCGACGCTTCAGTGCCCAGCTCCGTGTATCCGTACGGATGTTTCGTGCCGTACAGCGCAACACCCATCACCTGTCCCGCAACCTGCGCCGGGCTGTCGCGCATCTGCACCAGTTGGCCAAGACGACTGGCACGCTGCCGGTCGACCTCTTCGGCCGGAAACGAGGGCTTCAATACAATGTCGGCAACGAGGTCGAGCGTCGAGGCAAAGTTCTTCATCAGCGACCGCGCGCTGATCGTGGTCGCGTCCATGCTGCTGCCCGTCGTCAGCGATGCGCCAAGTTGAGCGACTTCGTCTGCAATCTGCAGCGCGCCGCGCGTGGTGGTGCCTTCATCGAGCATGGCGGCGACGAAGTTGGCGAGTCCCGGCCTTTCGATTGGATTCGCGTCGCTGCCGGTCTTCACGACGAGATTCGCAGCCACGATCGGCAGTCCGCGGCGCTCGCTGAGAATCAGCGTGAGCCCGTTCGGAAGCACCGCAGAGGCCGGCGTGGCGAGCTGGAGCGTTCGTGCCGGTCCTGCTTTCGGAACCTCAGCACGCCACGGCTCGTCCGCATTGATCGACTGTCCGTTCGCACCTTGGCTGGCGACGCCTGCCGCGGGCGCGGGCGGCGGCGCCTGCGCCGCCTCAGGCCGACCGGGCACCGCGTGGACCACCACGCGTCCGTTCGGCGTCAACTGCTCGCGCGCGAACGCGAGCAGCGAGGCCGGCGTCACGGATCGGTAACGCTGAATGTCCTTTTCCAGGTAATCGGGCGTTCGGAGGTAGTGGTTGTACATGTTCAGCCTGTCAGCCACACCCCCAAAGCCTCCGAGCCGTTCCAGTCCGCCGATGATCGCAGTCTCAATCGTGTTCCGTGCCTGTTCTATTTCGCGGAGCGACGGCGCCTGGGCTCGAAGAGCGGCCAGCTCCTCGTCGATCGCGCGCTCCAATTCCTCTGCGGTGTGACCAGGCCGCGCCGTTGCCTCGATCTGAAACATCGACCCGAGAACCAGGGAGTTTTGAAACGCCGAAACGTTCTGGGCGATCTGCTGTTCGTACACGAGCTTCTTGTACAAGCGGCTCGAGCGGCCCGCCCCGAGAATGCCGGCCGTCATTTCCGCCTCTGCATCGCCAGGCTTGAAGATGGGCGCCGTCACCCAGGTCATGTAGATGCGCGGGAGCTCGACACGCGCCGGAACCACGGCGCGCCGTTCCGCGGTCATGCGTGGCGTGTCGGCGCTAATCGGAGGAACCGCGGGTCCACGCCTGAGGCTTCCGAAGTACTTCTCGACCAGCTTCTTCGCCTCGACGACCTCGAAGTCGCCTACGATCGCGATGCTGGCGTTATTCGGCGCGTAGTACTGCCGGAAGAACCTGTTCACGTCATCAAGCTTGACGGACTGAATGTCTTCGTGCGACCCGATCACGTTGCCAAAGTACGGATGTCCTTTCGGAAAGAGCGTCTGCACGACGGCTTCTTCGGCGAGTCCGTACGGCTGGTTCTCGACGCTCTGACGCCGCTCGTTGCGAACCACATCCTGCTGGTTCGACAGCGCCTCCTGGTCCACCTTTTCGAGCAGATAGCCCATGCGATCCGATTCGAGCCAGAGCGCCAGCTCCAGCTGGTTTGCCGGAACGGTTTCAAAGTAGTTCGTGCGGTCGTAATCGGTGGTGCCGTTCATCCCCGTCGCGCCGGCTTTCTCGAGCAACACGAAGTGGCCGTCAGAGGGGACATGTTTCGAGCCCTGGAACATCATGTGCTCGAAGAGATGCGCGAACCCGGTGCGTCCCGGTTCCTCGTTGGCCGGGCCGACGTGATACCAAAGGTTCACGGCAACGCTCGGCAGCCGCTTGTCCTGGCTCAGGATGACGTCCAGGCCGTTGGGCAGCGTGTACTTCTCGAACTGCAGGCGCGGTATGTCCGCTGCGGAGGCCTGAAGGCCTCCGGCTACCGACCTGGCTGCGCTGGCGGGTCCTGTCTGCGCTGACGGTGGACCTTGAACGAGGACGATGAGTGCGACACCCAGTAGCAGACGAGCGGAAGCGCGTGTGTGCATGGCGCTTACTCCTTGAGCGGTGTGTTGTCGAGGCTCGCCCAGAGATACCAGCACGCGACCGACCGGTAGGGACGCCACGATTCACCAAGGTGAATCAGCCGTTTGGACGTCGGCACCGTTCGCAGCCGGTATGCCCGCTGCACGGCTTTGACGATGCCGAGGTCGTCCACAGGCAGCACGTCGGGGCGGTGCAACCGAAACATCAGGAACATCTCAGCCGTCCAGCGCCCGATACCCTTCACCTGCGTGAGCGCCGCAATCACCTCGTCGTCCGACATGTGCTCGAGCTCGGTCAACTGCAGCGATCCGTCCTCCACACGCCGGCATAAATCGCGAAGGTATCGCACCTTCTGTCCGCTGAGACCGACGACGCGAAGCTCCGTATCCGAAGTGGCTGTCACTTGCGTCGGCGTCGGGACGCCGCCGAAGAGCGCACGGAATCGTCCCTCGATGGTGGCCGCTGCACGCGTCGACAACTGCTGCGAGATGATCGAATGGATGAGCGCCCTGAACGGATCGGCATGCTGCGCCTGTGCCAAGCCGCAGGGACCGTAACGAAGCATCAGGTCACGTATCACTGGATCACGGCGCGCCAAAAGGCGACGGGCTCTGGCGTAGTCGATGGGCATAAAGAGGCTTGGGCTCTCGGCTTTGGGCTTTGGGCTCTCGGCTTCTGGGTCGACGCTGCCCGACGAGCGCGCTCCTGAGGGCCCAAAGTCCAAAGCCTAAAGCCCAAAGCCTATCAGGATCCAGGCGCGACGAGCGCACCGTGCCACAATGTGCACGTGGAAATCTCAGTAGTCCGACAGCAGGTGCAACGAGCGATTGCAACCGCGCGCGATCGTGCGCAGCGCCGCCGCGCCCAAACGGCAGAGGCGGAGCGAGCGTATGAATCATTTCTTCAGGAGGTCGCCATCCCGGTCACCAAGCAGGTTGCCGCGGTACTGAAGGCGGAGGGTCACGCCTTCACCGTCTCGACTCCCGGCGCCGGCCTGCGACTCGCGTCAGACCGCACGCGAGACGATTACATCGAGTTCGCGCTCGATACCGCGTCCGAGCTCCCTCAGGTCATCGCCCGCATCAGCCGTACTCGCGGCTCGCGAACGCTGGCCGACGAGCGGTCGATCAAGTCCGACATCCCGCCGGACGCACTGACCGAACAAGACGTGCTGACCTTTCTGGTCGATGCGCTGCAGCCGTGGCTCGAAAAATAGTCTTTAGTCTCTGGTCTCTAGTCTTTGGTCGCGAGAAACCACTAAAGACCAAAGACGAAAGACTAAAGACGTCTTTTCCTCCCCACGTGAATCGCCATCAGGCCCGCCAGCAGCGGCACGATTCGCACGTCGGCGAATCCCGCTTCGTTCATCAATCGGCTCACACCGGCCGCTCCTGGGTATAGACGAATCGACTCGGGAATGTACCGGTACGTGTTCGGGTCGGCATGCAAGATCGCGCCGAGCGCGGAGCCGACGACCGTCAGATACGCCAGGTACATTGCGCGGACGACCGGATTGGTCGGCCGGTTGAAGTCGAGCGACAGGAACCTGCCGCCCGGGACAAGTACGCGGTGGATCTCCGCAAGAGCCGCTCGCAGATCTGGCACGTTTCGTAATCCATACCCCGTCGTCACCAGATCGAAGCGCGCGTCATGGAATGGCAGTGCGAGCATGTCGCCGGCGACGAGGGCAAGGTTTCGCTTTTCCTGCTGGCGAGATTTGGCCAGCTGCAGCATGCGGTACGTAATATCGAGACCAACGGCGGCACGGGCGCCGCTCGCCGCGGCAAACAGAAGGTCTCCCGTGCCGCAGGCGAGGTCGAGGACCCGATCGGACGGGTCCAGGGCGGCAAGGTCGATCAGGCGGCGCTTCCAGCGCCGATCCTGGCCGTACGAGAGAAAACCGGTGATGAAATCGTAGTTGTCGGCGATCGTGGCAAACAGCCGCCGCACGTAGCGGCGTTTGCCTTGGGGCGTGGAGATCGTCGTGCGAAGCGTCAATAGACCAGGATTGTCCCTCGCATCATCAACTGGTGGGGCATGCACACGTACTCGTATGCGCCCGGTTTGTCCGGCGCCTCGAAAATCAGGTCGTCCGACTCGTTCCAGCGCAGAAGCGTCAGTTCGGCGCCGAGTACCGGCACGGCAAAGTTATGCGTCAACCCACGGTCCTCGTTGCGCACGATCACGCGCACGCGTTCGCCCGCCTTGACTTCAATCGTCGGGTTTGCCGTCACAGGATCGCCTTCGAGATAGAACGCCATCCCCTTCACGACGAGCGTGATTTCACGATGCGGCGTACTGCTCAGTGCGGGAATCAGCGCCGCAAGAATCATCGCCAGCGCCATTCCGCCAATCGCCCTGAGAGGTACCTTTCGACCCAAAATGCTCATCCGACCAGCATCCCTGTGACATACATCACTGCAAAGCCGGCAAACAGCCCCGCCAGCACCGGCACGCTCGCCAACATTCCGGCGACCGACCCCTCACGGGTCATCTGTCGCACGATCTGACCGACGACCTGTGCGATCGCTCCAACGCCAATAGCCAGGAAAGTGACAGACCACACAGGCGAGTAGACGAAGCCGCCGAGCCACGCACCGGCGATTGTCGGCACGCCGCCGATGAGTCCCAGCTTGGCGAGATCGCCCAGCGAGACGCGCTGTCGCGCACGCGCAAGGGGCGACACAATCGCGAGTCCTTCGGTCGTGTTGTGAAGCGTGAACCCGACGATCAGCAGCGTTCCGAGCGCGGCCTCCCCCAGCGCGAACGCCGAGCCAATCGCCAGGCCTTCGCCGAAATTATGGAGACCGATGCCGACGGCTATGAGTACAGCCAGCACCCAGCCGCCGTATCCGGCATCCGCCGCCCGACCCCGCGTCTTCAGCCACGAACCTATGCCTTCGAGCAGCAGGTAGGCCCCCGCTGCCGCCAGCGCAAACAGCACCGCGCCTTGAAACGACTCAGGCAGCAGTCCGGCGGCCTCAAAGCCCTCCTGCGTGCCATCAACGAGCAAGAACACGAGCAAGCCGATCGTCAACGCGAGCAGGAAGTCCATGCCGCGCGCCGAGAGACGTGTCAGAAACGGGAACCACAGCAGACCGATCGCCACCGGAATGACGCCGACATACAGGCCGATGAGCGTGAACACGCCGAAGAAGCGCGCGTTCGGCTGCGGGGTTTCCACCGCGACGGGAATCTCGTGTTCGAACGCCGCGCCCGTCGACGTCAGCACTCTCACGACGTGGGCTTCGCCTTCCACCCACGGATACGGAATGCGCAGCTCCGTCCGACCCAGATGCTGCAACGCAACCCCGTTTTCGGCGGTAAACGTCCAGAAGGCCTCGTCCACCTGCACCTGCGCGATGTTGATCGCGTCCGGCCCGTCGTTCATGACGCTGAGGACGATGGCGCCGGGCTCGAGCGTGACAGACTGGAACGTCAGACGCTCGACCGGCGGAAAGTTCTCGCCGCGGACCGATTCTGCAGGGCCCGAGCGGATGATGACGACCAGCAGGGCGCCGAGAAGGAGGAGCGGCGCCAGCGCGAGCAACAGCCGGCGCATCATGTCGTGGCTGCCTCCCCCGCGCGGAAAATGCCCATCCACCCCAGCTCGGCGAACTCGCTCTGATGGGCGTGGAACATGAAGTCCCCGGCGTAGCGAAACGTCGTTTCGAGTATCGCCCGCTCACCCTGGCAGAGCATCAGCGTGTCGGTCCGCTCCAGAGACTGCAGCGACGTCCCCGTGCGATAGACGTCGAAGAACATCCCGTGCAGGTGAAAGCTGTTGATCGGATCGAACTCGGTCACATTGACGAGGTAGATGCGTACGGGCCGGCCGACGGTGACGCGAATCGGATCGTGCATGTACACGTTGGCGACCGTGTTGACGGCGTATACCTCATTCTCGGCGTCAAACGTCGTGTCGAATGCGTTCATCACCATCACGAGCTCGTCGGCGGACGGCCGCGTTGCTCGCGGATCGACGATGAACGTGCCGTACAGTCCCTTGTGGATGTGCCGCTTCAGCGGAACGGTGTGGCAGTGATAGAGATGCAGGCCGAAAGGGTCGGCATCGAACTCGTACACAAAAGTCCCGCCTGGCTCCACCTCCTGACCCGCAAGCGCTCCGTCCATCGCTGGTGGGTGCCAGCCGTGAAAGTGAATCGAGTGCGGGTGGGTGCCCAGGTTCCTGAACGTGACCCTGACACGGTCGCCCTCGGTGGCGCGAAGGGTCGGGCCCGGCACCTGTCCGTTGTACGTCCACGCCGGAAAGAAGAGCCCTGGCGCGATTTCGATTTCGCGGTCGACCGCAAAGAGCTCGTACTCGCGAAGCAGCGTGCCATCTCCGCGCGAAGTCTCACGATAGAACTTGGGCCGTACGTGCGGCGCCAGCTCCGAAAAGTTCCAGCTGCGCAGAAAGGCCGTCGGGTTGAATAGATCGGTTGACGTTCGGCCGACGGTGCCCATCACGTGCGATGTGTGGGCAGGATGGGCGGCGGTTCCGCTTTGACCCTTCAACCGCGCGCCTGCGGCAATGCTGCCGGCCAACGAGACAAGGCCGGAGGCCTGCAGCCACGCGCGCCTACTCAATTTCCACATTTTTTGACTATTCAAAAATATCAGCGTGAGCGCTACAAAGTCAAATTCATCAGCGCTCAAAGTCAGGTTAAACTAGCCCTCAATGCTGCCTTCGAGCACTGTCGAGAACTATCTGAAGGCGATCTACCTTGGGGTCAGCTCCGCGGGCCAGCCGAGCGGGTTGCTACCGATGGGGCAACTCGCGGCGGCCCTTGGCGTTGCTCCAGGCACGGCAACGACGATGGTGAAGACGCTGGCGGAGTCGGGACTCGTTCGGTACGAGCCATATGCCGGCGTGACACTGACCGAGGCCGGTGAGAAGCTCGCGGCGCTGGTCGTTCGGCGACACCGCGTCATCGAGCTGTTCCTCGTCCAGGTGGTGGGCTACCGCTGGGACGAAGTCCACGAGGAGGCAGAGCAGCTCGAGCACGCAGTCTCGGATCGGCTGATCGACCGAATGGACGAAATGCTCGGCAGGCCAAAGGCCGATCCGCACGGCGATCCGATTCCCGACCCTGAAGGGGTCGTGAAACCGCAGCCTATGCAGTCGCTGCTCACGTGCCCGATGCACACGCCCGTGACCATCACGCGCGTCATCGATCAGGACAAGGTGTTCCTGCGTTTCATCGAGAACCACCATTTGAAGCCAGGTGAGTCGATCGAGGTGGAGGACCGCGACTCCGCGTCAGACAGCGTCCGCGTTCGCGGCAAGAATCAAGAGCGCATCACGATTGGGACGCGGGCGGCGTCGAAGCTGCTCGTCCAGTAGGAAGCCGGGCCCCGCGCCCGATCATAACGAACGCAGGAAGGCCATCAACTGCTCCCGGTCTTCTGGAGTCAGTCGCTCGTAGCCTTGTCGCGCGGTATCAGCCTCCCGTCTGTGGCGCGTAATCGCGTCAGCAATGGTGGCGGCGCTGCCGTCGTGCAACAGCGGGCGTCGAAAACGAAGCCCCCACAGCGCCGGAGTTCGAATCTCTGATGGCGCAGCCGCGGCCTGCTGAATGCCGTCGCCCGTCCCGACGTCGTGCAGCAGGAGATCGGAGAAAAGCGACACCGGCTTGCGGTCGAACAGCGGATTCGAATTGGGCCCGGTTGTCAGAACCGGGACGTGACAGCTCGCGCATCCGATGGCCCCGAACGTGCGCTCGCCGGCAAGCGTCCCACCCTCGACGCGCGCGCGTCCAACGGGCGCGAGCAGTCGCATGAACGACTCGAAATTGTCGATCCCGCGTCGCCGCGTCGCCGGATCACGACGGTCCTCCGGGTCCGGAATCGGGTCGCAGCTGCGCATCTGGGCACTGGACACGCCGAACGCATACTCGTTTGGAAACAGGTCGTTGGTGATGCCCATCTCGTTCCGGTACGCGTCGGCGCCGAAGGCGAGGAGCGTTGCGTGCTGCGCCTTCCACCCAAAGCGTCCAACCCGGCGTTCGCCGGTTGCAAGGTCCACAACGATCGCTGCGCGGCCGCTCACCCCGTCACGGTTGCGGTCTTCCGGATCTTCGAGCGCACGAAGCGTCTCGTCCGGGATTGCCTCCACCAGCCCGGCACCGAACAGCGGTATGGGTGCTCTTCGCGCGATCACATTCACGTCGTCGGGAATAATCGGCTGGCAGCCATGCGACGGCGTCGACAGCATGTGGATGAGCGTGTCGCCCGCCTCGTTGAGGGCGCTGGACCGCCCGATCCCGTCGCTGTACCCCGCCCGAACCTCGAGAATGACGCCACCGCCGCCGATGGCTGGCACACTGTGGCAGACGGCGCAGCTCGTCCCGTTGTATGCGGGGCCGAGCCCTTCCTCGGCCGTCTCCACCTCGGTGAAGTCGTCCAGGCCAAGCCGGAATTCGGTGAACTCGGACGGTGTGATGCCTGGCAACGGCCCTCCCGCGAGCGCTGGGGCGCCCTGCGTTCGGCCCTCGATCTGAAGGGCCACCACCAAGATCCAGAGACATAGTGCCGTCGTGAGAGGGCGTGTCATACCCCATTCGCTCCTCACTGCGGGCGAACCACCAGAACGCCGCGCATGAAGTTATGACCGGCCCCGCACATCCGGCTGCACTCAAACGTATAGCGGCCGGGTCGGTCACCGATATACGTCACGACGACATACCCGCTGCCGCGTTTGGGAATCAGCACGTTCGTGCCGGCGCCAATGCCGGCGCCAATTATGCGGAAGCCGTGCATCGTGTCGTCGCTGCGGAGTCGCAGCTCCACTTGCTCGCCTTCTGCGACGACTACTTCAGAAGGCCAGAACTCGAACCGCTCAGCTGTGATCTCGATCACACGCGGCCCCTGTGCCCGGGTGGGCGAGGCGCCCGGGGCGCTGGCAAGGACCAGCACGAGCACCGCCACCAGCGACCGTACGGGCATATCGGTCCTCAAAACCACCACCCGAGGCCGATGTTGATCAGGTGGCGGTTCGGAAACACGCCACTCTGATTTCGCAAATACACGTAGTCGGCCTTCACTGCGATATCAGGCTCCGGGTAGTACGTAATTCCAGTGATCCACGCGTCGCGATCGAACTCCTTCAAGGGAACATATCCCTCCGGCATTCGAAACTGAGTATCGAAGCTCTCGTAGCGCCCGAAGACCACCAGGTCGCGCGGTGCGCCCGCGTTCCAGACACGATACGCGGCCTCGCCATAAAACCCGCGCAAGGCTTTACCGATGTTCGGAGAGACGCCGACGGTGCGGGCGAGACTGTCGTTCAGACGCTCCGCGTCGTCGATGTGCACCTGCGCAAACTGCCAGCGCAGCTCCAATCGATCTCGACGAAATCGTGCATCGAACTCGCCGAGAGCCACGGAGGTGTCGAGCCGCGGCGTCGCGAAGCTCGTGTCTCCGGTCCAGACGCTCGCTCCCAGCGTCAGCCACTGTACGGGGCGGTACTCGGCACGCGCCGTGTAGCCGACGTTGCGCACGTCGGCTTCGGACCCTTTCTGTTTTCCGCCCCGTATGCCTTCATCCGCGGTGAACTCGACAGCATTCAGGGGTGCGACGACGTAGGCGCGGTAGCGGAGCCCGCGCCCCAATTCCCCGTGCACGCCAGCGCCGACGTCGAACCACGTCGTCGGGATGATCACGGTATCGACAAACGGCCGCTCGACGCCGTTGTACACAGGCGGTTCGTGCCGCTCGTTGATGATGCCGACCGGCATCAGCAGCATGCCCGCGCGCAGGTTCACGCGACGCGAGAGCAGGAAATCCATGTAGGCCTGCTCGAGCTCGAGCTCCCCGCTCTCTTCGAGTCCTTCAACGAACGCGTGCTCCAGCTCCAGCTCCCCGACGAACCGTAGCCGCGACGAAAACGAATGGTTCAGCAGCAGCACAAAGCGGTGGAAATCCAGGACACCTGGCTCGCCGTCGGCTTTGTTGAAGTGGAAGTCCATGTACCCGGACAGGGGACCGGTGACGCCTTGAGCCGCTGCGTCTTGAGCCGCCGCCCTGAGCGGTGTCAAGGCTGACACGCCAATGGCAAGAATCGCGAAGAGCCGAAATCGCGATTTTCTGATCGCGTAGTCCATATTTTGATAAATCAAAATACTGATTTCACCAAACCAAGTCAAGGACCGCCTCGACCGGTTAGGTCAAGAGCGTGAGGATTGCCGAGGGAAGAGCCGCTGGCGCGTCCACGCCGACGTCGGCGGCCGATGCCGGGTCGCCCGCACCAAACCCATAGCGGGCCCGACAAAAGGCAGCGCCTGCGGCCTGCGCCGTCGCGGCGTCAACGTGCGAGTCGCCAACCAGGACGGTTCTCGATGCGGGCACGCGATGCACCCCCATGAGGTGGCGCAGCCCTTGCGGGTCGGGTTTCCGCGGAAATGGTCCATCGCCGCCGATTACCGTGGCGAAGAACTGTGCGAGATCGAGCGCAGCCAGCAGCCTCCGGGTGTGATCGAGCGGCTTGTTCGTGAGCACGGCGAGGACGCCATACCGCTGAACCGCGTGCAGCGCCTCGGTGATTCCCGAATACAGGTGCGTGGTGCGCAGCAGCCGGGCATCATAGAGCTCGAGGAAGCGTGGCAGGCTCGATTCGTCCGGCGGGATGCCGGCAGCCGTCAACGCGCGGCGAACCAGCGCGGCGGCGCCGTCGCCAACCATGCGGCCGATCGTCTCCTCGGCCAGTACGGTGCCACCGCGTTCGCGGATCAGCGCATTGGCGGCGTCTGCGAGATCCCGTCGTGAATCGATGAGCGTGCCGTCGAGATCGAAAACAATCAACGCCATTTACGAATTGACGGATTTACGCATTGACGAATTTCCAAGATGAGAATCCGTAAATCCGTAAATTCGTAGATTCGTAAATCCGTAAATTCGTCAATATGACTAGCGCCCGTACGTCGCCCACGATGTCGGTGTTTCCCAAACGGTGACGCGGACAACGGGAAGCCCCTGCTCGCGCGAGACGTCGAAGAGCAGCCGCGCGATGCGCTCGACGGTCGGATTGCTGTCGAGGAGATACATCGGCTCACCAAGGCTCTGCAGACACTTCACGATCGGGTCGTCGTGGCGCAGGATCATGCGGTGATCGAGCTCGCGATCCACCCAGCCCTTGACGATACGCTTGATATCGCCGAAATCGGCGACCATATTGCGGGCGTCGAGCGACTCGGCGCGAATTTCGATTTCAGCGACGGCGTTGTGCCCGTGCGGGTGTTTGCACATGCCGCCGTAATCGAGCAGCCGATGCCCGTAGCAGAACTCAATCCGCTTGGTGACCGAGTACATAGCCCTGTATCTTAGCGCGCAGGCTGAAGCCTGCGCGCTACGTGTTGTAGCGCGGCGGCTTCAGCCGCCGCGACCGTATGCACCCTTCAACCGCCGTCCTTCTCTCTGCCGGGCTCGATAGTGCGGTGCTGGCCGCATCGGAGGCGCGCTCCGCGCGCGTGCATCCGATCTATGTGAGCGCGGGACTCGCGTGGGAGCAAAGCGAGCTCGACGCGCTCGACCGATTGCTGCAGCACCTTCCGTTTGTCGAACGCGTATCGCCTGTCGCGCGGCTCTCTTTTTCGGTGCAGGACCTCTATCCCGCCACGCATTGGGCACTTCGGGGCGAACCGCCCGCCTTCGACACGCCCGACGAGGACGTGTATCTCACAGGTCGCAACGTTGCACTCCTCAGCAAGGCCGCGATCTACTGTGCGCAACACGGAATCGGCCGCATCGTGCTCGGACCGCTCGCGGGAAATCCTTTTCCCGACGCCACACCGCAGTTCTTCGCGGCAATGGCGCACGCGCTTTCGCTCGGCCTCGCCCATCGTCTTGCCATCGAGGCGCCGTTTGCCGCGATGAGCAAGAGCGATGTCATCCGGCTGGGTATCGAGTTGGGAGTGCCGCTGGCGCGGACGCTCTCGTGCATGAATCCGCAGAATGGGCTGCACTGCGGACGGTGCAGCAAATGCCGCGAGCGGCGCGATGCGTTCTCGACCGCGCACGTGACGGATCCGACGCGCTACGCCGCCGTCCCCGTGCGCTGACTGTAGACTTCCTCTCCGTCGATAAACGTTCGAACGACACCAAAGCCGCGATCCAGCACGGCGATGTCGGCGACGCAGTCCCTCGCCAGCACACCGAAGCGTGTCAGCCCCAATTCACGGGCGGGCGTGGTCGAGCAGAGCATCGCCGCATCGACCAGCGACAGGCCAAACGCTGCGACGATGTTTCTGAACGCCCGATCCATCGTCAACGTGCTGCCGGCCAATGTGCCGTCATCGAGCACCGCGGCAGAATCGGTCACGCGGATCCGGCGGCCCCCGAGCCGCGCGGTCGACCCGGGCGGCAACCCGGAACCGCTCGTGCCGTCGGTAATAGCCATCATGCGTTCGGGGCGCTTGGCAGCAATCGCAATTCGGCTCATGGCCGGGTGTACGTGGTAGCCATCACATATGAGCTCGGCCGCCACTTCTTCCCGGGCGAGCACCGCACCGGCGATGCCGGGCGCGCGATGCGTGATGGGTGCCATCCGGTTGAACAGGTGTGCCGCGTGTCGCGCTCCTGAATCGATCGCTGCCGACGCTTCGTCCAGGCTCGCGCCCGAGTGGCCGAGCGATACCCGGTGGCCCGCCGACACGAGATCCCGCACCAACTCGAGGCCGCCAGGCAATTCGGGAGCCAGCGTGACTATGCCGACATCGGGGCGAGCGGCCGCGACGACATCGAGAATGTCGCGGCCAGAAAAATCGCCTTCGCGATCCGGCGGGCCGTAAGGGCCCGCCCCCCGTAGGTCGGGGGGCAGACGCAGACAGCCGAGCGGCTGCGCACCCGCGTACGATGGATTGATGAAGTTGCTTTCGAGGTGTGCAGGGAGAACTCGTGCGCTGCGGGACGGTCGCGCGGCGCGCGCTTTCGACACCTGCGCAAGGAGCGCCCGCAGCTCGCGCGGACCGCACGCTACCGTCGTTGGGCAAAATGCGGTCACGCCGTACTGAGGAAGTCCCGACGCGATCTCCACCAGCGGCTCACCCTGGTCGAGCGTATCGCGCCCCTGGATGCCGTGCACGTGCACGTCGATGAAACCGGGGACGACGTAGCACTCGCGCACGTCGACGATCGTCGCTCCAGACAGGTCCACGTCAGGTCGCGGTTCGATGGCGGCGATCCGGCTCTTCTCGATGACGAGCGACGCGCCGGTGAGAATCCGATCCGGCAGCACCAGGTCGCCTCCGGCGAGAACAAGCATGAGGCGATTATCAAGGCACAGGTCACAAGTCACAAAGCACAAGTCACAACGTCGAACGGGTGCTGTGCGCTTTTGGGCCTTGTGCCTTGTGACTTGTGACTTCCCAAGTATTCACCCCCCCGCCCCAGTCGACGTGCACGTGGAGCTTTCGTCCTTCGAGAGGAAGGGACTCGTCGGTGCGCAACACCTCGTCGAGGCGCGTCAGCAGCCCCTCGTACCCACTGTCGGTTGGCGCAGTCAGCACGACGACGCCGCCGCTCTCACCGGGCGGAAATTTCCGGTCGTCCAGATAGTCGCGGTCGAGGGTCAGCAGAGTACGGCCCCAGTCGCGCGCGAGCCGGTAATGCTGCCCGTCGCGGGCACGGCGCAGTTCGTCGTGCTCGATCACGGACAGTACGTCCCATTGGAGACGGGTGCGCATGAACGCCACAAGCCCTGCGGGGACGTTGGCGTCCACGTACAGACGCGGTTGACCCGAGATACGCCCCGCGTGCGGACCGAGTTCGGAACCAAGTGTGCCCATTACCATGTCATCCGTAATTCAGAATGCACGATGCAACATGCAAACACTGTGTTTGCATTTTGAATTCTGCATCTTGCATCATCGATGTCGCTCCAAGTCCGGCATCGTCTCAATCGGTGCTGCCGGCGTCGGGTGCTCGCGCTTTGCGGCGCGCGCTTCCCGCTTGAGCGTCGCGACCAGCTCGTCGCGCCTGTACACGAGGTCTTTGCGCGAACGCCGGTTGTGCTCCGAGCCGACGGCATACTCACAGAACAGCGGAAAGGCAATCGTGGAATCGCAGTACGCCACCACGGTGTCCGGGAGAACAGCCGGATTGACTTTGCCCCAGCTCACGGCCTCGGCCGGTGTGGCACCCGACAGGCCGCCCCAGACCACCTGGTCGGTGGTGATCTGGATGAAATAGTCGTTGCCGCCCTTCGGAATGCCGTATACCTCCCACAGCGTCGGCTGGCCCTGCAGATAGAAGTTCTTCGGCGAGCCTCCACCGAGAATGACGCAGCCGTTCTTTTTTCCAGCCAGGATGAACGCGCACACCTCATTGACGTCCTTGTTGGGATCGATCATCAGCGCGCTTTCGTTCAGGAGCTCGTGGAAAGCGATGTTCATCCCGATCGAGCTATCGCCGGGCGACGAGGTGTAAATCGGGATGCCGTACGCGGCCGCCGCCGCTACCACCGAGTACTCCTGGCACGCGGGATGTCGTTCCAGCAGATCCCGCCCGAGCGCGTAGTGCAGCTCTGCGGTGGACACAGGCTGGTTCACGCCCCATCGCACGAGAAAATCGCGGATGTACGCGTCGGTTTCGAGGAGCACCGTGGCCGGAAACAGCACGTCGTAAATCCGAATGACGCCTTCCTCGTACAGCTCGACGTCATTCACAAACGGCGACCCGCGATGCAGCGTGAAATTCAGCGCGTAATGCAGGTCGTGATACAGGTTCGCGCCCGTGCTGATAACGAAGTCGACGAGGCCGCGTTCCATCAACTCGATGACGCAGCCACCGAGACCGGCGGGGGTCATCGCGCCGGCGATCGTGAGCCCGACGGTCGTCTCGTGCTCGGGCAGGAGCATCTTGTCCGTGAAGATCCGGCACGCTTCGCCGAGTCGAGCGGCGTTGAAAGCCTGAAACCCTTCCTCTATCAAGCGCCTGATGTCGGCGCTGCCGCGTGGACGGTAGTAGCGGATTGGCTTTCCCGACAAGTAGTTGGCGCGCTCCTTCTGTGGAGCGCCGGGAGCTCGGTGGGGCACACGGTTAGCTTACCTTGACCCGACCAATCGGACGCTGTCGACGACCGGTTTTGCGGCCGATAGATCAAGCGGGCGAACCAGCCTCGAAATCCCGTGGACGAAGTTACCGTCGCCGCACACCGTTTCGCAGCCGCCCGGCCGGACCCTCCGGCCGACGACGAGTCACGCTTTCGCATCGTCGTGCAGTCGCCGCTGCGGGCGGGACTGCTGCGATTCCTGAACGCCCGGCCTGACGAACCCTTCGAGGTCGATTCGCTGATGTCCACGTTCGGACGGCTGCGGCTCGACATCGACAACTGCCTGAAGGAGCTGGTTGACGTCGGCCTGGTACGCGTGCTCGAGGGACCACCGCTCCGCTACCTCGCCCAGCGGCCCGAGCGACCCGCCCTGGCATCGATGCTCGACGCGTTCCTGGAACGGCGAGCGGCGATCAGCGCCGAGGACCAGGCGCCGTCGGTGCAGCGGTTCCGCGAAATGATCGGCCGCGACGAGAAGATGCTGATCGTGTTCGAGTGGATTCGGACCGCCGCGAAGTCAGATATCTCCGTGCTGATCCTGGGGCCCACTGGATCGGGCAAGGAAGTGGTCGCGCGGATGATTCACGAGCTGAGCCGCCGCGGCAAAGAACGCGTCCAGGCCGTCAACTGCGCTGCACTGCCGGACACGCTGTTCGAGTCGGAGCTCTTCGGGTACGAGAAGGGTGCGTTTACCGGCGCGCACGACCGCAAGCCCGGGCGCCTGGAGCTGGCCGACCGCGGCACGCTGTTCCTCGATGAAATCGCCGATCTGTCGCTTGTCGCGCAAGCCAAGCTGCTCCGCGCGCTCGAAGAGCGGCGCTTCGAACGCCTCGGCGGCCAGAAGTCGGTGCAGGTTGATTTTCGACTGATCTCGGCGACAAACCGGCCACTCGATCTGTTCGTGCGGGACGCGCGATTCCGCGAAGATCTCTACTACCGCATCAATGCGTTTGCCATTCGTCTTCCGTCGTTGCGAGAACGCGCGGTCGACATTCCGGTGCTCGCCAGTCGGTTTCTCGCGCGGTACTGCGCCGCCAACGGCCTGCCGCTCGACGCCAAGGCGTTTGCGCCTGAAGCAATCACGCAGCTCCAGGCCTATCCGTGGCCGGGAAACATTCGCGAGCTGGAAAGCACCGTCTCGCGCGCCGCGCTGTCCTCGCCCGGGCGCGTCATTCGCGACACCGACGTCGAATTTCTTCACACGCATCCCGCTTCCGACGTCTACGGACCGCAGCGGCTGCCGACGCTCCGCGAGGCGGAACGCGCGCACATCCACCGCGCGCTGGAGTCGACAAGCTGGAACAAGAAAGAGGCGGCGCGGATTCTGGAAATCAGCCGCGGCACGCTGTATCGAAAGATTCTGGAATACGCCCTAGAGCGCGAAACCAAGCCGGCCAAGGTCGGGAATTTCAGTTAAGCGTGTGACGATTCTGCGCTCCGAACTCGTCACTCGTTGTTCCGTTTCTGCACATCCGTTGCGCGGTCCTGCACATCCAGCCACGGTAGGCACGGTTGTTCGGCAACTGTAACCGACTGTGCGCAGGCATCTTCCGGCGTCATAACGCCCGCGACCAATCTCGGCAATATTTTTGCCCCTTGCCCATGGCTTCGATCTTTATGCGAACGAGCGCATTCCATCTCGGGTAACGCGGAGGAGGGGAGCGTCGACAACCGGCACCGGACATCCGGCGTTTACTGAAAGGACAAAGCCATGAGAGCTCGCGTTAGGATCATCTGGCTGCCTGACTTCGCACGGTAGCCAACGAGCACAGTCCCGAACGATAGGTCTGGGTATGAACCAAGGGTCGTTCGCTGTCCGCATGTACGCGGGCGGCGCTTTTGCCGCTGCGTGCGTGGCCGTAGCGGCGTCCACTCTGTCGGTGTCTGCCGTCTGGCTGGCGTTGCCAGCGGCTGTTGCGGTTTACCTCGCGTTCCGGGCGTGTCGCTGCGGGATCGAGCAGGAGCGTGGCAAGGCGCAGCAGATCTCAGAGCTGCACCTGGCCACGATCGAAGCGCTCGCTCTCGCCATCGACGCCAAGGACCAGACGGAACCCAACCACATTCAGCGCGTACAGGCCTACGCCACCGGTCTCGCACGGGCGCTTGGGATGGCAGAAACCGAGGTGCAGGCGGTCAAGACGGCCGCACTCCTGCACGATATCGGCAAGCTCGCAATCCCCGATCACATTCTCGCGAAGCCCGGTCCCCTCACACCTGAGGAGTTCCAACGGGTCCGGGTTCACCCGGAGGTTGGCGCGGCGATTCTTCATTCCGTTCCGTTTCCGTACCCGGTTGCGCCACTCATTCTGAGTCACCACGAGCGCTGGGACGGCCGTGGATATCCTGCAGGCTTGAAAGAAGACGAGATTCCTCTTGGCGCCCGAGTCGTGGGCGTCGTCGAGTACTTCGACGCGTTGACGTCCGACCGTCCGTACCACAAGGCGATGAGCCAGGACGCCGCGCTGGCGCTGTTGAAACAGGAAGCGGGCAAGGCGCTGGATCCGCGCGTTGTGGACGTATTCATCGACATTCTTCCGAGACTCGCAGCCTCGTTCGCGCGAGGGGAGTCTCCCGCCGCCAGAACGGCGCCGCAGCTTCAGACAGGCGAGGGTCTGAGAACCATCGCCACAGCGGGTCATCGGCCTCGGACGTCTGTGTTCGACGACATCGCCGACGCAAACCGCGAGATTTACGGCCTCTACCAGATCGCGCAGACGATGGGCACGACGCTCGCCATCGCCGACACGATGGCGCTCGTCTCGTCGAGGCTTTCGAACGTCGTCCCCTTCTCGGCCTGCGCGCTGTTTCTACATTCCGAACAGACCGAGCAGCTGCTCTGCCGATTTGCCACAGGCACGGACTCGGAACTGATTCAGCAGCTCACGCTGCGGACCGGCCAGGGACTGACCGGATGGGTTGCGCGGAATCGCCGCCCTCTGATCAATGCGCGTCCGAGCGCAGACCTGGAGGCGATGGGCTCGCATGCGCCAACTGTTCTGCAGTCGGCGCTCGTGTGCCCGTTGCTGTCCGGCGATCGGCTGATCGGCACGCTGGCCGTCTACCACACCGACCCGGGGTTTTATGCCGAAGATCATGCGCGCCTGCTCGAACGTGTGTGCGAGCAGGCGGCGGCGGTCATTCACAACGCCATCGTCTTCGAGCAGACGCAGGAAGAATCGCTCACCGATCCTCTCACGGGCCTGCCGAATACGCGCTGGCTGTTCCAGCAACTGACCCGCGAGCTCGCGCGCGCCGAACGACTCAACACGGCTGTATCGCTGGTCATCATGGACCTGGACGGCTTCAAGCACATCAACGACACCTACGGACATCGGGTCGGCGACTGGGCGTTGCAGGAAGTCGCGCGCGTGCTGCGCGTCACGATTCGCAACTACGACACGTGCGTACGGTACGGCGGAGACGAATTCATCGTGGTGCTCTCTGGCTGCGGCAGCGAGGAGGCCGAGAGCAAACGCGTCGAGCTGCAGAATGCCGTTCGCCGCGTCGTGCTCGAAGTAGAACCGGGCCGGCTGTTACCACTGTCGATCAGCGCTGGGATGGCTGTGTATCCGAAAGACGGCGACACCTATGAAGCGCTGCTTGGCCAGGCCGACCGCCGCATGTACCGCGACAAGAACAGCCGCAAGACCGACGGCCAGCACGGGATCGAGTCCGACGCTCGCGCTGTCTAACCCTTCTTCGCGTCGTCACCGTCGAGCAGACGGGGCAGCTGGGCCTCGGAGCCTTCCTGAAGAACTCCGAGATCGATGTACGTCAGCAGCTTGTTCCGCGTGTCGACGATGTCCAGGTTGCGCATCGTGAGCTGTCCGACACGGTCGCGCGGCGTAAACATCGACTCGCCCTTTTCCATCGTCAACCGTTCTGGCCTGTACGTGAGGTTCGGGCTTCTCGTGTCGAGGATCGAGTAGTCGTTGCCCCGTCTGAGCTCGACGACGACCTCGCCCGTAATCGCGCTTGCCACGAACCTCTGAGACGACCCTCGCAGCATCATGGCCTGCGGATCGAACCAGCGTCCCTGGTACAACAGGCGTCCCAGACGACGCCCGCTCTCCCGGTACTGCTCGATGGTGTCCTCGTTGTGAATGCCCGTGACGAGTCGTTCGTAGGCGATGAACAACAGCGCAAGGCCGGGCGCCTCGTAGATGCCGCGGCTCTTCGCCTCGATGATGCGGTTCTCAATCTGGTCGCTCATGCCGAGGCCGTGGCGCCCGCCAATCCGGTTGGCCTCGAACATCAATGCGACGGGGTCGCTGAACGACATGCCATTCAGCGCCACAGGGCGGCCCTCTTCAAGGCGAACTGAGACCTCCTCGGCGCTGATGCCGACATCCTCGCGCCAGAACGGAACCCCCATGATGGGCTCGACGATCCTGATGCCCGTGTCGAGCCGCTCGAGATCCTTCGCCTCATGCGTAGCGCCAAGAATGTTCGAATCGGTCGAGTATGCCTTTTCGGCGCTCATCTTGTACGGCAGGCCCGCGCGCTGCATGTACTCGGACATTTCCGCGCGGCCGCCCAACTCGTCGATGAATGCATCGTCGAGCCATGGTTTGTAGATGCGAAGGTTGGGATTCGCGAGGAGACCGTACCGGTAGAACCGCTCGATATCGTTGCCCTTGAACGTGCTCCCGTCGCCCCAGATGTTGACGTCGTCCTCTTTCATCGCCACGACGAGCATCGTTCCCGTGACCGCGCGCCCGATCGGCGTCGTGTTGAAGTAGGGAACGCCCGCTGTGGAGATGTGAAAGGCGCCGCACTGCAGCGCGACGAGCCCTTCGGCAACCAGTTGCGCGCGGCAATCGATGAGCCGCGCCTTCTCGGCGCCGTACTGCAGCGCACGGCGCGGAATCTCATCGTAGTTCGGCTCGTCGGGCTGCCCCAGATTGGCGGTGTAGGCGTACGGGATCGCACCTTTGCCTCGCATCCAGTGCAACGCCGCGCTGGTATCGAGTCCGCCCGAAAAGGCAATGCCGACCTTCTGGCCGACAGGAACGCTCTCGAGGATGTTCGACATCGGGATTAATCGTAGCGCGTTCCAGGCCGAGTGCCCGCGGGACGCGACGATCATCCTCTTGTTCCAATCCCGGCGAGTTGACCGTCAGCGCCAGGCACGGTCCGGCTAAAGCCGGACACTACGTGATGAGGAAACGTATTCGAACGATTCGAACGATCCGAACGCTGGCGTACACTGCCGCCAGTGGCGCTCGTTACCGCTCCTATCGTCGACCTTCAGACGGCCACTCCGCGATCCCGCCTCGTCACGTTCGACCTTCAGGGTCGGCCGCTCCCGTTCGAGCCAGGTCAGGCAGTCATGGTCGGCGCACACGAACAAAGCGAACGTCGTCCGTACTCGATCGCCTGCTCGCCTGAATGGACCGTGGAGACGGGGCGCCTCGAACTGCTGGTTTCCGTAGAGCCGGACGGCTCGCTCGGCAGACACTTCGGACCGGCTGCCCGAGGGATGGTCGTCGACATCGACGGACCGATCGGGACGTTTACATTACCCGCAGATTCGCCAGCAGCCTGGGTGCTGTTCGTTGCGGGTGGCACCGGCATCGCGCCGCTCCGCTCGATGCTCGATCACCTGTTGCGGGGCCGCCCTGCGCATCGCCTCTCGCTGCTCTACAGCGCGCGACGGCCCGACGAGTTTGCGTTCATCGACGAGCTGTGGGCCCATTCCGCTGCTGGGTTACTCGAGCTGCATCAGACGGTCACGCGTGACGACAGCACAGGTTGGACGGGACTCCGGGGTCGCATCGGGCCGGCGCACTTCGAGGCGCTCCTGCACGAACCGGCGGCGACACTCTGTTTTGCGTGCGGTCCCGAGTCGCTCGTGAGCGAATCGGTTGCTACGCTCAGCGCGCTCGGCGTGCCCGGGTCGCAGATCAGAACCGAGAGCTGGGGGAGATAGAGCAAGAAGTTTGCACTTATGGAGTATTCTCCGGAATCACCTGCAGCGCATCCTTCACCTCGACGACGCCGTTGATGCCGCGGGCGATCGTAATCGCCTGATTGCGCTCTCCCTGGCTCTTCACGCGACCGGACAGCGTGACGACGCCTTTGAACGTATCGACGTCGATGCGCAGACCACCAACCGCCGGGTCGTTCAGCATGGCCGTTTTCACGCGCGTGGTGATCGTGGTGTCGTCAATCGCTTCGCCGACTGTCTTGCCGCAGGCTCCCGTCGCCAGCGCAAACACGAGAGCGAGGATCGTGCCCTTCCAGTAGCTGAGGTTCTGCATGTCGCCTCCGCGAACACGGCAGCGGGTCTGCTGCCAGGCGGTGACCCAGCAACCTACATGCCCGTAATGTGGAACCCGGAATCGACCATGAGAACCTCACCCGTAATGGCCTTGCCCGCGTCGCTCAGCAGGAAAGCCGCAGCTTCCCCGATCTCCGCGGCTTCGACATTGCGTCGAAGCGGTGCGCGGTCGCGGTACACGTTGAGGATGGTCGAGAAGCCGCCGATGCCCGCAGCCGCAAGCGTCTTGATCGGACCGGCAGAAATGGCATTCACGCGGATGTTTCTTGGCCCCAGGTCGGCCGCAAGATAGCGCACCGACGCCTCCAGCGCGGCTTTGGCGACCCCCATCACGTTGTAGTTCGGAAATACCCGATCGCTTCCCAGGTACGTCAGCGTCAGAATGCTGCCGCCGCCGCGCTTCTCCATGAGCGGCGCCGCGGCTCTGGCAAGGGCGATAAGGGAGTACGCCGAGACGTCGAGTGCGATGCGAAACCCTTCGCGTGTCGTGTTGGCGAACGGCGACGTCAGCTCTTCGCGCGGAGCGAAGGCTGCGCCGTGGACGACGAAGTCCAGGCCACCGAATTCCTGATCGACCTTCGCGAACACCGACTCGATATCGGCGTCAGACGTGACATCACAAGGAAGGACGAGCGCCGGGTGGGCAAGACCCTCCGATAGCTCGTGAACATGCTCTTCGAAGCGACCCTGGTAGGTAATGGCGAGCCGCGCGCCGCGCCCGGCCGTCGCCTGCGCAATCGCCCACGCAATGGAGCGTTTGTTGGCGACGCCGACGATGAGGCCGAGCTTGCCCGAGAACTCCGACACCCTATCGGCCGCGCTTGCGTCCGCCGCGTCCACCACCGGGGCCCTGTCGGTTGCCGCGTGGGTTCCCATGATGGGATTCGGAACGATTGCCGGTCGGCCGATGGCCGTGCCCGGCGCCTCCGCCCGCATGCCGCGACCCTTGACCGGAGCCGTGTCGCGGCCCGCCGAAGTGCGAGGGTGAGCCGCCCTGGGGGCGCATCGATCGTTGGTGACGACCCCTTTTGCCTTCAGGGCCTCGCATACCCGGCTGCCGAATGGTGAACTCAGGGTCTTTGCGCTCCGGTGGCTGACCCTCAGGACGCGGCAGCGTGGCGCGGATCAGGCGACGGTGAACGGGCCCTTCGTCGTCAGCGGGAGCCGCTGCGACCGTTTCGTCTGGTGGCGGTTCCTCAGCCGGTGGTGTGGCAGTCTCGAGCTGCTCTTCCGAGGCCGAACTCGCCATCGTCATCTCCTCTGGCGCGATCTCGTCCTCGACAGGCCGCAGCCGGCCGGCGCCCTCTGCTGGGTCGCCCGTTGCCGCATTGACCCTTTTACGTCGCTGTGGTGGCACTCTGGCCTGCTTGTATTCGTGATCGGCGTCGCACGTCGTGCAACGGGTCTGCTTCACCTCATCGTCAATCATCGCCACGACGGCGTGATTCGTGATGCGGCGCTCACGCGGGCAATAGTCGTCGAGAATGTCACCGAGCCTAGGCCGGCGTTGCTGCATCAAAACTCTCCCGGAGCCGTTTCCTTTCAGGTGGGATATGAAGGACGAAGGTCCTCAGAGTGTAGCAAACCTCGTCCCGGCTGCCTACTGCCTGCAGGCGGCACAGGCCGCCTTACGGCGTCGCATACTGCTGATTCGCGGCCAGCCAACCGCGGCACTCCTCGAGTGCAGCGCGAACCGCCGCGGGGTTCGTCGATTGCGGCGTCCGTCGCGCATGGACTGATGCCAGCGCGGTGGCTGCTTGTTGTACATCTTCTCCGAACAAGTCACTCGCCTCACGCCATTCCTGCAGAGTCAGCGCGCTGAAGTCTCGCCCTTCGGCCAGCAGCCGTCTGACCAAGACGCCCACAGTCTCGTGCGCCCGTCTGAAGGGCATTCCCCGCGCCACGAGGTAATCCGCCACGTCGGTCGCCAGCAACAATCCGGATGCCGCGCGCTCCGCTCGATCGACGTTCAATGCGAGGCGCGATACAACCGCGCGCGCCGCTTGCAGCGATGCGCCTAACGTGGCTTCCGCGTCGAATACCGCTTCTTTGTCTTCCTGCAGGTCTTTGTTGTAGCCGCTCGGCAACGCCTTCATCGTGGCGAGCCAGCCCGTCAGGCGTCCAATCGTGCGGCCCGTCTTGCCGCGCACGAGCTCGAGCGGATCGGGATTCTTCTTCTGCGGCATCATACTGCTGCCCGTGGCGGACACGTCGGACAGCTCGAAGAATGCATGCTCCTCGCCGGTGAAGATGATGAGGTCTTCGGCCAGGCGGCTGAGGTGCACCATCGTCATCGACGCGGCAAACAGAAATGATGCTACGAAGTCCCGATCGGATGATGCATCCACGCTGTTGCGAACGATTCGGGCGAACCCCAGGGCTCGTGCCAACCGCGATGTGTCCACGGCGTAGCTCGAGCCCGCAACGGCGCCCGATCCCAGCGTCAGCGCATCCGCCTCGTCGGCTGCCGCCGCGAGTCGCGCGTGGTCGCGGCGTAGCGCGGCGGCATGCGACAAAAAGTAATGCGCGACCAGCACCGGCTGGGCACGGCGCAGGTGTGTGTAGGACGGCATGAGCGCCATGCCCGCCTGTTCGGCCTGATCCGCACACGCCGCCACGAGCGCCTCGACACTCGCCTGCAGCATCGGAATACGCCGTCGAAGATAAAGTCGCAGGTCGAGCGAGACCTGCTCGTTGCGCGACCGCCCGGTGTGGAGGCGTCGCCCGGCATCGCCGATGCGTTCGACCAGCTTGCGCTCGACAAAGCTGTGAATATCCTCATCCGGTCCGGAGACGAACGATCGATCGCGGCGCCCCTCCTCGAGGATCGCCTTCAGGCCATCTACGATGGCTTCGGTATCGTGTTCGGACAGCACACCGGCAGCCCCAAGAGCTTCCGCCCATGCGATGCTGCCAATCACATCGTCTTCGAAGAGTGCCCGGTCGAAACTGAACGACACGCCGAAATCGAAAGCCGCGGGATCGGGCGCGGCGTCGAAGCGCCCGGACCAGAGTGTCATGGCCTGCGCACCAACACATCGGGATCCGGGATCCGGGATCCGGGATCCGAGATCGCGAGATCGGAACTCGAACCGCGGATCCCGGATCCCGGATCCCGGATCCCGACGACCGTGTATTGCCCCTTGAGCAGCTGAATGCGCACCATTCCGCTCACCTGCTCTTGAACCAGGGCATTGAAGGCGTCGAGTGCCTCGCGAGCCTGTGTGAACCAGAGCCCGTCTACTACAAGCTCCGCGTATTTGCCGCGTGATTGTCTTTTCAACCGCGTCAAATCGGCGGCGCCGAACTTCATCTCGAGCGCGTCGTGCGCCGCATGCAGCACCGTCGCCGCGGGTGCCTCGTGGATACGACGGGACTCGTCCGATCTCGCCTCGTCCTGTATCGCCGGAATTCGACCTACACCGTGCTGCCCAGCAATAATCGAGACACTCTCGATCAGCTCCGTCAAACCGAGTGGCACCCCATTCACTGCGGTTGGAACGCCCTGCTCGAAGGCAATTTCGACGTGTGCGCCTGCACTGGGCGCGGCCTCCGACGATGTCGTCCACGAGTAGAGAGATTCGGGCCGAGCCCCGGTGTCACGATAATCGACTGCGCGGCCCCATAGATTCGTGCGCGTCTTGCCGCCGCACGGAGCCCCGCCGCCGAACGCAATCACGCTCAACTTCGAATTCTGGGACCGCACACTGTTTTCGATACGCACCTGGTCCGGGCCGCTGCCGTGATGTGCAACTGCCGTGGCCTCTTCGATGCGCGCTATTTCCGCCAGCTTCTTGCCGATGAGGGAGTGCGCGAGCGGAAATCCTATCGGCTCGTGGCCCTCTCGGAGCGCTCCCGCCTGCAATACCGGCAAGACGAACTCGTGCGCGAACTCATCCCTCGCATCGAGGACATGCGCCCGCACGGCGCCGGCTTCGAGCGCCCGGTCGCGTACGTCGCCGAGCTCGTGGTCCTGTCCGACATCGAGCGTCAGCGTCACGATTTCCGCGCCGTACTCGTCCGCCAGCAACGGAATCACGGCCGAGCTGTCGTCGGAGCCGGAGTAGGCGAAGACAATGCGCTCCGTCGTCATGTTCTCGACAGTTCTTCGAGTCGCTTGACCAGCGCCCTCGCGCGACGAGTGTCGGGTGCGATGGCGAGAATGGTGTCGTCGCCCGCAATCGTGCCCACCACTTCAGGCAGACGCGCGCTGTCGAGTGCTACACCCAGCAGCTGCGCCTGGCCAGGCCCGGTTCGAACGATCACAAGCTGCTGCACCTGATCGACGCGGGTCAGATATTCAGCCAGGGCGCGGTTCAACAGCGATCTCGTGGCGTTTCCGTTCGTGCCGGCCGTGACCGGCGGCTGGTAGGCGCCGTCGGCGCCGCCTTTCACGAGCCCGAGCTCACGAATGTCGCGCGAGAGCGTGGCTTGCGTCACGTCGAAGCCGGCGGTGCGCAGAAGACGACGGAGCTGTTCCTGGCTGCGCACTGGCTGCCGTTGAATGACGTCGAGCACCATCGACTGCCGTCTGGCTTTCACGCGTGCTGCCCCTGGATCGAGCGCTGGATCGAGCTTCCAAGAATAGCACTACTGCTTGACTGTTTATACACGCGAATGTATAAATATTCTCTTCTGCCGATGACGAAGATGGCCGCTGCCAGCCCTGAAGTCCCCCGCGCCCCGGCGCCGCCGGCAGTGGCGCGAGTTGCGGTTGCGGGCGCAACCGGCTATGCCGGCCAGGAGCTCGTCCGCCTGCTCGCGCGGCACTCCGCCGTCGCGCTGACCGAGGCAATGTCCTCCGGCGCCGCGAGCGCGCCGCGACCGCTGCCTGCGCTCAAGCGCATCTGGGACGGTGTTGTGACGCCGCTCGATATCGACCGTCTTGCCACGAGCGCCGACATCGTATTCCTTGCGCTCCCTGAAACGGCCGCTGCCGACGTCGGCGCGGCGCTCGTTCAGCGCGGCCTTCGCGTGATCGATCTGTCCGGAGCGTTTCGCATCCGCAACGATGCGGACCGGCACCGCTGGTACCCGGCGACGACAATGTTGCCGGCAGGCGTTGTCTTTGCGCTGCCGGAGCGGAATGCAGAGGCGATTCGCGCTGCGAGGCTTGCGTCGTGTCCGGGGTGCTACCCCACGGCGGCGCTTCTGGCGCTCGAGCCGCTGGCCGCGGCGGGCCTGCTGGACGACGGCATTGTTGTCGATGCGAAGTCGGGGATCTCCGGCGCTGGCAAGGCGCCGAGCGACCGAACGCATTTTTGTGAAAATCATGGCAGTGTCGCGGCGTACGCCGTCTTCTCACACCGGCACGCTCCGGAAATCGAGCAGGAACTCGGCATGGCGGTCACATTCGTTCCCCACCTCGTTCCGCTCGACCGCGGCATTCTCGAATCGATTTACGTGTCGCTGCGCCGCGGGGCAACGGAGTCACAGGTCGAGGCGGCGCTGCAGGACGCGTACGCCTCCGCGCCCTTCGTCCGGCTGACGGGCCACGAACTTCCGGAGATCAAGCACGTCGCGCACACGAACTTCTGTGACATCGGCTGGTGCGTTGATGAATCACGCGGCCGGGCGGTCCTGATCGTGGTGCTCGACAACCTGTTGAAGGGCGCGGCGGGCCAAGCAATTCAGAACTTGAACATCATGCTCGGCGTCGACGAGCGCACGGGGCTGATATGAAACGGGATTCGGGATTCGGGATCCGGGATCCGAAACTCAGCCGTTCGGGTCGTTCACGCTCAGCCGCCGGATCCCGGATCCCGGATCCCGGATCCCGGCTCGTATTGAAGCTCGGCGGCGAGCTGCTCGAACATCCTGACGATCTACAGCACATTGCCGCCGGCATTGCTTTACTCGCAAAGCAGTCCGCACTCGTCGTGGTACACGGGGGAGGGCGCGAGATTGATTCGGCGCTGGCGTCGGCGGGCGTCGCCAAGCAGCAGGTGGACGGCCTTCGTGTGACCGACGCGCGCACGCTCGATGTTGTGATCTCGGTGCTCGTAGGTGCCATCAATACGCGCCTTGTCGCTGCGCTTCGCGGTGCAGGCGCCAGTCCTGTGGGACTGACCGGCGCCGACGCAGCGGTAGTCACCGTGCGCCGCGCAGCGCCGATTTCGACCGTGGCGGGCACGAAGGTCGACCTAGGGCTGGTGGGGTCGCCCATCGATAACGGCGCGCCACGGCTGCTCACGGACCTCCTGTCGCGAGGGTACCTGCCCGTCGTGGCCTGTGTGGGCGCGACCCGCCATGGCCAGCTTCTCAATGTGAACGCCGACACGCTTGCATCCCATCTGGCGGCTTCGTTAGGGGCAAGCCGGCTCGTCATCGCCGGCGGCACGCCGGGCGTCCTCGATGACGGCGGGCGCACGATCGAACGTCTGACCTCCAGGCATGCGGCACGGCTCATTCGAACCGGCATTGCCCACAAAGGGATGGTGGCCAAGCTCGAAGCGTGCCGCGCAGCGCTGCGCAAGGGGGTCGGCGACGTGTTGATTGCGAATGGACGCGAAGTCCGAATCGAGCTGCTGGCCGAAACGTCCGGCCCGCTGCCCGGATGCACGCAGGTCGTACGATGAAGGCGACATTCGACGACATCAAAGCCCGGGAATCGCGCCACGTGCTTCAGACGTACAGGCGCCAGCCGGTGGCGTTCGTCCGCGGGAGCGGGGCGCGTCTCTACGACACAGAGGGGCGCGAGTATCTCGATTTCATCTCGGGCATCGGTGTGACATCACTTGGCCACGCCCATCCCGGTCTCACCGCCGCCATTGCGGATCAGGCGGCCACGCTGCTGCACACGTCGAACCTGTACTACCACCCGTTCCAGGCGGAAGCGGCCGCGCGACTCACTCAGCTGTCGGGTCTCTCACGGACGTTCTTCTGCAACAGCGGAACCGAGGCTGTCGAGGCATGTCTGAAGTTCGCACGCCGCTATTGGTATACGCAGGGGGCGACGGAGCGGACTGAATTCGTCGCGCTGACAGGCAGCTTTGCCGGACGAACGCTCGGATCGTTGTCGGTGACGCACGACGAGCACTACCGCGCTCCCTTCGCACCGCTGCTGCCGGGTGTGACGTTCGTCGATCCCGGAAGCCCCGCCGCACTGGTGGCCGCCGTGACGGAGAGGACCGCGGCCATCATCGCTGAGCCGATTCAAGGCGAAGGTGGAATCCGTCCGCTGACACCCGAATGCGCTGCTGCCATCAACGATGCGTGCGCGCGCACCGGCGCACTCTATATTGCCGACGAGGTTCAGACCGGTCTCGGCCGCACTGGCATCCCCTTCTACTTTCAGGCGCTCGACCTTCGACCGGACCTGATTTCGGTTGGCAAGGCGCTGGGCGGAGGCGTCCCTATTGGTGCTGCGCTCGTTTCGGAACGCGTGTCGCAAATGATCTCAGCCGGGGATCACGGCAGCACCTACGGCGGCAATCTCCTCGGCACACGCGCCGCCGCGTTCTTTCTGGCTCAGCTGATGGAGCACGGCCTGATCGAGCACGTGAAAGCCATGGGACTGCACCTCGAGCGGCGACTCAGGACGTTGGCCCTCAAATACCCGGCTATCACCGAAGTCCGCGGTGCCGGCCTCATGCGGGGCATACAGCTCGGCTCGGACGCGATGCCGATTGTCGACGCCGCGCGTGAAGGAGGTCTCCTGGTGAACCGGACCGATGAAAAGGTCGTGCGTTTGTTGCCGCCTCTCACCATCGAAGCCACTGAGATCGACGGCGCGCTCGAGATACTCGATGCCGTGTTCGCCAAGGTCTCTCAGGAGGTGCAGGTGTGAACACCCTGTCGATCGCGCGGTCTTTGACCGCCAGTTCCGCCGCACCATTTCCGTCCTCGCAAGAGACGGTGCTGTGCGTTCGCGAAGCGGTGGCTGCCGACGCACCGGCCATTCACGCGCTCATCACCGAGCACATTGCGGAAGGGCATCTGCTGCCGCGCAGCCTCGAGGAGATCAGGGCGCATGCGCATCGCTTCCTCGTCGTCACTCAGGACGGTCGGCTGGCTGGCTGCGGCGAGCTCGCGCCGCTCAGTGCCGAAGTCAGCGAAATACGGTCGCTCGTCGTCAGCCCCGACGTCAGGAGCCTTGGAGTGGGCACGGCGATCATCGAACGCCTCGTGCAGCGCGCAGCGAACCGCGGATTCGACAAGCTCTGCGCGTTCACGCATGAGCCGTCGTATTTCGTACATCGGGGCTTTTCCATCGTTCCGCACGTGTGGCTGCCCGAAAAGATCGTGACCGACTGCCACAGCTGTCCGCACTTCCGACGCTGCGGCCAGTACGCGGTGGTGCGAGCGCTCGGACAGCGACGCGCCCTGCATGGCTGACGTGATTCGCTCCACCGTTCCCCTCGCTCTTGCGACCGTTCCCGGCGGAATCACCGCGGCCCGAGGGTTCAAGGCAGGCTCGGTGCACAGTGGTATCAAGACGGCGGCCGCCGCGCTTGACCTGACCGTCCTCGCGACCGAGGTACCCGCCAGCGCCGCGGGGCTGTTCACCACCAACCTTGCGAAAGCGGCACCTGTGCGGGTGTCGCAGCAGCATCTGGATCGATCGAGTGGCAGGGCACGCGCCGTCGTCATCAACAGCGGTTGCGCCAACGCCTGCACCGGCGATCAGGGATTCGCGCACGCGAGACAGATGGCAACCGAGACGGCAGTGGCACTTGGATGTCGGCCCGAGGAGGTACTCGTGGCGAGCACGGGGGTGATTGGCGTTGCGTTGCCGATCGACCGCGTCGTGTCCGGCATCCGACAGGCCGTGAGCACGATGACCCAGAACGGCGGCCCCGACGCAGCGCGCGCAATCATGACCACCGACCTCTTCCCAAAGGAACATGCCGTAACGGTCCAGACCGCTCGCGGATCGTTCGTCGTCGGCGGCATGGCGAAAGGCGCCGGCATGATCGAACCGAACATGGCGACGATGCTCGGGGTTCTCACGACCGATGCGCAGGTATCGCCGACGACACTACGGAGAGCGCTTCAGACGTCGGCGCGCGATACCTTCAACGCCATTACGGTGGATGGCGAGTGCTCCACGAACGATTCGTTGTTCGTCGTGGCATCCGGCGCGAGCGGCGTCGCCGTCGACGACGAGACGTATCCGGCCCTGCTCGAGGGGCTGCTTGCGGTCTCGCGGGAGCTTGCTATCGCGATCGTCCGCGGCGGAGAGGGCGCCACGAAGCTCGTTGCCGTGACCGTGTCCGGCGCTCGAACCAGTGACGAGGCGCGCCAAGTGGCCCGAACCATTGCCAATTCCCCTCTCGTAAAGACCGCGGTCCATGGGGCCGACCCAAACTGGGGACGCATCGTCGCAGCGGCAGGACGATCGGGTGTCAACTTCGATATCGACGCGCTTACTGTCCATGTGGGCGGCACGCTGATGTTCGAGAACGGCCTCCCGCATGACGACGCAGCGCCGATTGCGGCGCAGCATCTCAGGGGCCAGGCCATCCAAATCGACGTAAACCTCGGATCGGGCGACGGCGCCTCCGCCACGATCTGGACGTGCGACCTGAGCGCTGAATACATCCGGATCAACGGGGAATATCGAACATGAGCGTTCGGACCGTTCGGGACGTTCGGATCGTTCGGGACGTTTGGAACGTTTGGAACCTTCGCGTATGAGCACCGTCGCACCAGCGAAGAAGGACTTCCTCTCCATCCTCGACCTCTCGACCGAGGAGCTGCTCCGGCTGATCGATGCGGCCGCGCGGATCAAGGCCGAACGTCGCCTTGGACAGGAAGCCCCGACGACTGGAAGGCTCAGGGGAGCACATGTAGCGCTTCTCTTCGAGAAACCATCGCTTCGCACCCGTTCGACGTTCGAGATCGCAATCCGCGAGCTCGGAGGCGAGACGCTGCACCTGTCCAGGGAATTCGCCGACGGCACGCGTGAACCGCTGCAGGACGTTGCGCGGAACCTCGAGCGATGGGTGCAAGCACTCGTCATTCGGACCTACGCGCACGACAAGGCGAAGGCGTTGGCGGCAGCAGGCACGCGGCTGCACGTGATCAACGCGCTCAGCGACGCGGAGCACCCCTGCCAGGCGCTCGCGGACATTCTGACCGTGATCGAGCGTTGGGGAGAGCGTGAGGGTCGCACGATTGCCTTCGTCGGAGACGGCAACAACGTCGCAACATCGCTCGTGCATGCCGCGCCGCAGTTCGGCATCTCGGTGCACGTGGCCACGCCGCACGGCTACGAACTGTCGGCTCGAGTTGTCGAAGAAGGACTGCGCACGGCGCGCAGCGGCGCGCGCGTCAGGACGTTCAACGACGCACGCGAGGCGGTCATCGGCGCCGATGCGGTGTACACCGATGTGTGGACGTCCATGGGGCAAGAAGACGAAGCCCTCGTACGTCGGCGTGCATTCGAGCCGTTCCAGGTGAACAGCCACCTCATGGCGGCCGCGTCTCCTCGCGCGCTCTTCATGCACTGTCTGCCCGCCCACCGCGGCGAAGAGGTCACGGCCGACGTCTTCGAATCGCCCGCGTCGGTCGTATTCGACCAGGCCGAAAACCGGCTCCACACCCAAAAAGCGCTGCTGTTGGCGCTCTTGTCGTAGTCCGTTCGGGACGATCCAACCTTCACTTGAGCTGGTCGGCAACTTTAGCGATGCCGGCCCTGGCGCACGCCTCCTCCTTCTCCTGGCCACCCGGAGCGCCACTGAGCCCGACTCCGCCGATCGTTTCCTCGCCGACATTTATTGGCATCCCGCCGCCGAGCGGAATCACATCGGCAAGCATTCGCTGGCCGGGATTGGTGGTCTCGGTGCGCTTGGCCCAGGCCGCGGAGGGCTGCCGGAACGTGCGAGCCGTATACGCCTTGCGACGAGCAAGCTCCATGTTGTGCGGACTCGATCTATCGCCCTGGAGGAGCAGGCGTACGCGGCCCGCGTGGTCGACCACCGCGATCGACGCATTCACGCCACATTCGACGAGCGCCGTTTCCGCAATCGTCAGGGCCATGCGAACCGACACGTCACGGTGCGTCAGAAGTTGCGCACCTGCGGAACCCGGAACCAAAAGAGTCGCGGCCGCTGCGGCCGCTGACAGTCTGAACAACATTGGAAGCCTCTCTCTAGGTGGCAAACAATTCGCACACCGACGACGCCGGCCTGCCTCGATGAGCCACGGCCGACGGCGAATTATGCCATGTCCCTCGGCGGCGAAAGGGACCAACGCACGAGGAACGGCGGGCCGATCCCGAACGAGTAGAATCGTTCCCGTGAAACCCTGGTTAGCGCACTACGATGCCGACGTCGCGCAGAGTGTTGCGCCGTACCCGGACAAAACGCTTCTCGACTACCTCTCCGATCTGGCGCGCACCCATGGCGACAAGCCCGCGCTGCTGTTCAAGGGAGCGTCGCTGTCGTACGCCGCGCTCGAATCACAGAGCGACGCGTTTTCAGCCGCTCTGGCGTCGTTGGGTATTCGTCCGGGTGACCGCGTGGCCGTGGTGCTGCCCAATTGCCCGCAATTCCTCATCGCCCAGTTCGGCATCTGGAAGGCGGGGGGCATTGTCGTCCCGCTCAATCCGATCTACAGCGACCGCGAGCTCGAGATGGCGCTCGCGTCCACGGGAGCGGTGCTGGCGATCGCTCTGACGCCGTTCTACCAGCGCATCAAGAGCATTCAGGCGCGTACCAGGGTGCGAGGGGTCATCGCCGCGTCGATCAAGGAATACCTGCCGCCTGTGCTTCGACTGCTGTTCACAATTTTCAAGGAAAAGAAAGACGGCCATCGAATCGCCATCGTCGCGGAGGACGCCTGGTTCCAGGCGGTGTTGCGCAAGTATGAATCTGCGCCACGCCCGGCTGTCGAGGTGCGACCCGACGACAGAGCGGTGATTCTCTCGAGCGGCGGAACGACTGGTACGCCGAAAGGTGTGGTCGGCCTCCACCGACATTACGTCGCTGCCGGCCGACAGCTCTACGAGTGGACGAAGTCAGCGCTCAACCCGTGGATCGACACCATCATGTTGCCGCTGCCGTTGTTCCACGTGTATGCAAACGTTGGCGTGCAAGCGATGGGCTTTGTGGCGCCGGCGCCGTTGTCGCTCGTGCCCAATCCGCGCGACGTCGGCGATTTGCTAAAGACGATCCAACGGGTAAAGCCGGCGTTCTTCAATGGCATCCCGACACTCTACACGGCGATTCTCAACCATGCCGACGTTCGGGCCGGCAAGGTCGACCTCAGCTGTATCAAGCTGTGCTTCTCCGGCGCCGCCGCGCTGATGGCGGAAACGAAACGCCAATTCGAAGAGCGAACGGGCGCGCGCATCGTCGAAGGGTACTCTCTGACCGAAGCAATGATGGCCTGCTGCGTGAATCCGGTTAAAGGGAAGAACAAGATCGGGTCGATCGGTCTGCCTCTTCCCGACGTGGAAGCCCGTATCGTGGATGCGGAGCGTGGCGAACGTGATTTGCCGTATGGGGAAGTCGGCGAGCTGATCCTGCGCGCTCCGCAGCTCCTGGCGGAGTACTGGAACAACTCGGAGGAAACTGCCACGACTCTCCGCGCGCACGGCCCTGGCGGCCCATGGGTGCATACCGGCGACCTGGCTTACATGGATGAGGAGGGCTATCTTTTTTTGGTCGATCGCAAGAAAGACATGCTCAAAACGAGCGGCTACCAGGTGTGGCCGCGTGAGATCGAGGAGGTTCTTGCCACGCATCCGGCGGTGATGGAGGCAAGCGTCGCCGGCATCCCCGATCCTCTCAAAGGTGAAGTACCCAAAGCATGGGTAGTCCTGAAGGGCGGACAGAGCGCGACCGAAGGCGAACTCCGCGCCTATTGCCGGGAACGGCTGGCGCCGTACAAGGTACCCGTCACATTTGAATTCCGCAGGGACCTGCCGAAGACGATGGTCGGCAAGGTGCTGAGGCGCTTGCTCGTCGAAGAGACGAAACGCGCCAGCTGAACGATATCGGCTCAGTCGGCGCGCAGCGCCTTCACCTCGATTCCCGCTTCGAGCAGCGCCCCACGAATGCGAGCCGCCAGATCGGCCGCACCCGGCGTATCCCCATGCACACAGACCGTGTCGATGAGGAGCGGCATTACGGTGCCGTCAACGGTTTCAACCGTCTGATCCCTCACCATGCGCACCGCCCGCTGGACGACCGTCTTTTCATCGTGAATCACCGCGCCCGGGTCGTCGCGGGGGACGAGCGTGCCGTCGGGACGATACGCCCGGTCTGCAAACCCTTCAGACGCGGTACGCAAGCCGGCGCGCCAGCCAGCGGCGATCAGCTCGGAAGCGGGGGGGCCAAACAAGATCAGAGTACGGTCTATCACAGCCGTCGCGCGCGCAATGGCGTCGGCCAGGGCGGCATCGCGCGCTGCCATGTTGAACAAAGCGCCATGCGGCTTCACGTGCTGTAAACGTACCCCTTGCGCCGCCGCAATCGCCGCGAGCGCACCAATCTGGTAAACGACAAAATCTTCGACGTCGCGCGGCGTCACGTCGAGCTCGCGTCGGCCGAACCCTTCGAGATCGGGAAACCCGGGGTGCGCGCCCACCGCAACGTCGTGGGCGGAGGCCAGGGCCACTGTCGAGCGCATGACCGCCGGTCCGCCTGCATGAAACCCGCACGCGATATTTGCTGAGGTTATGTGGGGCATCAGTGCGGGGTCCTGGCCCAGTGTTCCGATTCGGCCCTCGCCAACGTCAGCATTAAGGTCGATCCGCATGCCTGTCAGCAGTACACCCTTGTAATTCTTCCCACACGGTTGAAACGTCAGGCCACCCGCAGGCTGAGGTTTTCGGAGCAAATGCTACGGCACACCCGTTGCCCTACACGGGGCGTCGGTCTGTGGTTTACGGCAGGACGTCGTAAACGCTGGGGGGAGCCAGGCCGGCGTAGCAGGACGGGACGCGTATGCGTCCCTTCCTGTTTTTTTTCGTCTCCTAGACCCCCGCGCCTTCCGGATATTCCAGCGCCAGCTTGAGTTCCCGCGCCAACGTATCGACTGTCGTACCGCTGCGTTTCCACGCACCCTCGGTTTCGAACCGCTGGTCTCCGATGCGGCGTCCCCACGGCGCGATGACACGGCCAATTGCACGGAAATCGCTTCGCTCCGCGTGGTCTTGATCGAGCCTGCGGACCACATCGGGAGACACTCGAATGAACGCGCGCAGGGCGGTCGCGGATTTGATGCTGTATTTGCGGCCGTTCCAGGCGGCGCCAAACACGACGGCCACCTGCTTGAAGTAGTTCACGAAGAATTTTCTCGAGTCTTCGCGGAAATCAGCGGACTTCCGAGGCCCTCCGAACGCGTCGCCTGCAAACAGCTTCTTGAGCTCCTGCGCCAGCGGCGCCTGCGCGACGCGGCCCCGGCCCACGCCGAGCAGCTTGATTTCTCCATAAAGCGGCGAATCCTCGCGATCGTTCAGGGCGCGCACGACGTCGTGCGCCGCTGCGAGTGCCTCGTCGCGGTAGAGCTGTCTGCCTGACAGGCTGACGAGGTGTGACGCGTTGAGCCGGGTGTGCTTGGCGTTGATCGTGACGAACATCTGCACGATGTGGTCCTCGGGCAGACGGTCGAAAATGATCGCCGGCACAGTGAAATCGTGCCCGTGCATGTTGTCGATGTCGGCATGGAGAGCGAGGAGCCGGTGCTGCCCGTCGATCGCGCGCAGGATGCCCTCGCGTTCCGGCACCTTGAGCCGTCCAACGACCGCGCCAGCCTCGAACGGCTCGAAATTGAGCTTCTCGTCGCACGAAATGATGACCGCGCCTGGAATCGACGGCAGGTCGCGCGCCTGCCGACACTGTTCGTAATACTGGACGAGTTCGTCAATCTTTCGCCTGATGATCTGGCGCTGGTAGGCCTTTTCGCTCGACGCGATGCGCCGTTCCAGGAGGTCCCAATTGACCTTCGAAGGCGCCTTCCGGCTTCCGCCGCGCACCGGAGGCTGACCCGATTCGCCGTAGTTGAGCACCTCGAATCGAACGAGCTTGTCGATGTCCTCGGCGGTCAGCGACGCCTGATAGAACTGCACACCAAATTGCTGCATTCGGATGGCAGCCACGTTTATCATATGAGGTCCTCTCCGGCTCCCTTCGACGGGCGAAGGTAAGAGGCGGATTGTATCGGCCACGGACCCCTCGCTCAACCCGTTTTTTCGGTTTTTGTTCGAAAATCGCGCAAGTACGAAGCGCGCTGCCTATTTTATCTGACGTAGGTACAAGTCTTATCTGACGTGGGTACAAGGAGTTAGCATGGTTCGTCGGGATGCCAGGCTCTGCGCAGCCGCACTTGCCCTCTCGGTGGTGGGTACTACCGCCCTTCCCCTGACGGCGTCCGCCCAGCAGGCGCCCGCAGGCGGAACAGGCGGGGCGGCGGCCGGTGCCGCCATCAACTATGCAACGGCACGGCTCGAACGGCGCCTGATGGCCGTTCGTGCAGCCGAACCGATCGCGCTCGACGGCATCCTCGACGAGCCGTCCTGGAGCAACGCGCCTCTCGCCGACCACTTCATCCAGAACGACCCGCGCGAAGGTGAGCCGGCGACTTACGATACACAGGTTCGTGTTCTGTACGACAACGATTCGCTTTACTTCGGGGTGTATGCCGAAGATGACGAGCCGGGACAGCTCATCGTCAACGACCTGAAGAAGGATTTCAATACAGGAAACAGCGACGGCTTTCGCATCGTCCTCGACACCTTCCATGACGCGAGGAACGGGTACCAGTTCGCGACCAACCCCGCCGGTGCCAAGTGGGATTCGCAGATGGTGAACGAAGGTCGAGAGAGAAACGCCGACTGGGACGGCATCTGGGATGTCATGACGCGGGTCGCCGAGACGGGCTGGTATGCGGAGATCCGCATCCCTTTCCGCACGTTGAAGTTCGTAAGCACCGACACGCAGACCTGGGGCGTCAATTTCGAGCGGAAGGTACGGCGACTCAACGAGGACAGCTACTGGTCGCCCCTGCCACGGATCTACGACGTGGAGCGGGTGTCGCTCGCCGGGACCGTCGAAGGGTTGCGTGGACTGCGGTCCGGCAAGAATCTGCGCTTCAAGCCATACGCGGCGGGCGCCTCGAGCTCCATCAGCTCTAGTCCGACGCGCGGCGAGTTCGACGCGGGACTCGACGTAAAGTACGGCGTCACAACGGGGCTGGTCTGGGACTTCACTGTGAACACGGATTTTTCACAGGTCGAAGCCGACGAGCAACAGGTCAACCTGACACGCTTCAGCCTGTTCTTTCCGGAGAAGCGCGACTTCTTCCTCGAGAACTCGGGCATTTTTCAGTTCGGCACCAACGCCGGCCAGTTTGGCGGCGGAGGCGGGGGCGGTGGTGCCCGGGAAATGCGACTCTTCTTCAGCCGTCGCATAGGGTTATCCGACGAGGGAGAGGCGATTCCGATTCTGGGGGGAACGCGGCTGACCGGCCGTCAGGGCGCGTATTCGGTGGGCGTGCTCAACATCCAGCAGCGGGAGCAGGCGGCGCACCCCTCCACGAACTTCACGGCGCTGCGCCTTCGCCGCGATATCCTGGCGAATTCCGATATCGGCGCGATAGTGCTCGACAAGGAACAAGGCGGGCCGCACTACAACCGCGTAGCCGGCCTCGACGCGAACTTCCGCTTCGGCTTTCTCACGGCCAACGCCTACCTCGCCAGGTCGTTTTCGCCGGAATCAGCCACGCCGACACGCGGAAATGCGTATGCGAGCCGTGCAGGCTTCAATTACCAGAGCCGTACGTGGCAGGGACAGACAGGCTATAGCGGGATCGGCGATCGGTTTGACGACGAAATGGGTTATGTGCCGCGACTGGGCATCCACAACTTCGATGGCCGGTTCGGCCGTTATCTGCGGCCCGCGTCCATGTCGAAGTGGCTGCGGCAGATGCAGCCGCACATTGAATTCGACGTATTCAGGCATCAGGACGGCGGGCTCGACACCTCCTATATGGGGTACCACTGGAACCTCAACCTGCAGGACGGGTCGAACGCCGAAATCGGCGTCAACCCGCAAATCGAAGTAATCCCGGCGCCTTTCACCATCAATACCTCCAGTGGAACCGTCGTGAACGCAGGCCGCTACGAGTACAACGAATACTTCGCGTTCTGGAGAACGAACGAGGCGGCACCCATATCGTTCAACACGCGGTACGGCGTCGGCACGTTTTACGACGGGTACCGGCGCAATCTGACTTTCGGGCCGTCAATGCGGCTGAACGAGAATTTCAACGCGGCAGTCAACCTGCAGCTCAACGACATCGAACTTTCGACCGGTGCGTTTATCTCGAAGCTCGTGACGACGCGGGTGAACTACAACTTCAACACGAAGATGTTCTTCAACGCGCTGGTGCAGTACAACAGCGACAATCATCAGTGGACGTCGAACCTGCGCTTCAACATCATCCACCGGCCGCTGAGCGATTTCTTTCTTGTCTACAACGAGAGGCGCGATGAGCGGACGGGCCAGATGCTCAGTCGCGCGGTCATCGCCAAGATGACCTACCTGATGGCTTTCTGAACCGGGTGCGTAGGTTCTCCGGTGCTTAGGTGCTCAAGTTCTAGGTGCTCAGGTACTCAGGGCTGCGCAGGCTCAGTAGTCCTTCGTGAACCCATGAACCGGAACCCGAGCACCCGAGCACCCGAGAACCTGAGCACCCGTTCTTTCATCCTGACCAAACCGTAGAGGAATAGTGAGAAGAGGATGAACCCGAGGTATGCCTGCTCGAGCGGCAGGCGTTTATGGAGAGGCGCGCTGACGACGCCGTAGGCCATCTCCACGTGAATCCAGTACACGAACAGTGACGAGCGTCCGAGCTCAGCCAACGGACCGGTATGGTCCGCGTGGCAAACATACGCCGCACCCACGAGCATCATCAGGATGCCGACGCGAATGAAGAAGAACGTCGGTGAACTCGTCCAGAAGTTGGTCTGCTCGTAAATGGGCGGAAGAAACGAGGCGCCATAGCCGGCGAGCACCAACGCCGCGCCACCCACGAGCAGCGCGCGGTTCGCTCGACGCTCCTTGCCCGGCACTCTCGTGTCCAGCCAGAATCCGGCGGCACCACCGGCCAGCAGGAAACCGGCCCACGGAAAGAGAGTGAACGTGGTGGCGCCTGCGACAGGACGCAAATATGACTCGATCGGATCGGGCAGCGCACCCAGAAGCTCCGATGCGCGCAAGATCGGTGTCAGCATCGGGATTGCGACCGCCGCGGTCGCGAACAGCATCGCACGCGACCGCCGCCCGCGGCCGGCGCCCCACAGCAACGCCCCGGCGATCATCGCCAACCCCATGACATTTAAGATGTCGACCTTGAGGAGCGTCCGCAGCGAATCGCCGCTGATGATCCAGGACTGCAGGCGAAACAGGAAGGCGAGGCCGAAGATTTGCCAGCCGCGCCTGCGTGCGAGCGCCGCCGCTTCCGCCTCAGTCCGCCCATGCCGCATGCGCGTGGCTGCGCCGAGCACCACTGCAACCCCTGCCAGAAATAGGAAAACCGGGGCGCCGCCGATGCCGCCGACGAACGTGATCCAGTGATACGCATCGCGATCACGGTCCACCGCAACCGTCCACGAGTCGATGACGTGCCCCTGAATCATGACGAGCACACCCACCCCCCGCAGCCAGTCGAGATAGCCTTTGCGCGCGCTCGGCGGCGTGCTTGCTGTGCTCACGGGCGGGTGTCGAACGAGGTAAGGAATGTGATGTCCTGGCGCATCGAGTGCCACACTGAACAGTACGTCTCATGCGACAGTGCGATCGCCCGTTCGGCCGCGTCAGGCGGGACCGCGCCGGATATGTGAAAGTGGATCGCGATGCGCACGAAACGGCGCGGCGGGTCCGGAGCGCGGTCGCCGCTCAGCGACACGCGCAATCCCGTCAACGGATGGCGCCCCTTCTGGAGGATCGCAACGACGTCGGCAGCCATGCACCCCGCCAGCGCAAACGCTGCGAGCTGCATCGGCGACGGGCCCGCGGCTCCGTCACCATCGACCACGATTGCGTTCGGCCCGCTGGTGCCGCCAAACCGTAGACCAGCTGACCAGATCAGTTCGGCCGTGAGCGGAGGCTTGGGATCGGTCATTTCAAGTCACAAGCACAAGTCACAAGGCACAAATATCAAAACACAGACATTGTGACTTGTGACTCGTGCCTTGTGCCTTGTCTAGCGCGCCACAGTCTGCTGCACCGGCGTCGGCGTCCTCTTGCCTCCGAAGACGCCGGCAAACACAAGCCACGCCATTGGAAGGATCACGAGCAGGTACGTCAACCATTGTCCGTAGCGGCCGTCGGGGCCGTACGGCTCCGTGGCCCAGTGCAGCGGTTCGCTGTACGGGAAAATGTTGGCTTCGGTCAGCTCGTGGAAGCCGTAGATCAACAACTGCACCACGAAGACGGCCAGGAACACTGCAGTCACTTGGAAGAAGAGGCTCAGGTTGACGCGGTGCCCGTAACGTGACCAGAGCCAGGCAACCGCAGCCGCGCACACGATGCCGGCTGCGGCGCCGCTGATGATATCCATCGCGCGCACCTGGAACAGCAATGTGCCCATGAGCATCGCCGTCTCCATGCCTTCACGAGTGATCATCAGCAGCGTGAACAGGAAGACGCCCACAAAGGCCTTGGCGCCCATTCTGAGAGCCGACTGCTCCAGATGCGCCTCGATTTCGCGCTTCATCCGCCGCGCATGCCGCCACATGTGAACGATCAGCGACGCTACGAGGGTTGCGGCGACCAGCGCCAGCACCCCTTCCCAGAGCGCCTGGTTCGACGCGCGCTGAAACAGGATGCCCGCGCCGACGCTCAGGAGCACCGACAGCCCGATCCCCCAGTGAACCGCCGGAATCAGCTGATGTCTCCCACTCTTGCGCAGGTAAGCCAGGCTGATGGCAATAATCAGAAACGCTTCGAGCCCTTCTCGGAGGGTAATAACGAACGCCTGAAGCATGGTGAAACCTCAATAATGAGACTGGGTCGCAATCCTAACAGGGGGAAGGGGGACGGG
>Ga0209640_10000130_pt1 | contig 49375 bp, 44 predicted proteins | sample RifCSP10_1_FD_184018 | JGI IMG/M metagenome (GOLD analysis project Ga0209640, IMG submission 184018) | Soil microbial communities from Rifle, Colorado - Rifle CSP2_sed 10_1 (SPAdes) (version 2) | ecosystem: Environmental > Terrestrial > Deep subsurface > Rock core/Sediment | place: Rifle...
GCGTCCGCGATCGTCGATCGTGCGACTCGCGCGCGGATGCCCACGTGATAGAGCTTCGGCTGCACGGCGCGCAGACACGCTTCAATATCACGCAGGCTTTCGCGGTACGTGAGCTGGGCGAACGCCATGCAGAGAGACTGATCCCAGCACGAGAAGCGCGACGCCTTGTGCACCCCGCGGTATCGCGCGACGCACCGTTGGAAGGTGGTCTGCGAGACATGGGACATGAGCTGCGCGAAGACGGTGCGACCAGACAGCATGGGGCATTCTGGTGGGACCGGTCGCCGCAGGCTGTCAGCCCGACAAACGCCTCTGGTGAAGAGATATCGTCACCGCGCCGAATTCGCGAGAACTCATGCGGTCTCAATCGGTTGTGAGGATTCAGCTGCGCAATGACCGGACACCAGTGGTCTCGGCGCCGCGCCCACGCGGTCGACGACCCGGCGCACCAAATTCTCCGAGATCGTCCCGCCGTGGTGCAGCGCAAAGCGTTCCGCCTTTTCCTCGAACGTCCCGTGTAGCCCGAAGTCGAGGACCACCTGCTCAATCCGTGACGTCAGCTCCCCTTCGTCGCCCAAGCCCAGCGCCACGTCGAGGGGGTAGAACCCCTGCGCGCACCGCGGGCAGTAGTGATAGTGCCGGGCAAGCCGGTGCTCACCGTGCCGCGACCGCACCGTCCGCGCGACGGACTAGCGACCACCCGGCACCGCGCCCCGCACCGGGGACACGGCTGACTCGCCGTCGTCTGCTGCGCCGCATGCGCGTCCAGATACGGCTCATCGCCCGCGCCCCCTCCCGCCGCGCATCCGCCTCCGTCGACAACTCGAAGGCCAGGTTGTCCAGCTCCAGCCGGCCCTCGGCTCTCCGACGCGTCAACTCGGCCACCAGCTCCTCGTCCGACAGATCGCTCAGGTCGTGCTTCTCGCTCATCCGCCTATCAGATCACAGCTCGCCTCCGAGCAATAGTCGGTCGTGCACCCGGACTGCCCTACCCATCTTGCGTCGATCTGCATTCAGTTGATACCGTGCGACCGAGCTCTCGCAGTACCGAAACGGTGAGCCGACCGATGAAATCCATCATCGGGGATTGGGGGCTTTGTGGCGCGCATGTACGACGTGTCACGCGACGGGCAGCGGTTCCTTGTGCTCAAGGCAGTTGAGGGCGCTCAGCAGACTGCGCCACCGCCGCAGATCATCGTCGTGCAAGACTGGCTAGAAGAGCTAAAGCGCTTGGTACCCGTGAACTGAACCAAGAACGAGAAACTGTCGTTCACACTTCTGGGTTCTTGCTTCTCGGTTCGTGTTCAAGTTCGAGTTCTGTTCGTTCCGTGCACCAAGGACCAACGCCAACCAAGCACCAGGCACGAAGCACTAGGCACTGTCGCTGTCATAATGCTTCTGTGCCCAAGACCGTCGCCGTCGTGGGCGCCTCGAGCGACCGCCGCAAGTTCGGCAACAAAGCGCTGCGGGCGTTTCAGGCCGAGGGCTATCGGGTGATTCCGGTCAATCCGAACGAACGCGAGGTCGAAGGGCTGCGCTCGTACGGGTCGGTGCTGGACGTACCGGACGCGATAGATGTGGCGACAGTCTACGTGCCACCCGACGTCGGCCTACTGTTGCTGCCGGAGTTCGAAGAGAAGCAGATTCCTGAAATCTGGATCAATCCCGGTGCGGAAAGCGACGAGCTGCTCGCCGAAGCCGCACGCCGGAAGCTCAATGTCATTGCCGCCTGCAGCATCGTGGCTATCGGCCGTAATCCGCACGCATTATGAAGGCCCTAGGGCCCAGGGCTCAGGCACCAGCAGGCACGAGGCACGAGTGGCACCAGGGACCAGCTTCGACCAAGCACCAGGCACCAGGCACCAAGCACCAAGCACCAAACATGAGGCCCCGAGATGATCACCATCCGTCTTCGCAAAAACGGTCCGTATGTGATTGAAAGCGACGAGGTGCAGATCGTCGATTGGAACGGTGTGCCCTACACCATTGGGCGCCGACCGGCGGCATTGTGCCGGTGCGGCGCGTCAACGACCAAGCCGTTCTGCGATGGCACCCACTCGAGGAAGGGGTTTCAGGCGGCGGAGGCCGCGGTCCCGGACTCGCAGGACAAGCCCGCGAGTCCGTAGCGCGCGAAGCGCGCCAACTGACGCTGTCAGCCAGTCATGGGCTCTGCGGCATATCAAAACCAGAGCCCGTGACTGGCTTATCGCGCAGGCACCTGCACGAAGAATGGCGTGGCAAGTGTCGCCGCGACGTCGGTTCCTGCTGCCAGCGTGACCTCGCGGCCGCGCGTCGCGAGGACGACGCCTGTTCCTGTCGCGGCGCCGATCGCGGCGCCTTTCGCGGCGCCCGAGCCGCCGCCAAGAATGCCGCCGATAATGGCGCCTCCGACGGCGCCAGCCCCCACCTTCGTAGCGTCCTCACCCTTGGTGGCCTCGCCCTCGAACGTAATCGGATTTGTGCGCAGATCCTCACGTCCGCCCTCGAATTCGACTTCCGTGAATCGGAACACCAAGCGGGAACGCCCCTGCACGCGTCCGGCGCGCGCCACGTCGATGACGTTACCGGCCAGTTGGGCGTTTGCGGGCAACACCGTGTAGCCGTCGACGACGATCGCCTCGCGCAGGCGGGCACGGACGGGTGTTTCAACCTGCGAGGTTTCGGACGATATGGCGGTCAGCAGCTCGAGAGCGAGCGCCGTGTTTGCGGGCGCGGTCACTTCACGAAAGCGCGGCGTCGCCGGTGCTGCGGGAGCACTGAGCGTCGGCGCCAGACCGGTTGCTGCTGCAGCCGGCGCATCGGCCGGCGCGGGGCGAGAGACAGGGGCGGGGGGCCGACGAGCGGTGGTGTCACGCCTCGGTGCGAGAGCCGTTGGCCTGTCCTGACTCGGCGACGGTCCCTGTATGGCTGGTGCGGTTTCCGTAACCACCTGCCCGGACGCGTCAACGGAACTCGCCGGGGCATTTGGATCGAAATTCTGAGCATTTTCTGGCGTGCGGTCGCTGCAAGCCACGAGGAATGCAGAGCCAAGCAGAATCGCCGCGGTCCAGGACGTCTTCATGATTTCACTCCTTGGAACCAGGTAGGGGCAAGGATCGGACCAGCTGAGGACCTGAGCACGGGGGCGACCAAAATATCATGATCGTTTATGGTGTTTGAATAAGTATCAATTTGACTGATGGGCCTGCCATCAGGCAGACTGGCCATCATGCCGACACGCACCGGTGCGCAGATTATCTGGGAGTGCCTCGTTCACGAGGGCGTTCACACCGTTTTCGGGTATCCGGGCGGCGCCATTCTGCCGGCCTATGACGCGATGCTGGACTATCCCGTCCGACACGTGCTCGTCCGGCACGAGCAGGGCGCAACCCACATGGCCGACGGATTTGCGAGGGCTGGGGGTGGCGTCGGCGTGGCGGTGGCCACCTCCGGTCCCGGCGCCACGAACATGGTGACCGGGATCGCCACGGCCATGATGGACTCGTCGCCCATCGTCTGCATCACGGGCCAGGTTCCCAGCAAACTGATCGGCTACGACGCGTTCCAGGAAACTGACATCACCGGAATCACGCTGCCCATCACCAAGCACAGCTACCTGGTGACCCGTGTGGAAGACATCATGCCGGCCATGAAGGAGGCGTTCCACCTTGCGAAGTCGGGCCGTCCGGGTCCGGTGCTCGTCGATGTTACAAAAGACGCACAGCAGGCATCGGTCGACTGGAAGTGGGATTCAAGCCAGGTGAGGCTGCGCGGGTATCGCCCCGATCGTCCGGTCATGCGCGAGGCTCTGGCGAAAGCCGCGGATCTCATTCGCAATTCTCGCCGCCCGGTGATTCTTGCCGGGCAGGGCGTGATTCAGAGCGGTGCAACGAAGGAGCTGCTCGCGCTCGCCGAGCGCATTGATTCGCCCATCGCGATGACGTTGCTGGGCCTTGGCGGCGTGCCGGCGAGTCATCCCCTGAATCTCGGCATGATGGGCATGCACGGCGAGGCCTGGGTGAATCATGCGATCCAGGAAGCTGACCTGTTGCTGGCGTTCGGCATGCGCTTCGACGACCGCGTCACCGGGAACATCAAGACGTACGCGTCGCACGCCAAGAAGATTCACGTCGACATCGATCCGTCGGAAATCAACAAGAACGTTGTTGCCGACGCCGCGATCGTCGGCGACTTGCGTGAGACGTTGGCGGATTTCCTCGAACTGCTCGAGCCTGCGGATCACGCACCCTGGCTGGCGTACATCGATTCGATGAAAGGTGACGCGGCGGTTCGCGACATTCAAAAGCTTCCGGACACGGGGCACTTGTATGCGGCGCATGTTATCAACGATATCTGGCGCATTACCGGTGGTAACGCCGTCGTCGTGACCGATGTGGGCCAGCACCAGATGTGGGAGGCGCAGTACTACCATCACGAGACGCCACGTTCGCTCATCACGTCGGGCGGTCTCGGGACGATGGGCTTTGCGGTGCCCGCCGCAATCGGCGCGAAGATCGCGCGTCCTGACGCGGAAGTGTGGGCCATCGTCGGGGACGGCGGCTTCCAGATGACCCAGGCGGAGCTGGCCACGGCTGCGCAGGAGGGCGTCAAGATCAACATCGCCATCATCAACAACGGCTATCTCGGGATGGTTCGGCAGTGGCAGGAGTTCTTCTACGAACGGCGTTACGCCGCGACGCCGCTTCGGAGCCCGGACTTCGCGAAGATTGCCGAGGCGCACGGCCTCGAGGGGCTGCGCGCGGAGAAGCGGAGCGAAGTAGCCGCCGTGGTCGAGCGCGCCCGAGCCGCCGAAGGCACGGTCCTCATCGACTTCCGAGTGGAGCAGGAGGACAGCGTCTACCCGATGGTGCCGGCTGGTGCGGACCTCCACGCGATGATTCGTCGTCCGGAACGATCGGTGCTCGCGGAGACCGGCGCCGATCCAATTTGAATCCCATGCATCACACTCTCGTGGCACTCGTCGAAGACAAGCCGGGCGTCCTCAACCGCGTGGCGTCGCTCTTCCGTCGCCGCAACTTCAATATCGAGTCGCTGACGGTCGGTCGCACAGCCGAGCCCGGAATCTCGCGGATGACGATCGTGATCGACAGCGATCAGGCGAGCGCCGAGCGGGTGACGGCGTACCTGTACAAACTCGTGAACGTCCTGCAGGTCGAGGATCTCGGCGCGGTGCCCGCGGTTGCGCGCGACCTGGCGCTCGTGAAAGTGGCCGTCGCGGGTCACGACCGCGCCGCCCTCTTACGTGTCGTGGACGAAACGCGCGCGCACATCGTCGACTCCGGCGAGCAGACGATGACGCTCGAGATTACCGGGGAGCCGCCACACGTGGATTCCGTGATCAGCCGCCTGGAGCCGCTCGGCATCATCGAGATGGTGCGAACCGGACAGGTTGCGATGCGAAGGGGCGACACGGCACTGTCCGCGGCGCAATATTCATAGGAATTTACGAATTTACGGATTTACGAATTGATGGGTTTCTGGATTGGCCGGCTCATGACGAACTTCGAACTGCCAAGCTAATTCGTAGATTCGTAAATCCGTAAATACAATTCTCTGGAACTCCAGGAGCAGACATGGCGACGATGTATTACGACAGGGATGCGGATATCCAGTTGATCCGCAAGAAGAGAGTGGCGGTCATTGGATACGGGTCGCAGGGGCACGCGCACGCGCTGAACCTCAAGGACAGCGGCGTTGACGTGGTCGTCGGGCTGCCAGCGACGAGCAAGTCCGTCGAGAAAGCGCGGGTCGCGGGACTCAACGTCCTGAGCATCACCGAAGCGTCGAAGTGGGCCGACGTCGTCATGATTCTGGTGCCCGACCAGCACCAGGCCAAGGTCTACACCGCCGACATCAGGCAGCATCTGACTGCCGGCAAGATGCTGATGTTTGCGCACGGGTTCGCGGTGCGGTTCAACTGGATCGTTCCGCCGAAGGATGTGGACGTCACGATGGTGGCGCCGAAGGCGCCTGGCCATCGCGTACGCGAAGTCTTCGAGGAGGGCGGCGGCACGCCGGGTCTTCTGGCGGTTCATCAGGACGTGACCGGACAGGGTAGAGCGCTGGCACTGTCGTATGCCCGCGGCATTGGCTGCACGCGCGCGGGAGTCATCGAGACGACGTTCGCGGAGGAAACGGAAACGGATCTTTTCGGTGAGCAGGCCGTGCTGTGTGGCGGTACCAGCGCACTGGTAAAGGCTGGCTTCGAAACGCTCATCGAAGCCGGGTACCAGCCGGAAATCGCGTATTTCGAATGTCTTCACGAGCTGAAGCTGATCGTCGATTTGATGTACCGGGGCGGGCTTGCGTACATGCGCTACTCGATCAGCGACACTGCCGAGTACGGCGACTACACCGCGGGATCGCGCATCGTCACCGAGGAGACGAAGGCGACGATGCGTCAGCTCCTGAAGGAGATCCAGTCGGGCGAGTTCGCGAGAAAGTGGATTACCGAGAACGAGACCGGATGCCAGAACTTCAAGGCGATGCGCGAACGCGATCGCAATCATCCAGTCGAGATCGTGGGTTCGAAGCTGCGCGACATGATGCCGTTTCTCGATCCGGTCAAGCTGCCGCAGCCGGCGTCGGTGTAGCTGGCAGTAGGCAGTAGGCAGTAGGCAGTAGGCAGTAGGCAGTGGGCAGTTCGGTTCGTATCGTTCTGCGTTCGGCCGGTTGCTCACTGCCTGCGGCTTACCGCCCGCCGCCTATTGCTTACTGCCCACTGCCCACTGCCCACTGCCTACTGCCTACTGCCTACTGCCTACTATGAACAAGTACTCCTCTCGTATCACCCAACCGCGAAGCCAGGGCGCATCGCAGGCGATGCTGTACGGCACCGGCCTGACAGATGCCGATTTGCAGAAGGCGCAAGTGGGCATCTGCAGCATGTGGTGGGAAGGCAATACCTGCAACATGCATCTCGATCGGCTGGCGGCGCACGTCAAGGAAGGCGTGCACGCGGCCGGCCTGGTCGGCCTCCGCTTCAACACGATCGGGGTCAGCGACGGCATCTCGATGGGAACGGAGGGGATGAGCTTCTCGCTTCCGTCGCGCGATCTCATTGCGGACTCGATCGAGACGGTCATGGGCGCCCAATGGTACGACGCGCTGATCACCGTGCCCGGCTGCGACAAGAACATGCCCGGCTCCGTCATGGCGATGCTGCGGCTCAATCGTCCGGCGCTGATGGTGTACGGCGGCACGATTCGTCCGGGCGAGGCGCTTGGTCGGCCGCGGGACGTCATTTCTGCGTTCCAGTCGTACGGCGAATATCTCGCGGGCGTCATCACAGACGCGCAGCGGCTCGATATCGTTCGTCATGCGTGTCCGGGCGCCGGCGCCTGCGGCGGCATGTATACCGCCAACACGATGGCCGTCGCGATCGAGGCGATGGGCTTATCGCTGCCGTACAGCTCGTCGACCCCGGCCGAGGATCCAGCAAAGGCAGAGGAATGCCGGCGTTCCGGTGCTGCGGTGCGCACGCTGCTCGAGCGCGACCTCAAACCGCGCGACATCCTCACGCGCGATTCGCTCGAGAACGCGTTGACGATGGTGATGGCGCTGGGCGGTTCGACGAATGCCGTGCTGCACCTGGTGGCCTTCGCCAAGACGGCGCACGTACCGCTGTCTCTAGACGACTTTCAGCGCATCAGCGATCGCGTGCCGCTGCTGGCCGACTTGAAGCCGAGTGGCCGCTACGTCCAGGAAGATCTTCACAATGCGGGCGGTACGCCGGCGGTGATGAAGTACCTGCTCGAACGCGGATTCCTGCACGGCGACTGCATGACGGTCACAGGAAAGACGCTCGCCGAGAACGTCGCCGATGCGCCGCCACTCGCGCCGGGTCAGCAGGTGATTCGTCCGATTGAAAATCCTGTGTTCCCGCGCGGACACCTGAGAATTCTTCGCGGCAATCTCGCGCCCGACGGCGCCGTGGCGAAGATCACGGGCAAGGAGGGGGAGCGTTTCGCTGGTCCGGCCAAGGTGTACGACTCTGAGGAAGCGATGCTTGCGGGGTTGGAGCGCAGCGAAATCGCCAAAGGGTCGGTCGTGGTCATTCGGTACGAAGGACCAAAAGGCGGGCCGGGCATGCCGGAGATGCTGACGCCAACATCGGCGATCATGGGCGCAGGTCTGGGCAACGACGTCGCAATGATGACGGACGGTCGGTTCTCGGGCGGGTCGCACGGGTTCATCATCGGACACGTCACGCCGGAAGCGCAGGACGGCGGGCCAATCGCGCTGCTTCGCGACGGCGATCGCATCACGATTGATGCGACGTCGTGCGAGCTGCGCGTCGATCTGAGCGACCAGGAGCTGGCGACACGACGGGCGGCGTGGAGAGCGCCTGCGCCAAAGGCGACGAGCGGCGTGCTCGGTAAGTATGTGAAGCTCGTGCGGTCGGCGTCCGAGGGATGTGTAACGGACTAGGGTCTTTGGTCTTTAGTTCTGGTCTCGCCCAACCCGAAAGACCAGAGACTAGAGACCAGAGACTAGAGACCAGAGACTTTCGTACAAGCTCAGCCGCGCTCGCGCGCTCGGCCGGCTCGCGCCGCCACCTCCAGAGCTCCTACCGTTTCGGGTGATGTGCACGGCGCCACCGGTTCTTACAATCGAGACGTGAATCCAGCACGTCAGCCGGACCTCGCGAGCGACGAGGAGCTGCTCGATGCGTATTCGCGCGCGGTCATGAGCGCGGTGGAGACAGCTGCGCCGTCCGTCGTCCGCGTCGAGCTGAAGCATGGCACCGGATCCGGCGTGATTTTCACGCCCGACGGTTTCGCCCTGACCAACAATCACGTCGTCGAGCGCGGCGGACCGATGGCGGTCACGCTGCCGGACGGCCGGTCGATGCCCGCCGCCCTGATCGGTCGAGATGGCGACAGTGACCTGGCGGTGATTCGCGTGGGTGGCTCGTCTCTCCCTTGGGCGCAGTTCGGCGACTCGCGACGCCTTCGCGTAGGGCAGGTCGTGGTGGCCATCGGAAATCCGTACGGCTTCCATCACTCGGTCACGGCCGGTGTGATCAGCGCGCTCGGACGGTCACTGCGGTCGCGCTCGCTGAGACTGATTGAAGACGTCGTCCAGACGGATGCGGCGCTCAATCCGGGCAATTCTGGCGGACCGCTCGTCACGACCGCAGGTGAGGTGGTCGGCATCAACACGGCGGTACTCGCGGGGGCGCAGGGACTCTGCTTCGCGATCGCGAGCAACACCGCGCGGTTTGTCGCGTCGCGCCTGATCCGCGACGGGGCGATTCGGCGAAGCTATGTCGGCATCGTCGGCCACCAGACGCCCATTCCGCGTGCGCTCGCGCGAGCGAATCAGCTTATTGCTACCTCGGGCGTCCTCGTCGCATCGGTCGAGCCGGCGAGCCCCGCCGCTGTTGCAGGTCTGCAGGAAGGAGACGTGATCCTGTCGTTTGCCGGACATCCGATCGCCGGCATCGACGATCTCCACCGCTATCTGACGGACGAGTGCATCGGCGTTCCGTCTGAGGCGACGGTCCTGCGGCGCGCGGCGCGCCACCGGTTCACGGTCGTGCCGACCGAACGACTCACAAGGTAATCAGCCCGCGACGCACGGCGCGACGTACGGCATCGGTCCGGTTTGTCGCCCCAAGCTTTCCTGAAATCGACGCGACGTGAAATTTCACGGTCTGGTCGCTGATACCCAGGCGCCCGGCAATCGCTTTGTTCGCCAGACCTTCGGCCAGCAGCTCGAGGACTTCGATTTCGCGCGGCGTCAGCGGCTCCGGAAGGACCCCGTCAAAGGGATCGTGATCGTACGTAGTGTCCGGCTTCAGCCGGACCGTGCGCGACAGCAGCACTCCGTCGGCTTCAATCCCGGCGGTCTCGGCTGCAGCGAGCGTCGGAAACTCGCCGACGACGCGGATCGAGCCGTTCAGGCTGGCACGCATGCGAGCGCACTCGTCGGCCGACCCGACCAGGATCACGGTCATGCTCGAGGGCGGGGTCGCTCACCGACTGCGACGGAGAGCTCCGTTGCCGTTCTGCCGCGGAGCATGCGAAGCGACACAGGGCGGCCGACACGGTTACCCGCCAACAGATCGAGCAGGTCCTCAGGCGATTCGATCGGCTGCCCATCGAACGTCACGATGATGTCGCCAACCAGAACGCCCGCGCGCGCTGCAGGACTGTCGGGCGTCACGCCGACCACCAGAAGCGCCTCGTCACGATCGCCGGCCGCCGCGGCCGCTCGCTGACTCTCGGGCAGCGTGACCGGCTGACCCGCAATTCCCAGGTATCCGCGCTTGACGCTGCCATGCTCGAGGACGTTGGCAATCGCATTCCACGCAATCGCGGTGGGGATGATGACCGCGAGACCGCGAATCTCGGCTGCGGTCGCCACGCCGAGCAGCCCACCGGCGGTGTCGAGGAACGCGCCGCCGGCGAAGCCGTCGTGCATGGGCGCCGTCGTCCGGATCACCTGATCGATCGCCCGGCGCCGCCCGGTCGGAAGCGGTCCTCCGATCACCGCCACGATGCCTGCGCTCGCTGTTACCGCGTTGCTCCACGAACGTGCCACCGCCAATGCCATGTGGCCGACGCGCGCTGGCGCGTGGGCCGGGTTCAACCCGGGACCCTTCAGTCCTGGAACCCGCAGCGCAGCCAGGCTGGTGGCAGGATCCCATCCAGCGAGCTCGGCGTTCAACAGGTCGCCACCGTGGACCCGTACGTGGATTCCGTCCTCGCGACCGAGCGCGCGCATCGTCGTCACCACGATTCCATCGCTGTGCACCACACCGCTCGCAGGCCTCCGGCGCCCCTGCACCTGAACCACTGAGGGTGCGGCTGAGGCAACGATCTCCGCCATTTGGTTGGAAAAGTCAGTCAGCATTGCACGATCGTGGTCGAAACGACGACGTGACACATCACCCGAACAGGGGGGCTACAGCAGCAGCACCTCGACACGATGTGCGTGGACCGTTCCGTCGCAAGGGGACCACGCGAAAATCGTGAACCGTCCATCCTGGGACGCTACGAGCGAAACCGCGTCCGGCTGGTCGTGCACAAACTGAGCGGCGGCAAGATGCCTCGTCCCGCCCAACTGGCCGGGGTGCGTACGTTCGGCCGTGTCGCCGACGATCGGCTCGGTCACCACGATTTCTTCGACAGGCGCGCCGCCATCGCGACGACCAATCTTGGCGCCGAAGGCGTGCAGCTCGTACCGGTTGGTAATGACCGTCGCGCCGTCGACGGCGGTCAATCCGGCGAGCGCGTCGATCGCGCGACTGATGGCTTCCATCCACTCGTGCGCAGGCATGCTGTCGTGCCTGCGAAGGATGTCTGCGAGCTCACAGAACGCCGGCTGCACCGCGTAGCGAACTGGATGGACGATCGACTCGCGCCAGCCGTCGCTGCCCGACGGCACGACGAGCAGGATGCCGCCGCGCCCGTGGCGGCGCATCGAGAGCGCGAGCTGGACTTGCACGTTCAGCGCATCGTCCTGGAGCAGACCGTAGTCGAATCCAAGCATGGACGTCAGCAAGGCAGGGCAGTCGGCGATGAGCGACGCCCGTTCGTCGACGATCTTGATACGGTCGCCTTCGAGTACTGCGACGTTCACGAACTTGCGCGACTCGTGACGCGGCCGGTGCTTGAGCACCAGCAGCCCAGGCCCGACAACCTCCACGACGAAGCAGAACGGCGGAATCAAGTGCGTCGTGCCCCACACGATCAGCTGGCCGTCATTGCCAGGCCAGACGCCGAGGTGAATTCCCGGCTGCTCTACGGCGGCAGCCAGGCGCGTAAGCGCGCTCGGTTCGAGCGGCAGCGGCTGCGCGAAGGTCAGGGGCCAGATTTCCGGCAATGGCCTCATGAACGCCAGCGAAATCTTCGGAACGTATCCTTCTTCTCGACGCACGCTCGCCCAGAACGCCGTATCGACGAGCGCTTCGATGTGGTGTGCCGTTGGGAGGAGCTCGAGCGGCGGCTGTGCGGAGTCGGAAGGCGGGAGCGCGGCACGATGGAGTTGCAGATGCTCCGCCACCGTCGGCGCCACAGTCCGCGCCACCGCATACGCGGGATGATTCATCGCTCTTGTCAGAGACCCGGGGGCAGCGGCGTCTTTTCGGCCGACTCTTTTGCGGCTGCCGGAGAGACGCCGAGCACGGCTCGGAGGTCGTCACCCTCCATGACCTCGAGCTCGAGGAGGCGCCGGGTCACCGCTTCGAGATCGTCGCGGTGTCCGGTGAGTATGCGACGCGCCTCGCTGTGCGCATCGGTCATGATCCGTTTGACCTCCGCGTCTATCAGCCGCGCGGTGTCCTCCGCATAGGCGCCCCGCTCGGGACCGATGGTGATGTCGAGGAACTTGTTGCGCTTGTGGCCGTCGTAGTTGATTGCGCCGAGCGCATCGCTCATGCCCCATTCGGTCACCATGGCGCGTGCGATGTCGGTGGCGCGCAGCAGGTCGTTCTGTGCGCCAGTTGAAATCTCGCCGAGCGCAATCTCCTCGGCCGTACGCCCGCCGAGGAGGACGGCGAGCTGGTTGAGGAGGTCGCGGCGCTGCATCAGGTAGCGATCCTCGAGCGGCAGTTGCATTGTGTAGCCCAGGGCGCCAAACCCGCGCTGGACGATCGAGATCTTGTGCACCGGGTCCATGCCCGGAATGAGCGTTGCGACGATCGCATGACCGGATTCATGGTAGGCGACGATCTCCCGCTCCTTCGTGCTCATGACGCGCTTCTTTTCGAGTCCGGCGATGAGACGGTCGATAGCCTCTTCGAAATCCGCCATCTCGACGGCGGTCTTGTCCTTCCGTGCCGCCAGCAGCGCGGCCTCGTTCACGAGATTCGCGAGGTCGGCCCCGGCAAAGCCCGCTGTGCGAGCCGCAACGACCTTCAGGTCGACGTTCTGCGCCAGCTTGACCTGCTTGGTATGGATGCGCAGCACCTCTTCGCGCCCTTTCACGTCGGGCTTGTCGACCAGCACCTGTCGGTCGAATCGGCCAGGGCGAAGCAGTGCAGGGTCGAGCACCTCGGGCCGGTTGGTGGCCGCCATGATGATGATGGCCTTGCGTGAGTCGAAGCCGTCCATTTCGGCCAGGAGCTGATTGAGCGTCTGTTCTCGCTCTTCGTGCGACCCCATCGGGCTCTGCACGCGCGCGCGCCCGAGTGCGTCGAGCTCGTCGATGAAGATGATGCAGGGCGCCTTCTGTTCGGCCTGCGCGAAAAGATCCCGAACGCGCGCTGCGCCGACGCCGACGAACATCTCGACGAACTCGGATCCGCTGAGGCTGAAAAACGGCACCTTCGCCTCACCTGCGACGGCTCTGGCGAGCAGCGTCTTGCCCGTTCCCGGCGGCCCAACGAGCAGCACGCCCTTTGGAATCCGTCCACCGAGCGCGGTGTACTTCTTGGGGGTCTTCAGGAACTCGACGATCTCCTTCAGCTCCTGTTCAGCCTCGTCCACTCCAGCCACATCCAAGAAGCTCACCTTCACGTCGTCTTCCGCGAAGACGCGGTGCTTGCTTCGGGCGAACGACATGACGCCGCCTTCGGCGCCCCCCATGCGCCTGAAGAAAAAGCTCCACAATGCGAACAGCAGCAGGATGGGGATGACCCAGCCGATGACTTCAGGGAGCCATCGGCTGACGAATTCGCCCGTGTACCTGACACCGGCGGCGTCGAGCTCTTCGAGCAGCTTCGGATCCTCGATGCGCGCGGTGTTGAAGTTACGGCTGCCGTTGACGTCGCGGTTGAAGGTTCCGCGGATCGTCTGATCCCCGACAACCGCTTCGGCGACCTGGCCACCGCGCACGGCGGTCTTGAACTCGCTGTAGGAGATCTGACGGCCGGCAGGCGCGAGGAACCACGCCTGTGCGAGCGCCATCAACATCAGAAACCCGAGGACGTACCACACGGCGCCACCCGGTCGTCCCGGGCGGGGGAGCGAGCGTCGATCGCCGGGACGCTTGTCTCGCGGGGTCATACCGGATGGAGCGCGGGTATTCGGCACTACGCGGTCACCGTCTGGGTTTTCTGAAACTTCAACTCATTGTCTCCCACGTCCACGGTGATTCGATCGCCCTCGCGAAATTCACCTTCGAGTACGCGCATCGCCATCGGGTCGAGCACGCGTCGCTGAATGGTCCGCTTGAGCGGCCGGGCACCATACATCGGATCGTATCCCTCCGACACCAGGAAGCTCTTGGCCGTGTCTGTAAGCTCGACATGAATCTTGCGGTCTTCGAGCCGCTTCAACAAGCCGCCGACCTGGATGTCGACAATCGCCTTCATGTGCTGGAGGCCGAGCACGTGGAAGAAGATCACCTCGTCCACACGGTTGAGGAACTCGGGCCGGAAGTGTTGCCGAAGCGCCTCGGTTACCTGGCGGCGGACCCCTTCGGTCAGATCGCCGGTATGTTCGGCGATCAAATGACTGCCGAGGTTCGACGTCATGATGACAACGGCGTTCTTGAAATCGACCGTCCGCCCTTTTCCGTCCGTCAGACGCCCGTCGTCGAGGAGCTGGAGCAGCACATTCAGCACTTCGGGGTGCGCTTTCTCGATCTCGTCAAAGAGGACAACGGCGTACGGCCGACGCCGGACGGCTTCGGTCAGCTGACCGGACTCCTCGTAGCCCACGTATCCAGGCGGCGCGCCAATCATCCGTGAAACGGTGTGCTTCTCCTGATATTCCGACATGTCGATGCGGATCATCGCGTGCTCGTCGTCGAACAGGAACTCGGCGAGCGCGCGCGCGAGCTCCGTTTTGCCGACGCCGGTCGGTCCGAGAAAGATGAAGCTGCCAAGTGGCCTGTTTGGATCCTGGAGCCCTGCGCGGGCGCGCCGGATGGCGTTGGACACCGCGGCAACGGCCTCGTCCTGGCCGATGACGCGCTGGTGAAGGCGCTCCTCCATGTGAATGAGCTTCTGGATTTCGCCCTCCATCAGGCGGCTGACAGGAATGCTCGTCCACTTGGAGACGACTTCCGCGATGTCTTCCTCGTCCACTTCCTCCTTGAGCATCCGCTGGCTCTTCTGCAGCTCCGCCAGCCGGACTTCCTGCTCACGGATCTTCCGCTCCAGGTCCGGGAGGCTGCCGTACTGCAGCTCGGACGCTTTGGCGTAGTCACCGGCGCGCTGGGCGCGCTCGATGGCCAGACGCACCTGCTCCAGCTCCTCCTTCATCTCCCGCGCGCTCTGAATCGCCTGCTTCTCCTGCTCCCAGTGCGTTTGCAGGCCCGTTTGCTCTTCCTTCAGGTCCGCGAGCTCCTTCTCGAGGCGACCCAGTCGTTCGACCGAGGCGGGGTCCCGCTCGTTGCGGAGGGCCTCCCGCTCGATCTCGAGCTGCATGATCCGCCGGCGCACCTCGTCCAACTCGGCCGGCATCGAATCAATCTCCATGCGCAGCTTCGACGCGGCCTCGTCCACGAGATCGATGGCTTTGTCCGGCAGGAAGCGGTCGGAAATGTATCGATGCGAGAGCACAGCGGCCGCGACGAGCGCCGCATCCTTGAACTTGACCCCATGGTGGATTTCATATCGCTCGCGAAGACCGCGCAGGATCGAAATGGTGTCCTCGACGCTCGGTTCGCCCACGAGCACAGGCTGGAATCGGCGCTCGAGGGCGGCGTCCTTCTCGATGTGCTTCCGGTATTCGTCCAACGTGGTCGCGCCGATCGTATGCAGCTCGCCGCGCGCCAGCATCGGCTTCAACATCTGCGACGCATCCATCGCCCCTTCCGCGGCGCCCGCGCCAACGACGGTGTGCAGCTCGTCGATGAAGAGCACGATCTGGCCTTCCGACTCACCGATTTCCTTGAGGACGGCCTTGAGGCGCTCCTCGAACTCCCCGCGATACTTGGCGCCGGCGACGAGCGCTCCCATGTCGAGCGCGAAGATCTTCTTGTTCTTGAGCCCTTCGGGCACGTCGCCCCGGATGATGCGCTGCGCCAGGCCCTCGACGATGGCGGTCTTGCCAACGCCGGGCTCGCCGATGAGCACCGGATTGTTCTTGGTGCGGCGGGACAGCACCTGAATGACCCGGCGCACTTCCTCGTCACGGCCAATCACCGGATCGAGCTTGCCCTTGCGGGCCAGATCAGTCAGGTCGCGGCCGTAGCGGGCGAGCGCCTCGTAGGTGGCTTCCGGATTCGGCGACGTGACGCGCTGGCTGCCGCGTACCTGCGTGAGTGCCGTGTACAGGGCATCCTTCGTCGCGCCGCTGCGCTGCAGCAGCTGCGCCGCCGGTGAGCGGCCCGTCTCGCTGGCGAGCGCGAGCAGCAGATGCTCGGTGCTGATGAATTCGTCCTGGAGGCGCTGCGCTTCGGCCTGCGCCGAATCGAAAATCACCTTCATCCGCGGCGAGAGCCGCAATTCGGCGCCGTACGCCTTCGGAAGGTTCTCGAGGAGCTTCCGCGCATCTGCGGTGATGCGCACAGGATCGAGTGTCATTTTCCGAAGCACCGACGGGACAATCCCACCCGACTGCTCGACGAGCGCGACAAGGAGGTGCTCCGGAACGACCTCGGCGTGCGTGAGCTCGGTGGCGAGATTCTGCGCGGTGATGACTGATTCCTGCGCCTTTTCGGTGAATTTGTTGAGATTCATGGTGTTTATCAGGCTCTAGGCTTTGGGCTCTTGGCCATTGGCGCCCAATGCCGAACGCCAAAGGCCTAACGCCAAACGCCTAAAGCTAAAAGCCGTTCATGTCCTTCATGCCGCCGAATGTTTCTTGGCCGCATTTGCTCGCAGCTTCGCGAGCGCCTCGTAATGCTCGCGCTCAGTGGGAGTGAGCTCGGTCGGGAGTTGCACCTCGACACGCGCGTAGAGATCACCCCTGTCCTCCGGATGGCCGACCTTCGGCATCCCATGCCCCTTCACCCGGAAGACCTGCCCGTTCTGCGTCAGCGCCGGGACGCGAAGCCTGACCGGCTTGCCCGACAGCGTCTGAACCGTGGCCTCGCCGCCGAGCACCGCCGTCGTGACGAGGACTGGAACCTTCACGTACAGGTCGCGTCCTTTCCGCTCGAACTGCGGATGGGACGTCAGGCGCACGCGCAAGTAGAGGTCGCCCGACGCCGCACCGCCCGCGCCATGTTCTCCTTCGCCGGCAACGCGCACGCGTGAGCCATCGGTCACACCGACGGGGATGCGAACGTCGACGGTACGTGCGCGTCCGTCATGGCTGAACGACAGGCGCCGCGTCGTACCGTGGTAGGCGTCCTCCAGCGTCAGCTCGATTTCGTGCTCCACATCGCGACCGGCACGCTGGCGGTGGCGCCCGCGCGGCGGCTGCCGAGCATCGCCGCCACCAAAGAACGTCGTAAAAAAATCTGAGAAGGGATTCGCGTCGCCAAACAACCCCTCCATCTCCTCCTGCGTCATGGTGCGAAAACCGCCGCCACCTCCGCCTCCGCCCATGTTGACCGACCACTGTCCGGCAAACGGGTTCGGCCCGCCCTGCGCTTCCGCCTGCTCGTAGAGCCGCCAGTTGGCGCCCAGCTCGTCGTATTTTTTGCGCTTCGCCGGATCCCCAAGGACCTCGTACGCCTCGTTGATCTCCTTGAAGCGCGCCTCTGCCTGCTTGTCGCCCGGATTGACGTCCGGGTGGTATTTGCGGGCGAGCTTTCGATAGGCCTGCTTGATCTCCTTCTCAGTGGAGGCCTTCGAGACGCCAAGCGTTGCGTAGTAGTCCTTGAATTCCACGGCTGTCAGTGCTTCGTGCTTCGTGCTTGGTGCCTGGTTCGGCCTTGGTACTTGGTCCTTGGTGCGCGTCCACGGGGCTCTGTTACTGGCCGCCGGGCGCTCGACCAAGCACCCCGAACCACGTCCGAACCAAGGACCAAGCACCAGGCACCAAGCACCGTCATCGTCATCGTCATAGTCCCAGCGCCTCATTCAGTCGCCTGATCTCGTTCAGCAGCTGGCGGCGGCCTGTGCCTGTACTCAGCGCGCTTTCGTCCATCAGCGGCCGGATGCGTTGCATCACTTCGGCAATGGTCAGCAGCCGCTGCACGCCGGCGAGGTTGATCCCTGCTTCATCGACGAGGTGCTTGATCAATCGCAGGCGCTCGATCTCCTCGCGGGAGTACAGTCGCATGCTGCCGATCGTCCGCGACGGCTGAATCAAGCCGAGACGCTCGTACTTCCTGAGCGTCTGGGGATGCATCCCCAGCATCTCTGCTGCCGTGCTGATGAAATACAGTTCGCGCTGCACCTTGATACAATTCGAGTGTAGGCATTGATACGGATCATGTCAAGTTTGCGGGAGATCTTTTCAGGGTAGGATCTAGCGAACCGTCTCAACCGATTGAGTGCCACGCACAAGTGCCCTCCACTGCGATCTGCCGGCTGCAGATCCGGCCGCGCGCCTGCGCCCTTCGAGTTTGCTCAGGGCGCCCCGTCTCTCGACTATCGCTCGGGACGCCCCGAGCCTGGCCGAGGGGCGAGTCCGTCGCGGGGCGCGACCGGGGCGTGAGTGGTGCGGCCGGTGAATTGGACGAGGACACACCACTAGGGACGTCTTGGACATACAGCTCGCCGATTTCATAACCATCAGCGCTCTCGTTGCTCTTGAAGGTCTGCTCAGCGCCGACAACGCGCTCGTCATGGCGATCATGGTGCTGGGTCTTCCGAGGAATCAGCACCACAAAGCCCTTCGTTACGGGCTGATAGGCGGCTTCGTCTTCCGGATCGTCGCGACGCTCCTCGCGGTCTACCTCATCCGTGTCGCGTGGGTGAAGCTGGCCGGGGGACTTTACCTTCTCTATCTGACCTACTCGCACTTCTGGGGCCACAAGGAAGGCGAGGATCGGCGCGCGGCGCCGAAGGCGAAGCCGTGGCTCGGCCTGTCGGCGTTCTGGGCGACCGTTCTGAAAGTGGAGCTGGTGAACCTGGCGTTCTCGATCGATTCGATTCTGGTAGCCGTTGCGATGTCGCCGAAGATGTGGGTGGTGATGACCGGCGGTCTCCTGGGCATCGTTGCGCTGCGTCTTGTCGTGGGTCATTTGATCACGCTGGTGGAGCGCTACCCGGCGCTCGTGGACGGGGCGTTCGTGATCATCGCGTGGATCGGCGTGAAGCTCTGTCTGGATTACCTGCACACCGCCAGTTACACCGCTCTCGAGATTCCGCACTGGCTCTCGCTGACGCTGATTGTCGTGATTTTCATCGTCTCCTTCATCTATGCGCGAATGCAGGGGCCTGTCGAGGTGGACAAGACGCCCGACACGCTGAAGGAGAAGGCGGAAGAGCTGATTGCAGACGAGGCGGCAATCCTCGACGGTACGAAAGGCTGATCTACCGGCGGGCGCCCGGCGTCAGCTGGGTTTCGCGCTTTTCGTTGTTGCGCATGTAGACGACCGTGACCGGCTGGTTCACGCGCAGCAGTTCGAGCGCGTACGTGTAGTCGTAAATGTTGGCGATTGTCTTCCCAGCGATCTCCACGATAATGTCGCCCTTCATCAGCCCGGCTTGTTCGGCCGGGCCGCCACCGATGACGCCAGAGAGCAGCAATCCCTTCACCTCGGTGGCGTAGTCGGGGATGGTGCCCGTCGTGACGCGCACGCCGGCCAAGCTGCCGCGCGATTGCGGCTGATCAACTTTCGTGAACTGCGGCGCTTCTTCGGTGTCAGCGACGGAACGCACCACCGACGCCGCCATGGCGACAATGCGGTCCAGATCCCCGTAGTTGATCTTGTCGGCCGTGTCGGACGGCTTGTGGTAATCGGGGTGTGAACCGGTGAAAAAGAAGAGGCTCGGCACCCCCGCCTGATTGAAGCTCGCGACGTCCGACGGCTGGTAGGGGTCGGGTTGGACCGCGAGATCGAAGCCGGCCGCGACGTTGGCGCGTTCGAGCAGCCGGCCCCATACGGGGCTGGTGCCCGCCGCCTGAACGATCAGCCGGTTGTCCTGCATGCGGCCGACCATGTCGAAGTTGAAGTACGCCGTGATCTGCTCGATGGGCACGGGCGGCTTGGTGACGAACGCATTGGATCCGACGAGACCGATTTCCTCGGCCGACCAGAGTCCAATCACCACGTGCCGCCGGCGCTGTTGTGGCGAGCGCGCCAGCGTCTCCGCGATGGCGAGAACGGCGGCGGCCCCCGACGCGTTGTCATCGGCGCCATGATGAATGCCGCCGGCCTCCTCCTTGGACGCCAGCGATGTTCCTTTGTCGCCACGACCGAGGTGGTCGTAATGCGCGCCAATGACGACCCAGGGTCTTGCACTCGCAGGCACCGGCATCAGCGCGGGCACGTACGCGACCACATTCCGACCCGTGTGCCGCTGACGCACGACGGATGTCTTCAAGCGAATCGTCACACTCGGCAATTCGAAACCCGCAACATGCGGATTGCCCGAATCGAGTTCCTCCTGGACGTTGCTCAGGGGTTTGGTACCCGCGAACAGCGCGTCAGCCACCGGTCCAGTGATGCTCGCAGCCGGAATGCCGGAACCGGCGAGCGCGGTGTCGAACGTCATCGGGACGAGCTCGCCGGCGTTGGGTGATCTGGGTCCCGTGACGACCAACAGTGCCCGCGCGCCCCGCTGCCGCGCTGCCATTGCCTTGTAACGGAGATCGGAATAGCGCGCCAGGACGGCGCGCATCTGCTGGTCGGCGTCTTCAGGAAAGTACCTGAGAACGACCACGATCTTGTCCTTTACGTCGACTCCCGCGTAGCTGTCGTATGCGACATTCTGGGCTTCGGGCACGACGAGCCCGTACCCCGCAAACACCACGGGCGCGCTGATCTCGGCGTCGTCGGCGAAAGACAACGCCTGAATGTCGCGCGGCGCTGAGAATGTTCTCGCCGACGCTCCGCCCGCGGTCACGGTGAGCTGCGAACCGCCATCGCGGCTCCCAGCCGTGAACTCGAATGGCATGAACATGTCTGTCTTGCCCGGCAACGGTCGCGCTCCAAGACGAGCGAGCTGCGCCGAGAGGTAATCAGCAGCGAGACGCTCTCCCGGCGAGCCCGCCTCGCGTCCCTCGAGCTTGTCTGAGGCCAGGAACTCAACATGTGCCCGGGTTGACGAAGCGGCAGGGGTCTGCGCGACCGACGCTGGCGCGACAAGAACGAGCCCAACCGCTGTGACGAACAGCGCTCTCATGATCGTCTTCATAGAATTCACTTTGCTCTGTCGGGTGCCGCCTGCAGCGCCGCCAGCGCGCCATCGTGATTCCAGTCGGCCAGAAAAATCTGTCCTTCGCGACCGCCGCCGCGGCTCGACGTCCATGCGAGGCGACGACCGTCGGGCGAAGGCACCGGGAGACCGTCGAAGCCGTCCGCGTACGTGATGCGCACGGGCTCTTTGCGTCCGTCGATGTCAACCATGAACACCTCGAAGTTCTCGAATCCGAGTTTGTTCGAGGCAAAGAGAATGTACTGGCCGGACGGATGCACGTACGGCGCCCAGCTCATCGCGCCGAAGTCGGTGATCTGACGCGCATCGGTGCCGTCAGGCTTCGCCGTCCAGACGTTGGCGATCAGCCCCTGTTCGTCGAATCGACGCCAGATGATGCGAGAGCCGTCGGGAAAGAAGAACGGCCCGCCGTCGTACCCGGCAACGCTGGTGAGTCGACGGGATTGGGAGCCGTCCGCCCGCATGATGTAGATCTCCGCAAAGTAGCTCGGATCGATCTCGAGCTGCTTCTGCTCGGCGGCCGTCAGCGTCCGATTGTAAGCGTCGCGCGTGGACGAGAAGACGATCCACTGGCCGTCAGGCGAGTAGCTGCCTTCCGCATCGTACCCGCGCGCATTGGTCAGCCGTGCAAATTGTCCCGACTTCTCCGAGGCGGCGTACAACTCGAACTCGGGGTCGTAATCCCAGGCGTACCGCCGCTCTTTGCCCGATGCGCGGAAGTCGAGCTCTTCCTGCTGCAGCGTCTTCGACCGCGGATCGTGGTGTGTCGAGGCGAACAGAATCTGATCGCTGCCGGGCCGGAAGAACGAGCAGGTCGTCTTGCCGTAGCCGGGCGAGATTCGCTTGGTATCCCCTGACGTGAAGTCGAGCGCGTAAATCTGGTAGAAAGGGTTGCCAGGCTCGCGCTCGCTCTGGAAGACGAGGCGCTGCCCGTCGGGCGACCAGTAGCCTTCTCCCGCGCGCCGGCCCTCCACCGTCAGCCGCCGTACGCGCGACAGGAAGTTCCCTTCAGTGCCGTTCCGCCCCGGCCCCTCGATTCCGCTCGAGGCTGGACGCTGCTGCTGCGGTTGCGCGTGGATGCCCCCGGCCGTCGCCAAGAGGACAGCGAGCGCGCCACCGCTCAATCCTCGGATCATGGACAGCATCGTTATACCATTGGTTGTTAGCTGGTAGTTGGTGGTTGGTAGATGATTCTCTGACCACCAACCATTAACCGCCAACCACGAACCGTGCTCTTGAAAGATATGCGCGCGCTGTCGCGCCACGACTGGCTCATTACCGCCGTCGGGGCCGTTGTCCTCGTGTTCCTGACGATGACCGTCGTCTGGAGCGGCCGTCATGCATGGGCGATCTATAAGCTGAACCGGGGTGTGGGCGACACCGTTTTCTACGACGCCGACGGCCGCCCCTGGTTCAGCCTGGACGAGCAACGGCGCGACGTCCGGCTCGAGCAGATCTCCACCTATTTCAAGGATGCCGTTATCGCCGTCGAGGACCACCGGTACTATCTGCACCCCGGCATCGACCCAATCGCGCTCACCCGCGCGGCGTACTACAACGTGCGATCGGCCTCCGGTACGCAGGGCGGCAGCACGATCACCCAACAACTGGCGCGGACGCTATTCCTGTCGAATTCCCGCACCTACGCCCGCAAGCTCCAGGAAGCGGCGCTGGCCGTCATGCTCGAGATCTTCCTCTCTAAGCGAGAGATTCTCGAGCTGTACATGAATCGTGTGTACCTGGGCGCGGGCATCTACGGCGTCGAGCCCATGTCACAGAAGATGCTCGGCAAGCCGGCATCGGAATTGACGCTGGCCGAAGCCGCGCTCGTCGCCGGCATCATCCGGGCGCCGGCGTCGTTCTCGCCGTGGACCCATCTCGAGTCGGCTCGACGTCGGAGCTTTGTCGTGCTGCAGCGGATGCGCGAAGAGGGGAAGATCACCGTCGACCAGGAGCGGCAGGCGCGGGCTGTGCCGCTGCGAATTCAGCCTCCCCCCGTGGTGACCGCGGCACGACATGGGTACGCAAAGGAATATCTTCGCCAGCAGTTTCGGGGCGTGCACGGGGGCGATAACCCGCCCGACTGGAAGGTGCGCACCACGTTCGTGCCTGCCATTCAGGATGCTGCCGAGGCCGCAGTACGCGATGGTCTCCGGCGGCTCCGCTCGAAAGGACTGCAGGCCGCCCTGGTTGCAATGGATCCGCAGACCGGAGACCTGCTCGCCATGGTCGGCGGCGCTGATTTCGCGGTGACACCGTTCAATCGCGCCGTGCGCAGCCGGCGGCAGCCTGGGTCGGCGTTCAAGCCGTTCGTCTATGCCGCGGCACTCGAGCGTGGACTGTCGCCGGTGTCGATGATTACGGGATTGCAGCAGGTGGCGATCGAGGCGCCGAGCGGAGTGTGGATTCCACGCGATGAGCGCGCCGCCGGGCGCACCGAGATGACGCTGCGCGCGGCGTTGCTCGAATCGAGCAACGCCGCGGCCGTGCTGCTGCAGCAGCAGGTGGGTAGTGGTCCGGTGCTGCGTCTCGTGCGGGATCTCGGCGTCGGCGACCAGCCCGATGTGCCGTCGCTCGCCCTTGGCAGCGGCCTGGTCACGCCACTCGAGCTGACAGCGGCATACGCCGTGTTCCCCACGTTGGGTTACCGCGTGCGGCCCCGCGGGATTGTGTCCGTCCAGAACACGGCCGGGGAAGACGTGCACCGCGTACACATCGAACGCGAACGGATTCTTCCCGAGCAGGTCGCGTTTCAAATGGTCTCGATGCTGCAGGACGTCGTCGACCGCGGCACGGGCGCAGGCGCGCGCCGGTACGGTGTCACTGGGGCTGTTGGAGGCAAGACCGGATCGACGAACGATTATCGCGATGCATGGTTCGTTGGCTTCTCGTCGTCCGTCGTCGCCGGGGTCTGGGTTGGATTCGATCAGCCTGAGAGAATCCAGGAGGGTGGCTCCGGGGCGCGCGTGGCGCTGCCAATCTGGTCTGATTTCATGCGGCGCGCTGGCCGCTACCGTCCGGCCGAGCGATTCACGCCGCCGCCCGACCTGCACCCCGCGGAACTGTGCCTGCTCTCGTATCAACGTCCCGTCGAAGGGTGCCCGACCTATGTCGAGTACTTCAAGGACGGCGACGCAGTCCCCACGCGGCTCTGTTCACTTCATCCGGGCACGTTCAAGCAGCGGGCACAGCGCGCGGTAGAAGGGTTCTTCACCGCGCTTGGCGAAGGATTGAAAGGGATATTCCGCTGAAACCGTGCGGTCGAGTCACACGTATCAGGTATCATTGAGGTCTTCCGGCACATCGGCGTCGCTTCCCGGTGACGTCATCTCGAATCTCTATGCATCGATTGCTCACGTTCGCAGGACTTCTCGTATCGATTGCCGCCGCCGCATGTGGAGAAGGTCAGGGCCAGGCGCAAGGCGAGGCAGGTGGCCCAGCGGCATTTCCGCCGGTTGAGGTAAAGACGATCACGCTCGCGGCTCGGCCGCTGCCGCAGTCGACCGAGTACGTCTCGACCATCCGATCGCTCCGGTCGATCACCGTCCAACCTCAAGTAGAGGGCATCGTCCGGGAGATCTTCGTCATGGCGGGCGCCCGTGTCGGCCTCGGGCAGCCGCTCGTCCAGATCGATCCCGATAAGCAGCAGGCAACCGTGACCGCCGCGGAGTCGCAGCGGCTCTCGCGCGAAGCCGACCTCGCCTTCGCGAAGCAGCAGCTCGCGCGAATGCAGAAGCTGAACGACGCCGGTGCGGTCAGCCTCGCAGAGCTCGAGCAGGCAGAAACCGCGTCCAAGAACGCAGAAGCGCAGCTCGCTGCCGTGCAGTCGCAGATCAAAGAAAGCCAGGTGGAGCTCCAGTATTACCGCGTGACGGCGCCAAGCGCCGGTGTGGTTGGTGAGATCGTCATTCGTCAGGGCGATCGCGTGACGCAGTCGACCGTGATCACGACGATCGACCAGCCCGAGGGACTGGAGGCATACATCAGCGTACCGCTCGAGCGCGCGATGGACCTGATGCCCGGTCTCACCGTGGAGCTGCTCGGCAGCGACGGCCAGGTCATTGCGTCGGACCCGATTAGCTTCATCGCGCCGCGGGCCGATGACGCCACGCAGACGGTGCTGGTGAAGGCCAGACTGCGGCAAATGCCGGCGACAATTCGCGTGATGCAGTACGTACGGGCGCGCATCATCTGGACGAACGAGCCGACGCTGGCAGTGCCGATCGTGGCGGTCACCCGTCTGGCGGGCCAGCAGTTCGTCTTTGTCGCCGAGCAGAACGAAAAGGGGTTCGTCGCGCGACAGAAAGCAGTCAGACTCGGCGACGTGCTCGGAGAAGACTACATCGTGCGCGGCGGCCTCGAACCGGGCGCGCGCGTCATCGTGTCGAACGTCCAGAAGCTCGGCGACGGCGCACCCGTAAAGCCGTCATAACCGCAGAGCCTGAGGTCCGAAGAGGGCATCCGTGTTCGTAGATACCTTCATCCGGCGTCCAATTCTCGCCACCGTGTGCTCGCTGGTGATCGTGCTCGCCGGTGCGCTCGCAATCCCGACGATGCCGATCGCGCAGTATCCGGACGTGGCGCCGCCCACGGTCAGTGTGCTCGCGATCTACACGGGCGCGAACGCCGAGACGGTCGAAACCGCGGTGACCACCCCGCTCGAGCAGGCGATCAACGGCGTCGAGGGCATGCGGTATATGTCCTCGTCCAGCACCAACAGCGGCGTCAGCCAGATTACCGTGACGTTCGACGTCACGCGCGACCAGGACATCGCCGCCGTCGACGTACAGAACCGCGTCAACCAGGCGCTTGGACGTCTGCCGGGCGAAGTACGGCAGACCGGCGTCACGGTTCAGAAGTCGGCCAACAACTTCATCGTCGCAGTGGGCGTGTACTCCGAACGCGGCGAATACGATTCGCTGTTCATGTCGAATTACCTCGATATCTACGTCAAGGATGCGCTCAAGCGTGTTCCCGGCGTGGCCGACGTGATCATCTTCGGCGAGCGGAAGTACTCGATGCGCCTCTGGCTCGATCCGCTGCGGCTCGCGGCGCGGCAGCTCACCGCGGGCGACGTCGTGAACGCGCTGCGCGAGCAGAACGTGAACGTCGCCGCCGGCAGTGTCGGCGACGCGCCCGCGCGGACCGGCCAGACGTATCAGATGAGCGTTCGCGCCGCCGGACGGCTGCGCGAGGCGCAGGAATTCGACAACATCATCATCAAAGCGGGCGAGGACGGGTCGCTCGTGCGGCTGAGCGACGTCGGCGCCGCGGAACTGGGCGCCGAGACCTACTCGTCGACGCTGCGGTTTCAGGGCTTCGAGGCTCTGGGCTTCGCGGTGGTCGGACTGCCGACGGCGAATGCGCTCGACGTCCGCGATGGCGTCGAGGCGGAGCTCGGGCGTCTGAGCCGGTCCTTCCCGCCCGGGTTGCAGTACCGGGTCGCGTTTGACACGACCACGGTCGTACGGGAATCGATCCGCGAAGTCGTCCTGACGCTGCTGGAAGCCGTTGGCCTCGTTGTTCTCGTGATCTTCGTCTTTCTCCAAAGCTGGCGCGCCACTCTGATTCCAGCCCTGACCATGCCAGTGTCGCTCGTCGGGGCATTCGCATTCGTGAACCTGCTCGGCTTTTCGATCAACACGCTGACCCTCTTTGCCGTCGTCCTCGCGACCGGCATCGTCGTCGACGACGCGATTGTCGTCATCGAGAACATCGAGCGGCACATTCAGGAACATCGCAAGGCGGCACCACTCGCGGCCTCGGATGCGATGCATGAAGTGTTGGGGGCGGTCATCGCCACTGCGCTCGTGCTGATCGCGGTGTTCGTCCCTGTCGCGTTCTTTCCCGGCACCACCGGACGCTTGTACCAGCAATTTGCTCTCACAATCGCGTTCGCCGTCGCCATCTCTGCGTTCAACGCGGTGACGCTGACGCCCGCGCTGTCGGCGCTTCTGCTCAAGCACCCGCAGCTCGGCCAGGGGCGACTCTTCGGCGCGATCGAGGCGACGATCCGTGGTGGAACACGGTTCTACGTGGGCGTGGTCAGGGGGTTGGTGCGCGCGCGGTGGGCGGTTGCGGCGGTGTTCGTTGCGTTGCTCGGCGTCACATACCTCGTGTACACGCGGGTGCCGCAGTCGTTCCTGCCGGAGGAAGATGCCGGGTGGTTCATGACCCTCGTGCAGGCACCGGCTGGTGCGTCGCTCGACTACACCAGCACCTCGCTGGGGGAGGCCGAAAAGGTTTTGATGAGCACGCCGGAAGTGGAGTCGGTCTTCTCGATCGGCGGCTTCAGCTTCGCGGGTAACGCGTCGAACCAGGGCATGATCTTCTCGCTGCTCAAGCCCTTCGAGGATCGGCAGGGCGCCGAGCACCGCCTGCAGGGGTTGCTGCCGCGGCTGCAAGGGCCGCTGTTCGGGATCCAGAGCGCGATGGTGATCTCGTTTGCGCCGCCGGCCATCTTTGGCCTCGGCGCGTTCGGCGGCTTCGAGATGCAGGTGCTCGATCAGACCGGCAGTGGCGATATTCAGACGCTGGCCAGCGGCACGCAGAGCCTGATCGGCGCATCGCAACAGTCGCCCGTCGTCCGGGGCCTGTTCAGCGGGTTTACCGCGAACGATCCCCAGTTGGCGGTGGACATCGATCGCGAAAAGGCGCGCAGCCTCGGTTTGCCGATCAGCGAGATTACAAGCGCGATGCAGATCTATCTGGGCTCGGCCTACGTGAACGATTTCGATTTCAACAACCGCGCGTACCGTGTCTACGTGCAGGCGGATCGTGCGTTCAGGTCGGATCCGAAGGACCTGGGTCAGTACTATGCACGGACGGACAGCGGCGAGATGGTGCCGCTCACGAGCGTCGTGCGCGTGCGCGAGACGACTGCGCCGCAGGTCATCAACCACTTCAATCTGTTCCGCTCGACGACGATCAATGGCGCTGCCGCGCCGGGGTTCAGCTCGGGGCAGGCGATTGCAGAGATGGAGCGGCTCGCCCAATCCGCGCTGCCGCAGGGCTTCGGCTATGCGTGGTCCGGGATTTCATTCGAGGAAGTTCAGGCGGGCGGGCAATCCGCCGCCATTTTCGGCATTGGCCTGTTGCTGGTCTATCTGACGCTGGCGGCACAGTATGAATCGCTCGTCCTGCCGTTCATCGTCCTCCTGGGCGTGCCGCTCGCAGTGCTCGGGGCGTTGTCGGCGCAGTGGGCGCGCGGACTGCAGAACGATCTGTACTGCCAGATCGGTCTTGTGCTGCTGATTGGCCTGGCGGCGAAGAACGCCATTCTGATTGTCGAGTTCGCGGAGCAGTTGCGTGCGAGAGGACATTCGATCGTGGACGCGGCGATCGAGGCAGCGCGCATCAGACTCCGGCCGATCCTGATGACGTCGCTGGCGTTCATCCTGGGCGTCATGCCCCTCGTGTTTGCGACAGGCGCAGGGCAGGAGGGCCGGAACTCCGTTGGTACGGCGGTGGCTGGCGGGATGTTCTTCGCGACGTTCCTCAACGTGATTTTCATCCCGATCTTGTACGTGCTGGTGCGCACGTTGATTCCAGGCGGCGGGCGCCGCGGATCGCAGGTGACGACCCATGCGTGAAGTTCGAGTCGCCTTGATCGCAGTTGTGTTGGCGTGCCTGAGCCCGGTGCTTCGCGGTCAGACTCTCGAGCAGGCGACGTTCGACGAGGCCGTTCGTCGAGCGATTCTGAATCACCCGACCGTTCAACGGGCGGCAGCGGACATTCTTCGGGCCGAGGCCGTCGTGCAGCAGGCGCGCGCACAGTCCCTGCCGTCGATAGGCGCTGGGGTAGCCACCAATGTCATCGATCCGGTCACCAGGTTCAGCGGCAGCGCGATTTCTCCACGCACACAGGCGGTCACGACCGCCGACGTCGTCGTGCCGCTCATCGTGCCGGTCCGATGGGCGGAGCGCAACCAGGCGGAAGACCAGGTGCTCGTCTCACAACGTGCGGCAGACGACGCGCGCCGACAGATTGGCGTCGCGACAGGAGAAGCGTATCTCTCGGTGATTGCCCTGCAACAGGTGCTGGAGCTGAACGAGCGCGCGCGCGACAACGCTCGGGCGCATTACGATTATGCCAACCAGCGATTCCAGGGCGGCATCGGCAGCCGGCTGAATGCCGTCCGGGCGGAGCAGGAGGTGTCTGCAAACGAATCCCGCGTCGAGGAGGCGCGCCTCGCGGTGCGACGGGCGCAGGAGGCGCTTGGGGTGCTCGTGGCGGCGGACGGCCCCGTCAACGTGGCTGGCGAGCCGACCCTCGACCTGCCTCCGGCGACAGTATCGGACGCAGACCTGATTGCCGACCGCGACGACCTGCGGCTGATTCAGACGCGAGAGTCGGCAGCGCAGCGACGCGCTGCTGATGCCTGGAAGGACTACCTGCCCTCGGTCACGGCCTTATTCGCTCCGCAAGTACTGTCGCCGACGGGACTCTTCGCCAACTCGCGTTCGTGGCGCGCCTCGCTTCTATTTACGGTGCCGTTGTTCGACAGCGGCGAACGTCGTGGCCAAACGCGCGAACGGCTGGCGTTTGTCGACGTGGTTCGCGCGGAACGGGCCGAGGCCGAGCGGCAGGCGAGTTCCGAGGTCCGCATCGCGCGCGAGGCCGTTGCCGCCTTCGAGCGAGCGCTGATGCATGCACAGCGGGCAGCCGAACAGGCCAACGAAGTCGTCAGGATTACTGATATCGCGTTCAGGGAAGGGGCGACGACGAATATCGAAGTGATCGACGCTCAGCGGCAGGCGCGCGATGCGGAAACGGCCGTGGCGATTGCCGCGCATGCAGTGCGGCGAGCGCGGCTGGAACTGCTGGTTGCGACGGGGCGGTTCCCGCAGTAAAGCCCATAACTATCGGTCCGCGATCTGAAGCGTTTCCCTCACGCGCTGAAAAGCACGCTCGTACGCCGCCGCTTCGGGTTGCGGCGCGACACCGATCATGTAGAGGAGTGTCCCGTCCCGGAGCTGCGCCGTTGAGAGGTTGATGTATTCCCGCTGACCAGTGACCTCGGAGACGTTCGCGAGCGGCGTCGCAAGGCCCTGGCGACCGCCGATGTTGACGCGTCGCGCGTTGCCCGCCCGCTGCAGTTGCGGATTGCTTCGCGCGAAATTTTGAAGCAGCTGCTGCGTGTCACGCTGCAGGTTGCCGCCGCCACCTTCGGTAACGCCGATTTCGATCCCATGCGTGAAAGTGGTTTGACCGCCTGCGTCCCCCTGAAAGAAGCCGCCATCCGGCGCGTACGTGACCGCACTGCCTGTGTTCAGCTGCTCCCAGTTTGCCGGCACGCTCACGCGCAGGAAGTTCGCTGCCCTGTAGGTCCGGAACTGCGTCGACGGCGGTGCGACGTTCACCGCGCGGCCGGCCGTGCCAACGGAACGGCTGCGGGCCTGGCCGCGGGCGATCTGCTCCGCTGTGTACGCCGGAGACATCCCGCGCAGGCGCGACTGGACTGATGCAAACTGCCCCGTGTCTGCGTTTCCCTGCACGCGAAGCATGGACGCTTCCGTGGTGATTGCCGCCGAACGGTTGCCCGGATCCGGATGGCTGCTCAGCCATTCGGGTCCGCTGCGGCCGCCTTCGGCCTGAATGGTCCTGAACATGCTCGCCATCGCGCGCGGGTCGTAGCCGGCGCGCGCCATGAGCTGCGCCCCGAAAAGGTCGGCCTGCCGCTCGTACTCGCGACTGTACTTGAGGAAGTAGGCGCCTAGGCCGAATTGCGAGCCCTGCGCAATGATCGAACCGGCGGTTCCGCCGACAATCGCCCCCAGAACCTGACCTGCAATCGCGCCTATCTGAAACTTCTGCCCCTTGGTCGCCTGAGCTGTGCCGTGACGGAGGATGACGTGCGAGATCTCGTGCGCCATCACGCCCGCCATCTCGGCTTCGCTCTTTGCCGCTTCGAGCATCCCCCGGTTGAGGAACATCGGACCGCCAGGCAGTGCGAAGGCGTTGATTTCCTTCTGATTGACCACGTCGAAGGTGTACCGGAACCCGGCGTGTCGAAACTCCGGCGGGATGGCGTCGACCAGATTCTCACCGACGCGCTCGACATAGTCGTCCACCCGGTCGTCGCTCAACATCGGCAGCTGCTTGCGCGCCTCGTCGGCCGCCTCACGGCCGAGCTGAACGTCCTGCTGCAGAGAGTAGCTGTTCGGATCGAGCGCAATCTTGGTCTGCGCGCTCGCGCTGGCCACGCCGATCGCCAGGAGCAGAACCGGCAGCAGCCTGCTGTACTGAAGAAAGGACAATGCTCGAGTCATGGTCGTCTCTAGTGCAAGGCTCCAACCAATCATGGGCTCTGCCCTTATGACCCCTGAGCCCATGATTGGTTGACGCTGTTTTCTTGGCGCGCTCCGCGCGCCGGGACCGCTAAACGACGCCGAAGCAGCCGTTAGCGGTCCACCTGGCCTCACTCGGCTACCGGATGACGATGCCAATGGTGGCCCGCCAAAAGCTCAGGCGGGAAATACCGGGTCGCGCCAGCGGCCCATCCGCACCGCTCGCCGCCTTGATGTGCCGCAGGTCGAACCGCAGACCTGTGCGGTCAGTTACGAATCCGATGGCGCCTCCACCGAAGTTCACCCCGAGCAGGTTCTGGTCAAGGGGGAAGAGTCCCGCTGCATGTTTGCTTTTTGCCTGCAACAGGCCAAGGCCGCCAACAACGTACGGCCGCAACGATTCGCGGGTCAGAGCGAGCGGCACAGCGAGGATCACGTTTCCGGTGAGCGTCGTGACGCGACTCGTCAGTACGAGGCCCAGCGGATCATCGCCTTGAAAGAAGCCCGGCGTGTGGCCGACCTCCGCTTCGACGCCGAGCAGGCCGTCGCTGAGAAGGGCAATGGATGCGCCCAGGGTGAATTTCCTGCCGGCGCCTTCCTCGAAGATGAGGAGCGTTGTTTCGGGGGCGAACGATCCGCCGGCGAACGGCGTGATGAGCCAGTCTGCGCGAGCGGTGGGAGGCGCCGCGAGGACAAAGACCAGAGTCGTCAGCTGCGCGCCGCGCGCCGCCACCCGCCAGTAGACCATCAGACGACGAACAGCTTGAGGAAGAGCTGAGCGAAGAGGGAAACCGTGACGTCGCCTTTGGCCAGGTTATAGGGAGCGGCGAGGCCGTCGCTGTTGGCGAGCAGAATCAGCGTCAGCTTTCGGCTGGGAACCTTGACGTACAGCGCCGAATACGCATCGCGAGCAAAGCCGAAGTGCCAGACGACGCGGTCATTGTTGTAGCGCTGTACGAACCATCCGAGTCCTGTCGGCACCGATCCCGCGGCCTCCCACGCGCGACGAAGCGTCTCGGCCTGGAGGAGGATGTTGTCGTCGAGGGCGGCGTCGAAGCGCGCCAGGTCACGAACGGTGGACACGACTCCCGTCGACGCGCTGAGAGACGGCCGCGGATAGTCGGAGCGGCTCGCGCGTCCGGGCGCGTCGACCTTGTATGGTACCGCGACTCGACGAAGGATGGCTCCATAATGATCGCGCTCGCTGTTGGTGAACTGTTGGCGCGTCGGCGTTTCGTCGGCGAGGTCGTGGCTCGGCACCGAGCTCGTCATCCCGAGGCGGTTGAGAATCTCTTCGGTGATGAGCCGCGCGTAGCGTTCGCTCGCGCACTGCGCGATCACGGTTGTCAGCGCAGCATAGCGTCCGGAACTGTACTCGAAGCTGCCAGTCGGAGCCTCGTGAGCGAGGAGCTGCTCGACGGTGGTGCTGTCTTCGGAGAACTGCGAGTTCCAGCGGCGCACGCGGTCGGAGAGATCGAGATATCGGAGCTCGAGGCACTGCTGCAGCAGCACTGTCGACGCGAGCGTCTGCGTCAGATCGAGCAGGGGGTACGGCGTATCGCCCTCGGCCCGGACGAAGCCTTCGAGCTCTTGATACCCAAACCCCTTGTCCCACACGAGCTGACCGTTCTGGACGATCGCGGCTGAGAGTCCTGGAATGCCTGTCTGCTGTCGAAGTGAATCAAGGTACCGCTCGAAGAGCGAGACGGGCAGGCTCTGACTTTGAGCGCGCGTGTGCGGCGCCACCACAGCCAAAGCAAACGACGCGACAAGAAGGACCTTTAGAGCGCGCACGGCACAGGTACCTTCAAAATCTTACATCGGCAGAGGTTCATCTGTGGTACAGTGCACGCGTCGCTCTATGGGACAAACGTCTCTATCGATGGTCAGACGCGTCAAAACAGCCCTATTTTTCGCGATATTGCTGGTTTCGGCAACGGCAACGCTCCGGGCGGCCGGGGGGCTGCGCATCGTGCCGTTGGTGCGCGACGACCACGTGCTCGTGACCTTCGAGCTCGCTGACGGTTTTACCGACGAGGTGCGCGCAGCCATCCGCAGCGGTCTCAAGACGACCTTCACCTACACAGTCGACCTCCGACTGGAAGTGCCGGCGTGGGTCGATCGGACGATCGCGACCTCCACCGTCACCAACAGCGTTGAGTACGACAACCTTACGCGGCTCCATACCGTCGTGCGCATGCTCGACGGCAAAATGGAGAACACGCAGGTGACCGACAGTGAGGGAGCGGTCCGGCAGTTGATGACGAGCTTCCAGCGGCTGCCGCTGTTCGAGACGTCGATTCTCGAGCCGAACCGCGAGTACTACGTGCGGATCAGCGCGACGGCTCGGCCGACCAATGGCGCCTTCCTGTGGCCCTGGGGCAGCGGCACATCCGGTCAGGCGAAGTTCACCTTCGTTCGGTAGCTCTCACCACCTTCTCAATCGAATACGCGGGCGCGTCGGCATAGAATCTCTGCATGTATCCGCTGATACTGGCGCTTCATTCGCTGCTGCGATGGCTCGTGCTCGCGGCCGGCTTGGTCGCGTTCGCGCGCGCGATATCGGGCATGCGGGCGCGTCGCGACTGGACGCGTGGTGACAACCGTGCGGGTCAGCTGTTCGTGGCGACGCTGGACGCGCAGTTCCTGATCGGCCTGCTGCTGTACGTGATGCTCAGTCCGATCACGAGCATCGCCTTTCAGGATTTCGGTGCCGCCATGGGGAATTCGACGCTGCGATTCTGGGCGGTCGAGCACGTGTTTGGGATGGTCGTGGCAGTCGCGCTCGCTCACATCGGTCGCGTGCGTGTGCGCAAAACCGCGGATGCCATGCGGCGCCACAAACTCGCTGCGATTTTCTTTGGACTGGCGCTGGCAGCCATCCTTGCAACGATCCCCTGGCCGGGTACGCCCGCGGCGCGCCCCCTCCTTCCTGGTTTTTGAACGCAGTATTCAGTAGGTAGTGTCCGGCTTCAGCCGGACCGGCGCGATGGCGCCGAAAGATCCGCGGTCCGGCTAAAGCCGGACACTACGTACTACGTACTCAGAGGGACAGCCCCTACGAGGCCGTGGCCGCCGTACAGAACCGATCGAAGGCGGCGGTCAGCACGGCGGCAATCTGCTCGGGACCCTGGTTCTCGATCTGCCGTCGCTCGAGCATCCACACGAGCTGACCGTCTCGCAACAGCCCGATAGACGGAGAGGACGGCGGGTAGCCGCCGAAGTAGCTCCGGGCGCGATCGGTCGCTTCCACGTCGGCGCCCGCGAACACCGTTGCAACGCGATTCGGGCGGGCATCGTGGCGCAGCGCCAGCGCCACTCCAGGACGCGCCTTGCCTGCGGCGCATCCGCAGATCGAATTGACCACGATCATCAGCGTGCCGCGCGTGTTCCGCACGGCGTTGTCCACGTCGGCGGGCGTGCGCAGCTCCTCCACGCCCAGGCGCGTGAGCTCACTGCGCATCGGCGCGACGAAGTCTTCGGGGTAACGCATGAGGCCAATTATGGCTCAGGAAGCTCGGTCGATGACGGTACGAATCCTGAACCTGTTCGAGGGTAGCAGGAGGCAAGATCATGTACCGCGCAGCGATATTAGCGCTAGCAATGCTCGTCTTTCCCTCTGTCGTCGCGGCGCAGCAGCCGTGCACGACAGATGCGCGCCATGTCGTCAATGAGCTGTACCGGCATATGCTCGAGCGCGAAGCCGACCCTGGCAGTGCCCACTGGGTGCAGCAGCTCGAGAATGGCCGGATGACGGTTCGCGATGTGGTGCTGGCGGTAGCAACCTCGCCGGAGTACACGCAGCGGTTTGTGTATACCGAGACCGGCGAGAGCACGCCGTACGAACGATCGGTAGCCCGCTTGTACCGGCACATCCTCGGACGACAACCCGACCCTGAAGGCCAGCGCGCATTCGCGCGACTGGCGCAGCAGAGCGGCCCGCAGGTCGTCATCGAGCGGATTGTCTCGTCCATGGAATACAACAGACAGTTCGGCGCCTGGGGCGTCCCGGGATCGGGCGGACTTCGGTATTGTCCAACTGACGGCTCCGCCAGCAGCCAGATAGGCAGTGGTGTCGGGTCGCGATTCCGCGACATGGACCGCAACGCCGACGGCCTGATCAGCCGCGCCGAGTGGCGGTCGGCCAGTAGAAGCATGCCGGCCTTCAACCAGCTCGACGCGAACAACGACAGTCGGCTCACGCGCAACGAGTTTCGCGGCCGTCCCATCGGGGACGAGTTCGAGACCGAGCCGACAACGGGACAGTCAGTCCTGGTGGATTCGCGAGAGCGCTGGACCGACACAGGGACGCGAGTCCGGGCCGGGGATTTGATCCTGTTCGACGTGGCTGGCACCATCCGGATGAGCGGTGACAGCGGTGACGTCGCAACGGCGCGGGGCGCGCGGAGCGGTCGCCATGCTGCCGACTCGCCGCTCTCGAATCAGCTGGCGGGCGCGCTGATCGGCCGGATCGATGGCGGCGCTCCGTTCCTGATCGCCAACCGTCGCTCGGTTCGTGCGCCCTCGACCGGACGTCTGTATGTTGGGGTGAATGACGACTACCTCGAGGACAACTCTGGCGAATTCGAGGTGATGATCTACATTTCGACCTGAACTCCGAGCTCGACGACGCGTTCGGGCGGCAGGCGGAAGAACGCCGTCGCCCGAACGGCGTTGCGAGCCATCAGCACGAAGAGCTTTTCCCGCCAGATGGCCATCCCTTCGCGGCGCGTGACGATGATCGTCTCGCGTCCGAGGAAATACGTCAGATCCTCGGGGTTCATCTCCACGCCTTTCGCGCGAGCCAATAACAGCGCTTCGGGCACGTCCGGATCTTCCATGAATCCAAACTGCGCCCGCACGTTGAACAGGCCATGCCCGAGCGGCTCGAAGCTGATGCGCTCCTCAGGAGGCACGTGCGGCACTTGCGCCGTCGTGATGGTGAGCAGGATGACATGCTCGTGAAGGACCTTGTTGTATCGGAGGTTGTGCGCAAGGGCCGGTGGCGCGCCCCGCGGCTGGGCCGTCATGAAGACAGCCGTTCCGGGCACACGCACGGGCGGTCGAGCTGCAACCGTCGCCACGAAGTCCTCGAGCGGCAGGGCGCGCGCCGTCAGCCGTTCCGCCAGCAGGCGACGCCCCGTCTTCCACGTCGTCATCAGCGTGAAGATGATGCCCGCAACGGCAAGCGTGACCCAGCCGCCCTGCAGCACCTTGAGGATGTTGGCGCCCAAGAAGGCGAGATCAATCACGAGGAATGTTGCCGTGACCCCGAACGCAACGGCCTTCGGCCATCGCCACCGCTCGGTCATGATGACGAACAGCAGCAGCACGGTAATCACCATCGTGAGTGTGACGGCAATGCCGTATGCGGCGGCGATCGCGCCCGACGAGCCAAATCCGATCACGATGAACACGGTGGCGGCCATCAAGGCCCAGTTGATTTGTGGAACGTAGATCTGTCCCATCTCGCGCGAAGACGTGTGCTCGACGTCGAGACGGGGCGCCAGGCCGAGCTGAATGGCCTGTCGCGTAATTGAGAAGGACCCTGAGATCAGCGCTTGCGATGCGATGATGGCGGCCGCCGTCGCAATGACGACCAGCGGGACCAGCGCCCACTGGGGGGCGAGCAAAAAGAATGGCTGCCTGGCATTTTCGTTCAGCAGCAAGAGCGCTCCCTGGCCGAGATAGTTCAGCACGAGCGACGGCAGTACCAACGCGAACCAGGCCACCCGAATCGGGTGCTTCCCGAAGTGGCCCATGTCCGCATACAAGGCCTCGCCGCCAGTCACCACCAGGAAGACCGCTCCGAGCACGGCAAAGCCAGGAAAGCCGTTCTCCTGGAAGAACCTGAGCGCGTGCCGAGGATCGAAGGCGACGAGAACAGCCGGCGCGCGCACGATCCACACGATGCCGAGAACCGCGATCGTGAGAAACCAGACAATCACAATCGGGCCGAAGAGCCTTCCAACCCTGTGGGTGCCGAACTGCTGGATGACGAACAGCACCACGAGAATCGTGACGGTGATCGGCACGACGTACGGGGTGAAGAGGGGCGTCACCACCTCGAGACCTTCGACCGCACCAAGCACCGAGATGGCCGGCGTGATCATGCCGTCGCCGTAGAGCAGCGCGGTGCCGAATATCCCGAGCGCAATCAACAAGGGCCGGCCTACGGCAAGCCTCGACGAGCCGCCTCCGCCGTTCCGGCTTGGCACGAGCGCGGTGAGCGCCAGGATGCCGCCTTCACCCTGGTTGTCCGCGCGCATGACGATGGCGACGTACTTGATGGAAATGACGATCAGCAGCGCGTAGATGATGAGCGAGAGCACCCCGAGCACGTTGTCGTGTGTGGGCGGCACCGCATGGGATCCAAAGAAGCACTCGCGGATGGCGTAAAGGGGGCTGGTGCCGATGTCGCCGTAGACGACGCCGAGCGCAGTGAGTGTGAGCGGGAGCAGGTCGCTGCGGTGCGTCGCGTGTTTCCGATCCGCAGTGCGCTGCGCCGATGTCGACGTATCGGACACGAGCGCTCCAGTATAATCTCCGTTTCCCGCGTATGCGCGTCGCGCGACGGCTGATTATCGGCGGGCGCGTCCAGGGCGTCGGCTTCCGTTTCTTCACGCAGGAGGTTGCCGAACGCGAAGGAGTCACGGGATGGGTGCGGAATCGTCCAGACGGTCGAGTTGAGGCGTACGTCGAGGGTGAGGCTGAGGCAGTGACGCGCGTGGAGCGCGCACTCCGGCAGGGTCCCAGGAGCGCGCGCGTCGACGAGGTCGACGTCGAGACGGAGCCGCCGAGCGGGGAGTATTCGGAATTCGCGATCAGGTAGAGTGAAGACCCGTGTGGCAACCGACTATGGATCTCAAACAACACATCAGACACGTTCCCGACTTTCCGAAGCCGGGTATCCTGTTCTACGACATCACGACGCTCTTGCGAAACGCGGAAGGGCTGAAGGCAACCATCGAAAAGCTCGCGAGCCCATACACGGCGGACCGCATCGACGTGGTCGTCGGGATTGAGAGTCGAGGGTTCATCCTCGGCGCCGCGGTGGCGGAACGTCTGGGCGCCGGCTTCATTCCCGTTCGCAAGGCCGGAAAGCTCCCGGCCAAGGCCATCAAAGAGGCGTACGACCTGGAATACGGCAAGGACGCGTTAGAGATTCATGCCGACGCCGTCGAACGCGGGCAGCGCGTGCTCATCGTGGACGACGTGCTGGCGACGGGGGGAACCGCGGCAGCGGCGGTCCAGCTCGTGCGCAAGGTGGGCGGCGAGCTCCACGCACTCGCGTTTCTCATCGAGCTGCTGGCGCTGAACGGCAAGGCCAGGCTCACCGGAGAGCAGGTGTACTCAGTACTCCAATACTGAACAGGGAACGCGTAATGCAAAAGTCAAAATGCAAAATGCAAATGTCGCGTGTTTGCCCGCGAGTGCTGGTTGCATTTTGCATTGTGCATCATTGTGCATGTTGAATTCGCCGTAGCGATCAGCGGTCGGTGACTCCTTCCATTAGAAACGCGACAAGCGGTGGGTACGTCTTCTCCGGGGCTTCGAGGTGCGGCACGTGCCCGAGCCCTGGAATCAGGTGCAGGCGTCCGCGGCCGTTCGGAATGCGTTCGGCGACGAACTGCATTCGCTGCGTGAACACGGCTGAAGACCCGGGCAGGACGTCTTCTGCTCCGCCGAACACCAGCGTCGGCGCTTTGATGTGCTCCCAGTCGTTGACGACCGGATCCAGATACTGAACCTGCTGGAGCAGCGTCTGCACCATCGCCAGCCTTGGCCAGTCCGCGCTCAGCGTCCACGCGTACCGGAAGCGCGTATACTTCTCAAACTCTGGATTCCACGCCGTTGTGTTGTGCGCGACGTACCGCATGATGCCGGCCCGAACGGTCTGATACGTTGCGGGGAGCGCGCGTTTGTAGGCCTCGTCGGTGCTTTCCCAAGGCCGACCGAAGCGCGGATCGACCAGACCAATCGGGTTGTAGAGCACCAGCCGCTCCGTCATGTCCGGATACTGGGTGGCAAAGCGCGCGGCCAGCATCCCGCCCATGGAGTGGCCGACGATCATCGCTTTTTCGATCTTGAGGCTCTGCAGGATGAGCCGTGTGTTGCGCGCCATGTCGTGAAAGTTGTACGGAATGATCGGCTTCGACGACCGGCCGTAGCCGATCTGATCTGGCACGACCACTCGAAACCCCTGCCTGCGCAGCGCGTCAATCGGCCCGCCCCAGTAGAAGCCGGCGAAATTGTTCCCATGCAGCAGCACCACGGTGTGGCCGTTTGGCTGGCCGCCAATGGGCGGCACGTCCATGAAGGCCATTCGCACGTCCTGCCCGTACAGCGTGAGGGGCAGGTACGAGACCGGGTGCGGGTACGGGACATCCTCGGAGGTGATGCTCCCCGGGTGCACGTCCTGAGGGGCCGGAATTGCGGGTGGCGCTTGCTGTGCCCGGATGTCCGCGCTCACCGCGAAGAGGGAACCGACGCAGGCCGCGAGAATGATCTTGTTCATAAGAATTCGTCGAAGCTTATACCAGGATACGCGGGCGCGGCGAGGCCGCCTGGCACCAGGTAAACAAGCCAAGGGCGTGCCCCTCGCTTTCCGGGCGTGATGTTTTTGACTAGTTGGCCGTATCGTTGTGGGGCGCTCCACGCGCCAGGAACGGAGCTCAGTTGTGTTGATGGTGGCGAATCCCGGTTCCGGTGGCCGGACCGCGCTGCGACGCCGCGTGTGGCCGCGCGACGCCAGCTCCGTGAGCTGGCTGATCCCCAGAGCCGTCTCGCGCGGTCAGGCGATCCATGTCGGCCTGACCTCCACAGGGCTTCGCCACCATCAATACAACCGATCTCCGGTGCAAGCGGCGGTGGCCCAGTCTATTCCGAGTGCCACCGCTCAACCGCGGACGAACTAGCTGACGCTGATGTTGCCCGGCATCATTAGATCAGCGGTCGCTTCGGACGCATCGGCGCTCTATGAGATACGCCGCGATGCTATCTGTGTGCTCGCTTCACGTGGAATGCCAGAAGAAATGGCAGAGCGGTGGGCGAGTTCACGGACGTTGGCGTGGGTTCAAACCATCATCAAGGAACGGGACGTATGGGTGTTCGAAGCTGACACGGTCGTGGCTGCCTCGGTCAGCGTGAGCGCCGATACCATCGACGGTCTTTACACGCTGCCCTTGTATGAGCAGCGAGGCGTTGCATCGCGTCTTCTCGCATTTGTTGAAACGCAAATGCGAGGCCGGGGGCTGTTGGCAGCGCGGGCTGGAGACAGGTTGGAATGCAGAAGCCTTTTATCAGCGAAGGGGATATGAACCGGACGGACCTCGCCCCTCTGACGGTCCTAGGCTTATGCGGAAGGTGCTTTGAAGCTGACGCGTTGCAAAACCCTGCAAGCGGCCGCGGCACACAACTGACGCTCATCTGCAGCGGCGCGGCTGAGCAGGCGCACGAACATCAAGTAAACTAACGTCTTAGCGAGACTACGTCCCCGTAGCTCAGATGGATAGAGCGCGCGCCTCCTAAGCGCGAGGCCGGCAGTTCAATTCTGCCCGGGGACGCCATTTGGAATTGACACGGGTCGTCTCGAGTCTCTGGTCTTTAGTCTTTAATTGGTGCTGCACCAACGTCTGCAGCCGAAAGCCTAAAGCCGAGAGCCGACCAGCGACGAGAGACTAAAGACTAAAGACTAGAGACAGATTGCAATGAAGCGCAAAGCACGTCATCAACTCAAAGAAAACGACCTCGCCGAGATGATCGTCAGCGCACGCGCGGCGTTCGAGGCGAACAAGAGCCGGCTGACGATCATCCTGCTCATCGCCGTGGTTGCGGCCGCCGTTGTGGGCGGCGTCGTCGTGTGGCGGGGGAACACCGACGCGCGCGCGGAGCAGCTGCTCGCCGACGCGATGGTGGCGTTCAACGCGCCAGTCATTCCCGTCACTGCCGACGCGACGCAGCCGGGCGAGGTTCCCGCGGCCGCCAGCATCGGTGCCACCGGGTCGTTTTCCACCGTCACGGCCAAGTTGAATGCGGCGCTGCCGAAGCTCAAGACCGCCGCAGATGCGTATCCCGACAGCAGCGCGGGCATCACGGCGCGATATCACTACGCGGCATCGCTGGCGGCGGTGGGCAAGAATGACGAGGCCATTCGCGCGTTCGACGAGGTGGCCAGTCGCGCGGGCGCCGACAGCCTGTACGGCCGCATGGCGCTCTTTGGCAAGGCTGACGTCCAGGCGCGTGCGGGTCAACTGGACGCGGCGATCGCGACGTGGACAGGACTGGCCGCCAGCAACGACGAAGCGCTGCCAAAGGACGCCATTCTCATGGAGCTGGGCAAAGCGTACCAGGCGGCGGGAAAGACCGACGAGGCGCGGAAGACCTTCAACCAGCTCGTCGACGAGCACCCGACCTCGCCATATTCTGCGGAGGCCCGCACGGCGCTCGGAAGTTGAACCACGAAGCACACGAAGATCGCGAACTTTCTTCGCGGCTTCGTGACCTTCGTGGTTAGCCCCCTTTTTTCACGTCCTTCAGTGCGAGGAAGTCGGCCTGCGCCGACAGCCGCAGCCCGCTGACGTTCGGTCGCATCGCAGCGATGTTCGTCTTGTACCATAGGCTGATGTACGGCACATCGTCCGCGACGATCTTCTGGACCAGGCTGTAGTACTTCAGGCGCTCTTCGTCGGTTGCCGCCCGCGTCGCGAGGTCGATCAGCCGATCGACCTCCGGATTCTTGTTGCACCGTGTAATCGTCGACGGCCGTGATGCTGTCGAGCATCCGATATGCGCCTTTGCGCGGCGAGACGAAATCGGCGTCGAGAAAGCTGCCGAACGTGTAAACGACATCCTTTGAGGTGAGTTCATACCCGTCGTGGAAGCGCGCTCCGTGGCGGAGGTGCGCGATGTAGGTGAGCGGGTCTGGATTGTCGAGACGCGCCGCGAGTCCCGGTGAGACGCGGAGGTGCTCGTCATTCACCATCAAGCGGCTGTAAACGAGCTCGTGGACGCGCTGGGAGATCTCGTCAGTTCCGATACGGAGATCGAAGTTTATGGGCGACTGGCGGACGATAACGATAACGGTGACGACGTTCGCGTTGCTTGAGAACGTTTGCTGTTGCGCGCATGCGGCGACGAACGGAATGCAAAATGCAAAATGCAAACAATGAAAAACGGGTGCGATACCGGTCGCGTTTGCACTTTGCCTTTTGAATTCTGCATTTGTCAGTCACCCTCAGCCAGCTTCTTCAATTCCACGAGCAACTCCAACGCCTGCCGTGGTGTGGTGTCGTCCACGTCAACCGAGCGGAGCCGACGCGAGATTTCATCATCGCGCGGGGGGCGCGCGTTGTCGAGAACGACGGCCGCTTCGTCGGCCGGCCTCGCAAAAAGGCCGAGCTGACGGGTTGTGGCGTCTCCTGGCGTGCCGGAGAGCGTCGGGCGCCCGCCGCGTGAGAGCTCGTCACTCTCGAGGCCACGCAGGATCTCCTTGGCCCGGGCAACGACGGGCGGCGGGAGGCCGGCGAGGCGCGCGACCTGAATCCCGTAACTGCGATCGGAACGCCCCGGGACGATCTTCCGGAGGAAGATGATGTCGTCGTTCCACTCGCGCGCCGACACGTGCATGTTGACGACGGCCGGAAAGGCGTCGGCAAGGTCGGTCAGCTCGTGATAGTGGGTCGCGAACAGCGTTTTTGGACGCGCCTTCGTGTTGGTCACAAGACACTCGGCCACCGCCCACGCGATGCTCAGGCCGTCGAATGTCGATGTGCCGCGGCCGATCTCGTCGAGCACCACCAGGCTGCGTGACGTGGCGGCATGGAGGATATTCGCGGTCTCCTGCATCTCGACCATGAACGTCGACTGGCCTCGCGCGATGTTGTCCGACGCGCCGACGCGGGCGAAAATGCGGTCGACGATGGGGACCTTCGCGTCGCGCGCCGGCACGAAGGAGCCCATCTGCGCAAGCAGGGGAATGAGCGCCACCTGCCGCAGATAGGTCGACTTGCCTCCCATGTTCGGCCCGGTCAGGATGACAAGCTGTCGCGTCGACCCGTTGAGATCGACGTCGTTCGGAACGAAGGCGCCGGACGTGCGTCGTTCCACAACCGGATGCCGTGCGTCGGCTGCCAGCAGCTCGTCGCCGTCGTGGACGTGGGGCTTCGTGAAGTTCGCCACCGCCGCTGTTTCGGCAAGGGACGCCAGCACGTCGAGCGTGGCGAGCGCGCGCGCCGTGTCCTGAACGCGCGGCGCTTCGGCGGCAACCGCGCACCGCAGTCGTTCGAAAATCTCCAGCTCTCGCTCCAGGATCCGCTCGTCGGCGCCGAGGACCTTGGCTTCGTATTCCTTGAGTGCCGGCGTCGTAAACCGCTCGCCGCCTGCAATCGTCTGCTTGCGCTGGTAGTCGCCGGGGACGGCGTGGAGATTCGACTTCGACACCTCGATGTAATAGCCGAACACGCGATTGAAGCGAACCTTGAGCGAGGCGATTCCCGTGCGCGCCCGCTCGCGGTCTTCCATCTCGGCGATGACCTGGCGCCCAGAGCGGCTGACAGCCTTCAGGCTGTCGAGCTCGGGGTCGATGCCGTCCCGCGTAAAGCCCCCGTCCCGCGCAAACGCTGGCGGGTCGTCGATGATCGTCCGCTCGATCAGATCGCGGACATCAGGCAGGTCGTCGAGCTCGGCGATCAGACTCCGCAGGAGCGGCGCCTGAAGATCCGCAAGGGCCACTCTGATGCGCGGCACCGCGCCGAGCGATTGTCGCAGCGAGACGAAGTCGCGGGGGGCGGCAGTTCCCAGGGCGACCCGAGCCACGAGACGTTCGAGGTCGTACACAGCCTTGAGCGTCTCGCGGAACTTGCCGCGATCGGTCGCGCGAAACGCGAGCTCCTCGACAGCGTCGAGGCGGTCGCGGATGCGTTCCAGCGTCCTCAGGGGCCGCAGCAGCCATGCACGGAGGAGGCGTCCGCCCATCGACGTGACCGTCCGATCGATCTCGTGGAGCAGCGAACCGGCCACGGTGCCGTCGCTGCCGGAGACGACCTCCAGGTGTTTGACGGTGATTGCGTCGAGGACGAGCGCGTCAGCCGTGGTTCTGTAGCCGATCGTGCGGACGTGTGCCAGGTCGACCTTTTGCGTGTCGCGAAGATGTGCGATGAGTCCGCCCGCTGCCCGAGTAGCTGTGGCCCGGCCATCGAGGCCGAAACCCTCGAGGCCGTGCGTCTTGAGCTGTTCGAGCAACGATCGGCGTGCAGCCTCTGGCTCGAAGCTCCAGGGTTCAGCCGTCGTCACCGGTAACTGCAGACGTCCGATTTCCGGAATGCTGGCGGCGACCGGCGATTCTGCCGGCACGACGATCTCCCGCGGACGTAGAACCGCGATTTCGTCCGCCAGCGCCTGAAGCCCTTCGAGGCCGGCGTATTCAGCGCTCGTGAACTCCCCGGTGGAGAGATCGATCAGGGCCACGCCGTATACGTCGTTCTGGGCGACGATCGACATCAGATAGGCGGGTTCGCGCGCGGCAAGGTACGTGGCATCGGTGAGCGTGCCCGGAGACACTACGCGGACCACTTCGCGTTTGACGAGCCCTTTCGCCTTCTTCGGGTCTTCGACCTGCTCGCAAATGGCGACCCGAAACCCTTTCGTCACGAGTTTCGCCAGGTAGCCGTCGAGCGCGTGAAAAGGCACGCCGCACATCGGGATGGCGCCGCCATCTGCATCCTTCGATCGTGATGTCAATGTCAGATCGAGCGCCCGCGCCGCCACGAGCGCGTCTTCATAGAACATCTCGTAGAAGTCGCCCATGCGGAAAAACACGATGGCATCGCGGTGCTGACGCTTGGCGTCGAGATACTGACGCATGGCCGGGGTAATGGACGAGGATGTTTGCATTGACGAATTGACGGATTTACGGATCGACGGATTGATTGACGCATTTTGCAATTCGTCAATCCGTCAATTCGTGAATTCGTCAATTATTATCTGTCACCCCGATGCTGATCCTGGCTCTTGACACGACAACGAGCGCCGGAAGCTGCGCGCTGATGCGCGACGGCCGTCTGGTTCGCGAGGAAGCAAGCGACGCGTCGCGTCCGCAGGCATCGCGACTGCCTGGAGAGCTCGCCGCGCTGCTGGAACGCGAGGCCGTCGCCCTGCACGAGATCGATGCGCTGGCGGTCGGCGTCGGCCCTGGATCCTTCACGGGGCTACGTGTTGGCATCGCGACGATGCAAGGACTTGCCGTTGCGCTGAATCGACCGTTGATTGGCGTGTCGGCGCTTGATGCCCTGGCGAGGATTGCATTCGGCGGGTCTGGGATGATCGGGGGACCAGACCCGCCCCACGTACGTAGGGCGGGTGGCGCGGAGCGGACCCGCCCTGAAGGCAAGCGGGTCGCTACGTGGATTGACGCGTGGCGTGGGGAAGTGTACGCGGCCGTTTACGGGAAAGGGCATGAGGTCGAACCCCCGACAGTCGATCGGCCCGAGCACCTATTGCGAAGACTGGCCGGGCAGCCCACGCTCTTCACGGGCGACGGCGCGGCTATCCATCAGGCGGAGATCCGTGCCGCACTTGGGCCGGACGCGTACATCAGCGAGCCCGCGGCTCCCTTGCTGGCGGGTGCCATGGCGGCCCTGGCGACGGAACAGTTCACGGCCGGGAGACGGCCGGCGCCGCACGCGATTCGGCCGCTGTACGTCCGTCGATCCGATGCGGAATTGGCCCGAGATCGCACCTAGCATGCCTCATTACTGGATCGAGCCGCTCGCGGACGATGACGACCTCGATGGCGTGCTCGAAGTCGAAAACGAATCGTTCACCAACCCTTGGACGCGCGACATGTACACCTGGGAGCTGCAGAACCGCTCCATGTGCCACATCTTGCTCCTGCGGACCGAAGACTGTCGGGTGGCCGGCTTCTGTGCGTTCTGGCTGGTGTTCGACGAGATCCACATCAACAACATCGCGCTGCGCCCAAGCTTTCGCGCTCAAGGGATGGGCAGCGCGCTGTTGGGACAGGTGCTCGCAGCGGGGCGGGAGCTCGGGGCGCGTCGCGCGACGCTCGAGGTACGGGCGTCGAACGAGGCGGCGCGTCGCCTGTACGAACGGATGGGGTTTTATGTGGCCGGCGTACGCCGGAATTACTACACGAAACCGGTCGAAGACGCGCTGATCCTCTGGAGGGACGAGGACGTGCCGGCTCCGGCGCCCCCGGGATGAGCTGCCGACTCGGCCATCTGGCGACCCGGCGACAAGTATGCTAACTTCGGCCTAGGTAAACACACGATGACGGTTCTTCTTCAGTAAGGAGGGCGGCCTATGAATGCAGCGGGAGCACAGGATGTCAAACACCTGTTGCTGCACAACAACGACCAGTACCGCCAGCTTGCCGAACAGCACCACCGGTTGGACAACCGCCTTCACGAACTCACCGACAAGCATTACCTCTCTCCCACGGAACGAATTGAAGAAGTCGACTTGAAGAAGCGCAAGCTCGCGCTGAAGGATCGCATGGAGGCGATCACGCGTGAGTACTTGCAGGGGAACGGCCGCACGTCGTAGCGCCCGCCCAACGCACAAGTCACAAGGCTCAGGTCACAAGGCTCAAGTCACAAACAAAAGACCGTGCGTTGTGACTTGTGCTTTGTGCCTTGTGCCTTGTGAGTTGATGTAGTGTTCCGCTTGTGCGGATCGATCCCGCGGGTTGGCCGTTCATCGGCGCCGCCGTCGCGCTGGGCGTCATCGGCGCGCTCACCCTCAATCCGGTCGTCGGCCTTGCGTTTCTGACTCTGGCCGGCATCTTTCTGTTTTTCTTCCGCGACCCGGACCGAATGGTGACCCAGGCGCCCGGGGCTGTGTTGTCGCCCGCCGACGGCCGTGTCCTGATAGCCGGAACGCCAACCGTTCGCGACTTTCCACCCGAGAATTGGCGGCAAATCAGCATCTTCCTGTCGCCAATCGACGTTCACGTCAACCGACTGCCGGTCGGCGGCACTGTGGCGAAGGTGCAGTATCATCCCGGCCGCTTTCTTCCGGCTTACCGCTCGGACGCCGGCGACCTGAACGAGTACACTGAAGTCTGGATCGATCATGCCGGGCAGCCAGTGGTGGTCCGGCAGGTTGTCGGTATCCTCGCACGGCGCGTCGTCTGCCGAACCACGGAAGGTGCCCAGGTCAAGGCTGGCGATCGTTTCGGCGTCATGAAGTTCGGATCCCGCATGGACGTCTTCGTGCCGGCGAACGCGCAGATCACAGTGAAAGTCGGCGACCGGGTCGTTGCTGCGGTAACGGTTATTGCTGCGCTGGCTCAACCATGATGGATGACCGCACCGAGCGCCCACGCGCGCGAATCCGGATGCTGAGGCCGCTCCGCCGCCGCACGGATGTCGCGCAGCGGCGTCTCCGCCACGGCGTCTATCTGCTGCCCAGCATGTTCACGCTTGCGAACATGTTCTGCGGCTACGCGTGCATCGTCTACGCGATGCGCGGAGAGTTCATCACGGCGGCGCCGTTCATCGGGCTCGCCATCGTGGTGGACATGCTCGACGGCCGAATTGCCCGCATGACGGGCACGACGAGCGCCTTCGGCATCGAGTTCGATTCGCTCGCGGACATCATCTCCTTCGGGGTGGCGCCAGCAATTCTTGCGTTTTCTTGGGGATTGCAGCCGCTCGGCAGGCTGGGCTGGGCCGCCGGGTTCATCTTTGTCGCCGCAGCCGCGACGCGCCTCGCGCGGTTCAACATTCAGGCGGGATCCCACGACAAACGTTTCTTCGTCGGGATGCCAAGTCCAGCGGCCGCTGGCGTCCCCGCAGCAACCGTCTATGCGTACCCGTGGGGATTTCAGAGCTACGCGGAGGCGCTGCCGGTGCTGGCGATGGTGATTGTGCCCGCGCTCCTGATGGTGAGCACGATCCGGTTCCGCAGCTTCAAGAACCTTGATTTCGGGGTTCGCCGAAGCTACCCAGTGCTGATCGTCGGCGCCATATTCCTGGCGCTCCTCGCGTCGCACCCTGAAAGTGTCCTCGTCGTGCTCGCGTATGGGTACCTCGCGTCGGCGTTCGTCGAAATGGCGTGGCATCGCGTGCGCCGGCGACACAGTCATGCAGATCCAGAGAGCGACGCAACCACGAAGGACTCGAAGGATACGAAGGTGTTGTAGGTAATCTTCATGCGGTGCGATTGCGAGACTGGTCGTGCTTCCGTCGCCCGAGCCAGTCGAGCAAGCCGACGATGCTCACGAACAAGAGAATGCCGCCGAGCAGGATGAAGACATTCCACATGTTCTGATTCATGGCTTCGCCTCTCCGGCAAGTCCAATCGCCCAGGCTACGAGTGCGATCCACACGGCCACACCACCGATCGCGATCCACATCGAGAACATCTGGCTTCCAAGAAACTGTCCGAACACCATGGCGCCTGCGGCGATGTTCGCGATATCCCGGACGGTTTCGGCCAGAAGAGTGCGCTGCTCGCGCTTCAATACTAGCATCGTCCCTGGCGGTCGACTGATGATGCGAGAGACGTGCCCGGCGGAAGTCCGAAGGAATCCACGCTCGACGCAGCGGAGTACGCAAGTCCTGCAACGCTGAGACGGCGAGACCGTAGTCGTTTCGGCAAACACGTCAACGTTACGCGTTCGGACTCGCCTTCGCTCGTTGCTCGTTGTTTCGGGCAACTACGGCGACGCCCCGCCGTAGCTTGCACGGAGCGTACGTAAGCGCATAACGCAGGCGGGCCTTTCGAATCGTTCTGTCACGACGCTGACGAAAGCCCTATAATCCGCGGCGACGCACGGATGGCGCTCACTCCCGGCACAATGTTTGGCTCGTACGAGGTCACTGGCACGCTAGGCGCCGGTGGCATGGGGGAGGTCTATCGCGCGCGCGATCGCACGCCTGAAGCGAGACGTTGCGCTAAAGGTCTTACCAGACGGCCTTGCGAGCGATCCCGATCGCGCGGTCA
>Ga0209640_10000133_pt1 | contig 48973 bp, 41 predicted proteins | sample RifCSP10_1_FD_184018 | JGI IMG/M metagenome (GOLD analysis project Ga0209640, IMG submission 184018) | Soil microbial communities from Rifle, Colorado - Rifle CSP2_sed 10_1 (SPAdes) (version 2) | ecosystem: Environmental > Terrestrial > Deep subsurface > Rock core/Sediment | place: Rifle...
CGTCGGCGGCCCCGGCACGCCGGTGACGCTCGACTGACCCTTGGCCGTCCGCGAGGCCCATCGGGCCCAAGGGAGCCCGGTCGGCCTCCGGATCGGTGTCGCGCGCGATCCGAGCGTCGCCGTCGGCTTCGCCACCACGGCGGTGATGACAATGAAGGCATCAGCCCGGGTCGCGCCGAGAGTGCAGCTTGAGCGTGATCTCGGCATCGAGCGCCACGATCAGGGACGCTACCGCCGTGATACGCATCCCGGGTGCCAGGCCCCGTTCCGCCCGAGAGATCTCCGACTGATGGACACCCGACACGGCTTGCAGGTCGCGCTGCGACCAAGCCCGCCCGTGCCGGGCGCGAAGCAGGTCGGCTCCGATGGCCCGCAGGGGGCGCTCGTCCGCGTGGCGGATGTTCGCTGCTCGGCGGTCCATGGGCCGATGGAAGCACATGGCGGTTGGCGAGTACTTCCCGCTCGATCTACCGCCGCACATCCTGATGGCGCCATTGTTATCAGACGGGTGGCACGAATGCGAATCCGACCACGAACGGCGGCGCCGACCACGAGCGGCGGTCCGCACCGTGATCCCGGGCATGATCCCGGGCATAGAATCCGCCGATGAGCCAGCTGATCGATCAGACCCCCGAGGCCACCGGCGCGGCGGCGCCGACCACCCACGGCAACTTCATCGGCGGCGAGTGGTGCGAGAGCGTCACCGGCCGCACCTTCGAGAGCGTCAACCCGGCCGACACGCGCGATGTCGTGGGCCGCTTCCAGGCCTCGAACGCCGCGGACGCGGCGGCCGCGATCCGGGCCGCCGACCTGGCGCTGCCGGCCTGGCGCGCCACCCCGGCCCCCAAGCGCGGCGAGATCCTCTATCGCTTCGGTGCCCTCATGGCCGAGCACAAGGAGCGGCTGGCACGGGCCATGACGCGCGAGATGGGCAAGGTCCTGGCCGAGGCGCGCGGTGACGTCCAGGAGGGCATCGACATCGCCTTCCTGATGGCCGGCGAGGGGCGCCGCATGTTCGGCGACACCGTGCCCAGCGAGCTGCCCGACAAGTGGGCCATGAGCATCCGCCAGCCGATCGGCGTGGCCGGCATCATCACGCCCTGGAACTTCCCCATCGCCATCCCCTGCTGGAAGATGATGCCCGCGCTCGTGACCGGCAACACGGTCGTCTTCAAACCGGCCTCGGACACCCCCCACTGCGCGGTCCTGCTGGTCGAGCTGATGCACGAGGCGGGCTTCCCGGCCGGCACGGTCAACCTCGTGACCGGCTCCGGCGAGGACGTGGGGCTGCCCATCGTGCAGAGCCCCGACGTCCCGGTCATCAGCTTCACCGGCAACAACGCCACGGGCACGGCCATCGCGCAGGCGGCGGCCAGGCGCCTCAAGCGCTTGTCCCTCGAGCTGGGCGGCAAGAACGGCGTCATCGTCATGCCCGACGCCGACCTCGAACTGGCCACGGACGGCATCGTGTGGTCCGCCTTCGGCACGACCGGCCAGCGCTGCACCGCCTGCAGCCGGGTCATCGTGCACGAGGCCGTGGCCGACGACCTCGTTGGCCGGATCGCCGAGCGCGCCGCGAGGCTCCGCCTCGGCCCCGGGCTGGACGAGACCACGGACGTCGGCCCGCTCATCAATGCTGCCGCGCTCGAGAAGGTAAGCGCCTACGCGGGGGTCGGCCGCGCGGAGGGCCGCCTCGTGATCGGCGGCGGATCCGCCACGGATCGCCCCGGCTGCGAGCACGGCCACTTCTTCGCCCCCACCGTCTTCGATGGCATCGAGCCCATGGACCGCCTGGGCCAGGAGGAGATCTTCGGCCCCATCCTCTCGATCATCCGCGTGCCCGACTACGACGCTGCGATCATGGCCGCCAACCAGACCCGCTTCGGGCTCTCGGCGAGCATCTTCACGCGCGACGTGAACCTCGCCTTCCGGGCCATGCGCGACCTCGAGACGGGCATCGTCTACGTCAATGCCGGGACCACGGGCGCCGAGACGCACCTGCCCTTCGGCGGCTGGAAGGGCACCGGGAACGGCCATCGCGAAGCGGGCCATGCGGCACTCGACACCTTCACCGAGTGGAAGGCAGTCTATGTGGACTACTCGGGTCGACTCCAGCGCGCCCAGATCGACAACCAGCCCGAGTAGGTGCGCGAGCCTCACCAGATGAGGAGGGGGAACCGGGCGAGATAAGGCGATCGACCGATGTGCGTCTCGTCGCCTTAGATGCAGCCTCCATCCCAGTCGGCAGGTGGCCGAGCTGGGACCGGAGGACGACGATGACGGATCTGGCCCTGGCAGCGACTCCTGGAGTGGGGGCGCTGCCAGGTGGAGGGGCCGAGTTGATGTTGGTACGGGCGTACGAGGAGGATCGGGCGGCCCTGGAGGGCTACCTGCTCTTCCTTACCCGGGACAGGCTGGTGGCCGAGGAGATCGCGCAGGAGGCCTTCGCCCGCCTCGTGCGCGAGGTTCACGCCGGGCGCGCGCCGACGAGCGTTCATGGCTGGCTTCGACGGGTGGGGTCCAACCTGGCCATGAGTCGCGGCCGGCGACTGCAGGTGGCCGAGCGCAAGCGATCCTCCCTGCTCGTGTACGACGTGGCGGACTCGGCCGAGTCGGCCGCGCTTCGCCGGGAGGACTGCCGGCAGCTCCGCGCGGCCCTGGCCTGCCTTGAGCAGACCGACCGCGAGGCGCTTCTCCTCGCCGCAGCCGGTTTCAGCGGCGCCGAGATCGGCGCCCGCATGGGGCGATCGGACGGCGCGACGCGCACGCTGCTGTGCCGCGCCCGTCGGCGACTGCGCAACGAGCTCGTCCGGGCGGAGGGCGTCGCCTTCGCCTGAGCGGCGGGGGCCTCCCCGGATCGCCGGCCGCAGGCTCGACGGGGGGCAGATAATCCCGGCGTGACCGGGATCGACACGGCGTTCGTAGGGCGGCGTCTCGAGCTGGCCCGACTGCGTGCCGCGCTGGACCTCGCCGAGGCGGGCGAACCGAGAGTCGTCGTCGTTTCGGGCGAGGCGGGCATCGGCAAGTCCCGGCTCGTGGCGCATCTCGGCGCCGAGGCGCGCGAGCGGGGCTGGCTGGTCATCGGCGGCGCCTGTCTCGAGCTGAGCGGGGGCACGATGCCCTACCTGCCCTTCGTGGAGGCGCTGCGGGCGCTGCTCGCGGCGCTTCCCCCGGATCGCGTGCGGCCGATCATCGGTCCCGCCCGCGAGGAGCTGCGTCATCTCGTCCCCGAGCTGGCCACGGAGCCGCGCGGTCGCGAGGCACGCCCGGCGGCGGGGGCGGCACTGGGCGAGGAGGGCCACCTGGCGCGCGTGCGTCTGTTCGAGCTGCTGCTGGGCATGGCCGAGCGGATCGCCGCCGAGCGGCCCCTCGCCGTCGTCATCGAGGACCTCCAGTGGGCGGACGCCGCCTCGCTCGACCTCATCGCGTTCCTGACGCGCAACATCCGCCATGGGCGGATGGTCCTCTTCATCACCGTTCGCACTGACGACCTGGGCGATCGGCACCCGCTGTTGCCGTTCCTCGGTGAGCTGGAGCGCAACGAGCGCGTCGAGCACGTCGAGCTGGACCGCTTCGGTCGCGAGGACGTGGTCGCCCAGCTCACGGGCCTGCTCGGCCGGCCACCCGAGACGACGCTGGTGGACCGCGTGATCGAGCGAACGGCCGGCAACCCCTTCTTCGTCGAGGAGCTGGCCGACCTTGCGGACGCGGGAGGGGCGCTTCCGGCGCAGCTCCGCGACATCCTCGTGGCGCGCCTGGGGAGCCTCTCCGAACCGGCTCGCGAGGTCGTCCGCATCGCCTCCGCCGCCGGCCGCACGATCGACGACGCCCTGCTGGTGCGGGTCGCCGCGCAGCCCGACCGCAAGACCATCCACGCCCTCCGTGAAGCCGTCGAACGCGGCATCCTCGTCCCGGCCGACGGCGCGGGCGTCGAGGGCTACGCGTTCCGGCACCCGCTGCTGCGGGAGGTCGTGGCCACGAGCTTGTTGCCCGGCGAACGACGGCGCCTCCACGCGGCGTTCGCGCACGCGCTGGCCGAGACGCCGGCGGCCGGACCCGGGCCGTCCGCCGCCGAGCTGGCCTATCACTGGGACGCCGCCGGTGACGCGGGGCGTGCCCTGAACGCCTCGATCGAGGCGGGCTATGCGGCCGAGCGCGTCTATGCGTTCCGCGAAGCGCAGGGGCACTTCGAGCGCGCCCTCGAGCTCTGGGACAGCGTGCCGTTCGCCGACGACCGCGTGCCCGTGGACCGGCTGGCGGTCAGCGAACGGGCGGCCGCCATGGCCGCCCTGGTCGGTGACCACCGACGCGCCATCAAGCTGACCCGGGCGGCGCTGGCGTCGCTCGACGAGACGGCGGATCCCGAGCGGGCGGGTCTGTTCCACAGCCGGTTGCGCTGGTACCTCTGGGAGTCGGGAGATCAGGAGTCGGCGCTGGCCGACGCGCTCGAGGCCGTCCGCCTCGTGCCCGCGGATCCGCCGAGCGCGCTGCGAGCCAACGTCCTCGGTCACGCGGCGGGCCTGCTGCTGTTCTCGGGTCGCATCGAGGAGTCGGAGCGCCTCGCCCGTGAGGCCCTTGCCCTGGCCCAGCGCGTCGGCGCCCACGAGGAGGAGGCGCTCGCGCTCGGCGTCCTCGGCTGGGACCTCGTGCAAACCGGCCGCGTGGAGGAGGGCCTCGCCAGCGTGCGCGAGGCCTGGCTCATCGCGCGCCGCATCGGCCAGATCACCGGCCTCGCCCTCGCCTACAACCACCTCGCGGCCATCCTCGATCATGCCGGTCGCGTCGCCGAGAGCCTGCAGGTGGCCGAGGAGGGCATCGAGCTGGCCGCGCGCCTGGGCGTCGAGCGGACGTTCGGGGCGCAGCTCGAGGGGAACGCGGCCCACGCCCTCTTCCGCCTGGGGCGCTGGCCGGAAGCCGATGCGCTGACGCGCCGGGCCCTGGAGCGGGGCGCGGCGGGCGCGATCGAGCTGTGGCTGCTCGTCGTGCGTAGCCGCCTCGACGTCGCACGGGGCCGCTTCGCGGAGGCGGCACGCGAGTTCGCGGCGCTGGGCGCCATCGAGGACGAGGTCGGGGCGCGGCCGTACCTCGGCTGGCTGGCGGTCGCACAGGCCGAGGCGGCCGTATGGCAGGCGGACCCCCGCGCTGCGCTCGACCGCGTCATGGCCATGCTCGATGCGGGCGAGCTGCCGCGTGCCGATGCCTCGGTCGCCTCGCTCGCGGCGCTCGGGCTGCGCGCGGCGGCCGATCTGCTCGAGACCGCGGCCGGGCGTTCCGACGGGTCGATCGAGGCGGCGAGGCCGGCTGCTCGGCGCATCCAGGATCTCGTGCGGCGGCTTCGTTCGGCCGAGCTGCTCTCGCCGCCGGACCTGCCGACGGCCGGGCCGATCCCCACGTCGCCCGGTCACGGCGCCGAAGCGGCCCTCATCGCGGCCGAGGCGTCGCGCCTGCGGGCTCGGCCCGACCCGGGTCCGTGGCGAGCGACCGAGGCAGCGGCCCAGGCCGAGGGTCGCGTGTACCTCGTCGCCTACGCTCGCTTCCGCCTGGCTGCGGCGTTCCTCGCCCGGCGGGGCGGCCGGGACGCGGTCGCGGCCGCGCTGCGCGGGGCGGACGAGGTCGCGACCGGCCTCGGCGCGGCGCCGCTCCGGGACGCCATCGAGGAGCTGGCGCGCCGGGCGCGGATCCCGCTGCCGACGACGGCGGCGGCGGCCCGGACGACGTCGCGCTTCGGCCTCACGGAGCGGGAACGCGAGGTGCTCGCCCTGGTGGCCGAAGGCCGCTCCAACCGGGAGATCGGCCAGGTCCTCTTCATCAGCCCCAAGACCGCCAGCGTCCACGTCTCGAACATCCTGGGCAAGCTCGGCGTCGAGGGGCGGGTGGAGGCGGTCACGATGGCCCATCGCCTCGGCTTGCTGGAGCCGGAGCCGGCGGGCGCCGGCGCGCCCACATCGCGGCGCTGACGGGGGGAGGGGCGTTTGGCGCCGCGCGACGCGTGTCTGCGGTAGAATCCGCGCCTTCGGGCCGCTAGCTCAATGGTAGAGCAGCTGACTCTTAATCAGCTGGTTGAAGGTTCGAGTCCTTCGCGGCTCACCAGGATTTCACGCACGGATCGGCCCTCCGGACGCCACCGGGGGGCCGTTCGATTCGAGCCTGTACCACCCGCCGTACCACCTAGCCGGTGGCGGCGCGACGTGGCCGCGAAGCTCGCCGAGGGTTACCGGCAGCTCGCCCTCGTCGGCCTCCTCGCTGGCCGTCGGCTACGCTCAGTCACCGCGCCGGTGTAGCTCAGCTACAGAGCGGAGAGCATCGATCCGCGCTTCGGCCGGCCACTCGAGCGGCGCCGACGGGGCGCCACTCCACCGCCACGATGATCTGATGGTGACGGGCGACGGCTACAATGACCGGTGCTCTCGAGACCTTTGCCCGACCGGCGATCCGAGGCGCGATCGCGACGTCGAGCAGTTCGGCAAGAGGTGCCAGCGTGCAAGCGATCCCCGAGGAACTCGCCTACCTGCTGCGCACGAACGTGCTCGCGCACGTGTCCCTGACCGAAGCGGATGGATCGCTCGTGACCCACGTCATGTGGGTGGATTACGACGGCGAGCACATCCTGACGATCTCGCCGACCGGGTCATCCAAGAGCCGCGCCGTGCGCCTACGCCCGAACATCGCGGTCTCCGTGGTTGACCCGGAGAACCCGTGGCGCCGCCTCGCGATTAGTGGACGCGTCACCGAGATCCGCGACGACGAGGGACTCGCCTTCATCAACAGGCTCTCCGAGCGGTACGTCGGGGCGCCCTATCCGCGCCCGGGGCCGCGCGAGATCTTCGTCATCACGCCGGACCGGGTCCGTTCGTTCATGGGACGGGGCTGAGCTGCCGCGGAAGCGCGAATGTGCCAGTCTCGCGGCGTCGCTGGATGACGTGGGGAAGATGGCCGTGAGCTACGCCGAAGATCGCTACCTCGCCGACATCGTCGAGGATCGCGCGGGGGTTCTTGGGCCGAGTGACGGGCTCCGCATCCTCGTGCACGGTGGCTGGAGCTCGGACCGGCCGAAAGTCGCAGCCAGCGCGACTCCATAGGCTGCCCACGAGACCGGCCGCTCGGCTGTCCAGCTCTGCCGTGACAGCTAGACCGGCTGCGTCTGGGCTGCCTCGGTGCTCGAATGCACCAAGCCGAATGGCCGATGGCGTCACCGGCGTACTTCTCTTCGTAGCCCTCGTACCGGGCGACGATGTCGCTCAGGGCACGCACGAGCGGGTCCACGATCTCCAGCAGCTCCTCGGAATCGACCTGTTGTGCGAGTGCGTGAAGCCCGAGATGTCCGCGAACAGCGCGGTGTTGAGACGGCGCGCCTCTCTGAGCTGGTCCGTCGAGCGGAAGCGCTCGCCGGACGGCTGAGTTCCCGCCGCGCCGCCGACCTCGGGAGGCAGGATGCGCGGCCGCCCGATGTGGTGCATGCTGGTTCCCGCGGCGGCGCTCCATCCCCCCTGGACGCCGCCGCGCTTCGTTGCTCAGCCGGCCGCCACCCGGGCGCCGCGGTCGGCGGCGATTCCCTCCAACGCCTCGAGCAGCCGATCGACCTCGGCGGCGGTGTTGTAGTGGACGATGCCGAGCCGCAGGACGCCGCCCGTCTCGTAGAGTCCCAATCGCTCGATCAGCGCCCGGGCGTAGAAGTCGCCATCCCAGGCGAAGATGCCCTGGCGGCCGAGCGCCTGCGCCGCCTCGCGCGGCGAGACGCCGTCGATGGTCACGGCCACGGTCGGCGTCCGCTCCGCCAGACGGCTCGGCTCCGCCATGCCGTGGACGCGGACGCCGCGGATCGCCGTCAGGCCGCGGAGGAGCCGGGCGGCCAGCGTCAGCTCGTGGCCCTGGATGGCGTGCATGGCGGCCAGGATCTCGGCCCGCCTCCCGCTCTCGCCGGCGTCGGCCGCGACCTCCCCGTAGCGGCAGCCCACCGAGCGCAGGTAGTCGACGGCGGCGAGTGTGCCCGCGATCCCCTCGAAGTTCTGGGTCCCGGTCTGGAACCGGTCGTGGGCCGGCCGCACCTTGTACGCCGGTAGCGCGTCGAGCACCTCGGCGCGGCCGTAGAGCGCGCCGAGGTGGGGCCCGAACCACTTGTAGGCCGAGGTGACGAGGAAGTCGGCGCCCAGGGCACGCACGTCGACCGGGCCGTGGGGTACGTAGTGGACGGCGTCGACGTAGGTCAGCGCGCCGACCGCCCGCGCCCGCGCCGCGATCTCGCGCACCGGGTTGATCGTCCCCACCGAGTTCGAGGCCAGGCCGACCGCCACGAGCTTCGTCCGCGGCCCCAGGACGGCGTCGAGGCTGTCGAGGTCCAGCGTGGCGTCATCGGGGTGGATGTCTACCGTCCGCACCACCAGCCCGCGGTCGTCGGCCAGGCGGCGCCAAGGCGAGACGTTGGCCTCGTGGTCGAGCGTCGTGACGACGATCTCATCGCGCGGCGCGAGCGTGGCGCCGATGGAACGGCTGATGTGGAAGGTCAGCGTCGTCATGTTGTAGCCGAACTTGATCTCGTCAGGCGAGGCGGCGCCGAGCAGGTCGGCTACGGCGCCGCGCGCCTCGGCCACGACGGCGTCGCTGCGCTCGCTGGTCAGGAAGGCGCCGCCGTCGTTGGCGTTCGAGGTCAGGTAGTAGCGGGTGACCGCATCGATCACGCGCTGCGAGACCTGCGTCCCACCGGGGCCGTCGAAGTAGGCCGCCGGCCGGCCGTGCTGCTCCAGGGCCAGGGCGGGGAACTCGGCGCGCAGGGCCTCCACGTCGTAGTCGGTCATCCTTCTGGGATCTCCTCTTGCATGTGACGGCTGCGGCGTGTACCCGCCATCCTGGTCAGGCGCGGCGCAGCAGCAGCCAGCCTCCGGCCAGCGCGATCCCGATCACGACCGCGACGCCGACGACTCCCCCGGGCACGATCTCAGCCAGGTCGCGCAGTGCGGCGGAGAATGCGCCCACGACGCTGGACATGAGCCCGGACAGCGAGTCGCCGATGCCACCGAGCGCGTCACCGACGGCCCGACCGAGCCCATCCATCCGTCGAGTGTAATGGCCCCGCCCGCGCGGACGCCTCGATGCACCCTCTGCTAGGCTAGGGGCGCTCCCTTCATCGCGGTCCTGAGAGGCCGCAGGGACCGGTCCCGAGAGGCCGGGAGAGGAGGACGCTTGAACGCGCGACGCAGACCACCGTGCCCCCGAGGCCCGGTGGTCGTTCCTTGTGCGGAGGCCGATCGCCGATGAGCGGGCTGCTTGTCGCCTCGCGCATCCCCGTTCCCGCGGACGCCGTCGTCGATCCGCGTATCGGGTCCCACGGGCCGGCGCTCGTGGCGCTCGAGGATGGCACGGTCTTCCCCGGCATCGCCTTCGGCGCCCCGGTCACCGCCGGCGGCGATCTCGTCGCCAACACCAGCCAGACGGGCTATCAGGAGGTCTGCACCGACCCGTCCTATGCCGGTCAGGTGGTGGTCATGACCTACCCGCTCATCGGCAACTACGGACGGCTCGTGGAGGACGACCAGTCGGAGCGGCCGTGGTTGCGGGCCCTCGTGGTGGCGCACGCGACGGCCGCCGTGGTCGGTCGGGCGCGGCAGATCGTCCATCTGCTCCGCGCCGCCGGGGTGCCGGCTATCGCCGGCGTCGACACCCGGGCACTGGCGCGCCACCTGCGCGAGACCGGCACGCAGCGTGCCGTCGTCACCGCGCCCGGTGAGACGGACCCCGACGCGGCGGTGGCGGCCGCACGGGCGCTGCCGCGCTGGGAGGACCAGGACTTCGTGGGCCAGGTGTCGGCGACCGACCCGTACGACATCGGGACGGGGGAGGGGCCACTCGTCGCAGTCATGGACTTCGGTCTGAAGGCGAACGTCGTGCGCGGCCTGCGGCGACGCGGGGCGCGTGTGCGAGTGTTGCCGCACACGGCCACGCTCGAGACGGTCCTCGCGCCCGAGGTGGCCGGGCTCGTGCTCTCGCCCGGGCCGGGCGATCCGGCGCGCCTCGCCGGCCCTGTCGTCCTGGCTCGCGCCGCCATCGCCGACGGGCGACCGCTGCTGGGCATCTGTCTCGGCCACCAGCTCGTCGGGCTGGCGGCCGGCGCCGAGACGCGGCGGCTCCGTTTCGGCCACCACGGCGCCAACCACCCCGTCCAGGACATCGAGTCGGGCCGCGTGCAGGTGACGGCCCAGAACCATGAGGTCCAGGTCGTCGCCGAGACGCTCCCCTTGGCGAGTGGCTTCTTCGTCTCGCAGCGCAACCTCAACGATGGATCTGTGGAAGGTCTGCGCCACCGCGAGCTGCCCATCGAGACCGTGCAATACCACCCCGAGGGCTCGCCGGGTCCGCTCGACGCGCTGGAGGTCTTCGACCGCTTCGTGGCTCGGGTGCAGGAGCGATCCGGATGAGCGGTCCTCATGCCAGGCCGGCGTCCGTCCTCATCATCGGCTCCGGGCCCGTGGTCATCGGGCAGGCGGCCGAGTTCGACTACGCCGGCACGCAAGCCTGCCGGGCCCTGCGCGACGAGGGCATCCGCACGATCCTGCTGAACTCGAACCCGGCCACGATCATGACCGACCCCGGCGTCGCCGACGTGGTCTACCTGGAGCCGCTCACGGTCGAGTCGGTGGAGCGCATCCTGGAGCGCGAGCGTCCCGATGGGATCCTGGCGGGTCTCGGGGGCCAGACGGCGCTCAACCTCGCCGTCGCGTTGGCGCGGGCGGGCGTCCTGGAGCGCACCGGGGTGCCGCTGCTGGGCACGCCGCTGGAAGCCATCGAGATGGCCGAGGATCGCCAGCGGTTCCGCGACCTGCTCGAGCGCATCGGCCAGCCCTACCCGCCCTCGGAGATCGTCGAGGGGGCCACGGGCGCCGCGCGGGAGCGGGCCGCCCACCACGCCCTCGCGTCGATCGGGTTGCCGGCCATCGTGCGCCCGGCGTTCACGCTTGGCGGCTCGGGCGGCGGCATCGTCGACACGGAGGCCGACTACCGCGAACGCGTGCGCTCGGGCCTCCGCGCCAGCCCCATCGGGCAGGTCATCGTCGAGCGCTGCCTGGTGGGCTGGCAGGAGATCGAGTACGAGGTGATGCGCGACGCCGACGACACGTGCATCGCGGTCTGCTCGATGGAGAACGTGGATCCCCTCGGCGTCCATACCGGCGACTCGATCGTGGTGGCCCCGGTGCAGACGCTCCCCGACGCGGTCCACCAGCGGCTGCGCAGCGCGGCCCTGGCGATCATCCGCGCCCTGGGCGTGGAGGGCGGCTGCAACGTCCAGTTCGCGCTCTCGCCCGACGCGCGCGACTACGCCGTCATCGAGGTCAATCCCCGGGTCAGTCGCTCTTCCGCGCTGGCCTCGAAGGCCACCGGCTACCCCATCGCCCGCGTGGCGGCCCAGATCGCCGTCGGTCGACGCCTGGCGGAGATCCCCAACGCGATCACGGGTACGACCGTGGCGGCCTTCGAGCCGGCGCTCGACTACGTGGTGGTCAAGCTGCCGCGCTTCCCGTTCGACAAGTTCCCCGGCGCCGACCGGTCGCTGGGCTCCCAGATGAAGGCGACCGGCGAGGTGATGGCCATCGATCGCACCTTCGGCGCCGCGCTGAACAAGGCCCTGCGCGGCCTCGAACAGGCGGGCGCCGGGCTCCTGGCCGAGGACCAGGCTTGGGGCCCGACCCTGGACTACCTCGCGGGCCCAGTCTCGCGGTTGGGTGAGCGGACGAAGGGGGCGCGCCCCGAGGAGCGGCTCGGCGAAGTGCTCGTGGGAGAGGACGGCCTGGTCTGCGCGGATCGCGCGAACGCGGTTCGGGCCGCCCGGCCGCTCGTCCTGCGCCGTTTCCTGGCGCCCTCGGACTCGCGGCTGTGGCGCCTCCTGGCCCTGCTGCGCCGCGGCATCCCCGCCCACGACCTGCAGGCGGCGACCGGCATCGCGCCCTGGTTCCTGGCCGAGATGGAGCGCCTGATCGATCTCGAGGAGGCGCTGCGCGAAGCGGGCCCGGTCGTTCGTGCCGGATCGCCGATCCCCGACGAGCTGCTCGTGTCGGCGAAGCGGGCCGCCTTCGGCGACCGCGAGATCGCGACGCTCACGGGCCAGCCGATCGAGGCCGTCGCGGCCCATCGAGGGCGGATGGGGCTGGAGCCGGGCTTCGCCATGGTGGACACCTGCGCCGCCGAGTTCGCCGCCCGGACGCCCTACTTCTACGCCACCTACGCCGCCGCCGGCTCGCCGCCGGAGGCGGCGCCAGTCGAGCGCCCGGCAGCGCTGGTGATCGGTTCGGGGCCGGTGCGCATCGGCCAGGGCATCGAATTCGACTACTGTGCCGTCCAGGCCGCCGCCACGCTGCGGGGCATGGGCTGGCAGGCGGTCATGGTGAATTCGAACCCCGAGACCGTCTCGACGGACTTCGACGCCTCATCCCGCCTCTACTTCGAGCCGCTCGACGCCGAGAGCGTGCGGGCGGTCGTGCGAGCCGAGACGCCTCCCGGAGGGCCGCCGCTGGGGGCGCTCGTGCAGTTCGGCGGCCAGACGCCGCTCAACCTCGCCGCGCCGCTGGCCGCGGCCGGCGTGCCGCTGCTGGGGATCGACGTGGACACCATCGACAAGGCCGAGGAGCGCGTCCGTTTCGCGGCCATCCTCGATCGCCTCGGCGTCCCCCAGCCGCCGGGCGGGATGGCGACGTCGGTCGAGGAGGCGATGGCCGTCGCCGAGCGCATCGGCTACCCCGTCATCGTGCGCCCCAGCTTCGTCATCGGCGGGCTGGCCATCGACTTCGCCTACGGCCCGGAGGATCTCGCAGCCCAGCTGGCCGCGGCGACGGTCGTCACGCCCGACCGACCCGTGCGCCTCGACGCCTACCTCGAGGGCCTCGAGGTGGACGTGGACGCCATCAGCGACGGACGGACCGTGCTCGTGCCGGGGCTCATCGAGCACGTCGAACGGGCCGGTGTTCATTCGGGCGACTCGCTCGGCTTCTGCCCGCCTCAGAGCCTCACGCCCGGCGACCAGGCACTGATCGTGGCCACGATCACCCGCGTCGCGCTGGAGCTCGGCGTGCGCGGCCTCGTCAACGCCCAGTTCATCGTGCGCGACGACGGCATCTACCTGATCGAGGTGAACCCGCGCGCCAGCCGCACGGTGCCCTTCCTTTCCAAGGTGACGGGCGTGCCGATGGTGGACCTGGCCACGCGCATCGCCCTGGGGGCCACGCTGGCGGAGCTGGGCTGGGACGGGGGTTTGCTCCCGGAGCCGCCGTTCGTGGCCGTCAAGGCGCCGGTCTTCTCGACCGCCAAGCTGCGCGGCGTGGACCCCTCGCTCGGACCGGCCATGCAGTCCACGGGCGAGGTGATCGGCATCCACACCGACGCGCGGGTGGCGATGGCGAAGGCATTGCTGGCGGCCTCGCTGCGACCGCCGTTGCCGGGTCCCCGCGGTGCCGTCGCGCTGCTCTCGATCGCCGATCGCGACAAGGGCCAGCTGCCGGATCTCGCGGAGGCGCTGGCCGCGGCCGGCTATCGTTTCGCCGCCACCCGCGGCACCAGCAGGCGGCTGCGGGCGCTGGGGCACGCGGCGACCGAGGTGGCGCGGGTCGCCGAGGAGGACGGCCGACGGGCCACGATCCTCGAGACCATCCGCTCGGGGGACGTGACGCTGGTCGTCAACACGCCCTCGCCACTGCCCGGTCCCGTGCGCGACGCGGCGTCGATCCGGCACACGGCCGTGGCGGAGGGGATCCTCTGCCTCACGAGCATCGAGACGGCCGTGACCGCCGCTCGCTCGCTCGATCCGGCCGTGCGCGCCGGCATCGCCGACGTCCGGCCGCTGGGGGAGTGGGTGCCGGGCCTCGTGGGGGCCGTGCCGCGCGGGTAGCCGCGGCCGCCGCTGCCGGGCCGGGATGCGCTGTACCATCGGGGCAGTCCGCCGCTCGGGAGCGCCCGGCCGCCGGCCCCATCCCGCGACACGCAGCCCTGGAGCCCGCATGCCCGGCAGCGACCCCGACATCCCCACGATCCGCTTCGGCGAACGGCGCCTGGCCAACGGCCTGCGCGTCATCGTCTCGCCGGACCGCCTCGCACCGGTCGTGGCCATCAACCTCTGGTACGACGTCGGCTCCAAACACGAGCGCCCGGGCAAGACCGGCTTCGCCCACCTGTTCGAGCACTTCATGTTCCAGGGCTCGGGCCACGTGGCGAAGACCGAGCACATGGCCATCATCCAGGGCTCGGGCGGCGTGTGCAACGCGACCACATACTTCGACCGCACGAACTACTTCGAGACCTTGCCCTCGAACCAGCTCGAGGTCGGCCTCTGGCTGGAGGCCGACCGGATGGCCACGCTGCTCGACGCGCTGAGCCAGGAGAACCTCGACAACCAGCGCGAGGTGGTCAAGAACGAGAAGCGCCAGAGCTACGACAACCGCCCCTACGGTTCCTTCTACGAGCGCCTCATGGCCGCCGTCTTCCCGCCGGAGCATCCCTACCAGCACACGCCCATCGGCTCCATGGCCGACCTGGACGCGGCCAGCCCGGAGGACGTGCGGCAGTTCTTCCGCGACTGGTACGCGCCGAACAACTGCGTCGTCTCCATCGTCGGCGACGTGGACGAGGAGGAGACCTTCGGGGCGGCGGAGCGCTGGTTCGGGCCGATCCCGGCCAACCCCGCCATCGCGCCCTTCGCCGCTCCGTCGCTACCGGCGCGCATCGGGCGGGAGGTTCGCGAGACCGTGCCCGACGCGGTGCCGCTCGTGCGCATCCACTTCGGCTTCCGCACCCCGCCCTTCGGCGCAGCCGCGTTCGACGCGCTGGAGGTCGCGGCCCAGATCCTCGCCGGCGGCAAGGGCAGCAGGCTCCACCGCACGCTCGTGCGGGAACGGCGCATCGCCCAGGACGTGGCGCTCTTCACGCTGCCGCTCGTGTCGGGCGGCTCCATCTGCGCGGGCTGGGCGACCGCCCGGCCCGAGGCGGACCCAGCGGAGGTCGAGGCGGGCTTCCTCGCCGAGCTGGACCGTGTAGCCGCCGAGCCGGTGAGCGACGACGAGCTGGCCCGCGCCCGCGCGCTGATCGAGGCCGGCGAGCTGGCCGGGCTCGGCCGCGTGGAAGAGGTGGCCGACCGGCTCAGCCAGTACGCGACGCTGTTCGACCGGCCGGAGCTGATCAACGAGCAGCTGCCGCGCTACCTCGCCGTGGATGCCGAGGCGATCCGGGCCGTGGCCGCGGACGTCTTCCGGCCCGATAATCGCGCCGTCATCACGTTCGTGCCGCAGGCCGCCGGCACGGGGGCGGCGGCGTGAGCGGCCTCGACATCCTCGCCCGCCGCCCCGCGCCGGCGGCACCCCGGGAGTACCACTTCCCGCGCTTCGAGCGGGCACGTCTGGCGAACGACCTGACGGTCATCACCGCCCACCTGCCGGGCCGGCCGCTCCTCGCGGCGCAGCTCGTCCTCGAGGGCGGCGCGGGACACGAGCCGGCCGACCTGGCCGGCGTGACCGCGCTGCTCGCGCGGGCCCTGCCCGAGGGCACGGCCCAGCGGGACGCGATCGCGTTCGTCGAGGCCACCGAGCGCCTGGGCGCCGAGCTGCACGCAGAGGCGGGCTGGGAGACGGTCGCCGTCACGCTGGAGGTTCCGCGCCGCCACTTCGGACCGGCGCTGGCGCTGCTGGCCGAGCTGGCCCTCCAGCCGAGCTTCCCGGCACACGAGGTGGAACGGCTGCGTGATGAGCGGCTCAACGACCTGCTGCAATCCACGGCGGAGCCGCGCCGCCGCGTGGAGCGGGCCTTCGCCGAGACGATCTATGCGCCGGGCGTGCCCTACGGGCGGCTGCTCGGAGGCGATGAGGCCAGCGTCCCGCGCCTCGACCGCGTGGCGGTCGCCGCCCGCCATGCCACGCTCCTCGACCCGTCCGCCGCGACGCTCATCGTGGCCGGCGATCTCGAGGGCCTGCCGGTTGTGACCCTGGTGGCGGAGCACCTCGGGAGCTGGCCGGCGGGTGACAGTCCCGCCGTGGCACCGGGCACCCCCCTGCCCGACGACGCCGGCAGCCCACGGCTCGTCCTCGTCGACCGCCCCGGCTCCCCGCAGTCGGAGCTGCGCATCGGCCACGTCGGGCTCCCGCGCCGCATCCCGGACTTCCATGCCGTGGCGGTCATGAGCGCCATCCTCGGCGGGCTCTTCAATTCGCGGCTGCAGCGGCTGCTGCGCGAGGAGCGCGGCTACACCTATGGCATCGGGGCCGGCTTCGACTTCCGCCGCTCGGCGGGCCCCTTCGCCGTGCGTACCGCCGTCCAGACCGAGGTGACCGCGCCCGCCATCGCGGACATCCTGGGCGAGCTGCGGCGCATGCGCGAGGCGCCCATCGAGGCCCAGGAGCTGCGCGACGCACGCGACTTCCTGATCGGCGTCTTCCCGCTCCGCTTCGAGGCGGCGGCGCAGGTCGTCGGGGCCATCACCGGCCTCGTGGTCCACGGCCTGCCCGATGACGAGCTCGACCGGTACCGGCAGGTCGTGGCGGCACTGACCGAGGAGGAGGTCCACGCGGCCGCACTGGCGCATGTCCACCCCGACGCGTTCTCGATCGTCATGGTGGGCGACGCGGAGCGGGTGGTGCCGGGGCTCGAGGCCACGGGCCTCGGTCCGTTGGAGATCGTGCGCGAGGCCGTCCCGACGGTGGCGGAGGAGGCTTAGGACGCCGCCGGCCCGCCTGCCCGCCTTCGCCTCCCGCCCGTATCGGGTCTTCCTCACTGGCGCCTTCGTCACCAATGTCGGCGGCTGGATGCAGACGACCGCGCTGGGCTGGCTCGTGCTGCGCCTCACGGACTCACCGGCGATGCTCGGTGTCGCCTCGTTCGCCGGCAGCGCGCCGACGCTCCTCCTCTCGCTCTACGCAGGCGTGCTGGCGGATCGCGTCGATCGGCGCCGGCTCCTGCTGGGGACCCAGCTCGCCGTCGGCGGCCTGGCGGTGCTCCTCGCCGTGCTGGGCACGACCGGCCACATCGCGTTCTGGCAGATCGTGCTTATCGCCTTCGCGGCCGGTTGCGCCCAGGCGGTGGGGATGCCCACCTTCCAGGCGCTCATGCCCACGCTCGTTGCCCGCGAGGCGCTGGGCAACGCCATCGCCCTCAACAGCGCCCAGTTCAACCTCAGCCGTATCATCGGCCCGGCCATCGCCGGGGTCATCGTCGGCCTGGTCGGGGAGAGCGCGAACTTCTGGCTCAACGCGCTGGGCACGACCGCCTTCGTCTTTGCCCTGCGCTCGATCCGGCTGCCGGCACAGGACGCGCTCGTGCGCGCCGAGGCCGGCCTCTGGTCGAACCTGCTCGACGGGCTGCACTACGTCGTCTCCCAGCGCGTGCTGCTGGCGCTCCTGCTGCTCGCCGCGGCACCCGCGCTGTTCGTGCTGCCGTACCTCGCGCTGATGCCCGTCTTCGCGCGCGACGTGCTCGGCATCGGCGCCGCTGGGTTGGGCCTGTTGACGGCGGCCATCGGCGTCGGGGCGCTGGCGGGGGCGGTCACGGTCGCGCTGTTCCGACCGCCCGGCGCAAGCGCCCGCACGATGCTCGTCGGGTTGGTGGCCATGGCCGGCACGCTGGCCGTCTTTACCGTCTCGCGCGACGTCGTCGTCTCCTGCATTGCGCTGGCCGGGCTGGGAGCCTCGCAGGTGGCCTACTACACGACGACCAACACGCTCGTGCAGCTCCTCTCGCCCGCCCGCTACCGCGGCCGGATCCTCAGCATCTACGTGCTCACCTCGCTCGGGCTGTTTCCCCTGGGCAGCCTCGCGGCGGGGGCCGTCGCGCAGTCGATCGGGGCGCCCCAGACGCTGCTCATCGGGGCCGGCCTGACGCTGGCTGGGATGGCCGGCGTGCTCGCCTGGTGCCCGCCGCTGCGACACCTGCGCATCGGCCCGACCGTGGCGCGGGCGGCCTGAAACCTTCCGGAGGGCGAATGGCTCGGATGGGTTGAGCGGGCCGTATGAATGGCCCACCATCCCGAGGACCGAACCGATGACTCTCGACCGGAACCGACTGGCCCGTGGCCTTGCCGTGGCGCTCGTCTCGATCTTCCTCGTCGCCGGCGCCGCCTTTGCCACCGGCGGCATCCTGACCCCGCTGACGTCGCCCGCGGGTCCCTCGACCGAGGCCACCGAGACGCCCGAGCCGAGCGAGACGCCCGACGCCACCGACGACCAGGGCGCTGCCGAGACGCCCGAGCCGAGCGAAACGCCCGATGCCACCGACGACCAGGACGCTGACGAGACGCCCGAGCCGAGCGAGTCGCCCGACGCAAGCGACGACCATGGCGATGACGACGCCTCGCCGAGTGCGAGCCCCGATGACCACAGTGGCGCTGATGATGACGACGACTCCGGCTCCGACGACTCCGAGCTCGGCTCGGATGACGGCGGATCGTCCGGCGACGAGTCGGACGACGACTGACGGGTTCGGTCCATCTGGCCCTCTGCGCTCGTCGCGCAGACCCGCCACCATCGAGAAGTGGATGACCGCCATCTCTTTACAGCGATCACAGCGGGAGACCGGGACGCCTTCCGAGCGCTCGTCGAGCGCGAGCAGGCGCCGGTCTTCCGTGCTTGTTACCGGATCCTCGGGCGCGTCGCCGAAGCTGAGGACGTTGCTCAGGAGAGCTTCGTGATCGCCTATCGCGCCATCGGCACATGGCGAGGCGACGGCTCGCTCGGCGCCTGGCTCGGACGCATCGCGACCCGACAGGCGCTCCGGCGCCTCGGGCAGCGGCGCGAGACGGTACCGCTCGAGTCGGTCGGCGGCGCCTACGATGTGTCCGCCGGTCCCGACCCGCTGGGAGCCGCCATCGCGGCCGAGCGTGGGCTTGCCGTGCGCAACGCCGTAACGGCGCTCAAGGAGCCCTACCGTGAGATCGTTGCGTTGCGCTTCTTCGCGGAGCTCTCCCTCAACGAGATCGCCGACGCGACCGGCCGGCCGCTGGGGACCGTCAAGACCCACCTCCATCGCGGGCTGGCCCGCCTGCGCGACGCGCTGGCCCGGGAGGCCATGGCATGACGCGCCAGCCCTTCGATCCCGCCGAACTGGGCGTTGACGACCAGGCGCTCGGCGCCGTCGGGCGCGAGCTGGAGGCCATGGCGGCGGATGCTTCGCCCTTCCCGCCCGGCGGCTTCGCGGATCGTGTGATGGCCGCCATCGCCGGCGAGCCGGCTCCCACGCCGCCCGTCGCCTTCCTCCACGCCGTCGGGGCCGTTTCCCTCGGCGACGCATGGCGCGCCTGGCTGGCCAACTTGCGGCTCGTCTTCGGCGGCCGCAGCGTGGCCACGGCGCTTCGACTCCAGGCGCTCGCGGTCGTCCTGGTGGCCGTGCTCGCCGTCGGTGCGGGGGGCACGGCGGCCGCGGTCGGGGCGGGGGCGATCCTGGGGACGTTCACGGGGCCCACAGAGCCGACGCCGGTCACGACACCGACACCGACACCGACGCCGTCACCGACACCAGCGCCCACGCCCGCGGTCGAGCCGTCCGAATCCCCGGAGGCCTCGGAGTCGGCCGAGCCATCCGAATCCCCGGAGGCCTCGGAGTCGGCCGAGCCGGATCGCTCGCCCGACGCGACCGAGACGCCGCGCCCGAGCGAGACGCCGGGCCCGAGCGAGACGCCGCGACCGAGCGAGACGCCGCGCCCGAGCGAGACGCCGGGCTCGAGCGAGACGCCGGGCTCGAGCGAGACGCCGGGCTCGAGCGAGACGCCCCACGGCAGCGACGGCAGCGGCGACGCCGGCTCGGGTTCGGCGGGATAGCCCCCGCGCGTTTGCGGCCATGTCGCGCGGCCGGTAGGCTCGTGCGGTGATCGTCGTCCTGGGCCGGCCTTTCGTCATCGACAGTCCCGCGGGGCAACGGCCCGCCGGCCTCGCCGCGCGGATCGCCCTGGCTGCGGCGGCTGCCGGTGGACGCGTGGAGCTGGCCGGCAGCGTCGGCGACGACGAGGCCGCCGATGCCGTGGCCATCGGCCTGGCGCGGGCCGGCGTCGGTCATGCCGCGCTCCAGCGCATCCCGGCCGCGGTCACGCCGCAGGAGGGATCGGTCCCGGTCTTGCCGCGGATGGATGCCCACGACGTCGACCTGGCCCTGCGCTACCTGACCGACTATCGAGTCCTCGTAGTCGCCGAGACGTTGACCCCGGAGCTCGAGGTGGTCGTCCTCGATGCAGCCGGCTACACGGGGGCGACGATCGTGGCCGTGGTCTCGAGCGGTGGTCGGGTCGGACCCGCTCTCGCCGATGCGGCCACGGTCCTCGAGGCGCCCGAGGACGCGCTCGGGCCGTTCGCCGAGCTCGTCGGGCGGTACGCCGCCGGTCTGGATGCCGGCACGGCCCCCGCCGAGGCGTTCGCGGCCGCCACTCGCAGCGCCGGCTGGGAGCCTGCGGGCTGATGGCGGTGGGGGAGGACACCCGGGCGTTGGTGGTCTATGGCCCCGGTTCGGACAGGTACGACTTCGGGCTCCTGCATCCGCTCACGCCGCGGCGCTTCGGGCCGGGCATCGGGCTGCTGCGGGCGTACGGCGCGGACCGCTTCCTGGCACCGGAGCCCGCCTCCGATGCCGAGCTGTCACGGCTCCACGAGCCCGCCTACGTCGAAGTCGTGCGGCGTATCTCCGCTGATCCGGACGGGCCGCCGGAGCGCGGCATCGGGCCGGGCGACGATCCGGCCTTCGCGGGCATGCACGAGGCGGCCGCCACCGTTGCCGGCGGCTCCCTCGCCGGCATGCGCGCCATCCTGACCGGCGAGGCGGTCCACGCGTTCCATCCCGGCGGCGGCCTCCACCACGCGCTGGCTGGCCGCGCGTCCGGCTTCTGCGTCTACAACGACGTGGCGCTCGCCGTGGCGCTGGCGCGTGACGCCGGCCACCGCGTCCTGTACGTGGACATGGACGTGCATCACGGCGACGGCGTCCAGGCGCTCTTCTGGAACGACCCTGCGGTATTGACGTGCAGCCTCCACGAGACGGGCGAGACGCTCTTCCCCGGCACGGGTCGGGTCGAGGAGCGGGGCGGCCCCGGCGCCGAGGGGAGGGCGGTCAACGTGCCGCTCCAGCCGGGCACCGGCGACGCTTCCTGGCTAGCCGCGCTCGAGACAGTCGTGCCAGCGCTCGCCGAGGCCTTCCGGCCCACGATGCTCGTCACCCAGCACGGCTGCGACTCGCACCTGCTCGATCCGCTGGCGCACCTGCGCCTGACGACGGCCGCCTACCGGCGGGCGGCCGCGGTCGTGGACGAGGTCGCCCATCGCTGGTGCGAGCGGCGCTGGCTGGCCACGGGCGGCGGCGGCTACGACGTCTACCGCGTCGTGCCCCGTGCGTGGGCGCTGGTCTGGCTGGCGCAGGCCCACCGCGAGCCGCCCCTCGAAACGCCGCTCGAATGGCGGGCGCGCTGGGAGGACGAAGCCGTGCGCTGGCACCAGGCGCCGATGCCCGAGGTCTTCCTCGATGCGTCGGACCTCGCCGGCCCCGAATCGCCCGCGATCACTGCCGCAAACGCGAGGATCGTCGAACGAGCGGTCGCCGGGTTCCGGGCACGACCGGGCTGAGAGCCACTCCGGTCGTCCGTGGGGAGGGGACAAACACCCGCGTTGCTCACCGGACGAGCGAACGGGCCAACGAAGCGAACCGCCCGCCCGGTTGTGGTCGCGCAGGGGCGCTTCCTCCGCTGCCGTGGTCACCGCGCGTGCAGAAGGCTGAAGGAGATCCACCCATGAGTGGCCCGTTCGTCCGTTTGAACACCCGCTACACATGGCGATGGTGGGCGGTCAGCCGGTCTCCGGTCGGCGGCGAGTGGAGGTGCAGGAAGGCAGTCACCTGCGAGGATCCCGGCGTCGGCGCTGACCCGCCTGCACGTGCGGGGCGGCACCGAACTCAACGGTAAGGCTGCCGGGCGCTTGCGCCAGGGAGGGTACCGATGCCCGGCGCCTCGAACCTCGGGTGGCTGCCGGCCCTTCATCGTCGACCGCGTCCCGCACCAGGCTGTCGAACGCTTGTTCTAAAACACTCGGCGACCTATACTCGCCCCCCGTGCCCCGACGATCCACGACGACCCCCCACGCGGACCCGCTCGCGCCGTTCCAGCCGGCGACGCGCGACTGGTTCCGCTCGGCCTTCGACGCGCCGACCGCGGCGCAGGCGCAGGGCTGGCCGGCCATCGCGCGCGGCGAGCACACGCTCATCTGCGCCCCCACGGGGAGCGGCAAGACCCTCGCCGCGTTCCTCTGGTGCCTCGACCGGCTGATGACCGAGCCTCGGCCGGCCGACCCGCTGCATGCCCTGCGGGTGCTGTACGTCTCGCCGCTCAAGGCGCTCGTCCACGACGTGGACCGCAACCTCCGCGCGCCGCTGCAGGGCATCTCCCTCGCCGCGGGGGCGCGCGGCGAGCGCAGCGCGGACATCCAGGTCGGCATCCGCACGGGCGACACGCCGGCCCGTGAGCGGGCGCGCTTCGCGAACCATCCGCCCGACATCCTCGTCACCACGCCGGAGTCCCTCTACCTGCTCCTGACGTCCGGATCGCGCGAGGCGCTGCGCTCGGTCGAGTGGCTCATCGTGGACGAGATCCACGCCCTCGCCGGCACCAAACGGGGTGCCCACCTCGCACTCTCGCTGGAGCGGCTGGAGGCGCAGGCCGAGCGGAGCCCGCAGCGTATCGGGCTCTCCGCCACGCAGCGGCCGCTGTCGGTGGTGGCGGCCTTCCTCGGTGGTCGGTCGGGACCCGGCGACGAGACCGGGCCCGGGCCACAGCGCCCGGTCACGATCGTGGACGCCGGCGTGCGCAAAGCGCTCGAGCTGCAGGTGGTCGTGCCGGTGGAGGACATGAGCCGCCTCGGCGAGCCGATCCCGCTCCAGGAGTCCCCCGGCGGGCCGGGCGCCGGACCGGAGACGCGGACGAGCATCTGGCCCTCGGTCTACCCGCGCATCCTCGCGCTGATCCGTGCCCACCGCAGCACGATCGTCTTCACTAACAGCCGCCGACTGGCCGAGCGCCTGGCGCTGAAGCTCAACGAACTTGCCGGCGAGGAGCTGGTGCGAGCTCACCATGGCTCCCTGGCCCGGGAGCAGCGGCTGGAGATCGAGGAGTCGCTCAAGGCGGGCAGGCTGCCCGCGCTCGTCGCCACCAGCTCGCTCGAGCTAGGCATCGACATGGGCGCGGTGGACCTCGTCATCCAGGTCGAGTCGCCCACGTCGGTCTCGAGCGGCCTGCAGCGCATCGGGCGGGCCGGCCACCACGTCGGCGAGCCGTCGCGCGGCGTCATCTTCCCCAAGTACCGCGGCGACCTGCTCGAGGCGGCGGTCGTCGTGCGGCGCATGCACGAGGGCGCGATCGAGACGACCCGTCTGCCGCGCAACCCGCTCGACGTGCTCGCGCAACAGATCGTGGCCGCGACCGCCGACCGCGCGTGGGCCGTCGATGAGCTCTACGCCCTGGCGCGACGGGCCGAGAACTACGCCGAGCTGGGCCGCGACGCCTTCGAGGCCGTGCTCGCCATGCTCGCCGGCCAGTACCCCTCCGACGAGTTCGCCGAGCTGCGGCCGCGCGTCGTGTGGGACCGCGTGGCCAACACGGTGCAGGCGCGCCGCGACGCCCGCACGGTGGCCGTAACCTCGGGCGGCACGATCCCCGACCGCGGCTACTTCGGCGTCTACCTGGCCGACGACGGCGACGGCGCGACCCGCGGCGCGCGGGATGGGCGGCGGGCCGGCGGGCGGCGAGTCGGAGAGCTGGACGAGGAGATGGTCTACGAGGCCCGTGACGGCGAGGTGATCCTCCTCGGCGCCAGTGCCTGGCGCATCGAGAAGATCACCCACGATCGGGTGCTGGTCAGCCCCGCGCCGGGCGAGCAGGGCAAGATCCCCTTCTGGAAGGGTGACGGCGTCGGCCGCCCGGTCGAGCTGGGGCGGGCCATCGGCGCCTTCGTGCGGACCTACGGCGAGTCGCTCGGCGGTGCCGAGGCGGACCGCGAGCGGGCGGTCTGGCGGCTTCAGGCCGAGCATGACCTCGACGAGCTGGCCGCGCGCAACCTGCTGGCCTACCTGGCCGAGGAGCGCGAGGCGACGGGCGCCCTGCCCACCGACCGGACGATCGTGCTGCAGCGCTTCCGCGACGAGCTGGGCGACTGGCGCATCTGCCTGCTCAGCCCCTTCGGCGGCCGGGTCCACGCGCCGTGGGCGCTGGCCATCGAGGCGCGCATCCGGGCCGAGCTGGGCGTCGAGGTCCAGCCGCTCTGGTCCGACGACGGCATCGTGCTGCGCCTGCCGGCCACCGACGACCCCATCGGTGGCGACGGATCCGATGCGTTCGGCAGCGAGGCGCTCGCGGGGCCGACGGGGGCGGCGGCGGCCGAGTCGGCGGTACGCATCGCCGCCGACGAGGTGGAGGATCTCGTGGTCGGGGCACTGGGCGGCTCGACGCTCTTCGCCAGCCGCTTCCGGGAGAACGCTGCCCGGGCCCTGCTGCTGCCGCGGCGACGCGGTGCCGAACGCCGGCCGCTGTGGCAGATGCGCCAACGTTCGGCGCAGCTCCTCGCGGTGGCCAGCCGCTACGGCACCTTCCCGATCATCCTCGAGACCTACCGCGAGTGCCTCCAGGACATCTTCGACCTGCCCGCCCTGCGCGACGTGCTGGCCGGCATCGAGCGGCGCGAGATCCGCCTGGTGAGCGTCGAGACGCGCCGCGCCTCGCCCTTCGCCAGTTCGCTGCTCTTCGACTACATCGCCACCTACATGTACGAGGGCGACGCCCCGCTCCTCGACCGGCGCGCCCAGGCGCTGGCCCTCGATCGCGACCTGCTGCGCGAGCTGCTCGGCGCCGAGGAACTGCGCGAGCTGCTCGATGCCGACGCCCTGGCCGAGGTCGAGCTGGAGCTGCAGGCGCTGACCGAGGAGCGCGCGGCCGGCTCCGCCGATGCCGTCCACGACCTGCTCCGGCGCCTGGGCGACCTGACCGGCGCCGAGGTCGCGGCCCGCGTGCGCGGCACGGACGCCCGGTCGCGCGAGCGCGCCGCCGGGGAGTGGCTGGAGGCGCTGGCGGCGGACCGTCGGGCGATCCGCGTGCGCATCGCTGGCGAGGAGCGCTGGATCGCCGTCGAGGACGTGGCGCGCTACCGCGATGCGCTCGGGGTGGCGCCGCCGCCCGGTGTCGCCGAGGCCCACCTGGCGCCGGTCGACGGACCGCTGGAGGGCCTGCTCGGCCGGTGGGCGCGCCGCCACGGGCCGTTCCTTGCCCAGGCGCCGGCCGCGCGCTGGGGCTTGCCGGTCGGTGCGCTGGAGCCCGCTCTCGGGCGGCTGATGGCCGCGGACACGCTCCTGCGCGGCGAGTTCCGGCCGGGTGGCGTGGAGCGTGAATGGTGCGATCCGGAGGTGCTGCGGCTTCTTCGTCGCCGCTCGCTGGCGCGCCTGCGCCGCGAGGTCGAGCCGGTCGAGCCGGCGGCCCTGGCGCGCTTCCTGCCCGCCTGGCACGGCATCGGCGGGACGGCCGGCGGCGTCGACCGATTGGCCGAGGTGATCGCCCAGCTGGAGGGCGTGCCACTGCCGGCGAGCGTGCTGGAGCGTGACGTCCTGCCCGCGCGCGTACGGGGCTACACGCCCCGCCTGCTCGACGAGCTCGGCGCCGCGGGCGAGGTCTGCTGGGTGGGGCAGGGGAGCCTCGGCCGTGATGACGGGCGCCTCGCGCTCTACCGGCCCGACCGGTTGGCGCTGCTGCTGCCGCCGGCCGACGCGCCGGCCGGCCCCATGGCGGAAGCGTGGCTCCCGGAGGTGCTGCGCGACCAGCTGGCCCGTCGTGGCGCGAGCTTCTACCGTGACCTGCTGGGTGCGGCGCTGGCGGCGGCCCGCCAGCGGGGCGATCGGCCCCCGACCCAGCGCGAGCTGCTCGATGCGCTGTGGGAGCTTGTCTGGGCCGGTGAAGTGACCAACGACACGTTCGCGCCGTTGCGCGCGTTGCGCTGGAAACGTTCGAGCCGGGATCCGGTACGGCCGCGGCCGGGCAGCGCCGGTCGGCTGGGACCGCCGGAGGCGGGCGGACGATGGTCGCTGCTGCGCGACGCGATCGCCACTGCGGCGGCTCTCGCCGGCCGCGATTCGACGCCCACGGAGCGTCGCCACGCGCTGGCCCTGCGCCTGCTCGAGCGCCAGGGGATCGTCACGCGCGACGGCGTTGCCGCCGAGGGGATCGCCGGAGGCTTCGGCGCGGTGTACCCGGTCCTGCGCGAGATGGAAGAGCGGGGACGCGTGCGGCGCGGGTATTTCGTGGAGGGGCTCGGTGGGGCGCAGTTCGCGTTGCCCGGCGCGCTGGACCGCCTGCGCGCGGCGCGCGGCGAGATCGCCGGTGAAGGACGGGACCGCCAGGCGCTCGTCCTGGCCGCCGCGGACCCGGCCAACCCGTACGGCGCCGCGCTGCCCTGGCCGCGGCACGGCGACGACGACCGACGCCCTCTCCCCCGCGCCGCCGGCGCCTACGTCGTGCTCCACGACGGCGACCCCGTCCTCTACCTCGAGCGCGGTGGCCGCTCGCTCCTCACGCTCCCCGCCGCAGCGGACCTCGCGGTCGCCGAGGCCGCGGTGCGGGCCCTCGCAGGGCTGGTCGGGGAGGGGCGGCTGCGTGCCCTCGAGCTGGTCCGCGTGGACGGCGTGCCGGTGGCGGACTCGCCCCTGCGCGGATCCCTCGCCGCGGCCGGCTTCCGGGCCTCGTACCGGGGCTGGGTGCTGCGGGCGCCGGCGCGGTAGCATCTCGACCCATGTGCGAGCATTTCGTCGCCCGGGCCGCCCAGCCGTTCGCCCTCGGTGAGCTGTGGGAGTTCGCGGGGCGGCTGGAGCGTTTCGGGCTGGCCGGCTGGAGCTGGGGCGCAGCCTGGCTCGCGCCCGACGGCGGCCTCGCCTCCCACCGCGACCCCGGACCCTTCCGCGACGATCTGGCCATCGACCGGCTGGCCGGGATGGAGACCACCTCCGTCCTCGTCCATTTGCGCCGGCCCTCGAAGCTCTCCACGGTGGGCCTGGCCGACACGCAGCCGTTCCTCGATCCGGCGGGACGCTTCGCCTTCAGCCACAACGGCGACCTGCGTAACGTCAGGGCGGCCCGCAGCCGCTACCTTGCGCAGGGGCGCATCGTCGGCCGCGCCGATTCCGAGATCGGCCAGCGCTGGCTCGAAGATCAGTGGGCCGGTACCGCGGACGCGACCGAGACGCTGGCGGCCATGCACCAGACGTTTCCCGGGCAGGCCAACCTGCTCGCCCTGGGTTGCGACGGCGGCGCCCACGTCTACGCCGGCAACACGGAGAACCCGGTCTTCACCTTCCGCCTGGGGCACATCGGCGTGGCGTCCACCGGCATCTATTCCATCGACCGTTCCGTCTTCCGCTTCGTCGCCCCCGGCGCGACCGAACGGCACGTGGTCCGGCCGGGCCACGGCGTGACGCTCGGCCCCGACGGCGCCCCACACCCGCCTGCCCCCAGCCGGGAGCCGCTGACCCTGTGACGCGAGGCTCATGACGGCGTCCATCGAGGCATAGCATCCGGGCCACGAACCGAGGAGGCGTCGAGAGCGGGATGGCGGAGCACCAACGCGATGTCTGAGCCCGACGTCCGCCGCCCCCTTTCACGGCTCGAGCTGATCCGGATCAGCCTCTACTGGCTGGCCCTGAGCGGCCTCTGGGCGGGCCTCGGCCTCCAGCTGCAGCCTGTCATCGGCCAGCACCTCATCTGTCCGCCGGGCGTCGAGTTCGCCGTCTGCGCGACGCTGCCGGTCGAGCGGCTCATCCCCGTGGCCTTCGACATCCGCCTCCGGCCGGAGGTCGCCGTCGGTATCATCGGGCTCGTCGGTTCGATCGTCGCGTTCGTCGTCCAACCCCTCGCGGCCGCGCTCAGCGATTACACCCGCACGCGGATCGGCCGGCGGCGACCCTGGATCCTCGTCGGCACGGCGCTCGACGTCGTCTTCCTCGTGGCCCTTGCGAACTCCCAGACGTTCCTCGCGTTCGCCCTCCTGATCACGCTGCTGCAGTTCTCCAGCAACCTCGCCCAAGGTCCTTTCCAGGGCTACGTGCCCGACCTCGTGCCCGAGCGGCAGGTGGGCACCGCCTCGGGCCTGGTGGGCATGATGTCGGTGGGCGGCCAGCTCGTCGGCGCCGGCATCGCCGGGGCGGCGGTCGCCCTGGGCGAGATCGGGCTCGGCATCCTGGGGCTCGCCGCGCTCGAGGTGGCGACGATGCTCCCGGCCGTCTTCGGCGTGGCCGATCGACCGGTCGCCATGCCAAGGCGCACCGGCTCGGGGATGGCCGCCGTCCGTGGCGCGCTGGCCGAGGCATGGGGCCATCGGAGCTTCATCTGGCTCCTCGTCAGCCGCATGTTCATCCTCATGACGACCGGGACGCTCGTCGCGCTCGCCCAGTTCTTCCTGACCCGCTCGATGGGATACAGCGAGGCCGAGGCGGCCGCGGCGATCATCATCCTGCTGGCCCTCACGGTCCTCACGGCTGCCGTCGTCGCCGCCTGGGCCGGGCCAGCGTCCGATCGGCTCGGGCGCCGGCGCGTGATCTGGATCAGCTGCGCCATCGGTGCGGCCGGCATGCTCGCCATGGCGATCGCTCCCGCCCAGCCGGAGCTGGCCCTCGCCGGCCTGCGCTTCCCGCTGGGCGGCCTCGCTGCGGTGCCCGTCGGCATCGGGGCCGGCATGTTCATCTCCGTGGATTGGGCGCTCATGGTGGACATCGTCCCCAAGGCCACGGCCGGCCGGTACATGGGCATCAGCAACGTGGTCACGGCGACCTCGGGCGCCATCGCCGGTGCACTCGGCGGCGTCGTGATCGCCCTTGTCACCGGCGCGACGGGCGATGCCGGGCTGGGTCCCCGGGTCGCGCTCGCCGTCACGCTGGCCTTCTACGCACTGGGGGCGTGGACGCTGCGTCGCGTCGATACCCGCTCCTTCGAGGTCCAGATGGCCGAACGGCGCGGGCCGGTGGCCATCGTGCCCGAGGCGTCCATCGGACCGTAGGCGGGCGCCGCTGCTCGGGCTCCTTCTACCCCAGCCCGAAGAACGCACGCGCTCGCGCGGCCATGCTATGGCGGGCCGCCCTCGCCGCGTCCTCGCCGCGCCAACGGCCTCGAACGCCGGCGACGGCGTCCCCGATCGCTGCCCCCATCTCGCGCAGGCCGCGCCGCTCCAGGTCGCCCAACGGCCGCGGGTGGCGCCAGAACCACGGCACCGTGCCCCACAGGAGGAGCACGTAGTCGATGCGCAGCGGCCGGGGGAAGTTCACTGCCGTCTCGATCTGCGCCAGCGTCTGCGGCCAGGTCAGCAGCGAGAACGCGATCGCCAGCGCGCCCGCGGCGAGGCCCCACAGGCGTGCTCGCGGCGGCAGGAAGATGAAGAGCAGGGCGGGGAACCACTTCATGCTCGCGGCCAGCGCCCACAGCGCCCCGCCCAGACGCGGTCCGGTGAACTGCGCGGCCCAGACGGCCATGGCCAGGAAGAGCGTCACGTTGCCCGTGTCGAGCGTGACGGTGATCGGGACGGCCAGGAGCGCCACGATCATGGCCGTGCGCAGGGGCCGGCGCCGATAGGCCCAGTCGATCGACAGGAGCAGGAGGATGACGTTCATGCCGCGCCAGGCGAACCAGGCCACGTTCCAGGGCAGCAGCGCCCAGGGCAGGAAGACGGGCAGCAGCCAGGGGGCATAGACGTAGGGCAGGAAGGGCCCCGAGGGGTGGTAGGGGTCGCCCCCGGCGAGCCAGATGCGGACCCCGGCCCAGTACGCCCGCGCGTCGGCGCCGGCCAGCTCGCCGCGCGCCATGAGGAAGGCGATGACGAGGCCGCCGGCGATGGCCAGCAGAGCGACGGCGGCGAGGCGTTCCGGGTCGCGCAGGCGCGAGATCTCGCGCCCGGCGGCGCGCCGGAGGACACCCGCGCGACGGTGTGTCGGCTGGTCGATCCGGGAGGCGTGTGGGTCCTGGGCGAGCAGTGGTCCGGCCTCGGGCGGTGGCGGCGCTCCCCTGACGGCGCCGGCCTCCGATGCTACAGCACCCCACCAGCGTCCCGGCCAGGGGACCCCCGTCTATACTCCCCGGATGGCCGAAGGGCACGTCATCGTCATCGGCGGCGCCGAGGACAAGGTCCGCGAGCGGGTCATCCTCAACCGCTTCATCGCCCTCGCCGGCGGCCCCGATGCGCGTGTCGCGGTCATCAGCACCGCCTCTGCGCTGGGCACGGCCGCGGGCGAGCTGTATCGCCGGGTCTTCACGGAGCTGGGCTGCCGCGAGGTCCGCTCGGTCCACGCCATGACCCGCGCGCAGGCCAACGACGACAGCGGCGCCCGCGTCGTGCGCGAGGCGACGGGCATCTTCCTGACCGGCGGCAACCAGCTGCGCCTCAGCGCGACGATCGGTGGGACGCGCCTAGCGCAGGCCATCCTCGAGCGCCACCGGCAGGGGGCCGTGGTGGCCGGCACGAGCGCGGGGGCCTCGGCCATGAGCTCACACATGGTGGCCTTCGGGGCCAGCGGCGGGTCGCCGCGCCAGCGCATGGCGCAGATGGCAGCGGGATTGGGCGTCCTGCCCGGCGTCATCGTCGACCAGCACTTCCAGCAGCGCAACCGGCTGGGACGTCTGCTGGCGATCATCGCCCAGAACCCGTCGCTGCTGGGCATCGGCGTGGACGAGGATACCGCCGGCGTGGTGGGCCCGGACCAGGTGCTCGAGGTCATCGGCCGGCGCAGCGTCACCATCATCGACGGCTCGGGCGCCGACACCGACGCCTGGGACGTGCCGGCCCATCGGCCGCTGATGATCAGCAACGTCGTCCTCCATTCGCTGCCCGCGGGCTATCGTTTCGACCTCCGGCGGCGGGTGCGACTGGCGACCCCGGCGCTGCACGCGATCCCCGGCGGGGAGTCGGTCGCTTCCAGCTAGGCCCCGCTTCGGAGGGAACGGTGACCCAGACGATCGTCGCATCGGCCACCCTGTCGGGGCCGCGCCCCGACCTGCGGATCGTCGAGACGCGGGTCCTGCGCGGCCCGAACTACTGGGCCCGCGAGCCGGTCATCCGCATGGTCGTCGACCTGGGCGTCCTCGAGGACTTCCCCTCCGACCGGATCCCCGGCTTCACCGACCGCCTGGTGGAGCTGATGCCCACGCTCGAGGAGCACGCCTGCTCGCTCGGGCGCCGGGGCGGCTTCATCAGCCGTCTCCGCGAGGGCACCTGGATGGGCCACATCGCCGAGCACATCGCGCTCGAGATGCAGACGCTGGCGGGGACCGAGGCGCGCCACGGCAAGACACGCTCCACGGGGGCGCACGGCCAGTACAACGTCATCTACGAGTACGGCGAGGAACGCGTCGGCATCGAGGCCGGCAAGATCGCCGTCGCCTTCGTCAACCACCTCGTGGCGCCGGACGATCCAGCCGGCGCGGGTTTCGACTACGCCGCCGAGCAGGAGCGCCTCATCCGGCTCGCCGAGCGCCAGGCTTTCGGGCCCTCCACGCAGGCCCTCATCGACGAGGCCGTGCAGCGCGACATCCCCTGGATCCGCCTCGACCGCTTCAGCCTCATCCAGCTCGGGCAGGGCGTGCACCAGCAGCGCATCCGGGCCACCATGACCTCGCGCACGGGCGCCATCGCGGTCGACATCGCCTCCGACAAGAGCCTGACCAACCAGCTCCTGAGCGCCGCCGGCCTGCCGGTGCCGCGCTCTGAAGTGGTCGGCGAAGAGGAGGAGGCGGTGCGTGCCGCCCGGTCGATCGGCTTCCCCTGCGTGATCAAGCCGCTAGACGGCAACCACGGCCGGGGCGTCAACCTCGACCTGCGCGACGACGCCGCCGTGCGCCGGGCATTCCCCATCGCCCTCGAGCAGTCACGCAACGGCGACGTCGTGGTCGAGAGCTACGTCGCCGGCAACGACTACCGCTGCCTCGTCATCGGCGGGCACGTGGCCGCTATCGCCGAGCGCGTGCCGGCCAGCGTCACCGGCGATGGCGAGCGCACGGTCCGCGCGCTCGTGGAGGTCGAGAATGCGGATCCCCGCCGGGGCATCGGCCACGAGAAGGTGCTCACGAAGATCAAGGTCGACGCCGCCGCCGAGGAGCTGCTGCGGACCCAGGGCTGGGAGCTCGACGCCGTGCCCCCGAAGGGGACCTGGATCAAGCTCGCGCTGACCGGCAACATGTCCACCGGCGGTACGTCGATCGACCGCACCGTCGAGGCCCACCCGGAGAACGTGGAGATCGCCGAGACGGCCGCGCGCGTGGTCGGGCTCGACGTGGCCGGCATCGACTTCATCGTGCCCGACATCGCCATCCCCGTGCGCGACCAGGGCGGCGCCATCGTCGAGGTCAACGCCGCCCCCGGCTTCCGCATGCACACGCATCCCACCGTGGGCGAGCCGCAGTACGTGGCCAGGCCGGTGCTCGACCTGCTCTTCCCGCCCGGCACGCCGGCGCGCATCCCGATCGTGGCGGTCACGGGCACGAACGGCAAGACGACCACGGTGCGCATGATCGCCCACATCCTCAAGCTCATGGGCCGGCGCGTGGGCATGACCACCACCGACGGCATCGTCATCGACGGGCGGCTCATCAAGCGCGGCGACATGTCCGGCCCGAAGTCGGCGCAGATGGTGCTGCAGAACCCGTCCGTGGACACGGCCGTCTTCGAGGTGGCGCGCGGCGGCATCCTGCGCGAGGGCCTGGGTTACGACCGCAACGACGTGGCCGTGGTCACCAACGTGACCGGCGATCATCTCGGGCTGGGCGGCATCACCACGCTGCGCCAGCTGGCCGACGTGAAGGGGGTCGTGGTGGAGGCCGTCCCCCGCTCCGGGACGGCCGTGCTCAACGCCGACGACCCGCACGTCGCGCGCCTGGCACGGCACAGCCACGGCAAGATCGTCTACTTCTCCATGGCCACCGGCCGCGACGAGGACGGCTGGCTGCGCGTGGACAGCCACTGCGGCCGCGGCGGCGCGGCGATGGTCCTCCAGGAGACCGAGGAGGGCGAGCTGGTCGTGCTGCGCCACGGGTCGCGCACGATGCCCCTCCTGCACGCGCACCTCATGCCGGCCACGTTCGGGGGGCGGGCGCGCATGAACGTGGCCAACGCGCTCGCCGCGGCCGCGGCGGCCTGGGCGGCCGGCGCCCACCTGCACGACATCCGGCAGGGGCTGCGGACCTTCTCGACCTCCTTCTTCCAGGCGCCCGGCAGGCTCAACCTCATCGAGATGAACGGCTACAAGGTCGTCATCGACTACTGCCACAACGTGGACGGCATGCGCCGCCTGGCCGAGTTCGTGGAGCTCATGATGGCCGGCGACGAGCCGGGCCCGAAACGAGGTCGAGGGCGTACGCGGGCCGTCGAGCCGGGCGCGCGGGCCGGGCGGGCACTCGGGGTCATCGGCATCCCCGGCGACCGGCCCGACCACGACCAGCGCGAGTACGGGGCGCTCGCCGCCACCGCCTTCGATCGCCTCTACGTACGCGAGGACCACAACCTGCGCGGCCGGAAGCCTGGCGAGTCGGCGGCCAACGTGCTCGCCGGGGTCGAGACGGCGCGGAAGCACGGGCGGGCCCGCACCGAGCAGGCCGACGCCGTCCTGGGTGAGATCGAGGCGTCGCGCGTCGCGCTGCGCGAGGCACAGCCCGGCGATCTCGTCGTCATCTGCGCGGACGACGCCGCGGCCGTCTACGGGGAGGCGATGGCCCTCAACCGTGCGCCGCGCCGCGGCACGGCCATCGTCGCGCCGGGAGAGATGGCCGTCCCGGAGGGGTAGGGGCGGTCGGGCCGGCGGTCAGGCGCGCGGCAGGTTGGCGGAGACGATCCGGACGATCCAGAGGATCTCGAGCGCGGAGATGACGACGAGCGCGATGCCGACGATCGTTTCCATCGGTTCCTCCTGCACGCCGCGGTGGGCACGGCGGTCATGGGGCATGATGCCGGGCCGCGCGAACGCGTGCAAGGCTTTCGCGCAACCGGGCGGCCCGGCCGTCAACGCCCCCGGTACGGCCGACCCTGCAGGCGGGGGATGAGTTCCAGGAGCTCGGCGCCAGCGTCGATCGGTCGCGCGCCCAGCTCGGCCAGGAGCTGCTGGACCCCATCGCGGTCCTCGTGGCACATCAGCGCGACGACCGCCGGCTCGTTGGCGCCGTTGCCGTTGCCGCGGGCGAGGACGGCAGCCAGGGCCGCCGTCTCGCTCTCGTGGACGGGCACGTCGGCGGCGCGCACGCCCGCCTCCGCCAGGCCGGCCCGGAACTCCCCCACGACCGACTCGCGGCTGCGGCCGCGCAGGTACGTGAGCGTCTCCTTGATGACCACGTGGCTCGCCCGGGCTCCGGCGATCCGGGCGATGCCGCGCAGGGTGTCGTCGGGCCGGTCGCCGGCGGTGCCGATGATGATGGTCACCGGACGCGCCCGGCCCGCCGCGCCCCCGGCGATCCCCTCGGCGACGTCGAGCAGGACCGCGACGCCGGCCTCGTTGTGGGCGAAGTCGACGATGACGACCCGGTTTCCCAGGCGGTACAGGTTCAGGCGCCCCGGAGCCTCCTCCACCGACGGCCGGAAGCCCTGGAGACCGGCGGCGACCTGCTCCACCGCGACCCCCAGCGCACGCGCAGCCGCCACGGCCGCGAGCGCGTTGCCGACGTTGTGCCTGGCCAGGCCGAAGAGCGTCGCCGGCGCGTCGGCGATGGCCATCACGGGCTGCCTCGCCTGGCCCGTCGCTTCGATGATCCAGCCCGCCTCGGCGATCACGGCCCGGCCGCCCCGGGAGAGGTGCCGCCGGATGAGCGGCGCCGTCGTCCCGTGCAGCGAGAAGAGCGTCACCGGCGCGCGGGCTCGTCGCGCGATGGCGGCAACGAGGGCGTCGTCGGCGTTGAGGACGACGGTACCCGCCGGCCGCGTGATGCGCGCGATCGTCGCCTTCACCTCGGCCAGCTCCGGGAGCGTGTGGATCCCCTGCAGGTCGAGATGGTCGGAGCTGACGTTGGTGAGGACCGCGACGTCGTTGGACGCGTAGCCCACGCCGCGCAGCAGGATGCCCCCGCGGGCGGTCTCGAGGACGGCGACCTCCACGTCGGATCGGTCGAGCACCTGCTTCGCTCCACCCGGGCCCGTCCAGTCGCCAGGATCGACCATGCGTCCGTCCACGTGGACGCCGTCGGACGTCGTCATGCCCACCCGCCGCCCCGCAGCGCGGAGGATCGCGCCGATCATGCGGGTCGTGGTGCTCTTGCCGTTCGTGCCGCTGACGCTGACGATCGGTATGCGTCGGCGATCGTCGGTGAGCCAGGCCGGCGGGGTCGCACCGGCGGCGCGGATGCGGACGAGCGCGCGGGCCAGCGTAGGGCTTTTGGCGACCCGCACGGTACGCGGGTCGAGGCCGCGCTCGGTCAGGCGCCAGGCCGCGTCCGCCAGCTCCCGCGCGCGCTCGTGCTCCCGCCACGGGAAGGCCACGATCCAATGGCCCGGCTCGCTGGTGCGGTGGACGGTGATGGGCAGGGTCCGTCGAGGCCGCCCGTCGGGACTGGTTTCCCGCCCGAGCCAGGCCGCGCCACCGCTCAGGCGGTGGAGGCGGCGCACCCAGGCGGCCAGGTCGCGGATGGTCCGCGGCACCTCGCGCGCCCGGACCGGACGCCCCAGCGCGACGACGGCGTGCGCGCCCGGGAGCCGCGCGCCGTACCACGTGCGGCGTCGGCCGACGGCCACCTCGATCTTCGCGGTGGGCTCCAGGCGGTAGAGGTTGGGGCCCTCGAGGAGCCGCACTTCGACGAGGCGCACGTTCGGCCGAGTATAGGCGGCCGGGCGGTGCCGTAGACTGCCCGCCGATGGCCCCCCGATCGAGCTGCCGATGAAGAGCTACCAGCGCGCCGGCGACGTGGCCGAGTCCGAGCTGCGCGCCATGCGCGGGATCGTCGAGGAGGAGCTGCCGGCCTACCTCGAGGACCTGGCCACGCTTGTCAACGTCGACTGTGGGAGCTACACGAAGGCCGGCGTGGACCGGGTGGGCCAGTGGACGGCCCGTTTCCTCGAGCGCCTCGGCGCGACCGTCGCGATCCACTCGAACGAACGGCTCGGCGACACGATCGTGGGCACCTTCAGGGGCAACCCGCGCGGGCCCCGTGCCCTGCTCATCGGCCACCTCGACACGGTCTTCGACCCGGGCACGGCGAAGGAACGGCCCTTCCGCGTCTCCGACGGCCGCGCCTACGGACCGGGCGTCACGGACATGAAGAGCGGCCTCTTGGCCGGCCTCTACGCGATCCTGGCCCTGCGGGCGGCTGCCGACGATGACGACGACTGGATGCCCTTCGAGCGCCTCGTCTTCGTGGCCAACCCCGACGAGGAGATCGGCTCCCCGGCCAGCACCGCGATCATCCGCGAGGCGGCGCTGGGATCGGACGTCGCCTTCGTCCTCGAGTGCGCCCGCGCCAATGGCGACATCGTCAGCTCGCGCAAAGGCACCGTGGACCTGCGCCTGACCATCCGTGGGCGCGCCGCCCACGCCGGCGTCGAGCCCGAGAAGGGCCGCAGCGCCATCCTCGAGGCCGCCCATCTGACGATCGCCCTCCAGGCGCTCAATGGGCGCTGGCCTGGCGTCACCTGCAACGTCGGCGTGGTGAAGGGCGGCACGCGCCCCAACGTCGTGTCCGAGCAGGCGGTCCTCGAGGTGGACGTGCGCAGCCCGGGCCGCGCCGATCTCGAGACGGCCGAGGCGGAGGTCCGGGCCATCTGCGCGGCCTCGACGGTGCCGGACGTGACGACCACGATCGAGGAGATGGGGCGCCACTGGCCGATGGAGAAGCTGGCGGCATCGGCACGCCTGGTCGACCACGCGCAGGCGCTGGCCCGACGGCTCGGCTTCGCCGTCCGCGACGCTGAGACCGGTGGCGCCTCGGACGCGAACACCACCTCCGGACTGGGCGTGCCCACGCTCGACGGCCTCGGCCCGGTCGGCGGCGACGACCACGCCCCGGGCGAGTACCTCGAGCTCGACTCGATCGTGCCTCGCGTCACGCTCCTGGCCGCCCTGCTGCTGGCGACGGCGCGAGACGGGGTCGTGGCCACCTGGCGGCCGCACCCGGCATGAACGCGTGAGCCGACGCGTGAACCGGTGAGCGTCACGAGGCGCCTGATCTCGTCGGGCGGGCCGTGGGAGGCGAGTGCCGGCTACAGCCGGGCTGTCGTCGTCGGCGACAGCTGCTGGGTCTCGGGCACGACCGACGCGGGTCCCGACGGCCGTTCGCTCCACCCCGTCGACCCCGCCGGTCAGGCGCGCGCCGCCTTCGCCATCGTCGAGCAGGCCCTCACGGAGGCTGGTTTCACGCTCGGCGACGTCGTGCGCACGCGGATGTACGTCACGGACATGTCCCGTTCACGGGAGGTGCTGGCCGTCCACGGCGAGCTGTTCGGGGCCATCCGTCCCGCGGCGATGATCGTCGAGGTCGCTCGGCTCATCGAGCCGTCCCTGATGGTCGAGGTGGAGGTCGAGGCCCGGCGGGGTTAGACCTTGGCGGCCGGCGGCGATTCAGGCCGGCGCGATCGCCCGAACCAGCGCGACCAGGATGACCGCCACGGCGATGCCGAGGAAGACGTTGCGCCGCCAGCGCACGACGGCGATGCCGGCCAGTACGGCGGCGAACTCGATCCCGATGTGCAGGGTTGGAGCCGCGCCGCCCTCGCGCACGACCAGGACGCTGACCGCCGCGAGCGCCGCCAGCACGCCGGGCCCGACGAGGCGGAGATACTCGAGCGCGCGCGGCGGCAGCCGCTCGATCCCTGGCGCGAGGATCGGCAGCGCACGCGACGGGTAGGTGACCGCGCCCATCAACAGCGCCAGCGCCACGAGGTCGAGCGACATCGTCAACCGGCCAGCCCGACCTGCGGGTCGTCGCCGTGCGGGCTGGGCTGGTCGGCCGAGCCGGCGGCTGCCGCCCCGGCATCGCCGGCGGCGCGGGCCGGCACGAGCAGGCCGGCCAACGGCCCGAGCAGGCCGCCGGCCACGATGCCCACGGCGGGCTCCAGCACGACGGCGACCCCGACCGCGACCGCGGCGCCGACGACCGCGGCCGTCAGCTCGCGACGACCGGTCACGAGGCCCACCGCGATGCCGGCCATGGCCGCCGGGAAGACGACGTCGAGCCCGAGCCGCGCAGGATCGGGGATGCCCTGGCCCCCCACGTAGCCGACGACGTTCATGGCCATCCAGGGCAGGACGATGAGCGAGGCGGCCAGCCAGTAGCCGGGCACGTCGGCCCGTCCGATGCGCTGGAAGAGCGGCAGGGCGAGCCCGAACGCCTCGTCGGTCAGGACGTGGGCCATGGCCGCCCGCTGGAGGCGTCGGCGCCCCGCCAGCCACGGCGCGAGGGCCGCGGAGTAGAGCAGATGGCGCGCGTTGAGCAAGGCCGTCAGCAGCAGGATGGCCAACCACGGGACGCCCTGGGTGATCAGGCCGATGGCCGCGAACTGGGCGGCGCCGGCGAGTACGAAGACGCTCATCGCGAGCATCTCGACGATGGACAGGCCGCCCTGCCGTGCCGCAAGCCCGTAGACCAGCCCGAACGCGCTCGCCGATACGACCATGCCCAGCGCATCGACGATCATGCGCCGCCGCGCGGCGCTCGGGTTCAGGTGCGCATCCGGGTCAGCGGAGGAAGGAGCGTCCGCAGCCGTCGCAGACGGTGTAGACGGCATGGCGCTCCTGGGCGTAGCCCGCGACGTGCAGCCGGCCGGTGAAGCCGTCGGCTGGACAGACCCAGACCCACCAGCCCTCGCCGTCGCCGGGCGCCCCGAGAGGCGTGGCCTCGGCGGCGATCCGGTCGCCGAGCCCCTCGAACTCGCTCACCGCGCGCGCCACGGCAGCGGCGCGTTCGGCCTCCGTCTCGCTGCCGTAGGGGTAGTTCTGGGCGACGTTCGAGCTCACGCGGCGGGGGTCCTCCGGGCAACGGAATGGCCAGCCGCGGAGGTCGTGAGCGCGGCGCGACCGGCCGCCCGGAGTATAACGCGGCTCACCAGGCGCTCGGCGCACCCTCCGAGCGGGGGTCGGTGGCTGCCGCGAAGGCCGTCCGCCCGGGATCGTCGGGGGCCGCGGGATCGCGCACTAGCTCGATGGCATGGCAGTGGCCCATGCCACGGTCGAATGGCGCCGCGAGCCGCACGTCATGACCGCGGGCGCGCAGTCCGTCGGCCACCGCGGGCCGGAAGCGGGACTCCAGCCTCGTCAGCGACGGCGGGCCGTAATGCTCCTCGACGTCGGCCGCCCAGCGCGGCGCCGCGACGGCGGTGGCCACGTCGAGGCCGCCGTCCACGAGCGCGGAGACGACCTGCGCGAAGACCTGCGGCTGCACCTCGCCGCCCATCGACCCGTGCACGACCCATGGCCGCCCGTCGCGGAAGAGCATCCCCGGTGTCAGCGTGTGCATCGTCCGCTTTCGCGGCGCGAGGACGTTCGGGTGCGCCGCGTCGAGGCTGAAGAACGCACCACGGTCCTGGTAGGCGATGCCGGTCTCGGGATCGACGAGCCCGCTCCCGAAGCCGCGGTAGTTCGATTCGATGAGGCTGACGACGCCGCCCCAGCGGTCGGCCGTGGCGAGGTAGACGGTGCCACCGCCGCGTGGCAGGGTCATGGGCACGGGTGGCGTCGCGCGCTCGGGGTCGATGCGGGCCGCCAGCGCGGACGCCCGGTCCGCGGAGAGGAACTCGTCGAGGGCGCCGGGTGCCATCGCCTCGGGGTCGGTCAGCAGCCGGTCGCGATCGGCCAGCGTGAGCCGGGCGGCTTCCAGCCCCAGGTGGACCCAGCGCGGATCGGCCACCCCGCGGCCGTCGAAGGCTTCGGGCGGCGGTGGGTCGAACCGCTCCAGGACGTTCAGCAGCTCCAGCGCGACGGGGCCGCAGCTGTTCGGTGGGTGGCTGGCGGCGACGACGCCGCGGTACTCGGTGCGGATGGGCTCGGTCCACGTCGAGCGATGGTCGGCCAGGTCGCCGGCGCCGAGCGGGGCGCCGCTCAGGGCCAGGTACGCCGCCGCCCGTCGAGCGAGCGAGCCGCTGTACGCCGCGTCGGGACCCTCGCCGGCGAGGCGCCGCAGTGACGCGGCCAGGCCGGTGGGCGCGACCCGTTCGCCGGGCCTCCATGGCCGGCCGTGCGGCCGGAATACCCGGGCCCAGTCGGAGTCGGTCCCGAAGACGCCCGCTGCACCCTCGATGATGGAACACCAGGCGGGACTCGCGGCGAAGCCCTCGGCCAGCTCGACCGCCGGCGCGAGCAGGTCCGGCCAGCTGAGGCGCCCGAACCTTGCGTGGGCATCCCCCCAGGAGCGGATGGCGCCGGGCACCGTGACGGTCCACGGTCCGCGCAGCGGCATCCGGTCGCCGAGCGCCGCGCGGGCGCCGGCAAGGCTGGCCGCCGCGCCGGAGCGGCCGCTGCCGTTGAGTCCGTGGAGCGCGTCGCCGTCCCAGATCAGCCAGAAGGCGTCCCCGCCGAGCCCGCAGGAGTGGGCGGCCACGACGGCCAGCGCCGCGTTCGTGGCGATCGCCGCGTCCACGGCGGTCCCGCCTGCGCGGAGCACGCCGAGGCCGGCCGCGCTGGCGAGGTGGTGCGGGCTGACGACCGCGCCGTGTCGCCCCCAGGCGGGTCGTGCCGGGACGTCGGCCGACGGGACGTCGTGGCGGCGCGGGGCGGGCATCAGGAGGCGGCCGACGGCGGCATGGTTGGCTCCGCTGCGAGCTGCGGCGTGCGGGGCAGGACCACTCCCACCCGTGCGCCGCCGATGGGCAGATTCTCCGCGAATGCCCGCCCGCCGTGGGCGCGTGCCAGCTCGTCCACGATGGCCAGTCCCAGGCCGCTGCCGGGCCCGGAGCGCGACGGGTCGGCGCGGTAGAAACGTTCGAAGATGCGCCCCAGCGCCGCGCCGGCGATGCCCGGCCCATCGTCGCGCACCGCGAGCAGGACCTCGCCGCCGGGCAGGGCCGCCGCCTCCACCGTCACGTGCCCCCCGGGCCGGGGCGCGTGCGCCAGCCCGTTGGCGACGAGGTTGCCAAGGATGCGCTCGACCGCGCTGCGGTCGGCGGCGCAGGGCAGGGGACCCGCCACCGGCAGCGCGGTGAGCTCCAAGCCCTCCGCGCCCGCCCGCGGTGCGAAGCGCTCCACGGCCGCGGCCGCCAGCTCCCCGCCGTCGAGCTGCTCGACGCGCAACGGCCGGCCCGCCTCGAGATCGGCGAGGTCGCCCAGGTCGTCCACCATCCGCTCCAGGCGCGACGTCTCGTCGGCGATGGCCCGGGCCGCCCTGGCCGCATCCGGGCCGTCGGCGGTGCCGTCGAGCAGCGCCTCGGCGAAGCCGCCGATGACCGTCAGGGGCGTGCGCAGGTCGTGGCGCAGGCCGGCCAGGAGGTCGGCCTGCGCCGTGCGGGCGTGGCCGACCTCGGCGCTCATGGCGTTGAAGGCGGCGCTCGCCCGGGCGACCTCCTGCGGGCCCTCCTCGGGCAGCGGTCCCGGCAGCCGGCCGCTGGCGACGCGGCCCGCCGCCGTCGCCAACCGGTCTAGCGGCCGCGTCACGGAGCCCGAGAGCCAGACCGCGAGCGGCGCGCCGACGACGGCGACGACAAGGCCCGCCACGAACAGGGCCCGGACAAGGTCGGCCAGCGCCCGACGTCCCGCATCGTCCGGCCGGGCGAGCACGAGCGCCCACGGGCCGCTCTGGGTAAGGGCGCCGCCGAACGGGGCGGCGACGTAGACGTACGAGCCCGTGCTCGGCACGGCGAACGTGCCACGATCGATCGTCCCCCGCGCGTTCGGCGGGTCGAGGTCCACGTGGTCCACGGGCAGGTCGTCGCCCAGGTCCACCACGCGGCCGCCCTGGTCCACGAGGAAGAGGCTGATGTCGCGAGCCGCGGTCTGGGCCGTCAGCTCGCGCAGGACGTTGCGCAGGCGAACTCCCTGTTCGATCCGCAGCCGGGCCTGCGAGACGAGGGGCACCGCAAGGTCGGACAGCGCGGCACTGTTGGCCTCTGCGTGGAGGTCGCGCAGGAGGACGAAGAGGACGCCGCCCAGTGCGAAGAGGATCGCCAGCGCCAGGAGCGCGAAGGCCCCCGCCACGCGGCCGCGCAGCGTCCTCATACCGGTCGCTCGCGGGGCGGCGGCACGAGCCGGTAGCCGACGCCGCGGACGGTCTCGATGGGCGGGCCGTCGCCGCCGAGCTTCGTGCGCAGGGCGGCCATATGGACGTCCACGGTGCGGGTTTCGCCGGGGAAGTCGGTGCCCCAGACTGACTCGAGGAGCACGTCGCGGGTCAGGACCACGCCGGGATCCCGCGCCATGGCGGCGAGAAGGTCGAACTCGCGCGGGCGCAGCTCGAGACGTCGCGAGCCGACGTAGGCCTCCCGACGGCGCGGGTCGACGCGCAGCGGGCCCACCTCGATGGGGCGTGTCCCTCGGGCGGCGCCGCCGGTGCGGCGCAGGATGGCGCGCACGCGGGCCACCAGCTCGCGGGGGTTGAACGGCTTGACGAGGTAGTCGTCGGCCCCCAGCTCGAGGCCGACGATGCGGTCCACGTCGTCGCCGCGCGCGGTGAGCATGAGGATGGGCGTATCGCCGCGGCGGCGCAGCTCGCGCGTGACCTCCCAGCCGTCGAGCTCGGGGAGCATGAGGTCGAGCACGACCAGGTCGGGGTCGTGGCGTTCGGCGAGGCTGAGCGCCTCGCGGCCGTCGCGGGCGGCCACGACCGCGAAGCCGTCCTTCTCCAGGTACAGCTTCACCAGCTCGACGATGTTCCGTTCGTCGTCGACGACGAGGATCGTCTTCATCCTCGCGAGGATACGATGCGCGGTGCGGGCGAGGCCTTTCGCACGTAAACGGACCGTAAGCGGAGACCATGTTCGCGACCATCCTCGGCCCCTATCCCCGCCCGGCGGGCCTCGACGACGAGGCCGCCCTGGATCTCGCCCTGGCCGACCAGCTCGACGCGAACCTCGGCATGCTCGCCGACGGACGGCCGGAACCGGACGCGGATCCCCTCGCGGCGTGGAGGGTGGCCGATGCGCGTGCCCGCTCCCTCGCCGCCGCCCGCGGCATCGACCCGCGACCGGTCAAGGCGCGTGTCCTCGGGCCGTACACGGCCGCGAGGTCACCGGCCGGGACCGCCGCCGCGCGTGAGCGGACGACGCTGGCCGCTGCGGAGGCGGGCAACTTGGTCCTTCGCTCGCTCCTGGCCGCCGGGGCGCCGGTGGTGCAGGTCGAGGAGGACGGGCTGACCGCCGTCGGTGCGGACGACGAGGCCGAGCGACGCCTGGCTGCAGATGCCCTGCGACGCCTGACCGACGGTGTCGAGGGGCACCTGTCCCTCAGCGTCGCCGGAGGCGATCCCTGTGGCGCGGGCGGCGGCGTCCTCTACGGTGCACCGTTCTCGAGTCATCTCTTCGACCTCATCCGCGGCCCGGACGGCTGGCGCGTGGCGCGCGAGGCGCCGCGCGAGCGTGGCCTGATCCTCGGCGTCGCCGACTGCCGGACCGAGGAGCCCGACGAGGAGGCGGTCACCCTGTGGGCGGCGCGCTACGCGGCGTCCATCGGCGCCCGTGGGCTCGAGCGGGTCGCGCTGGCCCCGTCGGCCGGGCTGGAGGCGCTCACGCGGGAGGCGGCGCGAAGGAAGCTCGCGGACCTCGCCGGCGCGGCGGTCCTCGCCGGCCTGGCGGACGCGGCCACGCTCCGCGAGGGTGTGGACTTTCGCGCGCTGACGCGGACGGCCCCACCCGGTCGAGCGCCGGCCCCGCGTCGTCGGAGGAGCCGGTGACGCGGCAGGGCGCCATACCGGCGGCACCGGACCGGTCCGGCGAAGGCGCCTGATGGAGCTGCTCCAGCGCGTCGTCGGGCCCATCGCCACGAACGTCTACGTGCTCGGCGACGAGGCCAGCCGCGAGGCGATCGCCATCGACACGGCGACGCCGTGCGTGGTGTGGCTGACGGAGCGCCTCGCCGAGCGGGGCTGGACGCTCAAGCTCATCGTGAGCACCCACCGCCACTGGGACCACATCGGGGATAACGCGGCCGTCGCGACGGCGACGGGTGCCGCGATCGCGGCCCATGCCCTCGACCGCCACGGCCTCGAGCACCCGTCGGCGGCGATGGCGCCCTTCCCGATCCCGCCGAGCGTCCCGGCCGTCGAGCTGGCCGAGGGCGGCATGGTGCGCTTCGGGGAGATCCGTCTCACCGTCCTGCACACGCCGGGGCACACCGAGGGCTCGGTGTGCCTCCTCGCCGCCGACGCCGGGCTGCTCCTCAGCGGCGACACGCTCTTCGCCGGCGGGTGGGGTCGCGTCGATCTCGAGGGCGGCTCGCCCGAGGCGATGGTGGCCTCGATGGAGCGCCTGGCGCGCCTGGATCCGAGCCTGCGCGTGCTGCCCGGCCACGGCCCGGCCACGACGATCGAGCGAGAACATCCCTGGATGGAGCTGGTCGCCCGGGAGCGCCGACTCTTCGCCTAAGCGAACGGCTTCTCGTAGGCCGTCCCGCTCGTGTCGACGACGAACCCGCAGCTCTCGTAGAGGTGCAGTGCCTGGTGCGGGTTCTGCGCATCGACGCCCAGCGAGGCGCTCGTCTCGCCGTGCTCGCGCAGGGCGCGCAGGGCGCGCACGATCAGCCCGCGGGCCAGCCCGCGCCGCCGCCAGGGCCGCCGCACCGCGACCGAGTCGAGAACGCCTCGCCGGAGTCCGAAGCGGGCGTTGTCCTGCGCATGGACCGCCACGAGCACGTGGCCGGCGACCTGATCACCGTCCCAGGCCACCTGCCACAGCTCGGGGACCAGGTCCGGCTCGCCGAGGAAGCGCTGGTATGCCTCCTCTCCCTCGTCGACCTCGCCCCAGTGGTCGCGGAAGGCCTCCACGTCGGCCTCCCAGATCGGGCGCCAGTGCTGGGGGAGCACGGGCCGCACCTCGAGCCCCTCGGGCATCGCCAGCGCGGGGATGGCCTCGAGGTCCGGTCGCACCATGTCGAAGAAGTGGCGGGCGGGCCGGTAGCCCTCGCCGATCACGACCCGCTTGAGCTCGAGGTCGCTGTCCCACAGCCACATGCGGAACCGATCGGTCGGGCCCGGCGCTCGCCCGCCGGCCTTCTGGCGCAGGCGGCGCTCCCCGTTGCGCAGCAGCGCCCGCTCGACGCCCCGACCGCCAAGTCGCGGGTGGAGGATGACTCCCGGCTCATAGACCATGCCGCCGTCGTGGCCGACCTGACATTCGACCCGGGCGTAGCCGGCGATCTCCCCGTCGAACTCGACGACGAGGCAGTCCTCGAGGGCGATCGAGCCGCTGAGGTGCGCGTAGAGGTTGTCCATCCCCTCGCGGGTGACGAGCTCCCTGACCCCGATCGACAGGCGCCAGGCGTTGTTGGCCGCGACCATCCCGTCGTGGTCCACCGGCCCGCGGTAGCGGCGAACCCGCAGCCCACGGATCGTGGGGAGGCCCAGGGCCTCGACGGTGTCGCGGTCGGGAGCGATCACGGGTTCAGCCCTCCCAGGCGCCGGCTGGCCCGCGCTTGCGAGTCCCGGCGTCATCGGCGGCCAGCTTCCTGAGGTGGCCGGATCGTCTGGCGGCCGCACGCGAGGCGGACGTCGTGCGCCGGTCGAGAGCGTGCAGCTCCCCTTCCAGCTTCCGCCGGCTCTCCAGGCGCGCCCCGGCGAGCTCGCCGGCCTCGATGGCCGACCGGACGGCGCAGCCGGGCTCGCGATCGTGGGCGCAGTCGGCGAAACGGCACGCCGCGGCCAGCGCCTCGATGTCCGCGAAGGCGCGCTCGATCCCCTCGTCGTCCCAGAGAGCGAGGGAGCGCAGGCCCGGCGTGTCGAGGATGAGGCTTCGGCCGGGAAGTTGGATCAGCTCCCTCGACGTCGTGGTGTGTCGGCCGCGCTCATCGTCCTTACGGATCGAGCGCACGAGCTGACGCTCCTCGCCGAGCAGCGCGTTGACGAGCGTCGACTTGCCCACCCCGGACGATCCCAGCAGGGCCACCGTCCGGCCCGCCGTGAGATGGGGGAGCAGGTCGGCAAGGCCGGTGCCATCGACGGCGCTGACGATGTGGATCGATACGCCGATGGCCACCGTCTCCACGCGCCGCCGAGCGGCCTCGAGGTCCGGACAGAGGTCGGCCTTGTTGAGGACGACCACCGGCAGCGCGCCGCTCGACCATGCCGCACCAAGGTAGCGCTCGAGGCGGCGCATGTTGAAGTCGCCCGGCAAGGCCATGACGATGAAGACTGTGTCGACGTTGGCCGCCAGCACCTGCACGTCGACGCCCTCGCCGGGGGCGTGGCGGACGAACGCCGTGCGTCGCTCGAGGATGGCGGCGATGCGGGGACCGGGCCCCGGCTCATCGTCGGAGGCGGCCTCCAGCGCCACCCAGTCGCCGACCGCCGGCAGATCGCGAGCATCGGTCGCGGCACGGAGCAGGCTGGGGACGACCGTCGTCAAGCGCTCGCCGTCGGCCGAGCCGACCACGTAGGCCCCGAACGTCGCCGTCAGGACGCGACCCGGCATGCGGCCCTCAGCGGCATGTGGCGCGAAGGCCTGCGCGCGGCCGGCATCCCAGCCCCAAGCCGTGAGGTGGTGATCGGTGAGGTTCATCACCCGACTCGCTTCAGCTTGCCCGTCCGCTTGGCATAGCGCTCGGCCAGGCCGAAGACGCGCACGCCCAGCGGGATGAACACGACGGCCATGACCAGCAGCGGCCAGATGTCGCCGACGAGCGATGTGACCGGCGTGCCGTCGATGAGCCCCCGGCGCACGCCGTCGAGGATGTAGGTGGCCGGCGAGAAGCGGGCCAGGACCTGCATCCAGTCGGGCAGGATCTCGACCGAGTAGTAGACGCCGCTCACGAGCAGCAGCAGCGACTGCAGGACGAAGGTCATCTGCGCGCCACGCTCCACGTAGAGCAGCGGGAGCACGGCCGCCATCATGCCGATGCCCACGAACGAGAGCGAGCCGACGGCCATGAAGACCGCGGCCGTGAGGAAGTCAGCGTGCGACAGGTCGAGCCCGAAGAAGGCGACCAGGACGGCCAGGATGACCGCCGTGCTCACCAGCCCGTAGAGGATGGCGTAGAGCGTCGAGCCCAGGAGCTGGGAGGTGCGCCGAACGGGCGCCATCATGGTGTACTCGAGCGTGCCCTCCCAGCGCTCCCAGGCGATCGTCTCGGCGATGAAGCTGAAGACGACCGAGAGGTAGTTCCAGAAGATCGCGCCGATCATCAGCGACAGGATCAGGCGCGGGTCGCCCTGCTCCTTGCCGATGAGCGTGATCGAGAGCGCTCCGGCCAGGGCGTAGACGAGGAATGCGGCCTCCCAGCCCCAGTAGCGCTTGGTGAGGTTGAAGTTCCGTTCGACGAAGGCGTAGCTCGCCTTCAGCTCGCGGCCCATGGCGCTCATGTCGGGTCTCCCATGCGGTCAGCCCGGGTCGGCCGCGAGGCGCGACCCGAGCCGGACCATCGAGTGGCCGAGGCGCCGCCGGAGAGACGGCTGCGGTCGGCTCCGGGCTTGGTGGGTGAGATGGCGCCGGGCCTCCGCGGCCCGGCGCAGGTCGTCGATGCGGCGCTCGTGGAGGCGCCGCACCAGGCGGTCGTCGTGGACGAACACGGTTCGGCTCCTTTCGGTCAGTCGTCGTCCGGCTCGGCCTCCTCGACGTCGTCGTCGAGGGAGCGGCCGGTGAAGGTCATGAAGACGCTCTGGAGCGTCGGTGGCATGCCCAGCTCGTTGGCGACCCGGGCCTTCAGCTCGGCCGGCGTGCCCTCGGCCACGACGCGTCCCCGATCGAGGATCGCGAGGTGGTCGCAGAGGCGGTCGGCCTCGTCCATGTCGTGCGTGGTGAGCACGATCGTCGCGTCGTGCGTCGATCGGAGCTCCTCGATGAAGGTCTGCACGTCGAGCTTGGAACGGGGGTCGAGCCCCGTCGTCGGCTCGTCCAGCAGGAGAAGGGTCGGGCTGGTCAGCAGCGCCCGCGCGATGGCGACCTTCTGCTGCATCCCCCGGCTCATCTGTTCGAGGGGCCGGTCGAGGCGGGTCTCGGCGATGCCGAGTCGCGCCAGGATGCGCACCGCCTCGCCGCGTGCCACGGACGGCGCGATGCCGTACAGGCGGGCGGCGTATACGAGGTTCTCGGCTGGTGAGAGCTTCTTGAAGAAGGCCGCATCCGCGCTGACGCGGTTGATCAGCCGCTTGACGGCCATCTCGTCGCGCTCGACGTCGAGACCGAAGATCTCGATGCGTCCCGCATCCAGCGTCAGCAGCGTGCTGATGAGCCGGATCAGGGTGGACTTGCCGCCGCCGTTGGCGCCGAGGATGCCCAGGATGCCACCCCGCTCCACGCGGAGCGTGACGTCGTCCACGGCCACGACGGGCCGCTTGTGGCGGCCGACGACGAAGGTCTTGGTGACGTGGTCGATGCGCAGCGCCGGTAGGCCGGAGGCGACCGCGGGGGACGCATCGTCCGGGCCGCACTCGGCGCGGCGAGCGGCGTCCGGCGTGACGGCCGGGGCGAGCTCCGTCCGGCGGGGCTCCAGGATGATGCTCACGGGTCGTGCTCCTTGGTGGGTGCGATCGAGTCGAACGAGGTGGACGGGCCCCCGCGAAGGCGGGACGTTCGGCTTTCGATGGCACCCCGCAGGGAGCGGGGCAACAAAAAAGCCGGGGGGCCGATCCGGGCCCTCCGGCTCCAGCGTCCTGGCGGCTTGGCCGCCTGTCGCTAGGTCGTGAAGGGCACAGATCTCCCGCTGTCGGCGGCGCCGAGAGGCGCGGCCGTCCGCAGCCGGAAGGCCACGGCGCTGGAGCGGAAGTTGGGCGACATCTGTGCTGACGACTCCTTTCCCGGCGCGCGGCTGGCGCGCCGCCGGCAGGATAGGTGAGCGGGCGGTCGGATGTCAACCAGCTGTGCGCATCCTGTCGGAGGACAGCGATTCTGTCCGAGCTAAGGGGACAGCGACTTTGTCACCCTCGATCCCATGCAGACGAGGGAGA
>Ga0209640_10000134_pt1 | contig 48948 bp, 43 predicted proteins | sample RifCSP10_1_FD_184018 | JGI IMG/M metagenome (GOLD analysis project Ga0209640, IMG submission 184018) | Soil microbial communities from Rifle, Colorado - Rifle CSP2_sed 10_1 (SPAdes) (version 2) | ecosystem: Environmental > Terrestrial > Deep subsurface > Rock core/Sediment | place: Rifle...
CATGAACGCCGGATTGATGACCTCGTCCACGTAGCCGCGCGCCGCGAGCAGATGGATTTGCGGCTCTTCCATCTGGATGACGGGGCAGCCTGCGTCCGCGACGTCGTGCAGCTCCTGATTGAACGCGTCGCTGATGGCCATGATGCGCGAGGGCAGATCCGGGTAGTGCTCGTCCTGCACGGCAAACGCCACGAGCTCGGGTGTGACGGTTCCGAACTTCACCGGTTTCGATGTGAGGCGCTGAGCTGTTTTCCAGATCTCCGCGTACTGCAGCTCCCCGCGGCCGACGGGGCCGACGATCTTCGGCATCACGCGAGCCTCGAGATAGTCGTGCAGGATGTGTCCGCGCGGAAACGCAATCCCGCCCGCGCCGACCGCCGCGAGCTTCGGCTGAAGCCTGTCGAAGCCGTCCATGTGGTGCGGCGGATACCCGGTCCAGCTCTGTCCGCCGACGTCCTGATCGAAGCGGCAGTCGCCATCGGTGACGATATCGAGCCCGGCCAGTTCCTGGTCGCGCAGGTACACCGAGAGCGCGTCCACGTACTGCTCCCGGAAGCGGGACGTCACCATCGCGTCGAGGAACGACCGCGTGCCGAGGTTCTCGGTGTACCAGCTCGGGCGCGGCAGCGATCCGGTGATCGTGGCCGGGAGGATCTTGTCGGCGGTTGCCTTCAGCATGATTGGACCGCTATGCGGCTCGTGACGCGAACTTCGTACTCATCGTTATTCGCATAGCGATCCTAGGCGCGCGGAGCGCGCCAAAAGAGATACTGCCACCAGCCAAGGGCGTTCTCGTCGGGATATCAAGGGCGTGCCCTTGGCTGGTGCTACTGGCCGCGACCTCCGCCGCGTCCCTCGCCGCCACGCCCACCCTCGGCACCGCGGCCGCCGCCTCGCCCCGCGCCGAATGCCGGATACGTGCGCGGGTTGATCACGTGGCGTTCGAGGAAGAAGTCATTCAGCCTGGCCGTCGAGTCTGCGAATTCGGGAATGCCCACGAACTCGTGAGGCACGCCGGCGAACTCGTGCAGCTCGGACGGGATGTTGGCCCCGCGCAGCAGCTTCAGGAATTCCTCGCTGCTCTCGGGACGAACCGTCGTGTCGGCCAGTCCGTGATACAGCACCGTGGGCGGGAAGCTCTTGACGTGCGTCCCCGGCTCCGCCTGCTTCCACGCCTCCTCGCTGGTGCCTTCCGCCATCGGGAACTGCTTCCGGAATCCCTCCCAGGCTGGTCCGGTCACCGCGTAATAGGCCATGCAGGCAGCCAGTTGCGTGCCCACCCCGGCGTTGCCGCCGCTGCCTTCGTATTGCGGCTGGTTCTGCGTGCCCGCCGCGAAGAGCGCCAGATGTCCGCCGGCGGAATAGCCGGCAACGCCGATTCGAGCCGGATCGATGCCAAGGCGCGACACATTCGCGCGCGTCCACCGGATGGCGGCCTTCACGTCCTCGATCTGGGCAGGCCATCTGGCGACGCCGGCCAGACGGTACTGCGCTGCAATGTTGACGTAGCCGAGCGCCGAGAGCGGCTGCAGTCGAGCCGCGAGATTGTTCTTGTTGCCCCCGCCGAAGCCTCCGCCATGAAAGTGGAGAATCGCCATGCGCTTCGACGCGGCGGCCGGAGGCTTGTAGATGTCGCAGTGCAGATCGACGTCGCCTCCCTTTCCGAAGACCACGTCCCTCTCGACGTTCGCTGCGTCCCGCGCTGGATTCGGTGCGGGGGCCGGGCCCTGAGCCAGAGCCGCCAGAGACGTAAGCTCGCTTGCCGCGACGCTCGCGCCGAGCGTTCCAAGAAACAACCGCCGTGTCCAATTCATCGTCGCCACACGCAGCTCCTGTTATGAAAACGGATTTTGCGAATGCGCGCATTGTATGACGCCCGCACCCGATTCCGATCGGCTTCCTGGCCCCGCAAGGACTGTCACCAGCGACGCGGAGCCACATCGCACAGGCTGTCGCCCCACCTGAGGCGAAGGCTCGCCAGGTGTCCTCCCTGTGCCAACGCCGGGCTTGCCGCTGCGTCCCGCCGCGAGGACAGTGCGCGGCAGCCGATCAAGAAATGGCCGATTTCTGGAGACTTGTGATGCGGCACGCGCCATGGAGTTGTACGCCCCGAGCACGGACGTGCTCACTGGAGGGTTCCATGGCGGCATCGCGTGTGTTGTGGGTAATACCTGCACTCCTGCTGTTGGTGCCACCGCTCGACGTGGCGGCGCAAGGCCGTGGCAACAACGCCAAAGCCGGCAAGAGCGGCGGCCCGTCGTTCTGCCGCAGCGGCGCCGGTCATCCTGTATTCGGCTGGGAATGGTGCCGTCAGCGCGGATGGGACACGACGTACGGTGGCACGCGTCGCGCAATTCCAAGGGACACCCGGACGCGGCAGGGTTCGTATCCAGATCGGTACGGCACGCGGCGTGTGAACGACTTCGCCTTCGACAACGGATACGCGGACGGATACGAGAAGGGGCTGGAGGATGGACGCGACCGCCGGGAGTTCGATCCGACGCGCCACCGGTGGTACCGCTCCGCCGATCGGAATTACGACGCGTCGTACGGCTCGCGAGCCGCATACGCCAACGTCTACCGTGATGGGTTCAGGTCCGGGTACGAGGCGGGATATGCGGATGGCGACCGTTACGGAAGCGGCCGACAGACCGACAGGTTTCCCTGGCCGTTCTAGCCCCAGCGCGTTCCTTGGACCGCTATACGGCTTCAAACGAGAATTCCGTACTTGTTGTGAAGAGCCGTATGGAGCGGTCCTAGGCGCGCAAGGCGCGCCAAAGAGACACAGCTAACCAGTCATGGGTCCTGCGGGATATCAAGGGCAGGGCCCCGTGACTGGTTGTGATCCGGGCAGGATGAAGGAGCACGAGGAATGACACGACATCTGCTGATCGCGGCATTGACGCTATTGGTCGGTGCGTTGCCCGTCCCGGCGCAGGACGCGCAGGAGCTCAACGACACGCGCATCGGGGTCCTCACGTACGGCGGGAATGCGCTGCTGAACGACTCCAAGATCGACGATCCCGCCGAGTATCGCGGGGGTGCCCCACCCACGCAGCGGTCCCTCGTGAAGTTCTCGGGCGACGTGAAAGAGGGCAGTCGGCGCGAAGGTCATGGAGCCTGGCCACTGGCTGTGCCCGATGTGGTCGATCTTCACGGGGCCGCTCGAGTCATGCGAATGATGATGGGTAACCTGCTGGGCTTGACGTTGGTTCCGGTCTTCGCAGAGACTTGGCGTGCCGTGGAGACGCACACTGCACTCGAGCGTTGGGCGGCGTTTGCGGTCGGATTTTTCCTGACCGCGGGTATCCTCCTCCTCACGCTGTCTTAGCGCGGGCACGATTGCGCTATTCGAGTCCTTCGATGTCGGCGAGATCCTTCGTACGGCCCACGGCGCGCTTGTTGCGAATGAAGGCGTCGCGACCGATGAAATCGACATCGACCTCGCCGAACGGACGTCGGAGCCGATCGGGCCACGCCTCGGCGAAAGTCATCCCAGTTAACTCCGTCAGAATGTCGATCCGCCCAGGTGCCACGCCAATCTGGTAGGTGACGCCCGGCTTCGCGAAATCCGCTTCGGCAAGGTCCTGTAGGGGAGCGCCAAATGCCGTGAGCGCGCTCATCACACGCGCGGCATTCGCCGGCGTCGCATCGATCCAGATATCCAGATCGCCCGTCGCCCGTGGGCGTCCGTGCAGGGCCAGAGCGTAGGCGCCGACGACGAGAGATCGAACGTCAGCGGCGATGAACGCGCGCAACAGATCGACAAAGTCCGGGTTCATGCAGTGACTCGCCGCGAAGCTGCCACACCTCCTGACTGAGCCGCCACGCCTGCAGCACGCGCTCGGCGTCTGACAGCTGCCGCCAGAAGGCGATGTCGTCTTTGTCGGCATCGACCGCCGAGGCGTACCGGCGTATGGTGATTCGAGACGTTCGAGATGGCATACTCGGTTGGGATACCCTCATTATCGTTCAGCACGGTTCCACACCACAGCCAGCTTTCTGAGATCACCGAGGAACACCGGCTTCTTCTGTCCTGGTTGTGCAGTCCCAGCGCGTCCGTCGTTATACTCAGCAGGACTTTTCGAGAGTCCGAACGCCTCGCTTCCGCTACGGCGCGAATCCTTCTGGCAAGAGCTCAATCGCGACTGCCGTCCCTTCCGTAGGTGCATTCGCGCGCTCGGCGGGACGCGCCACGTCAATGCGCCTTACACGCCCTAGCCAGCCAAGGGGCTCCGTCCCTTGATGTCCCCACAGCGCCCCTCGGCTGGTAGCCAGTATCTCCTTGGCGCGCTTCGCGCGCCCTAGTCCGTTATGCGGCTTCCGACGCAACGAGTGCAAAATTCGCGTTTCGAGCCGCATAACGGCCTAAGCGCCTAATGCCTCAGAGCTCTGACACTTCCGTAACCCTGCGTGCGAAATCGGCGGCAAGCTGGGTGCGCTGCGCGCGCGGCCAGGCTGCCCGGCCGCCGCAGCCGGTGGGACTACCGAGACATCTGAAATCAATGCGTTACGGTCATCGCGAGGCCCGAACAACCGACGGACGGCACGCTGGTTGCGGTGTCGGCGGCGGCGCGTTCGCCAGAGGAGGGTGTGACGATGATGTGGGTCGCAATCGGGGGAGCCGTTTTGATTTATGCGTATTTCAAGGCACGGCGTCGGCGGCTGGCTCGAAATCCGGAAAGTCTGTAGTCGTTTGCGATTTCGACGGCCGGCAGCTTCCTGCCGTCCCTGATCGAGCGCAGACTCGAAGGCGCACGACCGCGCTCGTGCGCCCACACGCGGCGGTCGACGTCTGTCCGAATCGAGTCTTGTCGACCTTTGACTTAGTCGCTTCCAATTAGAAACCGCAATTCTCGTTCGTGTACGGCCTGACCGTCCGCGACGTCGAGCTGCTCTGCGTCCCATCGCGATCCATGACCTCCAGCGAGATTGTCATGTTCACGTACTTGAGACCCTCGCTGTCGGTCGAGCTGTTCGCGCCAGCCACCAATCGGCAGTCGGTATCGATTTCGGCAAGAATCGGGCTCGCCCGCTGTTGAACAATCCTTTCGACCGCCTGAATCACCCGCGACCATCGAACGATCACGCCATCCGACCGGCTGCCATCCAGGCGACAGTCGAGCTCGCGTCCAGCCTCGATGAGAACGCACGCGTCTGAGCCGCGCGTGGGCGAGGTCACGGTAAAGGGTGGACGTGGCGTCGGCAGTGGGTCTCTAGTCTTTGGTCTCTCGTCTTTGGTTTGTCTTTGGCCTTACTAAAGACTAAAGACTAAAGACTGACGGTTGGATATGCCTACTGCGCCGATGTACGCAGCCAGGTGGTCAGGGCCGGCGCCTGACGCGAGACCAGCGCGGCGCACGAGTCGATTCGCTCGAGGGCCTGCTGAAGGCTTCGTTCCGAGGACGGCACCGGATTCTTCGCGAAGAATTGCCTGACGTCGGCGGCATGCTTCTGGGAACAGAAGCCTCCGAGCGCGCCGATGATGCCGGGAATGCCCTGGAACGTGCCGAGCTTCTGGACGAGCGTCGGCCACTGCGCCTTGACGAAGCTCCACGCCGCGTCGCGCGAGGGCGGCCGCCCCATGAGGCCCCCGATGAGCTGCGCCGTGTCCTGCGTCCGCACTTCCGGAGAAATCGCGAACGCGAGCGTCCGCTGCACGAGCGCCGGATCCTGAAACCAAGAGAGCGCGCTGAAGAACCGGTAGTACTCCTCGGGCTGCGCGCTCAGTTGTCTGATCTGACCGAGATAACGGTCGTACAGTGTGGCGTCCCCCGCGATCGCTGCAACGCGCAGCACCGCCGGAGCAACCGTGCCCGGCAGTGACAAAGGATTCGAGATGTACTGCACGGCCAGCTCGCGCGCCCGCCGCTGCACGTCGACGTCGTTGCCTGTCTCACCCACGAGCGTCAGCAGCTCCGCACGACGGCTGTGCCGCTCGTCGTCGTCCTTGAGCGTGCCCGGCAACCCAAGGGCGTCGAGTACCGGACCGAAGCGTTGACGGATCCACCGTTGGTAGTCAGGGCGCAGCGGCGCGGTGACGACGTCCTCGCCCGTTTGTGTCAGTCGTGACGCGATCGCGTCGATGACGGCCGAGGTGTCGTCGTTTGCGTACGCGGCGGCCAGGTCCAGGTACACCCCGATGTCATGGCGCCCGGCGCGCACCATCCACCATTCATCTCCAAGAAGCGCGAGGCGTTCGACTGGTTCGAGCTTTGCGCCCGCACGCAGTGCGCGCACGGCGTCCGGGGCGTACTCCGTGAAGTAGTAGCCGCGGGCGTCCGCGTTGGCAAAGAAGGTTCCGCAGCCTGGCGCCCGAAATGTCTCGCGCCGACCGTCGAGCACTTCGCAGCGCGGTGCGCCGCTGTTCGCCTTGAGACAGACGGGAATCGTCCATTGTTCGTCGGACTGCGCCCGGACACCGGGGATGCCGACGAATCGCTCCTGTGCTAACGCTGTCTCGGTTTGCGTTCCGACACAGCGAGTCTGCACCTCCACGACAGGCGCGCCGGCCTGCTGGATGTAGCCCGCCATGATCCGGTCGATCGGACGGCCGGTGACGCGCGTCATCTCGTTCCAGAAATCCTCGCCCGCCGCGTTGGAGTACGCAAACCTGCGCAGGTATGACGCAATCCCTTTTCGAAACAGATCGGGCCCGACAAATGCTTCCAGCATTCGCAGCACGCCGGCCGTTTTCTCGTACGCAATCCCGTCGAACACCTCGTTGATCTCCTCAGGTGTGTCGACGTCCATGCGGATCGGCCGCGTGGTACGCAGCGCGTCGATGCCCAGCGCGCTCTGCGTGTCTGCAGCGTCGTCGAGCTCCACCTTCCACTCAGGGCGCCAGCGTGCCAACGGCTTGTTCGCAATCCAGGTTGCGAAGCCTTCGTTGAGCCAGATGTCGTCCCACCATTTCATCGTGACGAGATTGCCGAACCACTGATGTGCGATCTCGTGGGAGACGATCCCTGCAACCTGCTTGAGCGTTCCGAACGATGCGCGCTCGGGATCGACGAGCAGGAGGCGCTCGCGGAAGGTAATCGCGCCGCTGTTTTCCATGGCGCCGGCTGCGAAATCAGGGACCGCGATGAGATCGAGCTTGCCGAACGCGTACGGGATGCCGAAGTAGTCGTTGAAGAACGACAGCTCCTGCTCGGCGGCTTCGAGGGCGAACGCCGTCAGCCCGAGCTTGTCGGCGGTCGAGCAGACGCGAATCGGTGTGCCGCCTGCGGCACCGCTCCGGCAGACAAAGTCGCCGACGATCATCGCGACGAGATAGGTCGACATTCTGGGCGTGGTGGCGAAGGTCAGCGTGTGCTTTCCGGGCTCGGGGCCGGGCACGTCCGAGAGCGGCCCTCCGTTGGAGATTGCCGTGTCTGCGGCGTCGACCATCAGCGAGACATCGAACGTCGCCTTGAACCGCGGCTCGTCGAATGAGGGAAACGCGCGGCGGGCGTCTGTCGCCTCCATCTGCGTCACCGCGTACCGTCGGCCGTTGGCTCGGCTCAGATAAAAGCCGCGCAGCTTGTCGTTGAGGAGGCCCGTATAGGCGATCTGCAGGGTGGCGGTGCCCGCTGGAATCTCCTGCGGCACCGTGAGCGTTGCTGTTTCCGTCTTCGGCTCCAGCGTCACCTGCGCGGTCTGCGTTCGGTTGCCTGCCGCAATCGTCACGTCGCCGAACTCGACCTCCGCGGCGTGCAGCGTGATCGTGCGCGTGGCCGTCTTCACCTGGACGCGAATGCTCTCGCGGCCGCGAAACGTCTCTTTGTCCAGGTCCGGAGCGAACCACAGCGTGTAATGGTCGGGGACGACGGTGTCGGTCAGCCGCTGGGCTTCGGCAGCGTAGGGCGCGATGAGCAACGGGACGAAGGAAAAGACAAGAAGGGCGCGAAAACGTCGCTGCATCCCCACAACGGTAGCACCGTCGGCAAGGTTCTGGCAGGAGAGCTCGGCAAGGCTGGCGAACACTGCCGTTCGCGCACGATTTTGCGTGGAACGGTAACGATTTTTGTGTCTCAATGGCATACGCATCAGATGCGAAGGAGGCGCCGTGAAGAAATGGGCGAGCGTGCTGGCGGTGGCCAGCATCTGTATCGTGGGATGCGGTGGGGGACAGGGAGATAACCCTGAAACGGCGGCAACCGAAGGCAACACGGCAGGGGAGACGGCCGGAGCTCCAGCGGCAGCGCGCGCGCCGCAGTACCGCGAGATCGCGCTGCCGGAAGGCACAACGCTGCCGCTCCGACTTCGGTCGGCGGTCGCGTCCGACACCAGTCGCGTGGAGGATACGGTGCGAGCCGAGCTGCGCGAGGCCGTCGTTCTCAACGGCGCAACCGTGTTGCCCGCAGGAACCGAGCTCATGGGCGTCGTCACCAACGCGGAACGGTCGGGCCGCGTCAAGGGACGCGCGCGCGTCGCCTATCGCTTCAACACGATCAGCCACGACGGCGAACGGTACGACGTGTCAACGGCGCCGTTGTCGCACGAGGCCGAGGCCACCAAGGGCGAGGACGCCACCAAGATTGCCGTCGGGGCCGGCGCGGGTGCGGCAATCGGGGCGATTCTCGGCGGCGGTGACGGTGCGGCCAAAGGCGCCGCGATCGGCGGCGCAGCCGGCACGGGCGCCGTGCTGGCCACGCGCGGTGAAGAAGTAAGGCTGGCCCCCGGCGCCAGCGTGACCACACGCCTCACTGCGCCGGTGACGATTCGGGTGAAGGTCGGTTAGTGGTTAGTGGTTGGTAGCTTGCGGTTCGTGGTTAACCGCCAACCACCAACCATCAACCACCAACCACCCTGTTCCGGTTCTGCCACATCGCGCGGCGCTCGGCGGGCAGCTCACGAATGAGCGCACCGAGCGCCGCATTCTCGGCCGCCACGTAGAACTGGTACGTCTGCTTGAATGGCGCGTCAGCGTCTTCCGCCACGCGAAAGAGCTGCGTGCCGTGCGCGTCGTCGTCGCCTGGACGCGCGAGGTAACAGAGACAGGTCAACAGCGACCGCCTTGGGATCGCGATGCGGTTCGAGGTGATAGCCAGGCGCCAGATCCTGCTTGATGGGATCGTGATCCGAGAAGAAGACCGTCGGCGGAAGCGCTTCGAGCAGCAGATCGTAGACGCGTGACGGCAGCACGTCTTCGACGACAACGTGATCAAACGGATCGGCGCGCATCGGCGCGGCCGCGACGGCGCGACCGATTGAGGCGGCGAGCTGTTCCTTGTCCAGGAGGGCCGGCAGCGAACCGAGGCGGTGACGCTGCTGTTCGTTCAATTCGGCAATCATCCGGAGCTGCGACGCGTTGCGGTCGCCGCGGGCCGCGCGAACCGACGCTTCCTGCAGGGCCGTTTGCAGCGCCTCCACCTCGTGCGCGAGACGCCGCAGCTCCTTCCGAACAGGCTTCAGCGCTTCATCCGCGTCGTGGCGCCACGCGCCGCGGAGGCGCGCCATCAGGTTCGTCTGCTTCAAGAGCCTTGCGGGCATGACGCTACCGCGTGGAACCGATCTGGCGGACACTGCCCGCAATCGCTGCAGTCACCGTGGCGGCCTGTGATGGATCGGTGAGAAACGCGACGCGCTCATTTCCGCCGACGCGTAGAGGCACGACCGGCAGATCGGGATCGAGCGGCGCACTGCCCGCAAGACGGACTGCTTCATCCCACGCCGCCAGCTCGCTCGCGGCGCGGGTGAGGTGATCCGGCCGGTTCAGAAACGACGTCATCGGTCCGGCGGACGATTCAGGTAAGCCGACGACGTCGCCCGAGAGTAGACGCGTGACCCGCAGAATGCCCGCGCGCGCGAGCCATGGTGACGCGCGCACGAGCCGCATCGTCACGGCCGCTCCGTCAGCCTCTGCCGTCGGCGAATCCACGAGAATGAGGGTTCGTACGTCGTCGCCGAACCGCACGGCGTACAGCGTCGCGAAGATCGCACCGAGCCCGTGGCCGACGAGCACGTACGGGCCAGGCTCTCCAGAGCGTTCGAGCAGTGCATGCAAGTGCTCCGGGACCGCTGAAGGATCGTACGGCACGTCGCCGGCCTCGCTCCATCCGAGTCCAGCGCGGTCGTAGCTGCAGACGCGTGAGGTCTGCGCGGCGGCGGGTTGCACCCAGCCCCATGCCGCAGACATGCCCGCGGCGGGCGCTTCGAGCACGACCGTCGGCGAGCCCTCGCCGACGCAGTAAATGTGGAGCTGGCGATCGCCAATGTCGACCATGCGCCCCGGATGTGGAAACTGCCGCCGTTCGAGCGCTGTTGCCGCGCCTTGATACGTCGCGCCGGCCAGAATCAGGAACATGAGGATGGCGGCGGCCGTCAGGAGCGTGCGGCGAATCTGGGCAGGAATCACGGATTCATCACGACAGCTTGGTTTCGCCGAGCCCGTACTTCTCGATGCGAGAGTAGAGCTGCGCCCGGGTGAGCCCAAGCAGCCTGGCGGCGCGTGTCTTGTTGAACCGCGCCTGCGTCAGCGCCTTGGCGACGAGCGAACGCTCGAGATCCTCAAGGTTGACGCCGCCCGGCGGCAGGGCGGGGCCGCTTGCGTCGCCGCCCACCGCCGCGACAGGCTCGCGCGGTACGGTGAGCGGCAGATGTTCTGTCTGGATGTAAGCGCCGTCGGCGAGGATCACGGCGCGCTCGATGGCGTTGCGCAGCTCGCGGACGTTCCCCGGCCACGGATACGTGAGCAGCTGGTCTTTCGCTTCGCGTGCGATGCCGGCCGGCGGCTTGCCCACCGCTCCACCGATTTCCTCGAGAAACGCGTCGGCCAGCTCGAGAATGTCGTCGAGGCGGTCGCGCAGCGGCGGCAGCGCAATCTCGAACACGCTGAGGCGATAGTACAGATCCTCCCGAAACTCTCCCCGCCGCATCGCAGCGTGGAGGTCGCGGTTGGTGGCCGCGATGACGCGGATATCCGCGCGGCTGCTGCGCGTGCTGCCGAGCCGCATGAATTCGCGCTCTTCGAGCACGCGAAGCAGCTTGGCCTGCACGGTCGGCGCCATCTCGCCGACTTCGTCGAGGAAGAGCACGCCGCCGTTGGCCTGTTCGATCCTTCCCGGCTTGGCGGCCACTGCGCCGGTGAACGCGCCGCGTTCGTGGCCAAAGAGCTCGGATTCGAGCAGCTGGTCGGGAAGGGCGGCGCAGTTGATCGCCACGAACGGCCCGTTCTTGCGCCGCGATCCCTGATGGATGAACCGTGCGACGACTTCCTTGCCCGTGCCCGATTCGCCCGTGAGCAGCACGGTCGTTTCTGTTTGCGCCACACGCGCGGCCTGTGCGAGAACGTCCTTCCACTGCTGGGAATGCCCGACCACCCTCCGTTGCCCCGTGCGGGCCTCGAGCTCCCGGGTCAGCGTCGCCACCTGCGCCTCCAGCTGCGCGGCGGTCTCGCGCGCGGCAGCGTCGCGGCGTGCGGCCTCCGCCAGGCGCTGGTGCGATAGCGCGAGGGCGAGCAAGTCGGCGACGCGACGCGCGAAATCGATGTCGGCCTCGGTGAACCGTTCCGAATCGCGCGCCAGGAAGAACAGCGACCCGAACACTCCGGTGTCGACCGCCATCGGAACTCTCAGCGCCGAACGCGCACCGAGCGTGCGGAAGATCCGTCCGCGCGCCGTCTCGGCCTCGATCTCGGTGCTGGCATCGTGGACGACGTACGGATCGCGATGGAGGAGCGCGCGCCCTTCACCTGTCACCGTCATCGGCGCCCAGAACTCGGGCGCGTCGACTTTCGCGCCGGTCATGGCGTAAACACGGAGCGACCGGCCGTCCTCCGCCCATGACGTCAGAGCCAGGATGTCGTGAGGCAATCCGCCGCGGATGACGGCTGACACTTCCGCGAAGATGTGTCGGATGTCGAGTGCTCCCGCCATCGTGTGCAGCAGACGGTCGAGCGTGTCGATCCGCTCTCGCCGCACCGCTTCGGTGCTGAGCAGCGCGTCGTGCTGCAAGGCAAGGGACAGCAGATCGGCCACGCTGTCCATCACGGCCTCGTCCGCCGCGGTGAACGCGTCGGCCGCGCTCGACGTGAACCAGAGCGCCCCGTGCACGCTCGAACCGCGACCGACTGTGCAGATGATCCGCGAGCGGGCGTCAGTATCGACATCGGGCACCACCGCCGATCCGGCGTCCGCGATGCGGTGACCGGTCACTTCGAGCTCGCCAGTCGGCCGCGCTACGTAGAGAATGACCGATTCCGCCCGATCGAGTCGGAGCACGTGCAAGCGCTCGAAGGGCGCCACGTCGCGCAGCAGCACCGCGAGCCGCGGAACGAGATCGCCGAGCGCCGTCGCTTCCGACACGAGACGCGCGACGGCCGTGAGAAGAGCCGAGGAGTCCATCACGGTCACTGAATCGGTCAACCAGTATAATCCGTGGGCATTTGCGATTCGTGATTGGTGATGTGTGACTGAGGCGAATGCGCTCGCACGAGGTTTGTCGTGGATCGATCTGCATTTCCTGGATCGCCCGCACGCCATCGCGACCGCTGTCATTCAGAGTGTCGGATCGGTGGCGCTCGTCGATCCGGGACCCACCACGTGCCTGGAAACGCTCGAGCTCGGCCTTCAGTCACACGGCGTCCGTCTGGGCGACGTCACGCATCTTCTTCTCACGCACATTCATCTCGACCATGCCGGGGCCACCGGCACGATCCTTCGCCGTCACCCGCACGTGAGAGTGCTCGTGCACGAGCGTGGTGCGCCCCACCTCGTCGATCCAAGCAAGCTGATCGCGAGCGCCTCCCGGTTGTACGGCGATCAGATGGAACATCTGTGGGGAGCGATTGAAGCGGTGCCGGAGAGCAATCTGATGGTGCTCGCCGGTGGCGAGCAGGTTGAGGCGGGTGGAAGACGGTTCGAGGTTGCATACACTCCCGGCCACGCGTCGCATCACGTTTCGTACTTCGACAGCTCGAGCGGGATTGCCTTCGTCGGCGATACGGCGGGTGTCTGTGTCGACGGAGGATATGTGCTGCCGCCCACACCTCCTCCTGACGTCGATGTCGAGATCTGGCACGCAAGCGTCGCGCGCATCGAGGCGTGGGCGCCGCGAACGCTGTTTCTCACGCACTGTGGCCCTATCGACAACCCCGGACCTCACCTGCGCACGCTCGTCGACAACCTCGAAACGATGTCAGGCATCGTGCGGAAGCGGCTGGCGGAGCCTGGGCCGGACGACGAGAAGGGAAGGCGCTTTGCCGAAGACGTGACGCGCGAGCTGCGACGCCAGATGAACGAGCCGCAAGTGGCCGCCTATCTCGCCGCGGCGCCGCCCGAGTTGCTATGGCTCGGGCTGGCGCGGTATTGGAAGAAGAAGGGCGTCATCGCTGATCGAACGCCGTGAGCAGCGTCACGTTGCCGACCTGTCGTGCCATCAAATCGACAAGGTCGACGAGATCCCGCTCGCCGAAGAGCTTCAACGCGCGAGCGTAAGTGGCCGGGCTGACGGTGTGTTTCCCGAATAACTCGCGGCCGAACTGGATAATTGCCGCGTCCTTCTCAGCGAGGCCGTCGACGGCTCGTTCGTGCCGCACGACGTCGATGATCGACGCCTCCACTCCGGCGCTGCGCGCGGCGAGCTCTTTTGTCGTCCAGTCATACTGCTGATTGTGCTCGTACGCCGTGACGAGAGCCGCCAGCGCCATCAACCGCGCGCCGACGCTTGCCTCCAGAAGCTTCATCCCCGACCCGTGCCGGGCGATCTGCCCCGGACCGGTGCCCTCAGGTGCCAACCCACGGCTGTAGAGCGGCCCTGGCGTAGCTTGGCCCTGCGCTTTCGTGTAAGGGAGGCGGCTTCTCGAATCGGGGTGAATATCTGCAGGTGGAGTGAATGGAAGCGGCAGAAGCTGCTTCCACCCCGGTGGCATCTGTTGGTTGAAGGCAGTGAGCCGCGTCGCGGTGGCCGCGTAATTGCCCATCAGGCTGACGATGTCCACGAGGTCGGTCTTGCCGAGCACCTTCAAGGCTCGAGCGTACGTGTCAGCGCCGAGCGCGTGCTTTGCAAAGATTTCCCGGCCGATCTCTATGATGACCGCCTGCCTGTCAGTGAGCCCCGTCACAGGTTTCCGATGCCGCACGACGTCCACGACGGCGGGGTCGAGGCCCACCGCCAGTGCTTCCATTTCGTGCAGCGACCACTCGTACGGCTGATCGTGTTCGCGTGCGGACGTGAGAATCGCAAGCTCGGTGAGCTGCCGGCCGAGCGGCGAGAGCCACCGCACATCGACGCCCGAGGCGTGCAGCCGTATCGCGTCGACGCCCTGCGCGCCTGGTTTCAGCAACGGAAGCCGGCTTCGTGAGTCGGGGTACACGTCCCGTGGAAGTGGGCCATTCGTGCTCGTCTGTGCTGCGGCGAACGGGGTAATGCCGACGAGGAACAGGAAGAAAAGAGCCAGCGCTCGACGTCTCATGGTCTCTTCTCCGGTTGAGGGTTTCAGGAGAAAGAGTGTATGCCTACCGGGCAGTCGGCACGGCAGGGAAAATCACAGGCGGCAGGCGCACTTCCGGCTTCGATCTTGAAGCCGAGAGCCCAAGGTCCAAACGCCTGAGACGAGCGTGCCTAATTCGCTGACGCGAGGCTGCTGGGACGAGTCCGTAGCGCTAGGGAGTGCGCCGGGTCAATCAGCAGCCGAAGCGCGTAACCCTGCGGCGTACCGGTCGAAGTGCGATAGGGGCCAACCCGATACACAGCCGACAGCACCTTGCCCTGCTGCAGCACAGACGGCAGGTCGGCGCAGTCGCGTCCGTTTCGCTCGATTTGGAAGTGCACGAGACGATAGAGCGGAATCGACGCCGGTACTTGACACTCGACGAACGCATCGACGTCACTGACGTCGCGCGTGACCACCGAAACGAACCTGAGCGCGCCGCTGGCGTCGCGCCATGTCAGGCGTCCGGGTACCCGGAGCTTGCGGCGATTGCCGATTCGGCTCCGACTTAAGGCCGGGTGCTGGTGCCGGCCCTGTGAATTAGCGACAGTTTCAATCACCTTGAGCCCCCTGGGAGGAAACGCTTGCCAGGACTACCCATCAATGCTCAGGCCGATGTCGTTCTTGTCAGATTGCAAAACTGTGCAAGGTGTAAAGTATTGTGAAAAAAGAAGTAATGGTGGATGACAGATTTTTCGTTGCACTGTGGTGTGGATACAAGGTATCCGGAGGGGTGTATACCTGACTACTTGGTATCCGTCACTGCACCTCCAATCTGCAGCCGTCGCATTTTGAGATAGAGGCCGCGACGTGTCAGCCCGAGGAGGCGCGCGGTCTCCGAGATATTCCCGCGCGTGCGCCCCAGGGTCGTGACGATCAAGTCCTTCTCGACTTGCTCAACTGCCGCCGTGAGGTTGCGTACGCCGCCCGTGGACATCGATGCGGTCGTCGTACGCGCTTCGTCGCGAGACGCCGCGGGCGCCCCCAGATCGGGCGACAGGTGATCGGGGAGTACCGAGCCGCCCGGTGCGCTCATGGCGACCGCTCGTTGAATTTCGTTGCGCAGCTGGCGCACGTTGCCCGGCCACCAGTACCGCGCGAACAGGTCCAGCGTGGCCTGGACGAGCTGCACGTCGGGCTTGCCGAGTCGCTCGCACGCCTCGCGCAGAAAGAACGTGCTCAAGTGAGGAATCTCGTCGCGCCGGTCGCGCAGCGGCGGCACCTGAATGCGAATCACGCTCAACCGGTAATACAGATCCTCGCGAAACTTGCCTTCGGCCACCCGCTGTTCGAGGTCGGCATTGGTCGCCGCGAGAATGCGGACATCCACCCCCTGGGGGCGCGTTTCGCCGACGGGCATGACCTCGCCCTGTTCGAGAAAGCGCAGCAATTTCGGTTGAACGTCGAGCGGCAGGTCGCCAATCTCGTCCAGGAACAGCGTGCCGCCGGTGGCCGACCGAATGAGTCCCTGCTGGTCGGTCACCGCGCCTGTGAAGCTGCCCCGGCGGTGGCCGAACAGCTGACTGTCGGCAAGCTCCCTCGTCGTCGTGGTGCAGTTGTACGGCAGAAACATCGCCCCGCGTCGCGGTGAGCCGACGTGGATCGCACGGGCCACGAGATCCTTGCCGGTTCCGCTTTCGCCGGTGATCAGCACCGTGAGATTGTGGCCCTGGAGTCGTTGGATTTGCTCGACGACACGATTCATCGTGGCGCTGGCGCAGATGAAGCCCGGGAGCAGCGGCTCGAGAGGGCGCTCGTTGATCTGCTCGACCGCCAGCGGGGGGCGCTCGCGCGCGCCGCACAGCTCGAATCCCTGGCGCGCAACGGCGGCGAACATCCGCAGTCGGCGCCCCGCGTCCTCTGTCAACCCGCCGGCTGCGACGACCGCGCACAGCCGCGGCACGTCATGGTCGCGGCCGAGCGGCTCGGTCATCAGCATCCCCTCGCCGTACTCGCGGCTGCCCTGGGAGGCAGCCCGCGCCAGCGCTCGTGCCACGTCGGTGGCGCAGCCGGCCGCAGCGGCAACACGAACTTCGGCCCCGGGGGCGGCAGTGAACACGACAGCGGCGTCCGCTTCGAGCGTTTCGAGAAGCGAGGTCGCAGTCTCGCGAGCCAGGAGGTCTGGCAATATGGCCGCGTCCACCAGACGCCGCACGACGGCATCGTCCTGATGCGGAGATAGCGCCGGCTGCGCCCGCGGTGTCTCGTCCAGCCGCGCGCGGAGCGCCTCGACTTCCTTCAGGTCGTGCTCGGCGCCCAAGGTGGCAAACGTGGCGGTCGCCTGGTTCAGATAGCGCTCCGCGGCGGAGCGGTTGCCGGCGGTGACAGCCAGGCGGCCAAGCGCCAGATTGCTCACAGCGGCGTGGTAACGCTCGCCGAGCAGATCGAAGACGCTGGCACTTTGCGCGAAGTCGTGATGGGCGGCTGCGGAGCGGTTTGAGCGTTCCCGGACGCTGCCGCGGATGCGAAGGAACTCTCCCCACGAGGCCGGCGCGGCGCGCGGATCCAACCGCGTTTCGCACGCATCGACCCGCGCGTCCGCCTCGCGAATCCTCCCGCCGGCGACGAGCGCCTCGCAGGCTGCGAGCTCGGCCTGGATGGCGTCGGAGGGAGGAACGCCTGGCGTTCGCACCATTTCCTCGGCCATGGCAATCGCTTCTTCGAACGCACCGCGGCGAATCGCCAGCTTGACGCCGAGCACGCGCAGCGACCACTCGTACCACCGCATGGCCTGGTTGCCATGCTCCCCGTATGCCTCGCTGGCCTGCTTGAGGTACTCACCCGCACGCTCGTACGAGCCGCGCATGAGGTGGATCTGCGCGAGCGTATCGAATACGGCGCCGGTCGTCTCGTGAAACTGGACGGGGCTTCTGACTTCCAGCGTGCGGTTGAGAATCTTCTCGGCACGCTCGAGATCGCCAAGCTGCACGAGAATCTGCCCGAGCGTCGCCAGGGCGACGGCGAGCCCATGCCCCGATCCGCGCGATTCGTGGAGCGTCACGCTGCGCTCGGCCATGGCCAGCGCCTGGTCGAACTGGTGCCGCATCAACGCGACGTTGGCCTGGTTGTGCACGACCCCCGCGAGCACATCGTCGGCCTGTATCGCCATCGCCAGGCGCTCGCCCTGGCGGAGGGCCGTCGCGGCCTCGTCGTACCGTCCCGACTGCGCCAGCAGGATAGCGGACAACGAGTGGACCAACGCGAGGTGACGACGGTCGCCGGCCGCGTGCAGCGCTGATGCGGCCTCCGTCAGATGGTCGCGGACGATGCCGAAGTCGCCGACCTGCCTGTAGCAATGCGCCAGCTCGTAGTGGGCGAGCCCGATTGCGCGCGAATCATGCGCAAGCTCGGCGTGCTTGAGCGCCCGGGCGTGCAATGCGATGGCGCGCGACTGCTCACCGCGCGCGTAGGTGATGCGGCCATGAAGGCGCCAGAGCGTCGACAGCCGTGCATCGCTGATGGGTTCGCGGATCGCGCCGGGAGGACGCCCAAGAGCCGACGCGGCCTGGGCCAGGTCGTCCTGCATCAGCCAGGCTTCGGCCAATGCGGTGCGAACCACGATTTCGTCTTCCCGATTCAGCGCGGACGTTCGCAGCAGCGGTGCCAGCAGCTGCGCCGCTTCGGGGCCGCGGCCGCGCACGAGGGCGGCGCTGGCGCGCGCGAGCGTTGATTGAATGTTTCCCGCTGGCACCGTGAAGTGTCGTCGACGGGAGTATACAAGGTATACAGGTCGGTGGGGAGCCGACTTTCGGGTTAGATCCCTTTCAGCAGTTGCTCGACAACTCGTTGCAACAACGAGGGATTGCGGTGAGGAAGGTGCGCATGGATCCCTCGGCGGCCGGCCCGCTCCAGTGACTGGAAGTCGCCAACCGCCTGCGCCATTTCCAACACGCCAAACGAATAGGGCTCGCCGGGAATCTGCAGGTCTTCAGGTGGCTCCGCGGTGACAATCAGGTACACACCGGTATTAGGCCCTCCCTTGTGAAGCTGTCCCGTCGAATGCAGGTAGCGCGGGCCGAAGCCGAGCGTCGCGGCGCACCCTGTCCTCTCCGCGACCGAATTGCGGATCCCCTCCAACGTTTGTAGGAAGCGCTCATCGTCGGGAGGAAGGTACGCGAGCAGCGCGAAATAATCGCCTGGCCGCAGGAGATCGAGCAGCGCAAGGGAGGTTCCATCGCCCAAGCCAGCCTCCGCAGAGGTCGTGAGCCCGATTCGAGCGCCTTCGACTGCGGCACTCGGCTCGGGGACCGGCAGGCGTCGTTGAGCGCCGTAGGTGGTCAGCAGCGCGCGGGTGGCGTCCTTCGCCTGCTGCACGTTCGGTTCGTCGAACGGGTTAATGCCGAGCAGCCATCCGGCCGCCGCCGTTGCGACTTCCCACCGGAAGAACTCGGCGCCGAGCGCTGCGACGTCAGGCATGCGCAACGTCACCTGGGGCGTCTGCGCGGACTTCGCGCGTTCCGTGACGGTGGAGTCGTTCGTCCCATCAAGCGCGATTGCCACAACAATTCGATCGCGTCCGCCCACGGCGTCGTGCGTGCTGCCGACGAGCGGCACGATGCCCTTGCCGTGCTTTCCGGTGCTCTCGGCGACGAGCTGTTCGGCCCAGAGTCCAAACCGCTCCAGTGGAGGCGGGACCACGAGGGTGAGCTTGTCGCGGCCCGCAAGGGCCGCTGCGCCCATGACGGCCCCGAGCGCCAGCCCGGGATTGTGCCGGGGATTGTCGCCGCGGCACTGGTCGGCCATGAGTCGCGCTGAAGCCAGCAGCGCGTCGATGTCGATACCCATCACGGCTGCCGGGACGAGGCCGAAGAGCGAAAGCGCCGAAAAGCGTCCGCCGATGTCGGAGGGGTTGATGAACAGATCGCGGAACCGCTGACTGCTGGCCTGGCGCTGGAGCACGGTGTTGTCGTCGGTGATCGCGACGAAATGCGATCCGGGTTCGATAACCGCTGCCGCACGTACCCGACGTTCCGCTTCGGCGGCGAGACTGGCGAGCTCGATGGTCGATCCCGACTTGCTGGCCAGGATGAAGAGCGTCGTGGCGGATCGCTCCATGGCGTCGCGCACCGCGTCCGGGTCGACGGAATCGAGCACCTGAAAGCGGGGAAAGCCACGCGCGACGCCGATGACTCCGCGCATGACCTCGCTCGCGAGACTCGATCCACCCATGCCCAACAGGACGACGTCCGTGAAGCCGCCCTGCTTGACGGACTCGGCGAACGCGCGCACGCGAGGCACGTACGCGCGCATCGTCTCGGCGGCATCGAGCCAGCCGAGACGATTTGAAATCTTCCGCTGAATGTCTGCATCGCTGCTCCACACATCGAGGCGGCGCGTCCAGAGTGCTTCGGAAAATCGATGGTGTTCCAGCCGGAGACAGGCCTGTTCGATTGCGGGGCCAAGCGGACCAGGATCGATTGCGAACGTCACCGGACTACAATGAGAGTGAGGAACATGGGAAGAATCCTACGCTCTCTGCTCCTGCTGTTGCCACTCGCTGTGGCGGCGTGCGCGCAGCCAGAGGAGCCGCGGTCGGATGCGGCATACCGCGTGGCAGCGCCGGCGGCTGCGGCACCGGCTCCGTCGCCACGTGCGCGGATCGTGTTCCTTGGCGACAGCCTGACCGCCGGACTCGGCCTTCCTCGTACGCAGTCGGTGCCGTCGTTGATTCAGGGACGGCTCGACTCGGAAGGCTATGCGTACGAAGTGGTCAATGCCGGCGTTTCGGGCGACACGTCTGCCGGCGGCCTTCGGCGATTGGATTGGGCGCTCGAGGGCGACGTGGACGTGCTGGTCGTCGAACTGGGCGCCAACGACGGCTTGCGCGGGCTGCCGGTCGCCCAGATGAAGGCGAACCTCGACCAGATCATCGGACGCGCCAAGGAACGTGACATCACGGTCATTCTGACAGGGATGGAAGCTCCGCCAAATTACGGCCCCTTCTACACGTCGGAGTTCCGCCGGGCGTTCCGCGACCTGGCAGCCGAGCGCGACGTGATCTTCGTGCCGTTTTTCCTCGAAGGCGTGGCCGGCGATCCGAGTCTGAACAACGCAGACGGCATACACCCGAACGCGGCAGGCGCACGAATCGTCGAGCAGACGATCTGGCGCGTCCTCGAGCCGGTGCTCGGCAAACTGGATCGATGATCGAGCTCCGCCGCGTCTCCAAGACGGTCGATAGTGGCGGCCGTCCGCTGACGATTCTGCACCAGCTCGATGTGACGATCCCATCCGGACGTTTTCTTGCGGTCGTCGGACCATCCGGGAGCGGGAAGTCGACGCTCCTCGGCCTGCTTGCGGGCCTCGATGCGCCGAGTACGGGTGAGATCCTGATCGATGGTGTCGACATTACGAGGCTGAGCGAAGACGGGCTGGCGAGGCTGCGTGGGGACAAGATCGGATTCGTGTTCCAGTTCTTCCATCTCGTCCCGTCGCTGACGGCATTCGAGAACATTCTCGTGCCGATGGAGATCGCCCGCCGGCGCGACGCCGTCGATCGCGCGCGGCTGCTGCTCGACGAGGTGGGGCTCTCGGATCGCGGGCACCACTATCCCTCGCAGCTCTCTGGCGGCGAGCAGCAGCGCGTGGCCATCGCGCGTGCGCTCGCGAACGATCCGTCGATCGTGCTGGCCGACGAGCCGACCGGCAACCTCGATTCGACGACCGGTCGCCACATCATGGAGCTGCTGCTCAACGTGCGGCGTTCGAGGGGATCCACGCTCGTGCTCGTGACCCATGACGCCGGGCTGGCGTCGCTGGCCGATTCGCGGCTGTCGCTGCGGGACGGCAGATCCGTCGAGGTGTCCGAGGAGGCGCTGCGATGATCTTCATCGTTCGCATGGCGATGCGCGAGGTGCGCGCGTCGTGGCGGCGGCTGTTGTTCTTCTTCGTCTGCATCGCAATCGGTGTCGGGTCGATCGTCGCGCTGCGGTCGTTGATTCAAAGCGTGCGCGTGGCGCTCGCGGGCGAGGCGCGCACGCTGCTCGGTGCGGACGTGCTCGTGGCGTCGAATCGTCCGTGGTCGCAGCCGGTGGTCGACACGCTCGATGCGGAGCAGCGCGCCGGGCGCGTGATGCTGCGGTCGGAGACGGTCGAGATTCCAACGATGGTCAGGCCGTCCGATCCATCCAATCCCGCGGCGCGGACGGTGGAGCTCAAGGCCGTCGGTCCCGAGTTTCCCCTCTACGGATCGTTGACGTTGCGCGAAGGTGGCTATACCCACGCGCAATTGACAGGGCGCGGGGCGCTGGTGCGGCCCGAGCTCCTCGCGCAGTTCGGGCTGCGCGTCGGCGACGGGATCCAGATCGGCACCCAGACATTCCAGATTCGCGGCGTCATCGTCGCGGAGCCCGGGCGCCGGCTTGGAGCGTTCACCCTCGGCCCGCGCGTGCTCATCGACCGCGCGGATCTCGACGCGACCGGCCTGCTGACGTTCGGGAGCCGGGTGTCGTACCACCAGCTGCTGCAGGTGCCCGAGACGGTTGCGGAACAGGTCGCCTTCGATCTCCGGCAGGCGTTTGCCGACGAGTTCGTCGACGTGCGCTGGTATCGCCGCACCGAAGACCAGATGGGAGAGAACCTGACGCGCGCCGAAAATTATCTGAGCCTCGTCGGCCTGGTCGTCTTGATTCTCGGTGGCATCGGCGTGTCGAGCGTGACGCGCGTGTTCGTGCAGCAGAAGGTGCGCACCATCGCCATTCTGAAGTGCGTCGGCAGCAGCTCGAAACAGATGCTCGCGGTCTACTTGGCGCAAGTGCTGCTGCTCGGTCTTGCCGGCAGCGTCCTTGGCGTTGTGCTGGCGGGCATCGTCCTCGCCGCCGTGCCGATGTTCGTCGGCGACCTCGTCACCCTCATGCGAGTCGACTTTGGGCTCACACCGTCGGCCGTCCTGCAGGGACTGGCGATCGGCCTGCTGGTGTCCATGCTGTTCTCGCTGGTGCCGCTGCTCGAGGTGCGGCACGTGAAGCCGTCGCTGCTGTTGCGCCAGGACGTGCCGCGCCCGTCGCAGTTCGACTGGCTGAAGTGGACGGTCACTGCCGCCGTGGCCGCTGCGCTCGTGGCGGTCGCGTCGTGGCAGGCCGGCTCGGTGGAGGTGGGCCTGCTCCTGTCCGGCGGGTTCGTGGGCGTGGCGGTCGTGCTGCACGTAGCCGGAGCCGCGCTCGTCCGCGCGGTGCAGCCGCTGCGGCACGCGCGCTCCTTTGCGCTGCGGCAGGCCGTGCTCCACATCGCGCGACCCGGCAATCAGACGCGCGTCATCCTGCTGGCCGTCGGCCTCGGATCGTTCTTCATCCTCGGCGTGCGTACGCTCCAGGCCAACCTGCTGCGCGATTTTGCCGTCCAGGCGGGACCCGAAGCGCCCGACATGTTTCTCATCGACATCCAGTCGGATCAGCGCGATGAGCTGGCGGCGTTCCTCGACCAGGCGAATGGAGACGCACCCGGACCAAAGCTGATTCCCACGCTGCGCGCGCGCGTGGTGGCCGTCAGCGGGCGCGAGATGGACATCGACAGCTATCAGCAGACAAGGGGCCGCGGGCTGTCGCGCGAATACACGGTGACATATCGCCCGAATCTCGAGGCCAACGAAGAGCTCATCGACGGCGAATGGTGGGGTGACGCGCCGCTCCAGGGTCAGGCAGAAGTATCGATCGAGGAGCGTTTCTCCGATCGCGACACCGACGGCAACTTTCGCCTCGGCTCGCGCATCCAGGTGGGCGACGAAATGCGGTTCGACGTGCTCGGCCGGGCGATCACCGCGCGCGTGACCAGCGTCCGCCGCGTCAACTGGCAGGACTTCCGCGCCGGCGGTTTCATGTTCGTGTTCAGGCCCGGCACCTTCGACGCCGCGCCGCACACGTATATCTCGGCGCTTCAGGGACCGCGCGATCTCGAGTCGCGCGCTCGAATGCAGGGCGCACTCACCGCCAGGTTCCCCAACGTGACGGTCATCGACTTGCGCGAGATCCTCCAGACGATTCAGAGCATCGTGAACAACGTGACGCTGGCCGTGACCGTCGTCGGTTTTCTGGTGTTGTTGAGCGGCGGCCTGATCCTGGTTGGCGCCGTGTCGATGACGAAATTCCGCCGCGTGTACGAGGCCGCCATCCTGAAGACTCTTGGTGCCAGCAGCAAGCTGATTGCGACGATGCTCGTGCTCGAGTACGGCGTGCTCGGCGCGATCGCGGGCACCGTGGGTGCGGTCGGCGCGATCGCGCTGAGTTGGGCGGTGGCACGCTACGCGCTCGAGTTGCCCTGGGAGGCGACGCCGTCGATCACCGTCGGCGGCATCGTCACCACGTCGGTCCTGGTCGCGGCGATCGGCGTGCTCGCGAGCATCGACGTGCTCCGGCACAAGCCGCTTGCCACGCTGCGCGCCGAATAGGCTAAGATCGATGAGATCGAACCGGGTTCCATGGACGTAGAGACCTACAGGGCTGCGTTGCTTCAGAAGCGCGGCGAACTGCTCGGCGCCAGCACGGCCAAACCGCTGCAATGGACAGTGGAGAGCAACTCCGGCCGCCAGGGCGACATGGCTGATCAGGCCAGCGGCAACAACGAAGTCCACATTCAACTGAAGCTCAAGCAGACGGACGCGAAAATTCTGCAGGCGATTGAAGAGGCCCTGCGGCGGATCGAGCAGGGCACCTACGGCGCCTGCCGCGACTGCGGAGAACCCATCGCCGAGGCGCGGTTGAACGCCATTCCATGGACGCGCGTCTGTATTACCTGCAAAGAAAAGCAGACGTTGTGAAGCAGGACGATCTGCAGCAGATCCTCACCGAGTGCGCCGCAGAACGCGTGGCACTGCTGGAGCGGCACGAGGCGGGTGCGCGCGTGGTCAGCCACTATGACTTCAACAACGCGTATCAGTACGTGATCAGCCGCGAGGAGACGCACCTTCAGTGGCTGCAGGCTGCGCTGGCCGAGTTCGGACAGACGCTGCCGCCCCCCTCGGGCAGGCTTGCCGTGCCGGAGGTGCCGAAGTCGCGCAGGAAGGTCGAGGTCAGCGCTTTCCGATCGATCTGTGACGACGACGCGCGCCTGCTTGGGGCGTTCGTCGAGCGGTGGCGCCCCCGGGTGGTGGCGATGACGCACGCGCGCCATCGCAAGATGCTGGATGTCATCCTTGGCGAATCGCTCGAGCATCAGCGGTTCTTCGAGCAGGCGGCTGCCGGCATGGAAGATCTGCTCGGCCGCCGCACCGGCGGAGTGCCGCGGCAGGGGAGCGTGCTGCCGGTGAGGTGGATGGAGTAGGGCAGCGCCTCTATCAACCCATTCAACATTCGGCCGACGTCCGCGACGCGGTTCGCGACTGCTTCGATATCCTTCTGCGCGGCGAATCCGAGGCGTTGCGCGATTTCCAGCTGCACTTCCAGTTCGCCCTCCGACCCGAGGGCGATATCGAGATGGTGGAGAAACGCACGCTGGCGCTTGCACACGGTTTGCCGAGGCGTATCATAGCGTCATGGACCTCCAGTTCACCGCCGTCTTTCGCCCAGTGCCGGAAGGGTACATCGGCTTTGTCGAGGAGTTGCCCGGAGCCAACACTCAAGGCGCTACGTTGGAAGAAGCACGCGCAAACCTCCGGGAAGCCGTCGCGATGGTCCTGGACGCCAACCGCGAGTTGGCTCAGCAAGCGACTGGTAAAGGACCAGTCATCCGCGAACTACTCAAGGTCAGTGCGTGAAACGGCGCGCGCTTGTGCACCACCTGCAGCCGGTTGCTTCGGGAAGGTGGCAATCATTCGATCTTCGTCAGTCCGACCGGCAGCACATCCACCATTCCGCGGCACACTGAGATCAACGACGACCTCGCCAAGAAGATCTGCAAAGACCTTGGCGTTCCACCACTGTAGCGAATCCGGGCCATCTTGCCGTCTTGATCGAAATTCCTCGTTGTTTCGATCAGAGGCCTAACGGCAACGCATCACCAGCGGCGCTTCACGATGGCATCGAGCGCCGCCTGGTGCATGCGGTGTTAGCCGGCTCACGTCGGGCGGCCCGACGACTTCGCAGTGGTTGACGCGATGGATGGCGTGACCATCGCTCGACTCAATGCAAACGGTTCATTCTCGCAATCACCCATATTAGATGCGCATCTCGAAGAAGGCGGAAACGGGGTCTTCGATCGGAAGTGTGCGGAAGCGCCTGAACCCGGCCATCTCGCTCCACTCCCGTACCATCCTCTCGTTGATGTCGCTTCCGATGCCGGCTCCTCCCTGACCCAATGAAACGCTCATGCAGTACAGCGTGGTCACCGGATAGAGCAGCCGACCCCAGGGATTGACATTCTGCTCCGGGTTCGGCGAGAGGGTTGGGCTCGTAAGCGAGATACGTTCCCTCGGGCGCGAGCGCCATGCGCACCGCGCGAACGATCGCCGACGGATTCGCGGAATCGTGCAGCACATCGAAGCTCGAGATCAGATCGAACTGACGCGTCGGGAGGTCGACTCCATCGACTGAACAGCGGAGACTCCTCGTCAGCGACCACGGCGGCATGTTCCGGTGGGAGGAGGAATGTCTTGTCTGCGGGTTGGTACTCGACGTACTCCGCCGCGACCATCGTTTCCAGTCACGCTCGCACGTAGCGGGCGTGCAGTCCGGTTTTCCGCGTGAGTTCCTCGACGGTGACTGGGCCGGCACCGGCCATCGCTTTGAAGATACCCAGCCGGTCCCCGATGTAACTCAGGGACGCCCGCGCGCCGGCGCCCAGGTCCTCTACGAGCTTTCCCGCGAACTGCTCTGCCCTGGAAAGGACCGGAACGCTCGGTGCCTCGGCTTGTTGGGGCGTGCGGCATCTCGTGGTGGCGATCGCAGCCATGCCAGCTACCGTCGAAAGCAGCGTCCTACGGCTGATACGTCGCATAGGGACCTCCAGGGGGCGTGGAGTGTATCATCCTCGGCTGCCGTTCTTTTCTGTGAACCAGGACAGCGTACGATTGCGGTCAAGCCGAGAGCTTCGGCTGTCTCTCTGCACCGCGGTCGAGATCGCCCGACGGGTCGTTCGGCACGTCGAATGTCGTATTCGAACGACGTGCCACATGCCGATCGGCGTAATGAGGCGGAAACCGGAGGAGAGTTGTCTCACGGATCGCAGAATGTGCCACCACGCGTCGCCGGACCGGTTGCAGAATCTGCACGGCTGAAATACGACGGCCTCGTTGTCGAGACGGTCGATTCGGCAGGCCAGGTGAGCCGCTTTCGGCACCGAACGGACATGCATCATGTTGTCGCTCGCAGGACCGAAGGCATCCGACGCAGCGAACTCAGGGTGCAGCTGGAAATCGCGAAACGATTCGGCCTTACCGCGCAGAGCGATGTCGACCCTGAGATGGAACGCACCGCAGAAGTTGGCCGAATGTTGAATGGCCCAGAAGCGTTGCAGTTCGATCGGCCCGAACTGCAGGAACCGAAACCCACCGACTACCAACTACCAACTAGCTCCTCCAGCAGTTCTCGCACCGTGCTCCCGGTGACTGGATCCTTCCAGTCGGGGGCGATCTCGGCGAGCGGCGCCAGCACGAAGGCGCGATCGCGAAAACGCGGATGCGGCACGACGAAGTCAGGTTCGTTCACGATGACGTCGCCGTACAGGATCAGGTCCAGATCGAGCGTACGCGGCGCGCCAGGGTAAGGGCGCTCGCGGCCGGAGCGTTGTTCGAGGCCGAGAAGGGTGTGCAAGAGCCGGCGTGGGGAGAGGGTGGTGTGCCCGATTGCGGCGGCGTTCAGGAATCGCGGCTGGCTGCCCACACCGACAGGATCGGTCTCGTGAAATGTCGACGCGCGCAGATCGCGCAGGTGCTCGCCCAGCGCGGCAATGCCGTCACGCAGCATGCCTTCGCGATTGCCGAGATTGCTGCCGAGCGCAATGGCGACAGGGACCACCAGGGTCTACCAACTACCAACTACCGACTACCAACTACCCGTGGGCGCGCTTGCGTCCTCTGATCCCCTCCTCGAAGAGCGTGTAGACGGCCGGCACGAGCACCAGCGTCACCATGGTCGACGCCAGCAGTCCGCCAATGACGACGCGCGCGAGCGGCGCCTGAAGCTCGCCGCCTTCGCCGAGACCGATCGCCATCGGCACCAGGCCGAGCATCGTCGCCAGTGAGGTCATGAGAATCGGACGCAGCCGCCGTCGTCCTGCCAGTTCCACGGCTTCGCGCAAGGGCAGCCCGTCGCGCTGGCGCAGCGTGTTGGTGTAGTCGACGAGAAGAATCGCATTGCTGACCACGATCCCCGCCAGCATGATGACGCCGATGAACGCCTGCATGTTGAACGCCGTTCCCGTGAGGTACAGACTCGTGACCACCCCGATGCTCGCCACAGGGATGGAGAACATGATGACGAAGGGATCTCGCAGCGACTCGTACTGAGACGCCATGACGGCGTACACGAGCAGCAGCGCGAGAATGAGCACGAGCCGAAGCTGTCGGAACGACCGCGCCTGCTCCTCGACCTCGGCGCCGAACCCGACGGCGAAATCAGGAGGCACCCGCACCTGGTTCAGCCGCGCTTCCACGGCGGCGATGGCGTCGCTGAGGTTCGTCTCGATGTCGGCGTTGACGCGCGTGATCCGTTCCATGTTCTTGCGATCGATCTGAACCGGGCCCGTATTGCGCTCGACGGCGAGCAGGTTCCGCGCCTGTACGACCTGACCCGCGGGGGTGCTGACGAGCACCTCACCGATGTCCGCAACACCTTCGCGATCCGCTTCGCGCAGCCGCACGATGATCGGGTACTCGTTGCCGCGCTCGCGGAACTGCGCCGCCTGCGTGCCCGCGACGTTCGTCTGAATCGTGCTGGCGACGTACTGTGGGGTCATCCCGAGTGTCGCCGCCTTCGGCCGGTCGATCCGGACGGCGATTTCCGGCCGGCCTTCGTCGCGTGCCAGGCGGACGTCGGCGATGCCCTGCGTGCCGGCCATCATGATTCGCGCCTCGTCGGCAATCCGCCGCGCGTCGTCGAGGTCGTCACCGCGGATCTCGAGCGCGAGCCGCGAGTCGGCGTCGCCGCCTCCCAACATCCTGTTGAGCTGGAAGTTGCCACCGCTCGGGTTCGCGCGGACGATGACACCGGGAAGGCCCGACAACTGGCGTCGAAGTTCCTGTGCGATCTGGTCGCTCGTCCGCGTGCGCGCATCGCGCGGGGTGAGCCTGACGTTGATGGAGCCCCTGTTCGTACCGCCCCCAAACCCGCCGAACCCGCCGCCGCCACCACCGCCGTTTGTAATGATCGTCTCGGCTTCGGGCACGAATTCGCGCGCCATCTCCTCGAGCTGCAGCATGACGGCTTCGGTGCGCTCGACCCGTGTCCCGATGGGCAGTTCGGCATTCACGTTGACTTGGCCTTCGTCTGTCTGAGGCAGCAATTCGGTCGAGAGGAGCGGATAGATCAGCACCGCCGCCACGACGGAGGCCACCGCACCTCCGATGATGGTCGGCCGGTGGGAGAGCGCCCCGTGCAGCGCCTTGCGATACCGCTCGTCCACGCGTTCGAGCAATTGCTCGCTGGCTCGGTATAGGCGGCCCAGCGGTCCACTTCGCGCCGCGTCCTCATCGGGCGTGCGCAGCACGCGCGAGCAGAGCACCGGCACCACGGTGACGGCGACGAACAAGGACATGGCGAGCGAGAAGATTACGACGATCGAGAGCTGGCCGAAGAGAACGCTCGAGATGCCCGTCAGGAAGAGCAGCGGGATGAAGACGGCGATGTGCGTCAGCGTGGAGGCCAGGATCGCCGACCAGACTTCCTCGCTGCCGTCGATGGCCGCGGTCATCCGGTCCTTGCCCATGTGCAGGTGCCGGTGGGTGTTCTCGAGCACGACGATGGCAGCGTCCACAATCATGCCGATGCCGAGGGCAAGACCGCCGAATGTCATCGTATTCAGCGTGAAGCCCCCGAAATAGAGCAGCGCGAAGGTGCCGATCACCGACACGGGAATCGACGTGCAGACGATGAGCGTCGATCGGAAGTCGCGCAGGAACAAGAAGATGATCAGCACGACCAGGATGCCGCCCACCAGAGCGTGCTCGCGCACGTTGTTGATGGCGCGCTCGATGAACACGGCCTGGTCGTTGGTCACCATCACGCGGATGCCCGGCACCTCACGGTTGATGCGCGCGACTTCTTCTCTAATTCCCGCGGCCACGGCCACCGTGTTCTCGCCGGTCTGCTTGTTCACCGCCATGCGGACGCCCGGCCTGCCGTCGATCCGCAGGAACTGGCGGCGGTCCTCGGTCGAATCGATAACCTCCGCGATATCGCGCAGGTAGATGGGCACGCCCTGCCGCGTCATCACCACGACGTCCCGGATATCGTCGAGGTTGGTGAATTCACCCTGACTGCGCACCAGATAGGTCGCGTCGCCCTGGGTCACTTCGCCGAGCGGCACGTTCTGGTTCTCCTGACGCAAGACCTGCACGACACGATCGACCGAGAGGTTCAGGGCGGTGATCTTCTCCTTCGACAGCTCGACGTGAATCTGCCGGCGCAGGCCGCCGTTGACGGTCACCGCGGCGACGCCCGGCGCACGCTCGAGGCGCGGCGCGAGCTCGTTCTCGGCGATTTCACGCAGCGTCACCGGATCGAAGTCGCCATCAACCCCGAGAAAGATAATCGGCTGCGCGTTGGCGTCGGCCTTGAAGATCTGCGGCGGGTCGGCGTCCTCGGGCAGTCGCCCGCGAACCCGGTCGACGCGGCTCCGCACCTCGTCGAGCGCTTCGGACATGTCGGCGCCCCAGGCGAAATTCAGTCGCACCTGGCTCCGGCCTTCAGAGGACTGGGAGTTCACCTGTTCCACGCCGGGAACGGCGCTGGCGGCCTGCTCCAAGGGCCGGGTGACGAGCTGCTCCATCTCGAGCGGTCCGACGCCGCTGTAGTTGACGCTCACGCTGATGGTCGGCAGCGCGAAATCGGGCATGAGGTCGACAGGCAGCCGTGTGAGCGAGATTGCACCCAGCAGCACGACGACGCCGCTCAGCATGAACATCGTGACCGGCCGATGGATCGCAAGACGAGGAATGCTCATGGCAATCTCCGTTACGCTGGTCTCTAAGTCTCTGGTCTTTAGGCTTTAGTCTTGAGTCTCTGGCCGTCCGCCCGTCTCATGGCGTGGTGCCGACGGGCGGCTGTCCGCGCCTGCCGCCTCCCAGCCCGCGGCGTCCGCCGCCTTCGCCGCCGGTCGCTGTGCCGAACTGGCGATCGGAGGCGACGCCTTCGCCGCCAGGTGCCTGCGGTGCGGCGGTGCCGGCGTTGCTGCGACGTTCTGGTGCCGCGCCCTCGCCGTCGGGGCTGCCGCGACGTCCTGGCGACCCACCCGCCAGCACGACGCGGTCTCCGTCGCGGAGGCCCGCCGCTCCGGTCGTTACCACGCCCTCTCCTTCGGCGACGCCGTCGAGAATCTCGATCTGCTTGCTCTCCTCGATGCCGACTCGGACCGGCCTGAACGTCACGGTATTGTCGCCGGATGCCACGAACACACCGCGCCGCCCGGTGTAATCGACAACCGCATTGCTCGGCACCACGAGCGCGTCCTTCCGCTCGTCGGTGGTGACCGTCACCCGCGCGTACATTCCCGGCTTCAGCCGGAACCCTGGATTCGGGATCTCGATCTCAATCGGCGCGGTGCGGGTGGCCGGATCGAGCACCGGCGCCAGACGCGCGATTCGCCCGCTGAACACCTCGCCCGGGAAGGCGTCGACCTCGACTCGCGTCTGGTGGCCTGTCTGAATCTGTCTCAGGTCCTTCTCCACGATGTTCGCCACGAGGCGGACGCGGCCGATGTCGACGACATCGACTATCGGCGCGTTCTGGCCGACGAATGCGCCGGGGTCTGCGGCACGCCGGGCGACAAAGCCGTTGACCGGCGACACAATCGTCGTGTTGGCCAGATTGATGCGCAGCTCGTCGAGCCGCGCGGTCGACTGCGTGTTCTGCGCCCGCGCCAGGTCCAGCTGTGCCTCGGCCGCCTGATACCGCGCCTCGGTGTCGTCAAGCGTCTGCTTCGGCAGGAGTTGTCGCGCAAACAGGTTGCGCGAGCGCTCGGCGTTGGTGGCCGCCAACTGCAGGTCGGCTTCGCGCTGCCGGATAGTGGCGCGCGACACTTCAAGAGCGGCTTCCTGTTGCTTGACCTGTTCCTGAAGCTCGTAGTCCTCGATCTTCGCGATTCGCTGCCCAAGGCGCACCGGGTCGCCGAGCCGCACGTTGATGGCTTCGAGGCGTCCGGCCGCTCGGGGCACGACGGATACCGTCGTATCGCCAGTCAGATTGCCGACGACGACGAGCTGCTGGGCCACCGATCCGCGCGCGGCTGTCGCGACTTCGACGGCCATCGGGCCCGTAGGACCGCCGCGGCCGCCGCGACCTCCACCGAATCCGCCGCGTGCGCCGCCAGCACCACCACCACGGCGCCCCTCGACCGCATCCGCCGCCTGTCCGTTGGCCGCCTGCGCCGCCGGCTCCCGGCTGAACCAACCTGTATAGAAGACCGCGCCGACAACGGCGGCGATCGCGACGACTATGACGACAAGTTTCTTCATTGACCCCTAGTTTCCGCCGCCGGCGGCCGCGACTGCCACGATGATGAGGATCTTTTTCATTTCCCTAGTTCCGGCCGCCTCCGCCGAACCCGCCGACGTCGAAGCCACCTGCGCCGCCGCCGGCATTGACGTCTCCGCCGCCCCCGCCGGCGCCCGCGTTGAGCGAGGTCACGCCGCCACCTCGCGCAGCCGGCGCTTCCTGCACGCGCTGGAAGTCGACAAGGGCGCGCCGGTAATCGAGGAGCGCTCTCAGCTCGGAGTTCTGGGCCGTCGCCAGGTCGCGCTGCGCCTGCACGACGAAGAAGTTGGTGGACAGCCCCACCTCGAAGCGGCTCTGTTCTGCCTGGAGCCGCGTTTCGGCCAGCTGCCGCGCCACTGTGGCCGCGTCGTATCGAGTCAGGCTGTACTCGACCTGCAGAGCGGCGTTGGTCACATCGGTGGCCACCTGCAGCTCGAGGGCCCTCAACTGTGCCGTGGACTGGTTCAGCTGGATGCGTGCGCGTGCGTAATTGGCGCCTGCGGCGCTGGCGCCGATCGGATACGACAGGTTCAACTGGAAGTTCCAGGTCGGGTAGGTCACGCCCGTCAGCGTGCGCAGGGCGTCCGCATAACCGCCGGGAACGGTGCCGATTACCGTGCTACCCAGTCCGCTGCCCTGACGGATGAACTGAGTGCCGCCGAGGCCCTGCGCGCCATAGCTGGCGACGAGGTCGACATTCGGAAGGGTCTCGTTCCGCATAAACCGCAGCGTCGTGTCGTTCGCCTGAATCTGTCGCCGTGCCTGCTCCAGGTCCGTGCGGTTCTGCAGCGCCTGCCGCACCGCGCCCTCTACGTCGAGGGCCTCGGGCGCGAAGACCGGCCGGTCGGCCGGATTGATCGACGCGCGCCAGAGCGGATCGTCGGTGCCGTTGACGATCAGCCGCTTGAGGCCGAGCTCCGCCGTGCGCCATGTGGCTTCGGCCTGTGCCACGGCCTGACGTCGCGTCGCGGCTTCCGCCTGCGCCTGCACGACGTCGAGGGGGGCCATCGTGCCTATTTCGACGCGCGTCTGGTTGTCTTCAACGAGCTTTTCCGCCAGCGCCAGCGAGCCGCGCGCGACCTCCACGGCTTCTATCCCGTAGAGCAGCTCCCAGTACGCGTTGCGCACGTTCGCCAGCGTCGTCGCAATGGTGCCGCGGAGCTGGATTTCAGAAATCTCGCGATTGACTGAGGTGACGCGAAGCTGCTGCCGGTTGTTGTCGATCAGAAATCCGCGCAGGAGCGGCTGCGTCAACGTCAAGTTGAAGTTGGACGTGAATGTCGGATTGAAGTTCGCGAAGATGTTTGACGTAACCTGCTTCCGGTTGTTGAACTGGAACGACACGTCACCGCCGCCCCACGGCAGCGCCTGCAGGATGCCCGCGTTGTAGTCGGTCGTATCGTTCTGCACGATGTTGCCGCCATTCAACTGGTTGGTGGGGGGCTGCACAACGGCACGTTGATTGAACGTCGATGTGGCGGTGGGGCGATACGCCGCCCGGAGGCGCGCGATTGTGAGGTCGAACGTCTGCGGGTTCAGCCGCTCGACGGCCAGCTCGAGATTTCGCTCGAGCGCCCGCGTCGTCGCCTCGTCCAGCGTGAGATCGGCCGGCGTGCCAGGGGCCGGCGGGGGAACGGTCGGGCGCGTCTGTTCGGCCTCGGTCCGCGCCGCGATGAACTGCTGTGCCGCGACGCGAGCGATGTCGTCGAGACGTGTCTGCTCCGACGCATCCTGCGCGAGCAGCGTGGCAGGCGTTGCCAGCGGCGCCCCAAGGGCGCACACGAGGGTCAGGCGCGCGAACGGTCGACCAGCGTCGAAGTGGAAAGCACGCATATACACTTTCATGAAAGTGATCGGATCAGCGCTGACGACGACGGCGATCGCGCTCTTCAGCCAGCGCCGTGAACTTGGCCCACTGATCGGCCGTCAGGGTGCGCCGCATCCGCAAGAGCATCATCGTGCGTGTCTTGTTCAGCTCGGAGCGGGCCGATTCGACAATCCCGACATACTCCAGCACGGATGCGTCATCCCCCTTTTCAATGAGCAGATCGAGCTGGTCTTCGGCCTGATTTAGGGCCTGCATGCGCTCGCGAAGCGTCGGCTGGGTTTTCTGGAAGATGGCCTCGAGTCGGGTGCTCTGCTCGGTGGTCAACGCAAGCTCACGACGGAACTGCTCGTCCTGCCACCACTTACCGCGCTGGGCCAGAATGGGGGCTCCGGCAAGGGTCACCAGCGCGGCGACCGCGATACAGCGGATGAATATTTTCGAGACTTTCATGGGTAACCTGTTCGACAATACGGTCGGCTCGCTAGACGTGTTTACTGTATCTGGCCGCAAGTAATACCAATACCATGGGTTTCGGTCGCATACCGCCTGTGGCATATAGATTGCGGCCTTGACCGGTCAAGGCAGGTTTCGGCGGGTGGTTCGGCTGCGCGCGGAGCCTGCGGGCGGTATTCTAACGCCGAGGACGAGAAACGATGAGACGAATCGTGGTCATGCTGGCGATGGTTGCCCTGCTGATGGCCGGAGTCGCGCTGGCGCAGCAGGGGTTTACGCTCCGGGGCCGGGTCGGCGCCACCGACCAGGAGGCGCAAGAGGGTTACTTCGCCGTCGACAACCAGACCATGATCGTCGTCAAGCCCGGAAGCGATCTCCACGCGTACCTGCGCTCTCGTGTAGGCCAGCGCGTGCGGATCACGATCGAGCCGGAGACGGGATCCCAATAGAAGTCACAAGTCACAAGTCACAAGGCTCAAGTCACAAGGCTAAAGTCACAAGGCTCAATTGTGACTTTGGCTTTGTGCCTTGTGCCTTGATCAGTCGTTCGCAATCCGATCTAGCCGCCGAATCGCGGCATCGACCAGGTTGTCGGGGGTGGACGCCCCCGACGTCAGGCCAATGGTTACAGTCCCCGATCGCAGCCACCCGGTCGTCGTCACGTCCTGAGCGCTCCCGACCGGCTTGTGGCGGATCTCCGCACCCGAGACAAGACCTTCGGGATCCGCGATGTGATACGTGGGCACCTGCTGCGCGCAGATTCGCGCGAGATTGCATGTGTTGCTGCTGTTGAGGCCGCCGATCACGACCATCAGGTCGAGCTGACGTTCGTCGAGCAACGCCTTGACGGCGTCCTGTCGGTCCTGTGTGGCACTGCAGATCGTATCGAACGCGCGAAAACGCTCCGGCAGCGCACGATCCCCGTGCCGCTCGCGCACGGCCGCTTTCAGCATCTCGCCGACTTCCAGCGATTCCGAGCTGAGCATCGTGGTTTGATTGGCGCACCCGATGCGCTGCAGGTCGCGGTCGGGGTCGAATCCCGGTGACGTGGCGCGGACGAATCGCGTGAGAAACGCAGCAGCGTCGCCGCCCGCGCGAATGTACTCGCATACGATCGTGGCCTCGTCTCGATCGAGCACGATGAGATACCGGCCGGCGCCGGCATGGAGCGCCTGTGACGCGGTCGCCCGCGTCTCTTCGTGCCAGTACTTGCCGTGGATGATCGACGTGAAGCCGTCCTCGGCGTACCGCTTGACGTTCTTCCAGACGTTCAACACCGATCCGCACGTGGTGTCGACAAGGATGCACCCGCGCTGCTGCAGATCGGCGAGGAGCTCGATCGTCACCCCGAACGCCGGCAGAATCACAACGTCTGCGGGCGTGATGAGATCGAGCGACTCGCCCGGGTCGGTGAGGAAGCGGATCCCCTGCGAGCGCAGCTCCGCGTTCACGTGCGGGTTGTGGATGATCTCACCCGTCAGGTAGACGGTGCGGTCCGGAAAACGGCGGCGCGCCTGATAGGCGTAGTCGACGGCGCGGTCCACCCCATAGCAAAAGCCGAATTCACGCGCGAGATGGATGGTGATTCGTCCGGAGGCGTACTGGAAGTCGGCGTCCTTGATTCTCTCGATGAGATCGCTGTGGTAGCTCTCGGCCAGCACGCCAGCGACCTCGTGCTTCAGATCGAGGCCCTTGCGAAAGATCAGCGGGGGCACTACTGCGCCGCAACCTCCCAGACACGCGGCGTCAGATCGTCGAGTGGGCCCAGCGAAGCGCCGCCGGTTCCTTCGATCGCGACCTCCAACAGCCCAAGGAGCTCCTCCTCGGACATCGATGTCGATACGGCCTGCAACGTTGCTCCGGTCGGCTGGAGTGCGATTTGTGTCGGCGCACCCCTCCGACTGGGCACGACGTGCGCCACGTGATCGGCAAGGATGCCGATCACGAGCCCCGCCGCCGCCGCGCCTGCAATCCAGCGCATTCTCGGGCGGGCGCGTAGTGATGGGCCATGCGGATGACTGGCTGGGAAGGTAATGACCCGGCCGGACCGTCCGTCCAGCTCGAGGCGCTGAAGGATGCGCGCTCGCTGCTTCGCCAGACGATCGGCGCCGAACGCGGCATCGGCCTCGGCCACGGTGACGTCGGTCACGTCGGCCAGCATGCGCGCCAGATGCGTGCCGCGTTCCGCGCACGCCGGACAGCTCTCGAGATGCTGCTGCTCGGCCGCGAAAGACGCCTGGTCGAGGCAGACTTCAAGGAGCCGATCGTCCGACAGATGACTCTTGCGCATGTTCATCGCTCGCGTGCCAGCAAGCCTCGCAGCTTCCGAACCGCCCGAAACAAATGGACGCGAACCGTTGCTTCGCTCACGCCCAGCGTCTGGCTGACTTCGTTCGTGCTCTGTTCGGCAATCTGACAGAGCGTAAACACGAGTCGTTGGCGCTCGGGGAGCTGCTCGACTGCCGCCATAATCCGTCGCCCACGCTCGCTCGAGAGCAGCCGTTCTTCGGGGGTCTGCTGCGGTGCAGCGGGCTCCGGCGTGGGTGCCTGAGCTGAAGGAGACGGTGATACCGTCCACCGCAGGCGGCGAGACCGCGCCTTTTGCAGATCGAGACACCGGTTGACGAGAATCCGGGTAAACCACACCTCAAAAGGGAGCGCTTCACGGTATGTGGCGATGTGCGTAAACACTTTGACGAACGCATCCTGTACGGCCTCGTCGGCGTCGTGTACGTCCCGAAGGTACTGGTACGCGATACGCGCCGCACGCCTTTGCAAGAGCGTCACGAGCTCGGCGAACCGCTCCCGGGCGGCATCACGCTTTCCGGAGACGAACAGCGCTTTGACTTCGGCCGCCACTTCCGAATCGCGATGAAGCGGTGCGGCAGGTGCCGGCGCAGCGGCTGTTGCCGGGGATTGCATGCGTCGCGGTGTTGTTCTAGACATGAATACGGCGCCTGATTCGGCGCGTTTACCAGCCCAAGTACTATACTCCAAACGGGTTGCGAGGATTGTTACCCGTTGACTTGATTCGGACCACGCCGCTACCATCGGTGTTCTTCTATGGCAACACAAGTTGAACGCGTGCGGGGACTGGAAGCCGTCGGGATTCTCCGCTCCGGACCGGTCCACTGGAACCTGAGTACGCCGGTGCTGTCCGAGGTCCTTCTTCAGCGCCATGAAGGGCAGCTCGCGGCGGAGGGCCCGCTCGTCTGCCTGACGGGTCACCATACGGGGCGCTCGCCGAACGACAAGTTCTTCGTCCGTGAGCAGTCGAGCGAGCCGCACATCCATTGGGGCGACGTCAATCGGGGCGTCGACGCGTCAGCCTTCGATGCCCTTCACCGCGATATGGTGGCGTATCTCCAGGACAAAGATCTCTACGTCCTGGATGCCTGGGCCGGCGCCGACCCGGTGTATCGGCTGCCGATCCGGATCGTCAACGAGTTCGCCTGGCACAACCTGTTCGCGCGGAACATGTTTCTGCCGGAGAACGACCCGGTGATGAGGGCCGAGCACGTGCCTCAGTTCACCGTGATCGATGCGCCAAACTTCAGGTCCGATCCGGCGCGGCACGGATCGCGATCGGACTGCTTTATCTACGTCCACTTCGACAGGCAGCTCGTGCTGATCGGGGGTACGAGCTACGCCGGCGAGATCAAGAAATCGATTTTCACGATCCTCAACTACCTGCTGCCGCTGAAGGGCGTGCTCTCGATGCACTGCTCGGCCAATGTCGGCAAGGACGGGGACACCGCGCTCTTCTTCGGTCTGTCCGGCACAGGGAAGACGACGCTGTCGAGCGATCCGATCAGGCAGTTGCTCGGCGACGACGAGCACGGATGGAGCGACCACGGCGTGTTCAACTTCGAGGGCGGCTGCTACGCGAAGGTGATCAACCTGTCCGCCGAGGCCGAGCCGCAGATCTACTCGACCACGCGCCGGTTCGGGACGATTCTCGAGAACGTCGTCGTGGACCCCGACACGCGTGTTCTGGATCTCGATGACGCCTCGCTCACCGAAAACACACGCGGCTCGTACCCGCTGCACTTCATCAACAACGCCATCCTCACTGGCCAGGCCGGGCACCCGCGGAACATCGTGATGCTGACCGCCGACGCCTATGGCGTACTCCCCCCGATCGCCCGGCTGACGCCCGAACGGGCCATGTATCACTTTCTCTCCGGCTATACGGCACGCGTGGCCGGCACGGAAAAAGGCGTGACCGAGCCCAAGGCGGTGTTCAGCACGTGCTTCGGCGCGCCATTCCTTCCCCTCAATCCCAACGTGTACGCTCAGATGCTCGGCGAGAAGATTGCGCGGCACGACGCACGGGTGTGGCTGGTGAACACCGGATGGACCGGCGGGCCGTACGGCGTCGGCAGTCGCATGAGGATCGCGCACACGCGTGCGATGATCGCGGCCGCTCTGGCGGGACAGCTCGACAAGGTGAGTTATCGCACGCACCCCATCTTCAACGTGGACGTGCCGACGACGTGTCAGGGCGTGCCGGAGAACGTGCTGGACCCGCGCAGCACCTGGCCCGACCCCGCGGCATACGACGAACAGGCGAAGAAGCTGGCGGCGATGTTCGCCGAGAACTTCAAGAGATTCGAGACGGACGTTCCGCCGGCGGTCAAGGAGGCCGGCCCCCGGGGGTGACACGTCGTTCACACTTCTCGGTTCTTCCTTCTCAGTTCGTGTTCACGTTTGAGCGAACCGCGAACCGCGAACCGCGAACCGAAACTGAACACGAACCGAGAAGCGAGAAGATAGAAGCGTGAACGGGAAGGTTCAGTACGAGCCCGTCATCGGGCTGGAGATTCACGCCCAACTGCGGACGCGGACGAAAATCTTCTGCGGATGCAGCGCCGCATTCGGGGCCGCACCCAATACGCAGGTCTGCCCGGTCTGCCTCGGACTGCCCGGCGCGCTTCCCGTTCTCAATCGCACAGCGGTCGACTACGCTATCAAGGCCGCGCTCGCCCTCGGCTGTGACGTGCAGCCGGCCTCGATCTTCGCGCGGAAGAACTACTTCTATCCCGACTTGCCGAAGGGGTACCAGATTTCGCAGTACGAGCGCCCGCTCGCGCTGCGCGGGTCGCTCGAGATCGCGGCCGGCGGCGGCAGATGCGTCGGCCTGACGAGAATTCACCTCGAAGAGGATGCCGGCAAGTCGCTCCACGAAGGGTTTCCCGATTCCGATCGCCGCACCTACGTGGACTACAACCGCAGCGGCGTGCCGCTCATCGAGATCGTGACGGAGCCCGACATGCGGTCGGCGGCCGAAGCGGCCGAATTCTTCGAACGTCTGCGCGACATTCTCGTCTGGATCGGCGTCAACGACGGGAACATGGAGGAGGGGAGCCTCCGGTGCGACGGCAACGTGTCGGTGCGTCCAGTGGGTCAGCAGGCATTCGGCGTGAAGACGGAAGTGAAGAACGTCAATTCGTTCCGCTACATCGAGAAGGCGCTCGAATACGAAATCGATCGACAGATCGACCTGATCGACAGTGGTGGCCGCGTCGTGCAGGAAACACGCCTGTTCGATTCGGCAGCTGGTCGCACGTTCTCGATGCGCAGCAAAGAGGAGGCGCACGACTACAGGTACTTCCCCGAGCCGGATCTCCTGCCGCTCGTCGTCGATGCCGCCCGAATCGAGACGGTGCGGGGGGCGCTGCCCGAGCTGCCCGAGGCGCGCCGCCGGCGGTTTGTCGCCGCGTACGGATTGCCGGAGTACGACGCCGGCGTCCTCACCCAGTCAGCAGAGCTGGCGAGCTACTTCGAGCAGGTGGTGGCAGACGGGGGGAATCCCAAAGCTGCCAGCAACTGGGTGATGGGTGAGCTGTTGCGGACGCTCAAGGAGCGCGGCGCCAGCACCAGCGACGTGCCGCTCTCGCCGCGGGCGCTCGCAGGATTGATTCGCCTGGTCGACAGAGGCGCAATCAGCAGCTCGATTGCGAAGGACGTGTTCGCGAAGATGTACGACTCGGGTCGGTCTGCAGAGGATATCGTCGCCACCGATGGGTTGGCGCAGATCGATGACGAAGCGGCGCTCCTCGCGTTCGTGCGCGACGTGATGACCCGGCACGGCGACGTGGTCGTTCAGTACCGCGCCGGCAAGAACGCGACGTTCGGGTTTCTCGTCGGGCAGGTCATGAAGGGGAGCGGCGGGAAGGCCAACCCGAAACTGACGAGTCAGCTCCTGAAGCGGGAGCTGGACAAATAACGGTATACTCTTGGTATCCATCGCCAACGTAGCCCGGGTGCACAGGCAGCGTGATCGAGACGCATCACCTCTCGAAGTTATACAGTCGCGGTCTATACGCGCTGCGCGACCTGACCATCACCATTGGCAAAGGTGAGTTCGTCTTCCTGACCGGCCCGAGCGGCGCAGGCAAGTCGACCTTTCTCCGACTGCTGCTGCTGCAGGAGCGTCCGAGCGAAGGCGAGGTCTTCGTCAACGGACACGATTTGTCCACGCTGTCCCGCCGAGAGATTCAGGAATATCGCCGCAGCGTCGGATTCGTCTTCCAGGACTTCAAGCTGATTCCGACACGCAACGTCTTCGAGAACATCTCCTTCGTGCCCGAGGTGCTGGGTCTCCCGCAGGCGCAGCGCCGCCGCAAGGCATTCCAGGTGTTGAAGTGGGTCGGCCTGCAGCACCGGATGAACGCGTATCCTCGCGATTTGTCGGGCGGCGAACAGCAGCGCATCGCCATCGCGCGCGCCGTGGCAAGCGATCCCACGCTGCTGCTGGCTGATGAGCCGACCGGCAATCTCGATCCGGACCTCTCGCTCGAAGTAATGAATCTGCTGCGCGAGATCAACGCAGGCGGAACAACAGTGCTCGTCGCCACGCACGATCGCGAGCTGATTCGGCTCGTCGGGCGCCGTACGATCACGCTCGATCAGGGAAAGGTCGTGGAGGTCGCATGAGGGCTCTCGATTATGCGATTCGAGAAGGATGGGCGAGCCTGTGGCGCAGCCGCGGCTCGGGTGCGTTCGCCGTCCTGGCCATCGCCCTCGCCATGATCGTGCTCGGCGCACTGCTGCTCACCACGTGGAACGTCGAGCGCTTGTTGGCACAGTGGTCGTCGGCTGCCGAATTCTCCGTATATCTGCAGGACGACGCGTCGTCGGAGCAGCGTGGGGCGATCGAGGCGCTCATCGACCGCAGCGGCGTCATCGCAGGACGCCAGTACGTCTCAAAGGCTGACGCCTTCGGCCGGTTCCGCCGCGAGTTCGCCGATCTGGCGTCGCTCACCGAGGACTTCGAGGACAATCCCTTTCCCGCGTCTGTCGAAGTCCGCGTCCGGCCCGAGGCGCAGGAGGACGGTCGCGCCGATGCGCTGGTGAGACGCGTCGCATCGCTGCCGGGTGTGGCCGATGTCCGGTACGACCGCGAGTGGCTCGCCAGGCTTGCCTCGGGGCTGTCCGCAGTCAGAGGCGCCGGATTCGGGCTTGCCGTGGTGATGGCGCTGGCTGCCGCGGTGACGGTCGCGAGCGTCGTGAGGCTCGGGCTGAACGCGCGGCGTGATGAGCTCGAGATCATGCAGCTGGTGGGGTCGCCGATCGCGTTCATCCGCGGCCCCTTCGTCGCGGAGGGCGTGCTGCAGGGCGGCTTTGGCGCCCTTGTCGCGCTGGGCCTGCTGTGGCTGGGGTTGATGGCCGCCGGTGGCTGGTGGGGGAACGAACTGAGCCTGTTCCTCGAGGGCGGTTCATTACAATTTTTGCCGGCCAGGCTATGCGCGAGCTTGGTGGCCGGGGGGATGGCCGTGGGCGGCCTTGGGGGCTTTGCAGCTTCCCGATATGCGGTCTAGCGGGTCCACCGGCGCGCGTTGACACCAGCGCGCGGCCGTGACTACACTGGACAGGAAATCACATCCATGGCGGTGTTACGGAACCGGGTTGCACGTTTCCTGACCGATTCTCGCCCCCACACAGATCCCGTCTTCCACTCGTTGCCAGACTTCTATCGAGAAGAGTTCATCAAGTGCCAGCGGTGCCTCGATGCGCAGCGTGAGTACTATTCGGACCGTGCCATCAGCGAGGTCCAGCGGGCGCTCACGAAAGTGCTGGCGCAGCTCGATCGGTTGTGCACGACGGCCGATTGCGATGAAGTCGTGAGCCGCCTTCTCCAGCAGTTCGACGCCGTCGCCCGTCCTTCGGCCTGGTCTGATCCTCGACACACGCACTGACCTCATTTACGAGTTTACGGATTTACGAATTGAATTGCGCACCTTGCCTCAATTCGTCGATCCGCCTATCCGTCGATCCGTCTATCCGTCGATCCGTCAATTCGTCAATCCGTAAACCCGTAAATGGATAAGCTCCGGCACGATTTAGCGGCTGTCGTCCGTGCCGCGCTCGCGGCCGTCGATGCCGGGCGGCTCGTTCGCGACGCGCTCGCGATGCCCGACGTCGCAGCGACGTTACATGCGGCGCACGCAGTCGACGTCATTGCCGCAGGCAAGGCGGCTGCTGCCATGTTGGTGGCGGGGGCCACGGTTGCGCCCGATCGGCTACGGCATGTTGTCGGCGCGGCGGCCGAGGCCGGCGGCGGTCTTCCGCCCGGCGCTCGATGGCATACAACCGTCCATCCGGTGCCCGACGAACGCAGCGTCTCAGCGGCACGCGACGTTCTGCGTGTGGCCCATGCAGCGGGTGAACGCGACCTGCTGGTCGTGCTGCTGTCGGGTGGCGCGTCGTCCATCCTCGCGCTGCCGGCCGAGGAGGTCACGCTTGCAGACAAGCAGCAGATATCGAAGCGGCTACTCGAGCTCGGCGCCGAGATCCACGAGCTGAATACGGTTCGCAAACACCTCTCGGCGATCAAGGGCGGGCGGCTCGCCGCTGCCACCCCCGGTTCGACGCTGACGCTCGCATTGTCGGACGTCGTCGGCGACGACGTGTCGTCGATCGGATCCGGACCGACCGTGCCCGACCCGACCACGTTCGACGACGCGCTCGCCGTGCTCGACGTGCATGGCGGCCGAGATCGCTATCCCGCGGCTGCCGTGACGCGATTGACGCGCGGCGCGGCGGGTGAGATCGGTGAGACACCAAAGCCAGGGGATTTGCGACTGGCGCGCTCGATCGCGCGCGTCATTGGTGGAGGGTGGACGGCCGTCGAAGGCGCACGCACTGCCGCAGCGTCGCTCGGCTACACGGTGCATGTCGTCGACCGTCCCGTCGTCGGCGAAGCGCGCCACGCCGCCCACGAGCTGCTCCAGGCAGCGTCGCACGCCGTGAAGGCCCACCCCTCATCCCCGATGTGCGTTCTTGCAGCAGGTGAAACCACTGTGCGGACAGCCGGATCCGGCAAAGGTGGGCGTAACCAGGAGTGTGCGCTGGCCATGGCGCGGAACCTCGACCTGCTCGGTGGAAGGGTCGTGGCAGCGAGCATTGGAACCGATGGGATAGATGGTCCGACAGACGCCGCAGGAGCCATCGTCGACAGCACGACACTCGCACGAGCGGAAGCGGCTGACATCGGGCCGCCGGAGCGATATCTCGAAGAGCACAACAGCTACGTCTTTTTCGACGAGCTTGGCGACCTGCTTCGCACCGGCCCCACGGGGACGAACGTCGGCGACCTGCAAGTCATACTAGTAGGCGGTAGTCAGTAGACAGCACGCCCTATCTCCTTACTGCCTACCGCTTACTGCCTACTGCCCAATGAATTCCCGCGACGACATCCTCAATCTGATCCGAAACAAGGTTCATCATCCCGCCAGCGCGCGCGAACTCGCGCAGCTCCTGCGCGTGCCGCGCGAGGAACGCAGCAGCTTTAAACGGCAGCTCAAGTCGCTCGTCGACGACGGTGTGCTGCTGCAGATTCGCGGGAATCGTTTTGGGCTTGCGGAAAAGATGGATCTCGTCGTCGGGAGGCTCCAGACCAATCCGAATGGTTTCGGGTTCGTCGTGCCGGAGCACGTCGAGCGCGGAAAGGACGTGTACATCGCGGCGCCCAACCTGATGGAAGCGATGCACGGCGACCGCGTGGTGGCCCGAATCGAGCGCCATACCGACCGCGGCGTCGAGGGGCGCGTCATCAGGATTCTGCAGCGCAGTCAGGAAACGGTCGTCGGACGGTTCGAGACCGACAAGGCAGGTCTTGGCTACGTCGTCCCGTTCGATCGACGCGTGCTGACGGACGTCCACGTGCCTACCGGTGAATGGTCCTCGGCCGAGCCGGGTGACATGGTCCTCGTCGAGATCACGAAGTGGCCCACCGCCGCACGCGGCCCGTTGGGCCGGGTTGTCGAGGTGCTGGGACGCGTCGACGAGCCCGGCGTCGACACGCAGATCATCATCCGCAAGCATCACATTCCCGATGCGCACTCCGAGGAGTCTGTCCAGGAGGCGCGCCGGCTCGGCGCAACCGTCAAAGACAAGGACATCCGCGGGCGGACCGACTTCCGCGCGGTGCCGACGGTCACCATTGACGGCGAACATGCGCGCGACTTCGACGACGCGATCACGATTGAGCGTCTGGAGAGCGGCCATTACTCGCTCGGCGTGCACATCGCCGACGTGTCGCATTACGTGCGGGACGGGAGCGCGCTCGACGAAGAGGCCTACGAGCGCGGGACGTCGGTGTACTTTCCCGAGCGCGCCGTCCACATGTTCCCGGCCGAGCTCGCCACCGGACTCTGCAGCTTGAACCCGCAGGTCGATCGTTTGGTGCAGTCGTGCCTGATGGAAATCGATCGCCGCGGCAACGTCGTACGGTACGAGATGCACGACGGCGTGATCAACAGCGACGCGCGCATGACATACACGGATGTCAACGCCATCCTCACGGATCGCGATGAGAAGACGACGACTCAGTACGTCGACCTGGTGCCGATGTTCGAGTTGATGCGCGAGCTGTTCGAGATACTCAACGAGCGTCGCCGCCGGCGCGGCTCGATCGACTTCGACCTGCCTGAAACAGAGGTCGTCCTGTCCGAGCTCGGCGAGATCGAAGCGATCATTCCGTCCGAGCGCAACGTGGCGCATCGGCTCATCGAGGAGTTCATGCTCCTGGCCAACGAAACAGTGGCTGCGCACCTGGTTGATCAGCGTGCGCCGGCGCTCCACCGGGTGCACGAGCCGCCCGACACCCAGAAGATCCAGGATTTCGAGGCATTCATTAGCACGCTCGGGTACAGCCTGGGCGCTCAGGGACACGCCCTGCAGCCGAAGCACTTCCAGAAGCTGATCGATCGGATCCGCGGTCAGCCTGTCGAGCGTCCAATCGCGGCGCTGATGCTTCGCGCCATGCAGAAGGCGCGGTACGATGCCTCGCCGCTCGGGCATTTTGGTCTGGCGGCGGAGTACTACACGCATTTCACGTCGCCGATCCGTCGATATCCCGATCTCGTCGTGCACCGAATGCTGCGGCAGTCACGACACGGCGCGGTGACTGACGAGAAACGTGAGGAGCTGGAGGAAGAGCTTCCGGAAGTCGCGCGTCACACGTCCGAGATGGAGCGCCGGGCCGACGAGGCGGAACGCGAGCTGCTGCAATGGAAGAAAGTGCGCTTCATGGCGGACAAGGTCGGGGACGAGTTCCACGGATATGTCACCGGCGTCGCCGCCTTCGGCCTGTTCGTGGAGCTGGTCGAGCACTTTGTCGAGGGGCTCGTGCACATCTCGAGCATGGCTGACGATTACTACCGCTTTGTGGAGCAAGAGCACATGTTGCGGGGTGAGAACACGAAGCGCGTGTATCGGCTGGGCGACCGGGTGCTCGTCCAGGTCGTGCGCGTCGACATGGAACGACGACAAGTCGACCTCGGTCTCGTGGAAATCCTTGAAGCCGTGCGCCGGGAGGAACGTCCGCGCGGCCCAATCAGGACCAAGGTCAGACCGAAACGAGAAAGGCGCCGGGCGCAGCGGCCGGGACGGCGCGAGCGCTCGGCGGGGAGGAAGGGAGGCAGCCGGCGACGCAGGTGAGCGCGCCGTGCGCTACGATTTTTCCGGCCCCTCTTTTATCGAATCCTTGAAGTTCTTGATGCCTTTCCCGATGCCCCGTCCGATTTCAGGCAGCCGGTTGGCGCCGAAGATCAGGACGATGATCGTCAGAATGATCAAAAGCTCCGGAATGCCTAAGCGGCCCATATTTCTCCGTGAAAGGACAGGTGACGGCCTCAGGGTTGTATTCACCGCGATTGTACCATGGGAGTCGGCGCGGAACGGGTTTTGAACAGTCGGCTCGAGAGGACGCCATGATCAAACTTATCTGCCCTGCCGTCCTGGTTCTCGCCGCAGCTACCAGCCTCCTGGCCCAACAGGAGCGTCCGGTCGCGCAGTTTTCGTCGGGAGTCCAGCTCGTAGAGGTTTATGCCACGGTCGCGGACACCAAGGGGGAGCTTGTCACCGGACTGCGGCGCGAAGACTTCGAGGTGTACGAAGACAACCAGCTACAGGATGTCTCGACCTTCGTCGCCGGCGAGTTTCCGTTGACCGTGGCGCTCGGCGTCGATCGGAGCTGGAGCATGGCCGGTGAGCCGCTGCGTCTGGCCAAGCAGGCCTCGCAGACGTTTCTGCGCGCCCTGAAGCCCGGCGATCGCTCGATGGTCGTGGCAATCAACAGCGACGCCGACGTCATTGCCCCTCTCGCGACGGACCGCCGCGAACAGGCGCGTGCGATTGCAGCGCTCGATCCTTGGAGCACCACGGCGCTGCACGACGCGATCGGTGCAGTCCTTGACAGGCTCGAGCCCGAGCCAGGGCGACAGGCGCTCGTGCTCTTTTCCGACGGCGTCGACCGTTACAGTACGGTGACGGCCGCTCAGGTCGTCGAGCGCGCGCGTCGCAGCAATGCGCTCGTCTATCCGATTGCGTTCGGCAGGACGCGGCCGCCGCTTCTGGCGGAACTGGCAGTGCTCACGGGGGGGCGCTCGTTTCTGTTGCGCGACATCAAAGAGCTCGAGAAGACCCTTGCGGATATTGCCCGGGAGCTGCGCTATCAATATCTGCTTGGTTACGCGCCAATGCACTCAATCGAGCCGAATACGCGGGAGTGGCGATCGATTCGTGTCGTCGTAAAGCAACCCGGGTTGCGCGTCCGCGCGCGTGATGGGTACATGACGGACTGACACGAAATGCAAAATGCAAAATGCAAAAGGGAGGGTTCGCAGGCACGTGCGGACTTGGTAACAAATACTGTTTGCATTTTGCATTTTGCATTTTGCATTAGAGTACGCATTCAATGTCGCACCCCGTCGTGCTCGCCCTGTTCGATGATTCGGCCGCCGCGGCGGCTGCGGCGCGCGAGCTTCGTGCGCTTGGCGTGCCGCGCGAACGCGTGTCAATCGTGGCGCGATCGCACGACGAGGAAGGCGCCGTTGCACGTGCGTCCGGCGCGTCGCCGGGGTCGGAGCTCGAGGATTCGGCGGCGGCTTCGCGGCTGGGCGAGCTGAGCGGGCATCTGCTCGCTGCGATTGCGCTCGTCATGCCTGGCATCGGGCCCATCGTGGTCGACGGCCCGCTGGCGGCTGGCCTGGCGGAGGCCGCGGGACACCTCGCAGGCGGCCTTTCACGCACGCTGGAGCGTGCGGGGCTCGCGCGTGCGGAGGCGGAGGCGTGGGAAGCGCGCATTCGTGAGGGCGCGTTTCTCGCGGGTGCACATGTACTGCAGGCGCAAGTGGACGGCGCGCGTGATGTGCTCCTGCGGACCGGTGCCCGTGACGTTGTCGTCGGTACGTGGCCCGATTGGCGTCCTTCGTAAGAGCCATTGAGGCGGCGGGAGTGCCCGCCGACGAAAGGGGTGGCTGGTTGGCTGAGGTATCCGTTTTGCAGTTGCGATAGCGTGCCAGCTTGCGGAAAATGAAGTCTGTCTTCAGCCTCCAGGTAAATGTCGACGCAAACGAAACGCACGTCGCCTGAACGGATGCCGGCATCTCAGCATCTGACGCTGCGGCCTGATGACGGCCGCCCGGCTGAGGTGCGATTCATGTTCGAGAACCCCCAGACTCGCGTTCGGGGGGCGTTTGGTGCGGCCGTTCTCGGGCATGCGGCGTTCATCGCATTCTGGGTCCTTGTTCTCTGGCTCGTGCCCGATAACGTTCGAGAAGCCGTGTTGCCCGACGAGCTGCCTCGCCAGATTGTCTGGCTCGCCGAACCGGGCCCCGGCGGAGGCGGCGGCGGGGGAAACCAACAGCCCGAGCCGCCGAAGCCTGCCGAACTGCCAGGTCGCGAAAAGATTTCGGTCCCGGCCGTCCCGGAACCCGAGCCGGTTCCTGTGCCGGCTCCCGAGGAACCGCCACTCGAACAGCTCACCATTCCCGCCGAGACGATGGCGGCGGCCGCGGAGACGACGATCGGCGTACTCGACTCGGGTGATGCAACATCGCAGTCGACCGGCTCTGGGTCAGGAAGTGGTGCGGGCTCGGGTAGCGGCTCTGGGTTAGGCCAAGGAAGCGGCGGCGGCACCGGCGGCGGCGTCTACCGGCCCGGCAGTGGGATCATCAACCCGCGCGTCCTTCGCGAAATCAAGCCGCAGTACACCGCCGACGCGATGCGCGCGAAGGTGCAGGGAACCGTCCTGCTCGAGTGTGTTGTGCTTCCCGATGGGTCAGTCGGACGTGTGGACGTCGTCAAATCACTCGACTCGACATTCGGTCTCGATCAAGAGGCCGTCAAGGCCGCCAGGCAGTGGCGGTTCCAGCCCGGCACCCGGTTCGGCGAACCGGTTGCCG
>Ga0209640_10000135_pt1 | contig 48900 bp, 44 predicted proteins | sample RifCSP10_1_FD_184018 | JGI IMG/M metagenome (GOLD analysis project Ga0209640, IMG submission 184018) | Soil microbial communities from Rifle, Colorado - Rifle CSP2_sed 10_1 (SPAdes) (version 2) | ecosystem: Environmental > Terrestrial > Deep subsurface > Rock core/Sediment | place: Rifle...
GAGCGTGCTCGCCGCGAGCGTCCCGGTGATCTCCCCCAGCCGGGACGGCTCGACGAAGGGGGCGAGCGCTTCCTCTGTCACATCAGTCAACCGGGCGGTGAGTGTAGCCGAGCTCGGTTCACTCGAAAGCGATGCCAGCCAGTCCGAGCCCCACGCAGCCATGCCGGCTGCTCCCGCGGGTGCCGGCTCCGGCGCCATCATGCGAAGCGGCAACACACCAGCCGCCGCGAGCGTCGCGCCCTGCCATCTCGCCGCGAGAGACCGGAGGGCGATGCGAGTGGACTCGATGCCGGCGTCGAGCGCGACATCGGTCAGCGACGGGTTGTCAGCGTAGCGAAGGCTGGCGGCCCGGACGGTCATCGTGCCCGCGGGCTGAGGCGCGCGGATGGTGCCACCCACGTGGAGATCGAGGGTGGCCTGGGCGGCATCCGCCTGAAGGGGCCAGTCTGGCAACAGAGGCCCGGCCACCTCGAGGATCTCAGGTAGCGGACCGTCTACACGAAGGTCCAGTCCTTCGCGCGCGTCCGTGTGCGCGAGCGCGCCCTGCAGCCGAAGCTCAGTTTCTCGGCCAACGCGGAGGCGGGTTGGCGACGCGCGGATCGAATCCCGGTCCACAACGAACGTCGCGGGATCCTGGAGGGCAATCGGCACGCCGGACACGTCGAGCTCCAGGCTCCGAAGCGCGACGTCCCCAATGCTCTCGTACGGACTCCGCAGCGTGCCCTGGCCTCGGACCGTGGCGGTGATCACGCCGTCGATCCTCGCCTGGGACCGCAGGGACGCCGGCAAGAGTGCGCCAATCGACGACCGATCGAGCGTGCCTTCAACCTGATACCGAAACGGTTCGCTCGCGTCGAGCCCGCCCAGTAGCTGCACCCGCAAATCGGGTGCACGGGCATCGACCTGCAGCCGCTGGTCCGAGAAGCCGACAACGCCCTCCACTCTTCCGATCGCGACGTCGTACGCAGCGAGATCCCGCGCCGCCAGGTCGGCCAGCACCCGCGGTGAACGGACGTCGCCCTGCAGCGATCCGGTGAGTCGCGCCGATCCCGCCAGAGAGACGTCGGGCGTCCCCACCGCGCGGGCGAGCCGGGCCACATCGTCGGAAACGCCTTCGAACCGCGCGTCGATTCGTCCGGCCCAGCTGACAAGCCCGGAAGCTACGAGCCGAGTCCTGTCCAGGCGCGCCTCGAGAGACTCCACCCGCGCGCCCACCCGATCGATCACGACGGTCGAGTCCAGTTCTCCTCCGGCGAGCTCCCGCAGCCGGATCGCGCGTCCGCCGACGGTCGCGCCCACTCGCGGAGAGCGAATCGTGCCGAGGGGCTCGACGCGCGCGTCGACCGAGCCACTGATCTCGTTCTCGAGCAGGGGCGGCACGTCGACGCCAGCCTGTCGCAGAACCAGCGCAACGGCCCCGAGTTCCTCGAACCGCACGTTGGATCGGCCAGTCAACGTCGAATCGAGCCCCTGATCGGATCTTCGAGCGAGCTGCCCGGACACGACTCCGGCGGTGGCTGCGCGCGCGGAGGGCGACTCAAGGGCATGGTCGACCGTCCAACGGCCGCCGCGCAGGCGCAGATCAGCCCGGCCGGCGAGCGAGAGTCCAGATCCAGACGACGTAAAGCGCACGGACGCGCGGCTTTCCAGGCGTTGCAGCCAGTCCGCGCTCGCGAGCGCCACGCCTGCCACGCTCGCCTCGATTTCGCCTGCCGCGCCCGACCCGAGGCGCACTGGCGCTGCGATGCCGACGGCATCGAGCAGCCGGTCGACGTCCACGCCGCTGATCCGGGCGAGCGCGCGACCAGAGTCCGGCGTGCCGGCCGACTCCGCAAACGACAGGCTGCCGCTCACCTCGGCCGCACCGACACTCGACGCCACGTCGAGGCGCTCCACCTCCAGTCGCCCCGCTCGGTAAGTCGCATCCGCCGTGAGGCTCGAGACGACGACCGACTGATATTGGAGCGCGCTGCCCGAGACGAGGGCCTTCACCACCGGATCGGCCAGCAGGCCGCTGACGGTCAGTTGCGTGCTGGCCGATCCGGCGAGCGCGCCGCTCGGGGCGCCGAGGAGATCGCCAATCTCCGCGAGATTGACATCGAGCTTCGCACGCGCTTGAACGCTCGGCGTGGCCGCGGCCACGTCAACCCAACCGTCGAGCGCGAGTCGGCCCTCCATGGCGTCGATGCGCAGCTCGGCAACGTCGAGGCGCACGCCGCCAAACGAGAGCTGGCCCGCGACGGTCCCGACAATCGATCGAGGGGCAAGGCGTTCCTCCCTTGCGCCGAGGCTCACGCTGAACGGACTCGGGCCGAAATCACCGGGACGGGAACCGGCCGCGCGGGTGTCCAGCGTCAAGTCGAGCGGGCCCACGCTCGCGCGCTGGCCGGAGGCTTCATCCTCGAGCTCGAGGCTCATCTGGCTCAGGGAAACGACGCCGAGGTAGAACGGGGAGGGTTCGGTTGAAGGCTGTCCTCGGGTAGCGGGCAGGTTCGTGGAGCCGTCGCGATGGCGCACGACCGCCAAGCGCGGCCGGGCCAGCTCGAGTCGATCGACCTCGACCACTCCCCAGAGGACGCTTCGGTTGAGAACGATCCGGGCCGCCTCGGCGCTGAGGAACGGAGGCTCGCCCTCAGCCGCCGTGAGTGTCGGCTGGTGGAGTTCGAGCGACGTGGTCAGCAGGTTGTAGCTGAACGAGCCCGCTTGGACGAGGATGCCGTAATCCTGTGCGATCCTCGTGCGGGCCCACTCAAAGACGCGGACACGAACAAACGGCAGGTGAGCCGCCGCGGTCAGGACAGCCAGGATCGCCGCGACCGCTGCCGCCACGAGCGACCAGCGCCGGACGAGATTCGAGGCCATCCTGACAGCAGTCTATCAACGACACAGCCGATCACGGCGCCAGCTAACCACCGCCTTGACATCGCCGATCATCGCGATTGCCCTTCCCCGCTAGCGGCGCTACACTCCCGGTCGCGCCGGACGCCAGGCTTCTCCGGGTTCGCAGGTTGCTCTGGTGCGCGGGTACATGGGTTCGAACGTTTTGGGTGTTGGGCTTTGGGAGTTGGCTTTAGGCGCTCGGCTCTGGGCTTTGGACTCTCGGCTTTTGCATTTTGCATTTTGAATAATTTTGAATCTTGCATTTCGACCGGGGGCTCCACATGACCCGTTGGACACTCGCACTACTGGCGTCGGTCGCGCTCGGGACGGAGGTGGCAGCGCAGACGGAGGCCCCTCGCAACGATCTCCCGCAGCCCTACCAGACGACGCGCGACTGGGGCGAGCTCCCGGCCGGCGTGAAATGGGCCGCCGTCACCGCCATCGAGCCGGCGCCCGACGGGACGATCTACGTCGTCCACCGCTGCTTCGAGAATTCCTGCGCCGGCCGCCCCGAGGCGCCCATCCTGAAGTACAACGCGGGCGGAAAGCTCCTCAGCACATGGGGCGCGGGGATGTTCATCTTCCCGCACGGTGCCACGGTCGATCGCGACGGAAACCTGTGGGTGACCGACGCGCGCGGAGAGAACGGCCGGGGTCATCAGGTGTTCAAGTTCGATCGGGACGGCAAGGTGCTGATGACGCTCGGCAAGGCGGGCGTCAGCGGGTCGGGCCCGGATCTGTTCGATCAGCCGACCGACGTGCTCGTCGCCCCGAGCGGTGACATCTTCGTCACCGACAGCCACCGAAACGGCAAGAACAACCGGGTGGTGCGGTTCACGAAGGAGGGGCGCTTCGTCAAGGAGTGGGGCAAGAAGGGATTCGGCCCCGGCGAGATCAGCGAGCCGCACACGATTGCGATGGACTCACAGGGGCGCCTCTTCGTCGGCGACCGCGAGAACAACCGCATCCAGATTTTCGACCAGGATGGGCGTTACCTCGCCGAGTGGCGGCAGTTCGGTCGGCCGAGCGGCATCACCATCACGAGCGATGACACGATCTACGTCACCGATTCCGAATCCGGCCCCGACACGGGCGCCCACGAGCTGCCGGGCATCGAGAAGGGCATCCGGATCGGCAGCGCCAGGGACGGCTCGGTGACGACCTTCATCGAGGACATGGAGTCCACGGTTGCCGATCACTCGGGCGCCGAAGGCGTGGGCGTGGACACGCAGGGCAACGTCTACGGCGGCGTGGTGAGGCGGCGGATGATGGAGAGGCACGTGAAGAAGTAGGTCCCCAGGGTGCGAAGGTGCGAAGGTGCGAGGGTGCGAGGGTGCGAAGGAGGCAGGTGATGGATCGAATGTTCGTGGGATTTGTCGTGGCCGGTCTAGTCGGGTCTCTTGGGGTGGCGATCGCGCAGAACCCGGGGCCGACGGCGCCTCGGCCCGACCCGAACAGCGTCCGCCTCGTCGGCGACCGGTTCAAGCCGCTGAGCTACGGCGACATGACGCCGCCGCAGAAGAAGATGTTCGAGAGCTTACTCTCGGGCGAGCGACGCGGCGCGGGTGGCCCGTTCAACGTCCTGCTGCGCAGTCCGGAGATGGGCGACCTGGCCCAGCAGTTCGGCGCGTCGATGCGCTTCCATTCGTCGATTCCGCCGAAACTCAACGAGCTGGCCATCATCCTCACGGCGCAGCACTGGAGGTCGAACTACGAGTGGTACGCCCACAAGCGCGCGGCGCTCGCAGCGGGCCTGAGCCAGGCCATCGTGGACGCCATCGCCGCCGGCACCCGGCCGCTAGGCATGCAGCCGGATGAGGAGACGGTCTACAACTTCTGCACCGAGCTGCTCACGAACAAACAGGTCAGCGATCGGACCTTCCAAGTCGCCAAGGACAAGTTCGGCGAGCGCGGCGTCGTGGACCTCATCGGTGTGTCGGGCTACTACGGCCTCGTGTCGATGCTCCTCAACGTCGACCGCTACCCCCTGCCGGACGGAGTGCAGGCGGAGTTGAAACCGCTGCGCTGAGGACAAGGCGCGGGCTGAAGGTCGCACTCTACGACCCCTGGAGTTCACGCGCGTGCCGCTTCGGGAGGTCGACCTTCCGCGCGCTACGACCGGGTTCCGTCTTGTAGAGCGGGGGCTTCAGCCCCCGCGTGACCAGGCCCGGGGGTGGCATAAGATCCTTGCCACCACCGCACCGCGCCATGAACCGCACTCAATCGGTCACCTTCGCTACGTTCGTGCTGTTGTCAGCTCTTGCACAAGCAGTCCTCGGGCAGGACACGTCGGACCAAGGGGGCTCCCAGTCGAGCACGACGCCTCAAACGACTCCAACAACGACATTCACCGTGACGGTCGTCGGCATCACGCCCCTGGCCGGTGTCGAGCTTCCCCCCAATCAGATTCCGGCGCCCGTCCAGACGGCCACGAGCCGCGACATCGAGCGCAGTGGCGCGCTCGACGTCGCCGACTTCATGAATCTGCGGCTGAACGGCGTGCATGTCAACGAGACGCAGGGAAACCCGTTTCAGCCTGACGTGAGTTATCGAGGGTACACCGCGTCTCCACTCCTTGGCACTCCGCAGGGACTGTCGGTCTATGTCGACGGCGTGCGGATGAACCAGCCGTTCGGCGAAGTGGTGAGCTGGGACTTGATTCCGCGCGTCGCGATCTTCTCGAGCGCGCTGCTGCCAGGTTCCAATCCACTGTTCGGGCTCAACACGCTTGGTGGCGCGGTGTCGATTCAGACCAAGGACGGCCGCGACAGCCCCGGGACGCGGCTCCAGGCAATCTACGGCAGCGACGTGCGCCGCGGCCTCGAGTTCGAGCACGGGGGAAGCCGCGCGAAGACCGGCCTCGACTGGTACCTGGCCGGACACCTGTTCGCCGAGGACGGCTGGCGCGATGACTCACCGTCCGACATTCGGCAAGTCTTCGGCAAGCTGGGGTGGCGAAGAGGCCGAGCCGACGTATCTGTTACGGTCGCGCACGCCGACAACGCACTGAACGGCAGCGGACTTCAGGAAATCGGCTTCCTCGAACGCGACTACGCGAGCCTCTACACCAAGCCCGATGTCACCGACAACCGTTCGACGCTCCTGAACGTGATGGCCCGCCGCAGTGCCGGCAACCGGATGACCTTCTCGGGCAACGTCCACTATCGCGACATCCGCACCGACACCCTCAACGGCGACATCAACGAGGAGTCGCTGGACGAGGACGTCTACTACCCCGGAACGATCGAGCCGTTTCCGTACCAGCACTGCGTCGACAACGTGTCGCAGAGCGACGAGCCGGCCACTACGTGCAACGGCCTCATCAACCGCGGCCACTCGGACCAGCGCACGGCCGGTGCCTCGGCCCAGATCACGCTGCGCGACTCATCAGAAGGAGTGCGTAACCAGTTCACCACGGGCGCTGCCTACGATCGCAGTACGGTCGGATTCGTCCAGTCCGCCGAGATCGGCTACCTCAACCCAGACCGCAGCGTGACGGGCACAGGCGCATTCGCCGATGGCGTGACGGGCGGCACCCTGGGCGGCAAACCGTTCGACACGCGCGTGGATCTCGACGGCCTGATCGACACCTGGGGCCTGTTTGCGACCAACACGCTGTCGATCGGCGAGGCGTGGCACGTCACGCTCTCAGGGCGCTTCAACCGAACGAGGGTTCACAACGCGGACCTCATCACGCCGGAGGGCGAACCGGGCTCGCTCGATGGCGACCACGTGTTCAGCCGCTTCAACCCTGCTGCCGGCGTGACCTTCAACCCATCGCCTCTGGTGAACCTGTACGCGGGCTACAGCGAAGGAAGCCGCGCCGCCACGTCTATCGAGCTCGGCTGTGCGGATCCCGAACATCCGTGCAAGCTGCCCAACGCCATGGCGGGCGACCCGCCCCTCGATCAGGTGGTCACCCGGACGTGGGAGCTTGGACTTCGCGGGCAGCGCGGCGCCGCTAGTTGGCACGCTGGCTTCTTCCGGGCCCGCAATGACGATGACATCCTGTTTGTCACGTCCGAGCAGACGGGCTTCGGCTACTTCAGGAACGTCGGCGAGACCCGTCGCCAGGGAATCGAGCTGGACGTCAATGCACACGCCGGGCGTGTCTCGTTTGGAGCGGGCTACACGCTTCTCGACGCCACGTTCCAAAGCGAGGAGATCGTCAACGGCGAGAGCAACAGCACGAGCGACGCCGCGCACGGCGGCCAGCCGGGTGTCGAAGGGTCGATCGAGATCGAGCCAGGTGACCGCGTGCCATTCACGCCGCGGCACATGCTCAAGCTATTCGCCGACGTCCAGGTGACGACCGCCTTCGCCGTGGACGTGAACCTGACCGGCATCTCCAGTTCCTACGCGCGCGGCAACGAAAACAACCGGCACAAGCCGGACGGCACCTACTACCTCGGCCCCGGCACGGCGCCGGGCTACGTTGTCGTGAATCTCGGGGCGCGCTACCGCCTCACGAAATGGTTGGAGGTCCTGGGACGGGTCAACAACCTGTTCGACCGCCGGTACTACACCGCCGCGCAACTCGGCCCGATGGGGTTTACGGACGAGGGCGCCTTCATCGCGCGACCATTTCCGGAGGTGGACGGCGAGTTCCCTCTGCAGCACGCGACGTTCTACGCGCCCGGCGCCCCGATTCGGGGATGGATTGGGACCCGCCTCGCGTTCTGAACTGCTGACGCGGAGGCTGAAGCCCCCGCTCTACGGCATGCCTCGTTGTACCGCAAGGCTGAAGCCCCCCGCTCTACGGGTGCGTCTCGTCGCCCCGCGGGGGCTGAAGCCCCCGCTCTACGGTGTGCCGCGCATCACCACACCTCGTAGAGCGCGGGCTTCAGCCCGCGCGTCTACCGCCCCGGTCGCAGCGTCAGCTTCTGCACTCGCCAGTTCGTGATCTCGCCCACATAGAGCTCGTTCTCGCTCCGGCAGTCCATCTCGTGGACCGAGCCGAACTCCTTGAGGAGCTTCCCCGCCGTACCAAACTTGCCGGCGATCCGTCCGTCGAGCGTCATCTTGTAGATCTCGCCGTTGTCCATGGACGTGGACGGATTCGAGTTGGACGCGTAGAGGTACTGGCTCGGCCCTGGCGTGATGCAGATGGCCGAGGGCGCGCCGACGTTCACGAACTGCGTCTTGAACGTGCCCTCGCCGTCAAACACCTGAATGCGGTTGTTCGCACGGTCGCCGACATACACGTTGCCCTGCGCGTCGATCGCGAGGGTGTGCGGAATGTTGAACTGCCCCGGTGCCGACCCGCGCGAGCCCCACGACTTCAGGTACTTGCCGTTCCGGTCGAACTTCGCGATGCGGGAGTTGCCGTAGCCGTCGGCCACGTAGATGTTGCCGGCGGCGTCCCACGCCACATCGGTCGGGCGATTGAAGTTGTCGCCAGGCACACCGACACCGACCGGCGCGGGCGGCGCGGCGCCAGCACCGGCACCACGCCCACGTCCACCGCCCGGCGCCTCGACAGGCGCGGCCGGAGTCGGCACGGGCGCAGGCACCGGCAGCGCCTCGGGCTTCCTCCCCATCGTCATCAGGACGCGACCCGCGGGATCGAACTTGATCACCATGTTCGACCCTTCGTCCACCACCCAGACGTTGTCCTGGCGGTCCACTCGCACGACGTGCGCGAAGACGAAGCCGTAGAGATCCTGGCCAATCTCGCGGACGAACTTGCCCGAGGGATCGAACTCGAAGAGCCGCGCGGCGCTGCGTGAAAAGGTGCGCCGCGTGCCGAGAGTCGCCGCCGGGTTGCCCGTGCGCGTGTACACGAAGATGTTCCCCTTCGAGTTGGTCGCCACGCCGACCGCCTCGCCGAGATAGAGGTTATCCGGCAGCTTCAGCGGATCGACTGCGTCATACGGGATCTCGGGGAACGACAACTGCGCAACTGCCGGAGCCGCCACGAGCAGCATCGCCACCACCACGAGTTGCATGGACCGTTTCATCACACCCTCCACGTCTCGTGACCGCTACTGCGTTGACGTTGACGCGACCGGCTTGAGCAGGATCTTCTGCGCGCGCCAGGCGGTGATTTCCGCGACGATGAGCTCGTCGGGGTTGCGGCAGTCGATGGCGTGCACGGTGCTAAATTCGCCAAGCTGCTTACCGGGCTTGCCGAACTTGCCGATGACCGTGCCGTCGAGCTCCATTTTGTAGATCTCGCCGCTCACCGCCGCGAGCGTCGAGTTGTTGTTGTCCGGGTTCGAATTCGAGCTGAAGAGGTACTGATGAGGCCCGGGACTGATGCAGACGGCCCACGGCGCGCCGACGTGGTCGTAGATCGCGCGCAGCACGAGGTTGCTGTCGAAGACTTGAATACGCCGGTTGTTCCGGTCCGCCACGTAGATGTTGCCGTTAACGTCGGCGGTGATCGAGTGCGGCGTGTTGAACTGATAGGGCTCGGTCCCCCTGATGCCCACCGACTTGATGAACCGTCCGTTCTTGTCGTACTTGGCCACGCGCGAGTTGAAGTAGCCGTCCGACACGAAGATGTCGCCGGCCGGATCCCACGTGATGTCGGTCGGCCGGTTGAACCGGTACGGCTCGGCAGGCGGCGTGCCAGCCACTGGCGTCGGCTCGAGACCCTCGACAGCCTCCGGCCTCCGCCCCATCGTCATCAGCACGCGGCCGTCGGGGCTGAACTTGACGACCATGTTCGTCCCCTCGTCCACCGTCCAGATGTTGTCCTGCGCGTCGACGCGCACGCCATGCGCCATCTCGAAGCCGTACAGGCCCTGGCCGATTTCGCGGACGAAGGCACCGTTCTGGTCGAACTGGAACAGGCGCGTATCGCCGCTGCGGTGAAAGACGAAGATGTGGCCCTTTGAATTGCGAGCCACGCCTATGCCCTCACCGAGATAGAGGTTCGGCGGCAGCTTCAGGAAATTGGCGACCGATTCATACGGGATATCGGGAGCCGAAGCAAACGCGGTGGCTCGAGGGGGCACTTGCTGCGCGAACGTCGGGGCGACGAGAATCGCGCCCAGCAGAATTCCGATACAACGTTTCATTGAGGCCTCCGGGAAGACTGAAGCCGGTGTCGCGGATGCATATAGTAACCCCGTCGGCGAGCCGGTACTGATCGATAATCACACCACCCCAAGGTCCCTATGAAGACGGCCGTTCTCGTCATCCTTGTCCTGGCGGCTGTTGTCGCCGGCTCGGGCAGCCCCGATCAGCCAGCCGCTCAGGCCGCCGGCCGAGGACCCAGCGCACCCCCCTGGACCCCACCGCGCACGCCGTGGGGCGACGCGGATCTTCAGGGCGTCTTCACCAATTCCAACGAGTACGCCACGCCGCTCGAGCGGCCAGCCGAGTTCGCCGGGCGGCGTCTCGACGGGTTCACGAGCGAGGAACTGGCCCGCATCCGCCACCAAGCAACGCAACGGGCCATCGCAGGACTGCTCGGTGGCCAGGTGCGCGGACCTGACGAATGGTGGCTGCAGAACCTGGACCTGGCCAGGCGGAACCAACCCTGGTTGATCGTCGATCCGCCCGACGGGCGCGTCCCCGACCTGACTTCCGGGGCGAAGTCGCGCCTTCAAGGCGTGAGGACGCGAAGCAGCTTCGTCGGCGGTCCCTTCAACGGCCCGGAAGACCTCGGCATGCTCGAACGCTGCATCTCGCGCAGCGTGCCTGGTTCGATGATTCCGGTGATGTACGGCAACAACTACCAGATCGTGCAATCGCCGGGCTACCTCGTCGTGACCTACGAAATCATCCACGAGGCGCGCATCATTCCACTCGACGGGCGCCCGCACGTGGGCGCCGGCATTCGGATGCACATGGGAGACCCGCGTGGACACTGGGAGGGAGCCACCCTGGTCGTCGAGACGACGAACCTGACGAGCGCGTCAGCCTACCGAAACGCCAACGCCGGAACGTTCCGGGTGATCGAACGGTTCACCCGCGGCGCCAGACCGGATCGAGTGGACGGCCACACTCGACGATCCGCAGACGTGGACCAGGCCCTGGACGATCGGGATGCCGCTCGTGGCCGATTCGCACCCCATCCTTGCTTTCGATTGCCACGAGCACAACTACGGGCTGAGGAACATCCTGAGCGCCGCGCGCGCCGAGGAGCGGATCAGGCAGTGACGACCCATTCGGCGTAAGATCCACACGTCCGTGCACGGCGGACTCGATTCTGGAGGAAGTATGAGAGACCGAGCTTTGTTCTGCGTGGCGCTGGTGACGTTGCTTGCCGCAGCGTTCTCCTCCCCGACCAGCGGGCAGCAGGCACCGGCGGGCCGGCAGGGTGGCGCCGGCGCTCCGGTGGGCAGGCAGGGTGGACCGCCACCCGTGCAGTTGCCGGACGGCGCGGGGCGGGAGCAGGTGCAGGCCGCGTGCACGCGCTGCCATGGTCTCAACCTGATTGCCACCTCGTGGGGTTACACGAAAGACGGGTGGCAGGACCGCATCGCCACCATGGCGACCCTACCGGCGGCCGAGCTCGACGCCATCTCATCGTACCTGGCGGCGCACTACCCCATTAAGGAGGTCCCGGGCGCCGTGCTGATCTCGGGTCCAGCGACGGTCACGATCAGGGAGTGGCTTGCTCCCACGCTTGGCTCGCGGCCGCACGACTCGCACGCCGCGGCTGACGGGTCGATTTGGTGGACCGGCCAGTGGGCCGACAAGCTCGGACGTCTGGACCCGCGGACGGGCCAGATCCGAGAGTTCGACCTTCCTGCTAAGAGCCAACCGCATGGTCTTGCGGAGGATCCCCAGGGAAACATCTGGTACACAGGCATTCAGAAGGGCGTCATCGGCCGGCTCGATCCACGCACGGGGCAGGTGCGCGAGTACCCGCTCAACGAGGCGGGTGCGCGCGGGCCGCACACGCCGATCTTGGATGCACGCAGCGGCAACCTGTTCTTCACACTGCAGTCGGGACACGTTGGCCGGCTCCACACCGCCAGCGGCGAGATGGTGATCATGAAGACGCCGAGCAATAACACCTACCCGTACGGCATTCGCCTCAACTCGCTGGGCGTGCCCTGGTACGTGGACTTCCGCGGCAACCGCATCGGCAGCGTCGATCCGCGCACGATGGAGATCAAGGAGTATCCGCTGCCCAGCGCGGATGCGCGACCGCGCAGGCTGACCATCACGGCAGACGACGTGATCTGGTACACCGACTTCGCGCGCGGCATGCTCGGTCGTTTCGATCCGAAGACCGGCCAGGTCAAGGAATGGCCCTCGCCAGGAGGCAAGGCCTCTGAGCCGTACGCCATTACCTCGATCGGGGCCGTGGTCTGGTACAGCGAGTCCGGCGTACGGCCGAACACCATGGTGCGATTCGACACGCAGACCGAGAAGTTCCAGACGTTCGCCATTCCATCCGGCGGCGGGGTGCTGCGCCACTTCGAGGCCACGGCGCAGGGCAGCATCGTCACCGCCAACAGCGGCGTGAACAAGATCGCGCTGGTCGAGATCGGAGCGCTTTCAGCGAACCGGTCGAACTGAGGAACCGGGGCCTGATCGCGCCTCCCGTCGTTCAGCGTCGTCCTGTTCCGCGTCACGCTGCGAGTCACGCGGGCGGCCAGCAGGTCCAGCGCCTCCTGACCCCCGCGTCGACACCAGATCATTCGCCCCGCAGCGTCCGGTAGTCCTCCGGCGTGTCGACATCCGCCAGGCACCCCTCATCGTCCACGGCCACATTCAGAATCTCGTGCTCGTGGGCGCGCACCACGGACTTCGCACCGGCATCGAGCGGCGCGGCACGCAGCTCGTCGAGGAGCGCCCGGTCGAAGATGACAGGGTGACCGTGGCGGTCGCCCATGGCGGGACGCACGATCGGCGCCCGCGTTCGCCGCCAGACGGCGATCACCTCCTTCACGGTCGACGCGGCAACCATCGGGACGTCGACGAGCATCACGAGGACACCTTGGGTGGTTGTGCCGACGACCGCGTCCATCCCCGCCCAGAGAGACGAAAGCTGGCCCCTCGATGGTTCGGGATTGCGGACGACCAGGGGCATCGACAATCCGCTCCCGCGGAGGGCGTCAACGACGGCGTCGTGATCCTTGCCCGTCACCACTGCCAGATCAGAGACGCCGGCCTCTCTGAGTGTCCGCACGATACGGCTGACGAACGAGTCACCGCCACCGGCCGGCAGCAGGGCCTTGGGAGAGCCCATCCGAACCGACGCGCCGGCGGCAAGAACGATTCCAGGCAGCACGATTCATCCTAGTCCGGCCTTGCCAACATCACGCAAGTGACAGTACCGCAACCAGTTTGGGCACGCTTGACTTCCCAGCCGAGACCCCCCTACACTGCACCAGCTTCCAGTCCGGTGTGCGGTCGATTCCTGCGAATTCCCGAGGATATCAGCATCCCCGTTCATAGCGGCCCGGAAGCGCCTGGGATTGTCCCAGGCCACGCATCGGAGGGACAAGGGCTATGCCGACCGGGACTATCGCTCGCTTGCTCATCGACAAGGGCTTCGGCTTCATCCGCGATGAGGGCGGCGTCGAACACTTCTTCCACCGCAGTTCCGTGCGCCAGGCGGTCTTCGAGTTGCTTCGCGAAGGACAGCGCGTGGAATTTACCATTGAAGAATCGTCCAAGGGTCCGCGCGCAGGGGACGTCCGGCTGATCGAAGGCTAGGCGTGCGGCTCTCGCCCGGCCCCTCTTGGGGCCGGGGTCGTCGCGAACCGACGCGCTCCGCACTCCCACTCCAACCTACGAAAACAACCGCCGCCAAGCAGAGGTCTGCCTGAGTGCTCCAGTCGATGATTCGAGCACGAGGACTTCTTTCGCTGCACCCTTAGCGAAGACGTGATCGGCCGTCAGCACGACGCTGGCGAGACCCCGTGCCTCGACGATGCGGGCAATATCGGACGCGAAGTGTGCGGCGTCCTCCCCAGTCAGGGTGGCGTTCGGATGCTCGGCGACCAGGACGCGGGGCCGCAGGGCGAGCGCCCGGCCCAGACGGATGCGAGCCCGCTCGACTGCCGACAAGGCACCCGCCTGCCGCGACAGGTCCGTGTTCCCCAATCCGACTTCGGCCGCCAGACGAGCAACCTGCGCGCGGAGCTCCGCCGGCATGTTGTCTACGGCCAGCGAAAGCGGGATGGCGAGGTTCTGCTCGACGGTGAATTGCTCCACGAGCACGGCGCGATCGGTCAGGATGCCGAACTTGTCGAGCGTCTGCAACCACTGGTCCGGGCCGGCGATGGCGGACGTCGGTTCGCCAAAGACGGCGACCTCCCCGCTGTCTGGCAGCGCCGCTCCCGTCATGAGCTCGACAAGCACCTCGGCCATCACCTGATCGAAGCCGATAAGGGCCAGCGAACGACCCGCGTGCAGGTCCAGTTCGGCGATGCGCAGCGGTCTCAGGCCGCGGTAGTCCTTCGTGACTCCGCGGAAGCGAACGAGCACTTCATTTGGCGGCATGTCGATGCCGCGCCGCGCTGAGCCGCCGCCACTCCGCGCTGGGCAAGGTGGCGGCGCCGGGCTCGAGGCCGTGCGCCGGCTCTCCGTGGAAATCGGAACCCCCTGTCATCAGCAGTCCCAGTTCGGACGCCAGGCGAGCGTAGCGGCCAACCGCCACCGCGTCGTGGTCCGAATGGTAGACCTCGAGGGCATCGAGGCCCGCCTCGGCGAGCGCGGGAATCCGTGCATCCATCCGCGTGCGGAAGGGATGCGCCAGCGAGGCGAGGCCGCCCGCGCGGTGGATGATCGCGATGACATCCTCCGGGGAAGAACCCGGCCGGCTCACGAACGCGGGGCCGCTATTCGACAGGAAGCGATCGAAGGCCTCGCGAGTGTCGGCCACGTGACCCGCCCGTTGGAGCGCCCTGGCAATCTGCGGCCTGCCGATGGAACGGCCAGACTGGCGTTGGGCCTCGTCGAGCAGCGCGGGCAGATCGATGGGTACGCCCAACTCGGCGAGGCGAGCCGCGATCAGGCGAACCCGGACCACTCGCCGTTCGCGCTGCGCGTTCAGGAATTGCATCAGCGCCGGCTCGTCCGGATCCAGGAAATACCCCAGGACGTGCACGTCCCGCCCGCCTTCGACCGCCGTGACCTCGATCCCGGCCAGCGCCTCGATGCCCCGCGCGGTGGCGAGCCGCTGCACGTCGGACACGGCGGCGGTGGTGTCGTGATCGGTGACCGCCAGTACTGTCAGTCCCGCGCCTGCGGCGCGATTGACCAGTTCAACAGGGGTGCAGCGGCCGTCGGAGGCGGTTGTGTGGAGGTGAAGGTCGATCAAGCGGTCAGCGAGTTCCTGTAGCGGCGGCGCGTGTCTTGCCGCGCGTCCGGCCCTGGCGCTTGACGAGCGCCCGGTACTCGCGAATGAGCAGGTCGAGGTGTTCGCGCTCCTCGTCGGCGAATTCCAGGAAGATCTGCTTGCCCTCGGAATCCTCGAACCGCTCGCCGTACTTCTTGAAGAACCGGTGAGAACCCCGCTCGCAGCGGATGCCGATGAGGAGCGCCTGCTGGTCGTTGACGCCGCGCTTGAGCCGTTCGGCGCCCTCGGCGAACAGACCGTTGGCCGCACCTCGGAAGAACAGGAACGTGGGACGCGCTTCGAGCTCGGGATCGCGTCGCAGCAGTTCGCTGTAACGGGCCTCCAGCTTGGCCAGGTGTTCCTTCTCTTCGAACGCCAGGTCCTGAAACACCTTCCGGCCGCGCGCATCACTGGTCACGCGCGCCGCGCGCGCGTAGAAATCCAGACCGCTGCGCTCGGTGGCGACGGCGATGCGCAGCGCGTCGCGCGCGAAGACCAGGTCGGTGTGACCCTCGGTGCTCGCCAGCGAGGCGCGACCGGTACGACACTCCTCGCACGTGCCGTAGATCTGCACGACGCTCTGGGCGGCCGTGAAGCTCCGGGCGCCGGCCACCTCCTCGATGGAGGTCTCGATGTCCGAGCTGAGAAACTCGAAGGAGCGATGACAGGTCTTGCAGATCAGGTGGAAATGCCGCGGCTGGCGGTAGGAATGCTCGAACCGGAAACGGCCCTCGCCGAAATCCACTTTGCGGGCAATGCCCGCGTCCACCATCCACTGCAGGGTGCGATACACGGTGGCACGGCTGACGCGGCGGTCCTCGCGCCGGATGAGATCGACCAGATCGTCGGCGCTGAGATGGCCTTCCTGGCGCAGGAAGACATTGACGATCTGTTCGCGCTTGCTGGAACGCTTGCCGCCGGCTGGTTTCAGCCTGCTGAGATCAGTGAGGGATGTCGCTGGGGAGGACATCGCGGGCTGACCTTATGCCCTTCAGATCAACAGCGCTACCCAGGGGTCAGACGTTGAACGACTGGCCGCAACCACACGTCGAGGTTGCGTTCGGGTTCTTGATCGTGAACCCGCCGCCGGTCACCGTATCCACGAAATCCACCTCGGCACCCTTGAGGTAGCTCACGCTGACCGGGTCGACGAACAGACGCACGCCGTTGGATTCGTACACCTGATCCGCCGCGCCGCCGTCTTCCTCAATCATCAGCCCGTACTGGAATCCCGAGCAGCCACCGCCCTGGACGAACACGCGAAGCCCGCTGCCGTTCTTGCCTTCTTCCGCCAGCAGCTCGTTGATCTTCGACGCTGCCGTCTGGGACACATTGATCATGGTTGACTCCTCGACTCTCGTCTGGTTGCTGAAATTATATGCCTCCGGGGCGGTCACGGCAAGCACGTCGGCCGAGCGAAAGCACCGCATCCTGCTGATACAATTCAGCTTAGCAGCCTCAGCCGCCGATCGACGCCAATTCGCGCGCCGACGCCTGCTCCACGTCCCTGTGAAGGCTATTGCCGTGGGCGTCCATGGTCACGATCGCGGGGAAGTCCTCCAGCGTCAGGTGCCACATCGCTTCGGGCGTCCCGAACTCCATCAGGGAAACGCCATCGACACGCTTGATGGTTCGTGCGTAGAACTGTGCCGCGCCCCCGATGGCATTGAGGTACACCGCGCCGTGCTGCCGCAACGCAGCGAGGGTCTTGGCGCCCATGCCGCCCTTTCCAATCACAAGGCGCACGCCGTTGCGCGCAATCACGTCGCCCTGGTACGGCTCCTCGCGAATGCTCGTGGTCGGTCCTGCTGCCGTCACGCGCCAGCCTTCCCCGTCCCTGGCGACGACCGGCCCGCAGTGGTAGATCACGCCGCCGCGCAGATCAACGGGCGCCTCCTGCGTCATTAGATGGTGATGCACGGCATCGCGCCCCGTGTAGGCGCGCCCAGACAGCAGCACCACATCGCCCACCTTGAGCGCACGCACCTGCTCCTCGGTGATGGGTGTGCGGAGGACGACCTCCCGACCGGTCCGCGGGAACCCGGCTTGGTCGGCCATGTGCACGACGGGCTTCGACTCGTCGCGATACAGCCACCGCGTGATCGCACCAGTCTTGCTGTCGAGCACGACGCCGAGGCGACGATAGGCCCAGCAGTCGTAGGCGACCGACACAAAGAAACTGGCCGGAATGCGGTTGAGCGCTCCGACCTTGCATCCGATGAGGGAGACGCGGCCACCGAAACCCATCGTCCCAATGCCGAGCTTGTTCACTTCGCCCATGATCGACGCTTCGAGTTGCGCCAGTCGCGGGTCCGGATTCAGATCGTCCAGCGTGCGAAACAGTTGCTCCTTGGCGCCAAGGTAGCCGGAGGTCCGGTCGCCGCCGATACAGACACCGACCGCGCCGGGCGCGCACCCCTTGCCCTGTGCCTGCCACACGGCGTGAAGGATGCACGTGCGTACGCCTTCGAGGGACCGGTCGGCGCGACCGAGCCCGGGAAGCTCGACCGGGAGCGAGTACTGCGCGTTCATGTTCTCGCAGCCGCCTCCCTTCAGAATCAGCTTCACCTCGATCTCGTCGTCGTTCTCCCACTGTTCGAAGTGGATGATCGGCGTGCCCGGCCCAAGATTGTTGCCCGAGTTCTCACCCGTCAGCGAATCAACAGAGTTTGGGCGAAGCTTCCCACGCCTGGTGGCCTCGGCAACAGCGTCGCGAATCTGCTTCTTCAGGTCGATTTGATTCACGCCAACCGGCGTCTTGACCTCGAAGGTCGGCATCCCGGTGTCCTGGCAGATGGCGCCCTCGCAGTCGGCCGCCAGGTCGATGTTCTGGGCAATCACGGTCAGCGCTTGAGCCGACTGCGTGCCCGCCTGCTCCTGCGCCATGGCCACCTTCATCGCCGCGCGCACGTCGGGCGGAAGGTCGGTTGAGGTGCGGACCACAAGGGCGAGTACGCTGTCGAAGAACGCAGGAAGCATCTGGCCAGTATAATTTGACAGCCGGTAACCCGTAGAGCGTGGGCTTCGGCCCGCGCGGGGGGTTTCATGACCCGCGTCGAGCACGATTCTCTCGGCGACTACCCCGTCCCCGCTGACGCCTACTACGGCATCCAGACCGCCAGGGCCGTGGAGAACTTCCCAATCAGCGGTCTGTTCGCGCCAGCCGATCTGGTTACCTCCACCGTGCTCGTCAAGAAAGCCGTGGCCCGGGCGAATCTCGAGCTCGGGCGTCTCGACAGGCACGTCGCCGAGGCCATCATCGCAGCAGCTGACGAGATCATCGGCGGCGCGTTGCGCGACCAGTTCGTCGTGGACGTGTATCAGGCCGGAGCCGGCACCTCACACCACATGAACGTGAACGAGGTCCTCGCCAACCGGGCTTCTGAGCTGCTGGGCGGGTCAAAGGGAGAATATCTTCTCGTCCACCCGAACGATCACGTGAACATGGGACAGTCGACCAACGATGTGTTCCCCACCGCCACACGGATCGCGCTCCTGCTTGGCCACCGCGCCCTCGTGGACTCGGCGCGCGCGCTGGCGACATCCTTGCAGCGCAAGGCCATGCAGTTTGACACCGTCCTCAAGGTCGGCCGCACGCATCTGCAGGACGCGGTGCCGATGACGCTGGGGCAGGAGTTCGGCGGCTACGCCGCCTGCATCGAACGCGGCGCAGACGATGTGGATCGGGCCGCGGAACAGTTGAAGGAACTGAACCTCGGCGCTACGGCTGTCGGAACGGGACTGAACGCCGGCGACGACTTCACCGCACGCGCGATCGGGCACCTGCGGGCAGCCGTTGGGATCGACGTCGTGCCGGCGGTGAACCGCTTCCGCGTGACACAGAGTATGGGAGACGTGCTTGCCTACTCGGGTGCCATGCGCCGTCTCGCCGTCGAGCTCGGTAAGGTAGCGAGCGACCTCCGGCTCCTCAGCATGGGGCCTCGGGCAGGACTTGCGGAGATCGTTCTCCCGGCGGTGCAGCCGGGGTCATCCATCATGCCGGGCAAGGTCAACCCGTCGGTGCCCGAGATGGTGAATCAGGTGTGCTTCCAGGTGGTCGGCTGCGACACCACGGTGGTCATGGCGGCTGAGGCCGGCCAACTGGAGTTGAACGTGATGATGCCGGTCATCGCCTGGAACACGCTGCACGCGTCGATGATCTTGCGCAACGCCATGGGGGCGCTGCGGACGCGCACGGTCGACGGTATCGTTGCCGATACGGTGCGCGCGCGCGAACTGCTCGACCGAAGCACGGCTCAGGCGACCGCGCTCAGCCCGCACCTGGGCTACGAGAAGACGGCCGAGATCGCCAAGGAGTCGATCGAAACGGGTAGGTCCATTCGCGACCTCGTGCTCGCGCGCGGCCTCATGGACCCGGCCGAACTCGAGCGTATCCTGTCTGTGGAGGCCATGACGCGACCAGGAGTTGCGGGAGAAGGAGGTCCGAAGTCGTGACGGTTCGCCGCCAGGCGGGTTGGATAGTCCGCTTCTCCCTCGTCCTCGTGACGGGCCTGCTCCTCCAGGCCCAGCAAGCCCCGCCCAAAGAGCGCCACGGGCGCCTGTTTCCGCCGGAGGATCTCGGCTTGCTCGAGAGCCCCGACCGGGCTGCCTGGCAGAAGCCCGATCAGATCATGGACGCCCTTCGCGTCGCAGACGGGTCGACCGTTGCCGACATCGGCGCCGGCGCGGGCTGGTTCACGATCCAGCTCGCCCAGCGCGTGGGACCAAACGGGATGGTCTACGCGCAGGACGTGCAACGGCAGATGCTCGAGTCCATCAAGCGGCGGGTCGGCCGTGAAGGCCTGCAGAATGTGCAGACTCGACTTGGATCTGGAAGCAACCCGAATCTGCCGGTCGCGTCGCTCGACGCGGTGCTCGTCGTGGATGCGTACCAGGAAGTCGAGGACCGCGTCACGTTCCTTCGCAACCTCGCGCGGGCGCTGAAGCCCACCGGCCTGATCGGTATCGTCAACTACAAGCCGGGTCGTGGCGGTCCGGGCCCTTCCGAAGATGTCCGCGTGGACAAGAGCATCGTCAAAGCCGACGCGAAGGTCGCCGGCCTGCGCGTCGTCGCCGACCAGGTCCTGCCATACCAGTACCTTCTGGTGCTCGCGCGGTAGCGCGGCACGGCGTTGCGGCGGTCGATCCGTGGGGTACAATTCGCAGTGATGACTGCGTCTCCCTGGACGACGTTTGTCGACGCTCTGGCCTCGCGCCGGGGGTCCCTCGAGACGACGCGCGCAATCAAGATTGCGTTACTGCTCTTCATCACGGCCCTGACCGCTGCTTCCGCGCAAGTCAGCATCGTGCTGCCGTTCACGCAGGTCCCGCTAACGTTGCAGCCGATGATCGTCCTGCTTGGAGGGCTCGCGCTCGGCTCGCGGTTGGGAGCGTCAAGTCAGGTGCTGTACCTCGCTGCCGGAATCGTGGGCTTGCCCGTCTTCGCCGCATCCGCCACGCTCCCGCCGGGTCCGCTACGCCTGCTCGGCCCAACCGGCGGCTACCTGATGGCTTACCCGCTGGCCGCGTTCGTCACCGGCTATCTGGCGGAGCGCGGCCTGGACCGTCGGTACGTGACGTCGGTGCTGACAATGCTGGCGGGCCTCGTCGTCGTGTATGCCTCCGGAGTGCTCTGGCTCGGGCTCTTCGCGCGCACACCCGGAGGGGACGCCTCAACCGGGATCGCGACGGCGCTTCTCACCGGCGTCTATCCGTTCGTGATTCCGGATCTGATCAAGATTGCCGTGGCCGGGGGATTCGCGCCTGCCCTCTGGCGCCTGCTCGGCCGGGCACACTAACACAAGGCTCACGTGTGTTGAGGATCACGAATCCCTGTGTAGATGACCGACGGGCAACGCCTGACCGCGCGAGAAGGCTGGCGGGATCCGCGAGCTCACGGAGCTCGCGTCACGCGGTCGGGGGCGCCATCGCAGCGCGGTCCGGTCACCGGAACCGGGATTTGTGATCCTCAACACACGTGAGCCTTGCGTCTAGCTGCCATGCGCACGGCGCTCACCATCGCGGGGAGCGATTCCTGCGCGGGCGCGGGCATCCAGGCCGATCTGAAAACATTCGCCGCCCATGGGGTGTATGGCGCGACGGCCATCACGGCCGTCACCGCGCAGAACTCGCTCGGCGTCATGATAGTCGAGGCGCTGCCGCCGGGTCTTGTTGCGGCGCAGATCGAAGCAGTCGTTTCCGACTTCGGGGTGCACGCCGCCAAGACGGGCATGCTGGCCAACGCCGCGATTGTCGAAGCCGTGTCGGCTGCCGTACGTGACCTCCAGATCCCGTTGCTCGTCGTCGACCCGGTGATCCTCTCCGAAAGCGGCACACGACTGCTCGACGAAGACGGAGTGGCCGTCATGAAGGGCGAACTGCTGCCACAGGCGTTCCTCGTGACGCCAAACCTTCCCGAGGCTGAGGCTCTGGCCGGCATGTCAATCCGATCGGAGGAGGACCGGCGAGAAGCCGCGCGGCGTATTGCGGAACTCGGTCCCGCGGCGGTGGTGATCACCGGCGGTCACGGCTCATCCGAGCGCATCACCGACCTGCTCTTCAGCCAGGGAGAGTTCGTCGAGTTTTCTCAGGCCCGGGTCCCGGGTCGCCACACGCACGGAACCGGGTGCACGTTCGCAGCCGCTATGACCGCACATCTGGCGCTGGGGCACTCGTTGAAGGACGCGGTCCCCGAGGCCCAACGGTACGTCGCCGACGCCATCGCGCATGCGCCCGGACTTGGCCGGGGGCACGGGCCGATGGGGCACTTCTTCAAGTTCGAAGTGAAAAGTGGGAAGTGAGAAGTAAGTGGGTAGTGGGAAGGGAAGTGGGAAGGGCGGCGCGGATGCTCGCTATACTGGATTCATGTCCCTGCCGACTCTTGCCGTGGTCCCGGGCGAACTGGACCTCCAGGCCCTCGTCCGCGAGGTGGCCGCGTCGCGCCCTGGGGACGGCGCCATCGCGTCCTTCGTCGGCCTGGTCCGCGACCATAATCAGGGACGGCGTGTGTCGTTTCTCGACTACGAAGCCTACGAGCCGCTCGCCGTCCGGACGCTGGGGCGAATCGTGGACGAGGCGCGGCAGGCCTGGCCGGACACCCGGGTTGGTCTCCACCATCGAACTGGCCGGATCGAGATCGGCGAGGCCAGCGTCATCATCGTGGCCGCGTCGCCGCATCGCGCCAACGCCTTCGCGGCCTGCCGCTACGCCATTGAGCGCGTCAAACAGATCGTCCCCATCTGGAAGCACGAACACTTCGAGGGTGGGGACGTCTGGCTGGAGGGCGCCACGGCGGACCCCGACGATGAGTCGGCCCGTCAGACGGCGTATCGCATCGCATGCGCGTGACGGTTCGTCTCTTCGCCCGTCTGCGCGACCTGGCCGGTTCTGGTGAGCTGGTCCGGAACGTCGACGAACCAGCCACCGTCCAGACCGTGTGGAGGGCGCTCGTGGCCGAGACTCCTGCGCTCGGCGACTACGAGCGGACGATGTCGGTGGCCGTCAACGCGGACTACTCACGCATGTCGGCGTCGGTCAGTGATGGCGATGAAGTCGCGTTTCTTCCCCCCGTCTCCGGAGGCTGATACAGTCGTAGTGTCCCTCTTTGGCCGGACCGATACTCTCGTAGTGTCCGGCTTCAGCCGGACCGAAACACGCACATGTTCGACAAGCTGACGACAGTCGAGTCCCGGTACAACGAGCTCATGGCGAGGCTCGGCACAGCGGAAGTGCAGTCGGACCAGAGCGAGTACCGGAAGGCCGCCAAGACGCTTTCCGAGCTCGAGCCACTCGTCCAGAAGTTCCGCGAGTACAAGAGCGTCGAGCAGGACATCGCGGGCGCCACCGAACTGCTGCAGGGCGCCGACACCGATATGCGCGAGTTGGCCGCCGAGGAAGTGAAGTCCCTCGCCGCCCGCCGCAACGTTCTGCTCCAGGAGCTGAAGGTGCTCCTGGTTCCGAAAGACCCCAACGACGAGAAGAACGTCATTCTTGAAATCCGTGCGGGGACCGGTGGCGACGAGGCGGCGCTCTTCGCGGGAGAGCTGTTCCGGATGTACACCCGGTACGCGGAGCGCCAGAGGTGGAAGCTTGACGTCCTATCCAGCAGCGAGAGCGGCACCGGCGGGTTGAAGGAGTCGATCGTTTCAATCGAAGGGAAGGGCGTCTACAGTCGATTGAAGTACGAAAGCGGCGTGCACCGCGTACAACGCGTCCCGGCGACCGAGGCCAGCGGGCGCATCCACACCTCGACAGCCACGGTCGCCGTGCTGCCCGAAGCCGAGGAAGTCGACATCCAGATCAATGACAAGGACCTGCGGATCGATACGTTCTGCTCGAGCGGGCCCGGAGGGCAGAGCGTCAACACCACCTATTCCGCCGTGCGCCTCACCCATCTGCCCACAGGTCTGGTCGTGTCGCAACAGGACGAGAAGTCGCAGATCAAGAACCGCGCGAAAGCCATGAAGGTCCTCCGCGCGCGTCTCTACGAGATGGAGATGCAGAAGCAGCAGGACGCCATCGCCAAGGAGCGCCGCGGACAGGTGGGGACAGGCGAGCGGTCGGAGAAGATCCGGACGTACAACTTCCCGCAGAGCCGTATCACCGATCATCGGATCAATTTCACGACCCATCGTCTCCACGACGTACTCGAAGGGGATCTGGCGGAGCTGGTCGACGAGGTGACCTCGTTCTACAACGCGCAGAAACTGAAGGACGCCACGACCGTCGAGCCAGAAGTCACCGGACCGACGAAGCAGTGACTCCCGACCCCATTCCAGTTCTGCAAGAGCGACTGGCCGCGGGGCGCGCGAGCCTCGTCGCCGCGGGCATCCCGGCCACCGAGGCTGTGATCGACGTGGACCTGTTCGCGCGGACCATCCTGGGCTGGGACCGCGCCCAGGTACTCATCGCGCGCACTGAGCCACTTCCGGCCGGGCTCGAGCCCCGATTCTCCGAGTGGGTCAACCGACGCACCCATCACGAACCCTCTGCCTACATCGTCGGTGTGCGGGAGTTCTGGGGACTCGACTTCCTCGTCACACCGGACGTGCTCATCCCGCGCCCGGAAACGGAGTTCATCGTGGAGGAGTCCCTGGCCATCCTCGGAGGCTTGGCCGTCGCGTCGCCCCGACTGGCGGACATCGGCACCGGCAGCGGGTGTCTCGCCGTCAGTCTAGCCCACGAGATCTCGTCGGCCAGGGTCAGCTCGACCGACCTGTCGGCGGCGGCCCTCGCGGTGGCCCGCGAGAATGCGCGGCGGCACGGCGTGGATGGACGCGTGGAGTTCGTCGAAACATCGTTCCTCGACGGTGTCAGTGGCCCCTTCGATCTGATCGCGGCCAATCCTCCTTACGTCAAAGAAGGCGACAAGCCCGCACTGGGGCGCGGTGTACGCCACGAGCCTGACGTGGCCCTGTTCGGAGGTGGGAGCGGATTGCGCGGCATCGAAGCCACGCTCGACGCCGCCGCCCGGACGCTCGGCGATGGCGGATGGCTCGTGATGGAGTTCGGATTCGGTCAGGAAGACGATGTGAGGCGGCTGGTCGCGGCGCGCGCGGCCCTTCGAGTGGAACGAGTGCGCCGAGATCTGCAGGGCATCCCGCGCACGGTGGTCATTCAGAAGACAACACTCAACTCCCAACCGTCAGGAACTGACCCCGACTCCCAAACAGGACGGTGAATTCGATGACCGACTGCCTCTTCTGCAAGATCATCGCGGGCCAGATTCAAGGCCGGTTCGTCTACGAGGACCACGAACTCGTGGCCATCAGGGACATCAACCCGCAGGCGCCGCTGCACACACTCATCATCCCGCGCCGGCACATCGCGACCCTCAACGACCTTGGGCCTCACGACGATGCGCTGGTCGGTTCGATGCTGCGGGCGGCTGCGACGATCGCCAAGGAACACGGATACGCGGAGGGCGGCTACAGGACGGTGTTCAACTGCAACAGTGACGCCGGCCAGACGGTGTTCCACATCCATCTGCACCTATTGGCGGGACGCGGGCTCGGCTGGCCACCGGGATGAACCGGGTTCTCGGGTTCTCCGGTTCTCCGGTGCACAGGTGCGGGTGCACAGGTGCTGAGACGCCGGTGCATTGTTGCACCAGAGCACCCGAGCCGAAGAACGCGAACCCAGCCTGTGCGCACCCGAGCACCGGAGAACCCGCGAACTGCACCCGTGCACCCGTGCACCGGAGAACCCGTGAACCCGTGCACCCGTGAACCCGTTAAAGCATCCCCGGTAGTTCGGCCATCGAACTGATCACCGGCACGTCGGACGCCGGCGCCGGGTCGCTCGACCGATGCACGAGGACGCCGCGCATTCCGACGCGGCGCGCGCCATCGATGTCATGCGCCACGCTATCGCCGACCATCAGCGACTCGTGCGCCTCGACGCCGGCGAGCGTGAGCGCCGCCTTGAAGATGCTCGGGTGGGGCTTCATGTAGCCGTGCTCGGAGGACGACACGGCGGCCGTGATGAGCCCGCCCAACTCGAAGTGCTCCTGAAACGACGCGAGACACCGGTGTGAGTTGGAAATGAGGCCGATCTTCAGTCCGCGCCCTGCCAACTCGCGCAGCACCGGCGCCACGTCGTCGTAGAGGACGAAGTGCTGACAGGCCGCCCACTCCCGGTAGATCTCCCCGGCACAGTCGTCGAGTCGCGGCCCGGCACCGCCCATCTCCTCGATGATGCGCCGCGTGTAGGCAATGAAGATGTCCGCGTCGTACGCGTGATCCTGTGCCGCGTCGAGGATCGATGAGGCTGCGCGCACGGCGGCGGGAAACCGCGTCGGGTCGATCGCCATCCCGTGCCGCTCGCAAAACCCGGCATATCCGTCGCCTTGAAACGTCGGCCCGGGATAGATCAGGGTGAAGTCCACGTCGAAAAAGACCGCCGCCAGCGGGGCCAGGTTCATGGCAGTGGCCCGTCGTAGGGCCCCGCCACGACCACGGCGGCCTTCCCGGGGTCCACGGCACGGCGCGCGGCCGCCTGGACCTGATCTCGCGTGACCGCGCGGAGCAGGTCCGGCACCCGAACATCGTAGTCGAGTCCGAGCCCGAAGAACTCGACCATCTGCAGGAAGCTGGCAACGCCCACGTTGGTCTCGAGCGTGCGCGGCATCGACCCGATGAGATACCGCTGGGACTCGGCTACCTCCTGCTCGGTTGGACCCTGCTCGACGAGTTTTGCCAGCTCGGCATCGATCGAAGCCACGGCCCGCTCGACGTTCGCCGGGCTGACGCCGGCGCGGATGATGAGTGGGCCGGGCATGAGGTTGGCGTCAAGGGAACTGAACACGTAGTAGGCCATCCCCTGCTGCTCACGGATGCTGTCGCCCAGGCGGCCACCAAGTGAGTATTGGCCAAGGATGTTGTTCATCAGCCAGTAGGCGTGGTACGCCGGATCCGAGTGAGCGATGGTCACAAACCCGTAGGCGATGTCGGTCTGCGACTTGTTCATCATGGGGATGACACGCCGGCGGCGCTCCGTTGTCGCGGGCACCGACGGGACCTCGGCTCGGGACACCGCCTTGGCCTCCCAGCCGTCGAATGTGGAGTGGACACGCTCGATCGCGCGGTCCGGCTCGATGTCGCCGACCACGGCCAGCGACAGCACGGAGGGTCCGCAGTGCGCAGCGTGAAACGCACGAAGGGCTTGGCTGTCGATACGCTCGACGCTTTCCACGGTGCCTCGCACGCGTCGGCCGTAGGGGTGGCCCGGGCCGTACAGCATCGCCAGAAGCGCTTCGACGGCAACCACAGCCGGGCTGTCCTCGCCTTGCCGTATCAGCGTGATGATCTCGCCGCGCCGGTTGTCAACCTCGGCCGCGGGGAACCTCGGGCGCATCACGATCTCGGCCAGCAGCCCCAGAACATCCTCGAAGTCCTCGACGAGGCACGTGCAGATCAGCGAAAGCAGGTGCCGACTGACGGACGCCGAGAGCGTCACGCCGCGGCTATCCAGCTGCTCGGCGATCTGGTCAGACAGGTATCGCTCGCTGCCACGGTCGATCGTCCGCGACACGAAGTGTGCGATGCCCTCCGAGCCCGCCGGATCGAAGACGGTCCCAGCCTGCACGTTGGCGTGCAATGTGACGGCTGGGGTTGTGCGCGTCTGCTTGGCGATGACCGTGACGCCGTTCGGGAGCACCGCCCGCGTGGCCGCCAGGCCGCGCGGCTGCGGGTCGGTCTGAGCCGGGCCGACGCCGACCTGATTCATCGAATGGGCTCGAATCGGCCGACCGTGCGTCGTGCAGGCCTGAGCCGCTCGGACGCGGCCAGGCCCACCTCGTCGAGCGTGACGGCCTCGATGCGCGGCACCTGAGTGCTATACATCTGCCATGACGCGATCGTCGCGAAGAAGCCGAGCTGGTGTGCGATGTTCGTGATGCTGTCGTTCTCGAAGACGAGCCGTGCGCGCAACTGGTTCTTCGCCTTTCGGAGTTCGTCAGGCGTGATGCCGTTCGCCCGCACGGCCTCCAGTTCACGGAGCACCGCCTCCTCGAGTCGCGTCAAGGGCGTGCCGTCGGTGGCGGTCATCGAGATGGTGTAGAGGTACGGTTCCTCGGTTGGCAAGAGCGCTCCGCTCACCGCAGATGCCAGACCGGCATTGACCAGCGCTCGGTACAACCGCGTGCTCCGCTGGGGCGGCGGCATTCGAAAGCTCGCCCAGGCATTGAGGCCCTTGGCGCCGGTCAGGACGGCGTCGAGTACCAACAGCGGATAGAAGTCGCGATCCGCCGCGGCAGGGGCATGGAATCCGACCTTGAGGTATGCGGTCGTACCTTCCTTCCTGACCGTGACGCTCCGCTCCCCGAGTTGCTCCGGCTCCCGCGTCGCTGTCCGTCGCCCAACCTCGCCCGGCTCAACCTGGTCGAAGCGGCTCACCACGCTCCGCATCGCGTCGTCCCCATCGACGTCGCCGACGATCACGAGCGTCGCGTTGTTCGGCACGTAGAAGCGACGGTAATAGCCGTACAGGTCGTCGCGGGTCATCGTCTGCAGATCGGAGAGCCAGCCGATCGTCGGATGCCGATACCCGTGCGCACGGAACGAGGTGGCCGTGAGCTCCTGATCCAGGACCTGCTCGGGATCGTTCTCCCCGCCCTGCAGCTCGGACACGATGACCGTGCGCTCCGATTCGCAGTCCGACGGATCGTAGAGGCACCGGCTCATCCGCTCGGCTTCGATGAACAGCATGTGGTCGAGCGCGTGACGGGTTGCCGTCTCGGTGTACGCCGTCTGGTCGATCCAGGTGTAGGCGTTCCAGTACCCGCCGTACTTTTCGATGATGCCCTTGATCTGTTCGCGCGGGATGTTGGTCGTGCCCTTGAAATTCATGTGCTCGACCCAGTGCGACACGCCGGTGAGGCCGGGGATCTCGTCTTTCGACCCAACACCGTACCAACACCACACCGTGGCCAGCGGAGCCGTGTGCACCGACTGGATGAGCACGCGCAGGCCGTTGTCGAGCACCTCCTCGCGGACCGACGAGGCGCTCCCTGGCGTGTGTCCGAGCGACATCGTCGGATTATAGTAGGCAGAGGGCGGGCGCCGACTCTTACTGCCAACTGCCTACTGCCCACTGCTGCCATATGCCCGAGTGGAAAGACACGGTTAACCTACCCCGCACGGCTTTCCCGATGAAAGCCAGCCTTCAGACCGCCGAGCCGGAAGCGCTCGCCCGCTGGGAGGCGATGGATCTGTACGGACAAATCCGCGAGCGGCGGCGCGGCGCGCCGAAGTTCGTCTTCCACGACGGCCCGCCGTACGCGAACGGGCAGATCCATCTTGGCACCGCGCTCAACAAGATTCTGAAGGACTTCGTCGTGAAGTCCCGATCGATGGCGGGCTTCGACACACCCTATCTGCCCGGCTACGACTGCCACGGCCTGCCGATCGAACTCAGGGTCGACCGCGAACTCGGGTCGAAGAAGCGCGACATGTCGGTCGCGGAGATTCGGCGCGCCTGCCGTGAGTACGCGGGCCGGTACATCGACGTCATGACAGGGGAGTTCAAGCGCCTGCTGGTCTTCGGCGACTGGGCGCACTACTACCTGACGATGAACCCGCTGTATCAGGCGGATATCGCGCGCGCGCTCGGCAAGTTCGTCGAACGAGGCCTCGTCTACAAGGGCAAGAAGCCGGTGCACTGGTGCATCCACTGCCGGACCGCGCTGGCCGAGGCGGAGGTCGAGTACGAAAATCACACCTCGCCGTCGATTTTCGTCGAGTTTCCCCTCAATCAGGACGCTGCCGCGGAGTTGGCTGCGCGCGTGCCTGCGCTCACCGGTCGCCAGGTGTCGGTCCTCATCTGGACGACAACCCCGTGGACCATTCCGTCGAACCTGGCGATCGCGTTCCACCCAGAATTCGACTACGCCGCGTACGACGTTGACGGCCGCGCCGTGATCGTGGCGGAAGGTCTGGCCGAGCGCGTGGGGCAGGTGGTCGGACGCCCCTTCGATCGCCAGGTCGCCCGCATGAAGGGCGACGTGCTCGAGGGAATCCGGTTCCGTCATCCGCTCTACGAGCGAGACTCCGTGGCCGTGCTGGCCGACTACGTCACCCTCGAGCAGGGCACGGGCGCCGTGCACACCGCTCCGGGACATGGCGCCGATGACTTCCTGACCGGAAAGAAATACGGCCTCGAGATCTACGCGCCGGTTGGACCCTCAGGGCGCTTTCTCGATACGGTGGAGCTGTTCGCGGGCGAGCGCGTCTTCGACGCCGACCCGCAGGTTGGGGACGCGCTGCGCGCGCGCGGCCGGCTGTGGCACCGCGAGAATTTCGAACATCAGTACCCCCACTGCTGGCGCTGCCACAACCCGGTGATCTTTCTAGCCACTTCGCAGTGGTTCGTGCGCATGGACGGCGACCCGGTCATCACCGGGGCGGACGGACAGACCCGTACCCTTCGGGACGCAGCGCGCCATGCGATCGACGATGAGGTGCGGTGGATTCCGCCTTGGGGTCACGACCGGATCTTCAACATGGTGTCGAACCGTCCCGACTGGTGCATCTCCCGCCAGCGCGCGTGGGGCGTTCCGATCCCGGCGCTCGACTGCCTGTCGTGCGGTGAGGCCATCCTCACGACGACGATCATCGACAGGGCGGCAGCGGTCTTCGAGCGCTACAACGCCGACTCGTGGTACGAGCGGCCGCTCGAGGAGTTCATCCCGGAGGGACTCACCTGCCCGTCGTGCGGCGGTACTTCCTTCGAGCGGGAACACGACATCCTGGACGTCTGGTTCGACTCCGGCTCGAGCCACGAAGCAGTGCTGGCGCGATCGGCGGATCTCGGGTGGCCAGCCGACATGTACCTCGAGGGCAGCGATCAGCACCGCGGCTGGTTCCAGAGCTCGCTGCTGGTGGCCCTCGCCACGCGGGGGCGGCCGCCCTTCCGGCAAGTGCTCACACACGGCTTTCTGATCGACCTCGAAGGCCGGAAGATGTCCAAGTCGCTCGGCAACACGATCGTGCCGCAGGACGTCATCAAGGAGAGCGGCGCCGAGATCATCCGGCTGTGGGTCTCGATGACCGAGTTCACCGAGGAGCTCCGCGTCAGCAAGGAGATCCTCACGCGCGTGGTGGACGTGTACCGGAAGCTGCGCAACACGTGCCGGATCCTCGTGGCCAACCTCTACGACTTCGACCCGGCGACCGACCTCGTCCCGCTCCACAAGCTCGACGAAGTCGACAGGTTCGCGCTGGCGCGATACGCGGAGGCCGCCGGGCGAATGCTCCGCGCCTACGACGCGTACGACTTCTCCACGGTCACACAGGCCCTGAACACGCTGGCGACCGTCGACCTGAGCGCCTTCTACGTGGACGTCACCAAGGACCGGATGTACACCCTGGCTGCCGCTGGACACGAGCGCCGCTCGACGCAGACGGCCATGTACCTGATGTGCGACGGACTGGCCCGGCTGATGGCACCGATCCTTCCGGTGACGTCCGACGATCTGTGGCGTCACATCCCGGGCGAACGGGCAGCCTCGGTCCACTTGACCGATCTCCCAAACGTGGACGCCTTCGCGGACCGCGAGTTGCTGGGCGTGTGGGACCGTCTGTTGGGCGTACGCGAGCAGGTCAACTCGGCGCTGGAACAGAAGCGCAAGGACAAGATCATCGGCACCTCGTTGGGGGCACGCGTGTCGATCACGGCTCGCGGCCCGGTTGGCGGTCTGCTCGATGTCCGCCGCGCCGAGCTTCCGATGCTGCTGAACGTGTCGGACGTGTCACTGAGCGTCGGAGCCACTGGTGGCGACGACGACGTTCACGTCGAGGTCGATAAGTCGTCCGGTGTGAAATGCGGGCGATGCTGGCGCTTCGTGGCCGCCGTGCGGACCGAACCCGAATGGGCGGGCATCTGCAACCGCTGCGTCGAGGCACTGGCCGAACCGGTGAGTCGCTGACGTGGCCGCACCACGTCCAGTGCACCTCTCAATCGTCGTCGGCGTCGCGCTCGTCGATCAGGCGGTCAAGGCGATCGTTCGTCCCAGGCTGGGTCTGTTCGAGAGCGTGACGGTTATCCCTGATTTCTTCAGCCTCACGCGCGTCCACAATACGGGCGTGGCCTACGGGCTCCTGAGCGACTTTGATTTCCCGTTCAAGACGGCCGTCCTCGCGCTGGTACAGATGACCGCCCTTGTGGGTCTCGCGGCCTACGCGGCCACGCTGGCACCGGGGCAGAGGCTCACCCGAGTCGGGCTGTCGCTGGTCATCGGCGGCGCCGTCGGTAATGTGATCGATCGCATCGCGTTCGGCTACGTGCTCGACTTTTTCGATTTCTATTGGCGCGGGTGGCATTTCTGGGCTTTCAACATCGCCGATGCGTCCATTACGATCGGAGTGGCCCTGATGATCGTCGAAATGCTCGGCGTAGGACGTTCCCGTGTATCCAGAACTGTTTAGCCTCGGCCCGATCACGGTCTACTCGTACGGGGTGCTACTGGCGGCGTCCTACCTGCTGGGACTGCGCCTGGCCATGTCGAGGGCGAAACGGTGGGGCCTTGATTCGAGCCGCGTGCTCGACCTGGGCATCTACATCATCATCGCCGCGCTCGTCGGCGCGAAGCTCATGCTGCTCGTCGTGGACTTCGACCAGTTCCGAAGGTCGCCCGCGGAGCTGCTCACGCTGGCCCGCTCGGGCGGCGTGTTCTACGGCGGCCTCATCCTCGCCGTGAGCGTGGCGTTCTGGTTCATCGCCAAACACCGCATGCCGATCTGGGCGACGTGTGATGTGTTTGCACCGGGGATCGCGCTGGGCCACGTGACCGGCCGCCTGGGGTGCTTCGCCGCCGGGTGCTGTTACGGAAAGCCCACGGATGCACCCTGGGCCGTCATCTTCACCAACCCGCTGGCGGCCTCGAACGTCGGAACGCCCCTCGGCATTCCTCTGCATCCGACACAGCTGTACGAGGCGGGGGCGGAACTGCTGATTCTGCTCTTCCTGCTCGCGACCGAGCGCAAGGCCAGGCCCTTCGCCGGGAGGACGTTCTGGTCCTACATGTTCTTGTACGCCGTCTCGCGCTACATCATCGAGATCTACCGCGGCGACCCGCGCGGTGAGCTGCTCGGGTTCTCCACATCGCAGTTCATCTCGCTCGTGCTCGCGCCACTCAGCCTGATCATGCTGGCGTGGCTGGCCCGATCGACGCCCCCCGCGCCGCAGACCCAGCGCAACCGGCGACGAGTGGCTGCATGATCAAGGCTCTGGGCTTTGGGCTCAAGGCTCAGGGCTCAGCGTTCGGAGTTCGGGGTCGATGAGTGTCGAGCTGACAGTCCCCGCCGAGTTGGACGGACAGCGGCTCGATCGGGTGCTCGTGGCGCTACTCGCCGACTACTCCCGCTCCCAGATCCAACGGCTGATTGCCGACCGGCACGTTGACGTCCAACGGGCAGGGCCCGCAAGGCTTCCCCGGGTGGCCGCGAAAGCCAATTCCCTCGTGCACGAGGGCGACCGCATCGCCGTCGACGTCCCGGCCCCTGCTCCTTCGACGCTCGTCGGCGAAGCGTTGCCGCTCGACATCGTCTATCAGGACGCCGACCTGGCGGTGCTGAACAAGCCGCCTGGCATGGTGGTGCATCCAAGCGCCGGACATGCCTCGGGAACGCTCGTCAACGCGCTCCTGCATCACCTCACAGACCTGAGCGGCGTTGGCGGTGAGCAGCGACCGGGGATCGTGCATCGCCTCGACCGCGGAACGTCAGGCCTGATGGTCGTCGCCAAGAACGACGCCGCCCACCAGGAGTTGTCTCGACAGTTCCAGGACCGCGAAGTGGAGAAGGAGTACATCGCCCTCGTCTGGGGTGTCGTCCAGGCGGGGCGCAGAATCGACCTGGCCGTCGGGCGCGATCCATCGAAGAGACAGAAGATGTCAACCCGCGCCAGGCGTGCCCGCGAGGCGGTGACGCGGATTACGCGCGCGCACCACCTGCCGGGTCTCACGCTGTGCCAGGTCGCCATCCACACCGGCCGGACGCACCAGATCCGCGTGCACCTCAGCGCAATTGGGCATCCCATCGTCGGCGATGCGGCGTACGGCGGAATCCACCGACGGGTCGCCGGCGATATCCGCGCCGTGCAGCGGCTGGAACGGCCGTTTCTCCACGCGGCGCGCCTCGCCTTCAAGCACCCGCGTGACGGAAGGCGCATGGAGTTCATCGCGCCGCTGCCTGACGATCTGCAGCAGGTGCTCGACAGCCTGCCCGGGTGGCCCCCGGAGACCGAGGATCACGAATGACCCACGAGCCCATCGTCCCGCGTGAGATCCGCACGGTGTTTCAAGGCCGGATCTTCACTGTGCGAATCGAAACGATCCCATTGCCGAAGGGAGGCGAACTCGCCGTCGAGATCGTTCGACATCCCGGCTCGGTGGTCATCGTCCCCATGACCTCCGCGGGTGAGATCGTGCTGGTTCGGCAGTACCGACACGCTGTCGGCCGGTGGGTCTGGGAACTGCCGGCCGGGACCTTGAAGCCTGGCGAGGACGTCGAACGGGCCGCACGACGCGAGTGCCAGGAAGAAATCGGATTGATTCCGTCCACGCTGCGCCGCCTGGGGTCCTTCTTCCCAACGCCCGGTTACTGCGATGAAGAGATGACCTTCTTCGAGGCCACCGGTCTCAGGACGCCCGGTCCCAGCGACGGCGTGGCCCAGCAGGACGACGATGAGGACATCGAGGCGCGGGCGTTCTCGAGCGACGTCGTGCGAAAGATGATTGCCTCGGGCGAGGTCGCGGACCTGAAGACGGTGGCGGGGCTCGCTCTCGTCGACCGAGATGCGGGGGCTGCCAGCCTCCGCTGAAGCTATGGCGGCCCGCCGAAGCCTTGGCGAAGGCGGGAAGCCCCCGCCTTACTGCAGGGTGGCCTGAACCCTGCGCGAGGTTTTGCGGTCGGTGCGCGTCCTCGGCACCGGCAGCAGCGCCAGCAGCAGGACTTCATCGACTGTTTGCACGTAGTGGATGGTCATGTCCCGCCGAAGCTCCTCGGAGAGATCCTCCTTCACGTTCTTCTCGTTTTGTCGCGGAAGGATCACTTCACGGATTCCGACTCGTCTTGCCGCGAGGACCTTCTCCTTGATGCCGCCAACAGGAAGAACCCGGCCCGAGAGGGTCACTTCGCCCGTCATCGCAATGTCCCCGCGCACCGGGCGTCTGGTGATTTCGGAGGCGAGCACGGTAGCGATGGTGACGCCGGCTGAAGGGCCGTCCTTGGGGATTGCGCCAGAGGGCACGTGGACGTGGATTTCAGCGTTCTTGAAGAAGTCAGGGTCCGCGCCGTACGCGGCCGCGTGCGCACGGAACCACGACAAGGCGGCGCGTGCTGATTCCTTCATCACGTCACCCAGCTGTCCGGTGAGGGTCAGCGTGGCGGCGCCTTGCATTCGAGACGCCTCGACGAAAAGAACGTCGCCCCCTGCCGGCGTCCAGGCGAGGCCGATGGCCACGCCTGGATCCTTCGTGCGCTCCTCGATCTCCTCGTCCAGAAACGTCGGTGCGCCCAGCATCTCGGCCACCACGGCGGGGGTGATCATCAACGACGCTTCGTCGCCTTCCGCGCGGCGGCGCGCCGCCTTGCGGCAGAGGGCGCTGATCTCGCGCTCCAGGTTCCGCACACCGGCCTCTCGCGTATAACCGCGAATCACAGCGGCAATCGCTTCGTCGGTGATGACGAGCTGCGCCCGCGTCATGCCGTGATTGGTGATCTGCTTCTCGAGCAGGTGGTCCCGTGCGATGGCGAGCTTCTCTTCCTCCGTATAGCCCGGGATCTCGAGCACTTCCATGCGGTCGCGCAGGGCATGGGGAACCGGGTCCAGCACGTTCGCGGTGGTGATGAAGAGCACCTCCGAGAGATCGAAGGGGACATCCAGATAGTGGTCACGAAACGTGGCGTTCTGTTCGGGATCGAGCACCTCGAGCAGCGCCGATGCCGGGTCGCCGCGGAAATCGGCGCCGAGCTTGTCGATCTCGTCGAGGATGAAGACCGGGTTCCGGGACTCTGCGCGGCGCAGCCCCTGAATGACCTGGCCGGGCAGCGCGCCGATGTAGGTGCGCCGATGCCCGCGGATTTCGGCCTCGTCGCGCATGCCGCCAAGCGACACCCGCACGAACTTGCGGCCGAGCGACCGGGCGACCGATCTGGCAAGAGAAGTCTTCCCCACGCCGGGAGGGCCCACAAAACACAGGATCGGTCCCTTCACCTCAGGATTCAGCTTGCGCACCGCGAGGTACTCAAGGATACGGTCCTTGGCCTTCTCCAGCCCGGAATGATCTTCATCGAGCACGTCCTTTGTGCGCGGCAGGTCGATGATTTCCTCGGTGCGCTTCTGCCACGGCAGGGCGACCAGCCAATCCATGTAGGTCCGCGAAACGGTGTACTCGGCCGCCGCGACCGGCATTCGAGCCAGGCGATCGAGCTCACGCCGGGCCTCTTTGCGGACGGCTTCGGGCATGCCCGCCGCCTCGATCTTCTGTCCGAGTTCCTCGATCTCCTTGGCCTGTTCGTCGCCCTCGCCGAGCTCCTTCTGGATGGCCTTGAGCTGCTCGCGTAGGAAATACTCGCGCTGGTTCCGGCCGACCTCCGACTGCACCTGCGACTGGATCTTCGACCCGAGCTCGAGGACCTCGAGTTCCTTGATCAGGAGCCGATTGAGCGCGTCCAAGCGGGCCCGCACGTCGAGCGCCTCGAGGGCTTCCTGCTTGACCGGCGCGGCAATGGTAGTCAGGCTCGAGGCGATGAAATCAGCCAGCCGGCCCGGTTCCACAATGTTGGCTGCAAGCGTCTGCAAGTCATCAGACAGCAGCGGCGACAGCGAGACCACCTGCTGAAAGCTCGCCTTGATGTTCCGCTGGAGCGCGTCGATTTCAAGGCGGTGGCCTTCATCGAGCACTTCAAGCGCCGGCGAGACCCGGCCTCGGAGGTAGGGCTGCGCCTGGACGATCTCTTCGAGGGTCAGGCGCGAGAGGCCCTGCACGATCAGGCGGAGGCTGCCGTCCGGCAGTTTGAACATCTTGTGGACGAGGCTGGCCGTACCAATGCCGTAGAGGTCGTCTTTCTGCGGGTCGTCGACAGACGCGTCCCGCTGCGTGAACACGCCGATCATCTTGGAGCCCGACATGGCCTCGTCTATTAGGCGAACCGACGCCTCCCGCGCAACAGCCAGGGGCATGAACGAGTTCGGGAACAGGACGGTCTCGCGGAGGGGAAGGATCGGCAGTTCGCCCGGCACCACCTCGGTTGGGTCCGCCGGGACGGACGGGTCCAGGTCCACTATTTCTTCTGATGTACTCATTGCCGGGATGCTCTCCTACTTCGCTCGGACGCGCAAGGACTGCGCGGGATTCGGAGGGCCGAGCACGCGGGTTCCCAGGACCAACCTGGGAACCCGCGCGTTGAATTGGGGCTTCGGGGGCTACGCGCTCTGGCCGACTAACTGGCCATGTCGTAGAAAAGGGCCGACGATCCGCGCTTCTGGGCCTGCAACCGCTCCCGACGCTCCGCCGTTTCTCGCGCCTCTTCGCAATCCTTGCAGCGCACGGCGAAGGGCAACGCCCGCAGGCGCGGCTCGGCAATCTCCTCGCCGCACTCGAAGCAGTCGCCGTAGCTGCCTTCGTCGAGCCGACGGAGGGCGGCGGCCACCTTGTTGAGCGTCTCGGACTTCATCTGAATGAGGGCGAACTCGATGTCCTCCTGGATGTCGACTTCCGAGCTCTCACCTGGATCCAACACGTCACGGTCCGTGTGGCCCTCGGCCCGCGCGTCGCGAATCTTTCCGTGCACGGAGGCCAGTAATTCCCGGCGCCGGTCCTCGAGCATCTTCTTCAGCTCGTTGTAGCGGCTCGTCTTGGAAACCACTTTCTTCCTTCTTGTCGCCATGATGCCAACTGCTCCCTTCCCCGTCCCTTGAAACGCCCGACTATGATGCTCGCGGATAAGCAAATATGATGCCTGAAACGGCCGCAATTTACCAGTCCGCCACGAAAGCCTCTCTCCAGTTGCACCGCGCTTCGGACCCAGCGGACTCAGCTGTCCAAAGATACCTTTTAAATCTATGACTTAGGCCGATCACTCGGTTCATTTCTCATCCGTCAGGCCTTTAGACGCTGTGAGGGCCTCGTGGGTTTTCGAGTGAATCGTCCTCTGTCGAGGACGCCTGTCCATGGTAAATCGTGCTCAAACTCGCACAATTTTGAAATCACCCTGTGGCTTCCCCAGCACGGTCTCTCTGAAGGCGGCTAGGCTGTCTGTGAATCTACGCTGCTCGTCGCCATATTGGAGATCCGTCGACAATTTGATTGTATTTCATCATTCCAGGATGCCTCGGACGGATTAGGTCGGTTCACGAACTTGCCTAGCCGTTGAAACCAACGCCCAGGCTAACCCGAGCACCAGCGCACTTGTGCACCGGAGCACCAGTAACCCGAACCCGTGTCGCCGAGCCGGGTTAGCCGAGGCTTGGTTGCTCCGTCCCCACACGTGTGCGAAGCTCACCGCATGACGTGTCCATCGTGCCGTCTTCGGAAGGGCCGGCGCGACTGTCCTGCGCTCGGCCAGCGCATCTGCACCATCTGCTGCGGCACCAAGCGCCTCGTGGAAATCCAGTGCCCAGTGACCTGCAGCCACCTTGTCGCTGCGCGGGAACACCCACCCGCCATCGTCAAACGCCAGCAGGAGCAGGATCTGGCAGCGCTGTTGCCCACGATCGGCCACCTCACTGAGCGCCAGCATCAACTCTTCTTCCTGTTTCACTCGCTCATCGCCCGCCACAAGCCCGAAGGGTTCGGCCAGCTGATTGACGACGATGTCGCCCAGGCTGCCGGGGCGGTGGCGGCCACGATCGAAACGGCGGCCCGCGGAGTGGTCTACGAGCACACGCCGGCCTCGGTCCCGGCGCAGCGACTGGCCCGTGAAATCACCACGATGCTGGCCCAGGCGCGCAATCAGGGGAGCAAGCTCTACGATGGGGAGATCGCCATCGCGCTGAGGGCGGTTGAACGCGGGGCGAAGGAGGCTCACGACCGCCCGGCAGAGGAAGGCGCCTACCTGTCCCTCATGAGCCGCCTCCTGCGCGTCGGGGCCACTCAGCCACCGCCGGACGACCAGACAGACAAGGGCGGAAGCTCGCTTATCGTGCCGTAAACCTCACCGGTTCTGGGGTTGCTCAGGTGCGCGCTGGTGCTGAGGTTCCGGTGGGTGTAGTAGAATTCACAGTTTAGTCTCCGAAAGGACGTCATGGCGAAGCGGTGCGACATCTGCGACAAGGGTCCGGCGTTCGGACGGACCGTCTCCCACGCCCACAACGTCGGACCCCGGCGCTTCGAGCCAAATCTGCAACGGGTGCGCGCGCTCGTTGGCGGTGGGACCAAGCGGATCCGTGTGTGCACGCGCTGCCTGCGCAGCGGCAAGGTGACGAAGGCGGCCTGACGTGAGGCAGGCGATCACGGCCCCGGACGCTCCCAAGGCGCTCGGCGCCTACTCCCCCGCGATCCGGGCGGGCAACCTACTCTTCATGTCCGGGCAGATTCCGATGGACCCTGCCACCGGCGCGCTCGTTCAAGGGGACATCACGGCGCAAACCGAGCAGGTGATGCGGAACCTCGCGGCGCTGCTGAAAGCAGCGGGCGCAGGCTTCGAGCACGTGGTCCGCACGACGGTCTTTCTCGCGGACATGAACGAGTTTGGAGCCATGAACGAGGTCTACGGCCGCTACATCGTCGATCCCCCGCCGGCGCGCGCCACCGTGCAGGTCGCCAGGCTGCCGCGGGACGTAAAGATCGAAGTGGACGCGATAGCGGTGCTGACGTAATTCAGGATGCAGAATGCAGACGGGACGGCGATACGAGCTTCGGCGCCTACTTCTGCATTCTGCATTCCGAATTACACTCGCGCCGTTCTCTCCACCCCCAACACCCCCTGAACGCCCTTGATGGACTTGATCACCTTTTCGAGGTGCTTCATGTCTCGGATCTCGACGGTCATGTCGATCCGCGCCCGCTGATCGTCACCCGTGCGCGCTTCCATGTTCGTGATGTTAGTGTTGATGTCGGAGACCTTGGCGCTGATCTCCGCCAGCATGCCTTTCCGGTCCTCCACCTGCATCGTCAGACGCACGATGTAGGCCGCCTGGTCAGCCCCCGCGCTATCCCATTCGACCTCGATGCGGCGCTCGGGATCGAACATCAGGTTGACGACATTGGGACAACCCAGGGAGTGGACCGAGACGCCCTTGCCTCGAGTGATGTAGCCGACGATCTTCTCACCGCGAATCGGGTTGCAGCACTTGGCGCGGAACACCATGACGTCGTCGGTCCCACGGACCTTGATCTTGTCGGAACCAGACCCCGAGCGAAACACCCGCCGCACGACCGAGGCGACCGACGTATCCTGCCGAAGCTGCCCGCCCGGAACTGATTTCTGGACGACCGTGCGGGCGGCCAGCTTGCCGTAGCCGATCTGCGCAAGAAGCTCCTCGGAGGACTTCGCGCCGTACTCCGAGGCGAACTTCGCAAGTTCCGGACTCGCGAGCAGGGTGGCCGGACTCAGGCCAAACTGCCGCGCTTCTTTGTCGAACAGCCGCCGGCCCAACTCGAGACTCCGCGTCCGCTCCTCCAGCTGAAGCACGTGCTTGATCTTGCTCCGTGCCTTCGAGGTGACGACGAACGATAGCCAGTCGCGGCTCGGCTGGTGCCCGGCCTGCCTGACAATCTCGACGATGTCGCCGTTTTGCAGGCGGGTGCGAAGAGGAACTATCCGTCCGTTGATGCGAGCCCCGACGCACTGATTGCCGACGTCGGTGTGCACCGTGTAGGCAAAGTCGACGGCGGTGGCGCCCTTCGGTAGGGAGCGGACCTCCCCCTTGGGCGTGAAGATGTAGACCTCGTGAGGGTAGAGATCAACCTTCAGATTCTGGAGGAACTCCTGGGGATCGCGAATCTCCTGCTGCACCTCGAGCAACTGGCGCATCCACTGAAAGTAGCGTTCGTCCTGTTGGTCGCCGACGCGGCCTTCCTTGTACTTCCAGTGCGCCGCGATGCCCTCTTCGGCGTGACGGTGCATCTCGTCCGTGCGGATCTGCACTTCGAACGGGAAGCCCTGATCGCTGATGACCGACGTGTGCAGCGACTGGTAGCCGTTCGGCCTCGGCATCGCGATGAAATCCTTGAATCGTCCGGGCACCGGAGACCAGGTCTGGTGAATGATGCCGAGCGCGGCGTAGCAGTCCTTGACCGACGGCGTGGTGACGCGGAGAGCCACGAAGTCATAGACGCGCTCGAGGTCGATGTTCTGTCGCTTCAGCTTCAGGTGAATGCTGTACAGGCGCTTGATCCGACCATCCACCGTCAGGATGGGGACCTGCGCCTGTTCCAACCGAGCCCTCAGGGTGCGCGTCAACTCGTCGATCACGCTGTCGGCGCTCTTCCGCTTCGCCTCCACTTTGGCCCGCAGCGACTCGTAGGCCTTCGGCTCGAGGTATTTGAACGAGAGCTCTTCGAGTTCGTTTTTCACCTTGCTCATGCCGAGCCGGTTGGCAATCGGGGCGTAGATATCCAGGGTTTCCTGGGCAATCTTCACGCGGCGCTCCTCCGGCAGGTGATGGAGCGTCCGCATGTTGTGGAGGCGATCGGCGAGCTTCACGAGGATGACGCGGATGTCATCGACCATCGCCAGCAGCATCTTCCGGAAGTTCTCGGCTTGCCGCTCCTCACTCGATGAGAACGGGATGGCGCCGAGTTTGGTGACGCCCTCGACCACGTCGGCAATCTCGCGGCCAAAGAGCTCGCCAATGCGTTCCGGCGTCGTCAGCGTGTCCTCGACGACATCGTGGAGCAGCCCGGCGGCCACGGCCACGACGTCCAGCTTCATGTCGGCCAGCGTGTCGGCGACCTCCAGGGGGTGCACTAGGTAGGGTTCCCCCGAGTGGCGCACCTGTCCCTTGTGTTCGAGGGCCGAGAACACGTAGGCGCGCCGGAGCAGCTCCAGGTCCGCCTCCGGGCTGTAACTCCGCACCTTCTCGAGGAGGGTTTCGAAACGAATCATGAAGAACGGTGTCTAACTACCCGACCACTGGTCGGCCCGCGGGTCGCCGGGCGAGCGTGCCGCCGCTATCTTCATGATAGCCGGACCCTTGACGGGCCTGAAAACGGTTCACTATACTGTCGCGTTTGCGAGACACGGACTGGAATACCGAGTGGGTCGCGGAACGCCAGAAAAAAGCCGCTGTTAGGGAGATTTACGATGCAGAAGCTTCTGTCTAAGGCCGTGGCGAGCGCGTTCTGCGCTGCGCTCAGCTTCGCGGTGGTCGGTTGCAGCCAGGTTGGGATGCTCAGGGCTAGAATGGCCTTCAAGGATGCCAACCAGCTGTACCAGGCCCAGGATTACCGCGCCGCTGTGGCGAAGTACAACGAGACAATCGATGAGTGTCGCGGTTCCAGTGCCGACTGCACCGACCCAAGCCTGGTTTCGGCGTACTTCTTCCTGGCCAACAGCTACGACAACCAGTATCGCCCCGCACGCCGCGGCGAGCCGGCCAACGACGCACTGCTGACCAAGGCAATCGACAACTACAAGAAGTCAGCGGAGTTGGAACAGGCGCAGAACATCAAGCAACTCGCCATGGAGTACCTCGTGGCGGCATACGGTCCAGACAAGCTGAACGAACCGGGCGAGGCCGAGCCCATCCTCCGCCGGATGATCGAGCTCGCGCCCACCGAACCGAGCAACTACACCTACCTGTCGCGCATCTACGAAGAAAACGGGGACTACGAGCAGGCCGAACAGCTCCTCATCAAGGCACGCGAGATGCGGCCGACTGACTCCGGCGTCTACGTAACACTCGCCGCCTTCTATAATCGGCAGGGAGAGTTCGACAAAACCATGGAAGCCCTCCACGCGCGCGGTGAGCGCGAGCCGACCAACCCCGAGGCGTTCTACACCATCGCCACCTACTACTGGGAAAAGGCGTACCGCGACTTCACCACGCCCCAGGCGGACAAGATGAAGTTCGTGCTGGAGGGCATCAAGGCCATCGACAAGGCGATCGAGCTGAAGCCGGATTACTACGAAGCCCTGACCTACAAGGGTCTGCTCCTCCGGGTCCAGGCGAATCTCGAGAAGAACCCGACCCAGCAGCAGGCGCTGCTCAGACAGGCCGATCAGTACCGAGATCGCGCAGCGGACGTTCAGGCCAAACAGCGCGCGGCCAGCGCCAAGGGCTGAGTGTCGGGATCAGTGCGGATGCTGCTGGTAGTGCTGGCGCAGTAGATCCTTCCCGTAGTCGTTCCCGTTTGGCGTTCGAACCACGGTGTGCACATGCTCCAGGGTTGGCACCGTCGGATCCTTCACCAAGTGCCTGATGCCTACGGGGCGCTGATGGTCGAATTCGATCAGAATCACCGGGCTGTGAATCCGGTAGTAGAAGGCGCTTCCAGGCTCGGTCTTTCCGATCCACGCGAACCACGTGCGGGACAGATGCCGGCGCACATCGTCCATCTTCACCCGCGCGTGCCCGTCATCCATGTTGCCCACATAGAGCGCGATCAGGCCCAGCAGGTCCTCGCGCTCGGCGTCCGATAGCTCGGTGGCCCGAATACCCGCGTAGTCCAGCACCGCATTGTCCTTCCACGCCTCAGTGAGGTTCTCGTCGCCCGTCTTCGAGACCTTCAAGATGGCCTTGCTGCGCTTGGCTCGATCGAGCGTGTTGACCAAGGCCAGGCCCTGGCTCTGCTCCCGCTGGAGGACGGAGGTGCCGCGGTACTTTCCGGATCTCGCGACGACCGGCTCCGAGCCGGCGAAGTGCGGTGTCATCACCACCTGATCCCCGAGGACGAAGTAGTTGATGATCGCGTGGTGGCCGTCGAGCTGCCACCCCCACGGCTCGGTGTCGGACGGCCTGCCCATCACGGTCACGTGGTACCGCCATTCCCCGTACTCGTCGAAGTTGTTGTCGGCGAGCTCGGCGAGGGTGTGATTGAGGCGCATGATGTCGCGCGTCTGCGCCAACCCCCTGGCGCTCAACGAAGCCCTCAACAGCGCGAAGGCCGCCTCACGCTGCCCGTCCGTCATCTCCAGAAAACTGACCCCCTGTCGGACGTAGAAGCTCTGGTTCATCCACTTCCGCCATTCCATGTCGTCCACAGCGTAGAGCGTCGCGTCGCGCTGCGCCTTCGTCAGGCTGGCGAGAAACGCGTCTGCCGCGCTTCGAACGGCCGTCGTGGAGACACCCGTCGACTGGATTCTGAAGAGTCCCAGCTCGATCTGCCCCTGGGTCGTGATGCCCGCGAACGGTGTTGCAAGGCCAGGTGTCTCGGCGGCGATCGAGAGGCGAAGGAGCTCGTCCGGCCCGCGCCGAGCGGGGGCCTGTGGGGACTGCGACCACGCAGTCGACTGAAACACCAGGCTGGCTGCGAACAGAGCCAACAATGATGCGAGAAGGGTCAGACGTGACATCAGGCCAACCTCTTACGAATTGTCCTTCAGAGGCGAACAGTCACTCGTAAGAAGGTAGCCGGTATCGAAGTGCTGCCGTCGGGGCTCTTGTTCTGCGCCTTCGCCAGTTCCACAAGTTGCCTGTGGAGTTCCTCTACCGTTCCGCTCTTTCGAGCCGCTTCGAACGCGTTCATTGTTGGGCCATAGAATCGCCTGAACAACTCGATCACGTCTGCCGGGCTCTTGTCAGCAGATATGAAGGAGAACGTGTCCTTGACCATGGAGATGTTCTCCTTGGGCACTCCGGCCTGACCAAAACGCTCGATGATGTGCGTCTCCACACCCCACGTCATTGGACTGACGAAGCCTTCTGGCGGTGGAGGCATGAACGATGAGCTAATCTTCAGCAGCTGCGAGACGAATGATGTTGGATCGTTCGGGATCCAGTTGCCCATCACGATACGACCGCCCGGCCTTGTGACCCGGACCATTTCCTTGGCAACATCGAACGGCTTGGGAGCAAACATGGCGCCGAACATAGAGAGGGTCACATCAAACGAATGGTCGCTGACCCCCTGCAAGTTGCACGCATCTCCCTCTTGAAAGGTCAGTCGGTTGAGACCGGCCTCGGTAGCTCGTCTGTTCCCGGCGTCAACGAGGTTCTTGGCAATGTCGATTCCAACAACTTCGGCCCCCATGAGGGCTAGAGGAATCGCCGTCGTGCCATCGCCGCAGCCGAGGTCCAACACCCGCAGTGGCGTCGTGATCCCGAGAGACTGAACGAATGCTTCTCCGGATTGACGCATCAGGGCGGCAATCTCTGTAAAGTCGCCTTGCTCCCACAACGCTTTGTTCGGATTCATCACAGGTCCCCTCTACGATGTGCTACTTCCATTCCCACAGGTGGGAGCGACAATCGCTCGGCCGTCCACCTCGTCTCCGGCCGTGTCAGCCGCGCCGGGGCTTGACGGCGCGCCGAGCGGCATGGTTGCCCGGCCTCGCGCGCGTCGCCTTCTTTGCGAGCCGCGCCTTCGCGCCCTTCGACCGAGCCTTCGCGGCTTTGACGTATCGAATACGAGGAGCGGGGCCGACGCCCCCGGGCACCGAGTACGATAACGCCACGATGCCGCTTGACGGAAGCGTCTTCTGGTCCGCCAGCACCAGTTTCGTCGCGGTCCCCGGCGGAAGGAGTGGAACCCCAGCTCCAAGCAAGACTGGAATGACGGCCACTTCCACCGTGTCTACAAGGCCTGCGTCGAGGAGCGAGCGAAAGAGGGCGCCCCCACCGAACAGCCAGATATCCCGCCCTGGCTTGGCCTTGAGCGCCGTGACGATCTCACCCGGGTCGTGGTTAACGATGCGAACGCCCGGGTATGTGGTCGGGCGGAGTGTCCGTGAGAAGACGATGACGTCGAGGCCGGGTAATGCGCCGTGTCCGCCCTGTGCGGTCAGCACCTCGTGCGTCTTACGTCCCATCACAGCCGTGTCGAACTCCTTGAACATGGCAGCGAAGTCGATGGACCGATCCGTGACGATCCAGTCGTGTTCACCGTTGGGCCCGGCGATGAAACCGTCAAGGCTCACGGCCACTCCATAGCGCAGTCGTCTGCTCATTGCCCTGCCCCGAATCTCCTCGTAGTCCTTGCCGTCACCCGCGCAGTTACGAACTTGAATCCTGGGGCGGTACGCCACCATCATCGGTCGGCGCATCCTCCTCATCATCGGCGAGACGGAACGTTCCGGCTTCAGCCGAGTCGAGCAGTGAACGCGCTCGACTGACGTCTACGTCGGCCACGCAGATCTCGACGGCCCCGAGGCCGTTCGTCGTGAGACCGTGCGTGTGTCGCAGCGATTCACCGCGCTCTGCCGCCGAAATACCCGCCGCCTCCAGAAAGGTGCGGACCTGTTGCGCGTGAATCTCCCCGTTGGCGACAAACACGCACCGCAACGGCTGATCCATGCTGCCCCCCTGACTCACGCCTCCGTTCGATCACCGTGAGCGTGCGGCGATGACACCACCAAGAAGGTAACCGGAGCCGCTGATTCGTTCACGAACTGATGGCGCGCCCCGGGTGCGACCTCGAGTCCTTGCCCAGACACGAGCTCAAACCGCACACCGTCAACCTCAAGCACCGCCTGCCCCTGCAAGATGAAAAAGAACTGGCGTGCCACCGAGTGAAGATGTCGACGTTCCCGATCACCGGCAGGCACACACTCCTGGATCACGCTGAGATCAGCGCGATTGAGCAGGTGCCACCCCTCACTCGCCTTCCCCCACCGATAGTGCTCGCCCGAAGTGATGTCCACAACTTGAAGCACGCGGCCACGCTCCTTACCGTGCTGGCTCCACCCGCGGGGCGGCCTGAATGAGCACGAAGTACAACCCGTCCGGGTCGGGCATGATGGCGGCGCGAACGCCTCCCGGTAGCGTGATCGGCGCACCGCCCGTCGAGATGACCGTCGAACCCGCCGTCTTCAGCTTGCCGATGGTCGACTCGATGTCCTTGACCCTGATCTGCAGGCGGGTTGCGCCAGGGTCTTGAATGCGCGGACGCACAGGCGAAGTCCCACGACGGGAACTCGCGCGACCACCCACCGGAGCTGTGCGCCCGGCATTCCGAACATGTTGCGAATGGCCGGGTCGGTGCTGAAGGGGCGTGGACCTGGTGCTGGCGCCGCGGGGACGGTCAATCCCAGCAAGTTCCCGTAGAACTCGATCGCCTTGTCCAGATCCTGGACGACGGGGCTGTAGTTGCCTGACCCGACAACCACCTCGCCGGGAGGCGCCGCGCCCGGCACTGCAGGGGGCGGGACTTGCGCGATGCCGGTTGCGGCCGTCATGGCTGCTGCCGTGAACGTCGCCGCGAAGAGTATTCCACGTATCGTCATGGATCCATCCTTGTGTCGAAAGCGTTGGTGAGGCGAAGCCCTGTGGAGGCGGGCGGCTCGAAGCGCCTGACCGCGCGAGAAGGCGCTGAGCGCCGCGCTCGACCGCGCACTACGTTACCTGCGCAATCTCCTGATACAGATACGCCGACGCGATGATCCCATTGTGGAAGTTGCCCAGGTCGAGGCGCTCGTTCGGGGCATGGGAGTTCTCATCCGGCAGCCCGATGCCGAAGAGCACGCTCGGGAGGCCCAGCTCCTCCTGAAACGTCGAGACGACGGGAATCGAGCCGCCCTCTCGGTTGAAGACCGGCGGCTGTCCGAAGCCTTGCTCGATGGCCCGGCCCGCCGCGCGGACGTACTTGTTGTCGAACTCGGTCATCCAGGGCTTCCCGCCGTGCATGCGCGTGATCGTGAGCTCCACGGTCTTCGGGCAGATCTTCCGGACGTGCGCCTCGAACAGATCCCCGATCTTCTTCGGATCCTGATCGGGCACCAGACGCATGCTCACTTTAGCCATCGCCGTCGCGGGCAGCACTGTCTTGGCGCCCTCGCCGGTGAAACCCGACAGAAGCCCATTGACCTCGAAGGTCGGCCGCGCCCACACGCGCTCGAGCGTCGAGTACCCGCTTTCTCCGTGCAGCCGCGGCGCACCGAGCTCCTTCCGGTATTTCGTCTCGCTGAACGGGAGCTTCTTCCATTCCGCCCGCTCCGCCTCGCTGAGCGCCCGCACATCGTCGTAGAAGCCGGGGATCTTGATGTGACCGCTGCGGTCCTTCATCTGCGCCAGCACCTGGCTGAGCACGAACGCCGGATTGGCCACGGCGCCGCCGAATGAGCCGGAGTGCAGGTCGCTCTTGGTGCCGCGCAGGTCGATCTGGAAGTAGGTCAGCCCCCGCAGGCCGTAGCAGATCGACGGGATGCCGCGGTCGAACATCGGCGAATCGGAGATCACGACGACGTCGGCGGCCAGGTCCTGTTTGTGGGACCTGACGAAGTCGTCCAGGTGGACGCTGCCAACCTCTTCCTCGCCCTCGATGAAGAACTTGATGTTGAGCGGCAGGCTCCCCGCTTTCCGCAGGTGCGCCTCGACCGCCTTGATGTGCATGAACACCTGGCCCTTGTCGTCGGCCGCGCCGCGCGCGTAGATCTCGCCGTCGCGCACCGTGGCCTCAAACGGCGGCGTCGTCCACAAGTTGACCGGGTCCACTGGCTGCACGTCGTAATGGCCGTAGAACAGGATTGTCGGCTTGCCCGGAGCGTTCAGCCAGTCGCCATAGACAACCGGATTGCCGGGCGTCTCGATCAAGCGCACGTTCTGCAGACCCGCCGTCCTGAGCGCGTCACCCGTCCACTCGGCGGCGCGACGCACGTCAGGGGCGTGTTCGGGTAGCGCGCTGATGCTGGGAATTGCGAGGTACTGCTTGAGCTCCTCGACGTACCTGTCGCGGTTGACGTTGATGAAGTCAACGACCTGATTCATGGCTCAATGATATGCCACAGATCGTCGCGCCGCCCGGCTCGTCCCTCCCGCTCGAGCTTGATGAGATGCGCGAGGACCGTCTCGCGAGCCACCTGGAGCAGGGCTTCTTTCAAACCGCGATAGATGAGCGGGACGAGCGCCTCAGGGGTGGCCTCGCCGGCGCGCAATGCAGTAAGAATCTGCTCCTCGCGCTCGCGGCGATGTTCGATGTACCCACGCAGCACGACGTCCGGATCGTCAATCACCGGCCCATGGCTGGGCAGCAGCCTCGCTGGCTTCAACGCGAGCACGCGCTCGAGCGAGGCCAGGTAGTCCGTCAGATCGCCTCGCAGGTTGGGCGGGATGTAGACGGTCGTGCCCTTGACCGCAAGGTCACCGGAGAAGAGCGTCCGGGCCGGCGCGTGCCAGAAGCACAGGTGATCCGGCGCGTGTCCGGGTGTATGGACGACGCGCAGCGTCTC
>Ga0209640_10000136_pt1 | contig 48878 bp, 46 predicted proteins | sample RifCSP10_1_FD_184018 | JGI IMG/M metagenome (GOLD analysis project Ga0209640, IMG submission 184018) | Soil microbial communities from Rifle, Colorado - Rifle CSP2_sed 10_1 (SPAdes) (version 2) | ecosystem: Environmental > Terrestrial > Deep subsurface > Rock core/Sediment | place: Rifle...
CTGAGCTCGCTGCGCGCCCGCTGCCCCGATTGCCGCACGTTCACCGCTGTGGCCCTCGGCGACGGGTACGAATGCCACGCCTGCGGCCGGTCGTTCGCCGCCGGACTCGTTCGCGTTCCACGGGCGTGGGGCTCTGGCGGCGAGGCTATGGCAGAGGGAGCTGCTCTTCCGATTCCGTATCCGGAGGTCGGCGTCGTCGAGCGCGACACGCTCGAAGAGCAGAACGAGGCGCTCGCCGCCGTGCTTCCCGCAAAGCCGGTCGTCCTCGGGGGGTGCTGCTGTGCGCACGTCGGAGCGGTACGCGGACTGGCGCAGCGTGTCGAGAGTCTCGCCGTCGTGTGGATCGACGCGCACGGAGATCTCAATACGCCCGAGACCTCACCTTCCGGGAACCTCTGGGGAATGCCGCTGCGCATGCTCATCGACGACGGCACGGTGGCGGCCGGCGACGTCGCGCTCGTCGGTGCGCGCAACCTCGATCCAGGCGAGACCGACTTTCTCGCAGAGACCGGGATCGACAGCTCCCTGAAGCGGGCGCTCGCCGACGCCGACGCGGCCTACGTTGCGCTGGATCTCGACGTGCTCGACCCAAGCGACGCAGACGTCTTCATGGTCGAGCCCGAGGGCGCCAGCGTCGAGGGGATCGAGGCGGTCCTGCGCGAAGCGAGAGAGCGCGCCGTGATCGCCGGGGTCGGTGTGACCGGGTTCCGTGCCTCCGAGCGAAACGTCTTCGTGATCACTCGTCTGCTGGCTGCGGCGGGCTTGTAGGGGTCAGACCCGTGGGGTCTGACCCCTAGCGGACGGGCGGGGTCCGACCCCGCATAAGATCCAGCCCATGTCTTCCGGGCAGGGTCGCGTCGATGTCGAGATCGAGAGCAAGCGCGCGGACGAGCCCACGCAGGGCAAGGTCCATCCGAACACGTGCCCCGGCTGCGGCTCCCACTACCGCGACGAGGAGCTCGTGAAGAGTCTCCGCGTCTGCCCCCAATGCGGTCATCACTTCCCCGTTCGCGCGCGCGAGCGGATCGCCCAGCTCGCCGACCCCGGGTCGTTCATCGAGGAGGACGCCGACCTTCGCTCGGCAGATCCGCTCGGCTTCTTCGATGTCCGCCCGTACACCGAGCGTCTTGCGGAAGCTGAGGTTGCCACCGGCCTCGGAGACGCGATCGTCTGCGGGGCAGCCACGATCGAGGATGAGGAGTGCCGACTCGCCGTCATGGACTTCGCCTTCATGGGCGGCTCCATGGGAAGCGTGGTGGGGGAGAAGTTTGCGCGCGCATGCGAGAGCGCTGTCGCCGCGAGCACACCGCTCGTCTCGGTCTCCGCGTCCGGCGGCGCGAGGATGCAGGAGGGAATCCTGGCTCTGATGCAGCTTCCGAAGACCGTCTGCGCGATCGAGGAGCTGCACGAGGCGGGCGGTGCGCTCCTCTCGGTCCTGACCCATCCGACGACGGGCGGCGTGCTCGCGAGCTACGCGAGCCTGGGAGACGTCGTGCTGGCCGAGCCGGGTGCGCTGATGTCGTTCGCCGGGCCCCGAGTCGTCGCGCAGACGACGCGCGAGAAGCTCCCCGACGACTTCGGGCTGGCAGAGTCGAACTTCCGCTTCGGCCATCTCGACGCCATCGTCACGCGCCCCGAGCTCCGGCCCACGCTGGCACGGCTACTTCGCCTTTTCGGGAAGCCCTAGGCAGTGCCGAGCGAAGCGGAAATGCGGCTGCGCGAGCGGCTCAGTAAGCTCGGCGGCATGAAGCTCCTGCGCGGCGCGAAGCTGAGCGGTGAGCTGGGGCGGCTCCAAGACCAGCTCGACCGCCTGCGCTCCGAGCCGAGCGCAGAGGACATCTGGCAGTCCGTCGAGCTGGCGCGACACCAGGATCGGCCGTACACGCTTGACTACGTGGAGCGGATCCTCGACGACTTCTTCGAGCTCCACGGCGATCGCGGGCGAGCCGACGACCTCGCGCTCGTCACCGGTCTGGGCAGGCTTGCCGGCCGCACGGTCGTTCTCATCGGCCATCAGAAAGGGCGTGACCTCAAGGAGCGGACGAAGCGCAACTTCGGCATGGCGTACCCCGAGGGCTACCGGAAGGCCATGCGCGCGATGGCTCTTGCCGATCGCCACGGGTTCCCGGTCGTCACCCTGGTCGACACGCCCGGCGCGTATCCCGGCGTCGCCGCAGAGCAACATGGTCAGGGAGGCGCGATAGCGCGCTCACAGGCCGCGATGGCCCGTCTATCAGTCCCCACGATCGCCTGCATCATCGGCGAGGGAGGCTCAGGCGGCGCGGTCGCAGTCGCAGTCGCCGACCGCGTTCTGATGCAAGAGCACGCGATCTACTCCGTGATCTCGCCCGAAGGCTGCGCCGCGATCCTCTGGCGCGACGCCGCGGAGGCGCGGAAGGCTGCTGCCGCGTTCAAGCCCGACGCCGCGCACTGCCTCGAGCTCGGGGTGATAGACGCCATCGTCGCCGAGCCGGAAGGCGGCGCGCATACGGACCCGGATGCAGCCGCAAAGCTCCTCGAGCACGGCATCCTGGGGGCCCTCGAGGAGGTCGAGTCACTCGATCCCGGCGAGCGACGACGGCAACGGCGCGCCAAGTACCGGGTGATGGGCATCCTGACGTCGGCGTAAGCGCTCCGCGCTTTCCACACGTTCCACAGGCTTATCCCCTGCCGCTGAAAGCCTTCTGAGCAGGGAGAAGATCCATTTAGCAGCCTCTTGGTAAAGAAAGCGTTGCGCTTCAGGCGACAATCCACAGGTGAGCCTGGACGAGTACCGCCGGCGGCGCAGCCGTGACAAGACTCCGGAGCCCTTCGGGCGAACGCACACGCCGAGCGACCGCCCGCGATTCGTAGTGCAGCGACACGATGCGCGCCGTCTCCACTACGACTTCCGGCTCGAGCGAGGCGGCGCGCTCGCAAGTTGGGCGATTCCCAAAGGCATCCCGCTTCGACGAGGCGAGCGGCATCTCGCTGTCCACGTCGAGGATCACCCGCTCGAGTACGCGGATTTCGAGGGGACGATTCCGGCCGGTCAGTACGGCGCCGGGACGGTGGAGATCTGGGATCGCGGCACGTACGAGCTCGTGGAGGAGAAGCCAGACGGCGGGCTGACATTCCGGCTTCACGGCAGGCGGCTGGACGGGGCCTGGGCGCTCGTGCCGGCCCATCTGGACGGCGATCCCAAGAACTGGCTTCTCCTCCGGAAGGACGTCGTGGCGGCGGGAGATGCGAGGTACGCGCCGATGCTCGCGACGTCGTCGGAGACGCTCCCGACGAGCGCCGGCTGGGTGTACGAGCCGAAGTGGGACGGCTTTCGTGCCATCGTGAGAATGTCCAGCGGAGAGATCACCTTCACGAGCCGCAACGGCAACGATCTCACCGACCGCTTTCGCGACCTCGCTCGATCCGTGCGCGCCGGGATCCGCTCTGCGGACGCCGTACTGGACGGCGAGATCTGTGCGCTCGACGAGCGTGGACGTTCGCGATTCTCGCTGCTGCAGGAGGGAGCGGGGACGCTGGTCGTCGTGTTCTTCGACGTCCTCGAGCTCGACTCGGAGCCGGTTATCGACCTACCTCTCGTCGAACGGAGGAAGCAGTTGGAACGCTTGATCGATGCGAGTGGGCACGCGCTCCTCTCGCCTCAGTTCGAGGACGGCGAGGCGCTCTTGGCGGCAGCACGCGAGCAGGGGCTCGAGGGTGTCGTCGCCAAGCGCGTCGACTCTCGCTATCGGCCGGGTCGACGCAGTACCGAGTGGCACAAGGTGAAGGTCCGGCGAGGTCAGGAGGTGGTCGTCGCCGGGTACACCCGCGGCCAGGGGCGCCGCGCAGGCGGCTTCGGCGCGCTCGTCGTCGGGGTGCACGAGGCGGGCGGCCTCCGGTGGGTCGGGAACGTGGGAACCGGGTTCAGCGACGGCGAGATCACCCGCCTGCTCGCGCTCCTGAAGCCTCTCGAGCGCTCGGATCCGCCGTTTGCCAAGGCTCCGCGCATGGCTCGCGCTCGTCGTTCAGACGTCGTGTGGGTGGATCCACGGCTCGTTGCGCAGGTGGAGTTCGCAGAGTGGACACGGGAAGGCCGCCTGCGCGCTCCGGTGTACCTCGGGTTGCGCGACGACAAGCCGGCCGCGGAGGTCCGCCGTGAGCGGACGCCGGTCCCGGCGGTCCTGAAGGCAGGACGCCGCGAGCTCCGGCTCTCGAACCTGGACAAGCCGTTCTGGCCGGAGGAGGGGATCACGAAAGGCGATCTGGTCGCGTACTACCGCGATATCGCCGACGTGCTCGTGCCGCACCTCCGCGGCCGGCCGTTCACCATGAAGCGCTACCCCGACGGCTGGGAGGGGAAGCACTTCTTCCAGAAGCAGGCGCCCTCGCACATGCCCTCGTGGATCGAGCGCGTGCCGTTTCCGGCCTCCACGCGCGAAGGAGAGAAGAAGACGATCGAATACGCCCTCGTCGACCACGAGCTCGCGCTCCTCTGGATGGCGAACATGGGCTGCATCGACCTGCATACCTGGGCGTCACGCGCCGACCGCCCGGAACGCCCGGACTGGGTCATGTTCGACCTCGACCCGTCCGACGGAGCCGGTTTCGAGGAGGTCGTCGAGGTCGCGACGCTGGTCAGACAGACGCTCGACCTCCTCGAGCTCGAGAGCTTCCCCAAGACTTCGGGCTCGCGGGGCATCCACATTCTCGTGCCGATCGCGCGGCGTCATTCGTTCGCCGCTGCGCGGGAGTTCGCGAGCATCGTCGCGGGCGCGCTGGCCCGGGCGCATCCGGGACTCGTCACCACGGAGTGGGCGAAGGAGAAGCGCCGCGGAGTTCTCGTGGACGCGAACCAGAACGGGCCGGGGAAGACCAACGCTTCGGTCTACTCCGTGCGACCGCGCGCGGGTGCGCCCGTCTCCACACCGCTGCGCTGGGAGGAAGTGGCTTCCGGTCTCGATCCGGTGACGTTCACGATGGACGTCGTGCTCGACCGGGTCGCGCGTGACGGCGATCTGTTCGCAGGGGCCCTCGGCGGCAAGCAGTCGCTGGCGAAGGCGCTTCGAGTCCTCCGCTGAACCTACTCGCCGAGCCGCCGCGGGTGGCCGAGCACGGACAGCTCGACGACGTCTCGCCGGAAGAAGAGCGCGACCGTCCAGTCGAGGACGACGCGCAGCTTCCGTGAGAGGAGCGGGAGCTGGTACAGGTGGTACGTGCGGGCGACCCACCAACCTGGGAAGCCACGGAGGCGCATCCCCGGGATCTCGGCAATCCCTTTGTGGTACCCGAGCGTCGCCACCTGGCCGAGCATGCGGTAGCCATACGGCTTCGGGGAGCCCACGACGTTCTTCACGAGCCGCCGTGCCTGCCGGAGCGCGTGCTGGCAGGTCGGCGGGTCGAGGTGGCCAGGCGTGCGGCAGTTCGGGACAGCCGCGCAATCGCCGAGCGCCCACACGTTCCCGCGGCCCTGTACGCGCAGCAGCTCGTCGATCAGCACGTGTCCGCGCTCGTCGAGCGGAAGCCCGAGCTCGGCGAGAAGCGGGTGGGGACGCACGCCGGCCGACCACACGAGCGTTCGCGCGGGCACGCGGGTCCCGTTCGAGAGCACGGCCTCGCGGCCGTTGTACGACTCGAGCGTCGTCGAGACGTGGATCTCGACACCGCGACGCTCCAGGTGCCGCGCCGCGTACTCACCGAGCCGCCGCGGGATCTCAGGAAGGATCTTCGGAGCCGCATCCACCAGAACCCATCGCTGCGGAACATTCCGGAGGTTCGGGTAGAACCGGAGCGCCGCGTGCGCGAGGTCGTTCAGCTCTGCGAGCGCCTCGACTCCCGCGTAGCCCGCCCCGACGAAGACGAAGCCGAGCTCCTCGGCGACGTCCGGATGAATTGCTGCGCGCTCGAGTTGCTGCAGGAGTCGGTTGCGGAGGGCGATGGCGTCCGCCAGGTCCTTGAACCCGATGCCGTGCTCCTGAAGCCCGGGGACCGGGAGAAAGCGCGTGACCGCGCCGAGGGCGACCACGAGCCGCTCGTACGCGATCTCGCACGTCCCTGCGAGCGTGTCGGCCACGACGGCCCTGCGCTCCTCGTCCAGCCCGGTCGCACGTCCGAGCAGGAGTTCCGTGTGCGGACACATCTGCCGGAGCGGCACGACGACATGACGCGGCTCGAGGGTGCCGGCACCCGCTTCGGGAAGGAGCGGCGTGTAGAGCATGTAGTTCTCGGGAGAGACGATGGTCGCGCCGCGCTTCCCGAGCAGCCGCGCGACGTAGCTTCCCGCGAACCCGCCGCCGAGGATCAGCGTCCCGCCGCGTGCCTCCCGTCGCTCCACGCGTCATGCTTACCACGTGGCGCGCCAGGTGTCGGTGATCGGGAGCGGCGCGGAGTGGGAAGACGCCGCAGAGGAAGTCGGGCGGCTGCTCGCGGAACGCGGCTGCACGGTCGTGACGGGCGGCCTCGGTGAGGTGATGACGGCGGCTCATCGCGGCGCGAAGGCGGCCGGCGGTGCGACGATCGCGATCCTCCCCGGCGAGGATCGAGGGGCGGCGAACCCGTGGGCCGACCACGTCGTCGTGACCGGGATCGGCCACGCGCGGAACCTCGCAGTCGCCGCTTCCGGGGATGCCGTGGTCACGGTTGGCGGTAGCTACGGCACGCTCGCCGAGATGGCCTTTGCCCTACGTCTCGGGCGCCCCGTCGTGGCGCTCGAGGGAGCTCCGGAGGTCGACGGAGTCGTCTGGGCAAGAACGCCCGTGGAAGCCGTCGAGCTGGCGCTACGACACTTCGAGTAGGCGACCCTCGAGATAGCGCCGCTCAGCCTCGTTCCCCGTCATCTCGAGGGCGCGACGGTACGAGGCGGCTGCCTCGTCACGCCGGTCGAGGCGGCGGAAGAGATCCGCTCGGGCAGCGTGCAGGAGGTGGTAACCGTCGAGCCCCTCGATCTCGTCCAGCAGGACAAGACCTTCGTCCACACGACCGGAGAGCGCGACCGCGACCGCACGGTTCAGCCGGATCACGGGGGACGGATCGATCTCCGCGAGCCGGTCGTAGAGGACGACCACCTCGCTCCACGGGCGTTCCTGCGCGTGCGAAGCCGCGATCGCCGCCTGGAGCTGATACGGCCCCGGGCGCCGAAGCGACGCGGCGCGCTCGAGCATTCGCCGCCCCTCGTCGACCCGGTCGGGATTCCAGAGCGAGCGATCCTGGTCCTCGAGGAGCACGAGCTCGCCGTCGGCTCCGACCCGCGCCGCCCGGCGGGAGTCCTGGAAGAGCATCAGCGCGAGCAGTCCGAGCACCTCCGGCTCGTCCGGCATGAGCACGGCGAGGAGCTTGCCGAGGCGAATCGCCTCGTCGCAGAGCTCCTCGCGCACGTGATCGGCGCCGGCGGTCGCCGCGTACCCCTCGTTGAAGACGAGGTAGAGAACCGCGAGAACGGGCCGGAGCCGCTCGGGGAGGAGGTGATCGGGGGGCACACGAAACGGGATCCCGGCCGCGCGGATCCTCCGCTTCGCTCGGACGAGGCGCTGCGCCATCGTCGGCTCTGCGACGAGGAAGGCGTGTGCGATCTCTGTCGTGGTCAGCCCGCCGACCTCGCGCAGCGTCAGCGCCACGCGGCTCTCCGCGGCGAGTGCCGGGTGGCAGCAGGTGAAGACGAGCGCCAGGCGGTCGTCCGGGATCGCGCTCACGTCGGCCTCGTCCTTCGGGAGCGTCTCGAGGCGGGCGAGGAGCTCGGCTTTCTGCTGGAAGACCCGATCGCGCCTGATGCGGTCGATTGCACGATTCCGCGCCGTGGTGACGATCCAGGCGCCGGGCGTCCGTGGGATGCCGTCTCGAGGCCAGCGCTCGATTGCCGTCGCAAAGGCATCCTGCACCGCGTCCTCGGCAAGCTCGAGATCGCCGAGGGCGCGCGTGAGGATCGCGACTGCACGGCTCCACTCCTCGCGGAAGACCTGCTCGATGCGTCCCTGCATGCCCCGTTATTGCACGACTGGGCGAATCTCGATGGATCCGCCGCCCTGTGCTGCCGGGATCAGGGCGGCCAGCCGGATCGCCTCGTCGAGGTCGGGAAGCTCGGTGAGGAAGACTCCTCCCAGGATCTCCTTCGTCTCCGCGAACGGGCCGTCGGTGACGATCCGCTCCCCGTCGCGGACGCGCACGACCTTCGCCGTGCCGCGCCCGTCGAGCTCCTTCCCCGAGACGTTCGGATCGGCCTTGCCGAGCTCCTCGAAAAGGGCGACCCACTTCGGCATCTCCTCCGCGCGGAAGGCCGCTTTCTCGTCGTCGGGGAGGTCGACCCAGGCCGAGTCGTCATCGTAGATGAGCATCGCGTACTTCACAGCTGAGCCTCCTCGGGGTCGACGTACACCGGCCGCACCTCGACGGCGCCGTGCTCCACGGCGGGAATCCGCGCGGCCCAGTCGAGCGCCTCCTCCATCGTTTCGCACTCGAAGAGGAAGAAGCCGCCGAGCGCCTCCTTCACCTCGGCGTACGGGCCGTCCGTGACGAGCGTCTCGTCGCCGCGGACCCGTACCGTGGTCGCGTCGCGCGTTGGGCCGAGCTCGTTTCCCCCGGCCATCACGCCTGTCTCCTCCGCCTCCCGTGCCAGGGAGCGGTAGCGGTCGTACATGCTCTCCCGCTCGGCGCTCGAGAGGTCGGACCACTCCGTCTCGTTCGCGTAGATCAACGCCATGTACTGCACGTGGCCTCCTTTCTCCGATTCCACCATCACGACGAGCGGTGCGTGGCGAAATCGACATTCACCGGGGTCAGACCCGTGGGGTCTGACCCCGAAGCATGCGCTCCAGAAGTGTCCGGGCGCCGGCCTTGTCGAGCGGCTCGTTGAGGTTCCCGCACTTCGGGCTCTGCACGCACGAGGGGCAGCCGCTCGCGCACGGACAGCGCCGGAGAAGGCGGACCGTGTCTTCAACCCAGCCCTCGAACTTCGCGAACCCGCGTGCGGTGATCCCGACGCCGCCCGCGTGGCCGTCGTAGACGAAGATGGTCGGGCGGCCGGTCTGATAGTGGACGTTCGTCGAGAGGCCTCCGATGTCCCAGCGGTCGCACATCGCCCAGAGCGGGAGCAGTGCGATGAGCGTGTGCTCGACGGCGTGCAGCGTGCCGAGGAGCTTCGGCATCTGCTGCAGACCATCGAGCTGCGCGGGCTCGGGTGAGAACCAGATCGCCTCCGTCTCGAAGGTCGTCTCCGGCATGAGCATCGGCACGACGTCGATCGTCGAGCCGTCGCGAACGACCTTCCGCGCGTAGGCGACGATCTGCTCGGAGACGGAGATCCGCCCGAAGTGGAGATCGACGCCGAGCCGGCGCTCGGCGCGTTCTGCTTCCTCAATCGTGGTCTCGGTCTCCTTCTTCACCTGCGTGTACCAGTCGACGCCCACCGGTGCGACGAGTGCGACCCTGCCCTCGAGATCGAGCTCCTCGACGAGGTACTGCTCACCGAGATGAAGGTAGACGGCGCCTTCATGCACCGTCGAGTACGCCCGGTCACGCTCGACGAGACCGAGGAGAGAGCCGGTGCTGCTGTCGACGACGGTGAACGAGTCCACGTCGCCGGAACGGAGGGAGATACGCGCGGCGGGGTAGTCGCGGCCCTTCCAGACGAAGCCCGCGGGAGTGCGCTCGAGCTCGGGGAGCTGGGCTGCCCGGCGAAGCGCCTCCGCGCCGAGGGTGGTCGCGTCTCCCTCGTCCAGCGGCGCCTCGAACGCCGCTGCGAGGACGTGAGGATCGAGGATGCGCGGGTTCGAGTGGTCGAGGATCGCCGCCTCGACGTGCCGGGCGAGAAGCGCCTCCGGCTCGCGCGCGAAGAACTGGTCGAGCGCATCGTCGCTCGCCACGAGGATCGCGAGCCCCCGGCCGCGGCGACCCGCCCGCCCCCACTGCTGCCGCAGCGACGCGACAGTGCCGGGGAAGCCGACCGAGATCGCGCAGTCGAGAAGCCCGATGTCGATCCCGAGCTCGAGCGCATCGGTCGCCGTGACGCCGAGCAGCTCGCCCTCGACGAGGCGGCGCTCGATCTCGCGGCGCTGCTCGGGTGTGTACCCCGCCCGGTACGGCGCGAGCCGCTGCGCGGTAGCCGGATCCACTCGCTCGGCTGCGAAGCGGTGGATCAGCTCCGCAGCCTTGCGGCTCTTCGCGAAGCAGATCGTGCGCAGGCCACGCGACGCGAGTTGCGAGAGGAGGCGTGCGGCATCGCCGAGCGGACTCGCACGCAGGCCGAGCTCGGCATCGAGCAGCGGCGGATTCCAGATGGCGACCTCGCGCTCCGCCTTCGGCGACGAGTCCCGTTCGACGACCGTCGCGCGCTCGCCCGTGAGCGCCTCGGCGAGCTCGCCCGCGTTTGCGATCGTCGCCGAGGCGAGCAGGAACTGTGGCTCCGAGTCGTAGATCCGGGCGAGCCGACGCAGCCGGCGCAGGACGTTCGCGACGTGCGATCCGAAGACGCCGCGGTAGACGTGCGCCTCGTCGACGACGACGAACCGCAGGTTCGCCAGCACGTCCCCCCAGCGGTCGTGGTGGGGGAGAACGCCGACGTGGAGCATGTCCGGGTTCGTCAGGATGAGGTTCGACCACTTGCGGATCTGCCAGCGCCGCTCGCCGGGGGTGTCGCCGTCGTAGATGGCGGGCCGGAGGCCCTTGAGCCGGAGCTCCGTCAGCGCACGGGCCTGATCCTGGGCGAGCGCCTTGGTCGGGTACAGGTACAACGCCCGCGTCTTCGGCTCGCGCGCGATGGCGTCGAGGACGGGGAGGTTGAAGGCGAGCGACTTCCCGGACGCGGTGCCGGTGGTGACGATGACGTTCTCGCCGCGCCGCGCTGCCTCCCATGCCTCCGCCTGGTGCCGGTAGAGCGAGGTGACGCCGATCGCGAGGAGTGACGATGCGACGCGTGGGTCGAGATCGCCGGGGAACGCCTCGACGCGGGCCTCGCGGGAAGGCTCGAGACCGCTGTACGTAATCTCCTCACCCTCGAGGAGGTCGGCCCAGGCTGTCGCGAGCGACGTCAGACCGTCTGCCGGTCGCCCGAGCAGACGAGGTTCATCCAGGCGATGCCTTCGTCGTCGACCCCCGCATAGGCGGTCTGCTCGTAGACGGTCCGCCCGAGCTCGGGGTCGGTCGAGGCCACGCGCCAGCGAAGCCGGACGACGTCGGCGAGCTGCTCGGTGTCCGACTCGAGCAGCTCCCAGTCCTCGGCGTCGCCGTTCCAGATGCGGAACCGCTCGGCGACCGCCTCAGGACCCTCCGCCTCGCGCAGCGCCGACGGCACGAGCCCTCGGAAGCGCCCATCGGGCTTGAACGTTGCGCCGAGCTGCTCGAAGTCCCTCCGTTCGAGGGCATCGAGAAAGCGACCTGTGACAGCGGTTGCTCGTGCCGTGCTCATGGCGGCGACGGTAGCACGGGCACGGCCGTCAGACGAACGGGCTGAACGCACGCTCGTAGCGCGCGCGCGGCTGGGCTCCGTAGACCGTCGCTCGCGGCTCTCCGTCGGCGAAGAGGACGACCGTCGGCAGCGAGAGGACGCCGTAGCGACCCGGGACGGCGAGGTTGTCGTCGACGTTCACCCGCACCAGCCGAACGCGGTCTTCCCACTGATCGGCGAGCGCCCGCAGGTGCGGCTCGATCGCTTCGCACGGCTTGCACCACGGCGCCCAGAAGTCGACGATCACGGGCAAGGGAGAGGCCAGCACCTCGTCCGCGAAGGTCCCGTCCGTCACCTCGTTCACTACAGCCGTCCACTGAGAGCCCGGAGACGGAGCAGCGGCACCTTCCAGATCGCCTCCGCGACGATCGATCCCGTCATCTTCGACGCACCTGCCCGCCGCTCCACGAACCTGATCGGGACCTCCTCGACCCGGAGGCCTGCCCGGTGAACGCGGTACGTCGTCTCGATCTGGAACGCGTATCCGTGTGCCGACAACGCGTCGAGGTCGATCGCCTCGAGCGCCGCGCGCCGGAAGCACTTGAACCCTCCCGTCAGGTCCCGCACGCGCACGCCGAGAAGGATCTGCGCGTACAGGCAGCCGCCGCGGGACACGAACCGGCGGAGGAGCCCCCAGTTCTCGGTACCCCCTCCCGGCGTGTAGCGGGAGCCGAGCACGAGGTCGGCGTCCTTGGCGGTCTCGACGAGCCGCAGCACGTCCGAAGGGCTGTGCGAGAAGTCGCAGTCCATCTCCAGGACGAGCCCGGCGCCCTCGGCGAGTGCCCACCGGAATCCGGCGATGTACGCCGGACCGATCCCTTCCTTATGCTCGCGGTGGAGAACGAAGACCCAGGGGAGCTCGGTCGCGAGGCCGTCCGCGATCTCCCCCGTTCCGTCCGGCGAGGCGTCGTCGATGACGAGTACGCGGTCGCTCGACGTGTCGATCACGCCGGCAAGCGCGCGGATCATCGGCTCGAGGTTCTCCCGCTCGTTGTACGTAGGGAGGCAGATGACTGCGCGCGACACCGCCGTATCATCGCGGGATGGCGAAGGCCCTGCCCCGGAACGGGGAGCTCGCGGACCAGCTCGATCTCCTCGCCGACCTCTCCGAGATCCTGAACGAGGAGTCGTTCAAGGTCATCGCGTACCGCCGGGCGGCGACGCGGATTCGCGAGTCGCCGCTCCCGGTGGCCGAGCTCGCGCTCGAAGGGAAGGCAAAGGAGCTCCCCGGAGTCGGCCGGACGATCGAGCAGAAGGTCGTCGAAGTCGTCCGGGTTGGCGAGATGGAGGCGTTGACGCGGAGGCGGCAGCGCGTGCCGGTCGGGGTCGTGGACTTCCTGCGGCTCCCCGGGGTCGGGCCGAAGACGGCGGCGAGGATCTGGACCGAGCTCGGGGTGACGACACTCGAGGGCCTGAAGACAGCCGCCGAGGACGGCCGCCTCCGCGAGCTCGCGGGCATGGGCGCGCGGAGCGAAGAGAAGATCCTGAAGGCGCTCGAAGCCGGAGTCGGCAAGACGCCGGAGGCGCGTCGGCTCCTCGGGACCGCGTTACCGGCGGTGCGGCGGGTCGCGGCGGAGCTCGAGGCTCACCCCGCCTCGATCGCGGTCTCCGAGGCTGGCAGCGTGCGGCGCCGGCGGGAGACCACGCGCGACCTCGATCTCATCGCCACGTCGAGCGACGCGCCCGCGCTGATCGCGGCTTTCTGTGACGGAGACTGGGTGGCCGAGGTCGTGGCTCGCGGCGACACGAAGGCGACCGTCGTCGGACACGACGGCCTGCGCTTCGATCTCCGCGTCGTGCCGCCGCAGTGCTACGGCAACGTCCTCCAGCACTTCACGGGGTCGAAGGACCACAACATCGTCCTCCGCGAGGACGCGCAGCGGCGCGGACTCTCGATCTCGGAGTACGGGGTGACGATCGTCGATACCGGCGAGGTCGTCACGCACGCGAGCGAGGACGAGCTCTACGAGTACCTCGGCTACGCGTTCATCCCGCCCGAGCTCCGCGAGGGGGGCGACGAGATCCCCGCTGCCCGCGGGGACACGCTGCCCGAGCTCGTCGAGCTGACGGACCTGCGGGGGGAGATGCATTGCCACTCGACGTGGTCCGCGGACGGGAAGAACACGATCGAGGAGATGGCACGGGCGGCGAAGAGTCGGGGCTATCGGTACCTCTGCCTGACCGACCACTCGCACTACCTCCGCAACGGGCGTCTCGAGGCCCAGCGGGAGGAGATCGAGGCGGTCAACGCGCGCCTGAAGCCGTTTCGCGTGCTCCGAGGGATCGAGGCCAACATCCGCGCAGACGGTTCGCTGGACGTCGCCGACGACGTGCTCGCCGAGCTCGACTGGGTCGTTGCGTCGCTTCACGCCTCGTTCGACCGCAGCCCGACCGAGCGGATCCTCGGTGCGATCGACAACCCGAACGTGGACTGCATCGGTCATCTGACGGGCAGGCGTCTCCTGAAGCGTGACGGCGCAGCGGTCGATGTCGAGCGAGTCGTCGAACGCGCTGCGCAGACAGGCACGGCGCTCGAGATCAACTCGCAGTCGGACCGCCTGGACATGCGGGACACCCACGCGAGGCTGGCGGGCGAGGCGGGAGTGCGAGTTCCGATTACCACGGACGCGCATTCGATCGGCGGCCTGGACTACGCGGAGCTCGGCGTCGCGCAGGCCCGCCGCGCCTGGCTCACCAAGGATCAGGTGCTCAACACCCGCCCGTGGCGGGAGATCGAGAGGATGCGAAGGTGACCACGTTTCGGGAGGATGGGACCGCAGCCGTCGAGTGGGTTGCGTCCTATCTCGAGCGCGTCCGAGAGCTTCCGGTGCTCTCCCAGGTCGAGCCCGGCGAGATCAGAGCGCGACTACCTGCGACGCCCCCAGAGAGAGGCGAGCCGTTCGAGGCAGTTCTCCGCGATCTCGACGAGGTGCTGCTCCCGGGTGTCACCCACTGGCAGAGCCCGCGTTTCTTCGCTTACTTCGCGACGACGGGCTCCGAGCCCGGGGTGCTCGCCGAGCTCCTGATCGCGGGACTCAACCAGGTCGGGATCCTCTGGCGCACGTCGCCTGCGCTCCAGGAACTCGAGGAGCTGACACTCGACTGGCTCCGGCAGCTCGTCGGTCTTCCGGAGGGGTTTCACGGGCATATCGAGGACACCGCGTCGACCGGAGTGCTGTCCGCGCTCGTGGTGGCGCGAGCGCTGCAGCCGGACAGGCGCGTCGTCGTCTGCTCGGAGCACGCGCACTCCCTTGCCGACAAGGCGGCACGGCTGCTCGAGCTCGAGCTGCGGAAGGTTCCCGTCGACGACGAGTTCCGTCTGCGGCCGGAGCTCCTCGAGCTCGAAGGCGCGTGCGCCGTGGTTGCCACGGTCGGGACGACCGGGGCCGCGGCCGTCGATCCGGTCCCCGCGATCGCGGACGCGTGCGAGGCGGCGGGCGCGTGGCTGCACGTCGATGCGGCCTACGCCGGCTCGGCGGCCGTCTGCCCGGAGCTCCGTCCTCACTTTGCCGGGTGGGAGCGTGCCGACTCGATCGGGGTCAACCCGCACAAGTGGCTCGGCGTGCCGATGGACTGCTCCGCTCTCTGGACGCGCCGTCGGGAGGACTTCCGCCGCACGTTCAGCCTCGTCCCCGAGTTCCTGCAGTCGCCGGACGACGCCGTGAACCTGAGCGAGCTCTCGATTCCCCTCGGCCGCCGATTTCGCGCGCTGAAGCTGTGGGCCGTTCTCCGCTGCTACGGCCGAGCCGGGCTCCAGGAGCGGATCCGTGAGCACGTCAGGCTGGCGGCGCTCTTCGAGGAGTGGGTGCGCGACGAGCCCGGCTGGGAAGTCGTCGCGCCGCGCCACTTCTCGCTCGTCTGTTTCCGGAAGGAGGGCTCGGATGAGGAGAACGAGCGGCTGCTCGAGCGGGTCAACGGCTCCGGCGAGGTCTTTCTCTCGCACGCCCGGCTGGGCGACCGCTACGCGCTCCGGCTCGCGGTTGGGAACTTTAGGACGACAGAGTCGGACGTCCGACTTGCGTGGGACGTGCTCAGGCGCGAGAGCTCAGCTTCGTGACCTGAGGTAGAACCGTGTCGCGCGGAAGACGCGCCCGCCGTCGGGGCTCGAGACGATGCGTCCCCGCGCCAGGAGTCCCTTCTTCGTCCCGAGAGCCGCCTCCACTCTGACGACCTCGCCTGGCGTCGCACGTGCCGCGCCGATGTCGATTCCCGAGACGGTCGTCCGTGACGACTGGTTGAGGCGCGAGGCCCGTATGGAGAAGCACGGAGCGCGGACGCAACGGATTCCGTTGTCGACCAGTCGGAAGAACCCTCCGGATTCCGGAGCTCGACCGGCGGGCGAGAAGACGTCCGCGACGACGAGGACGCCGAGCTCGCCGATCCCTTGGTACGTCCACGGCGCGATCTCGGCTCCCACGAGTGCTCCGGCGGGAACCCCCGCGGACAGTGGGTGCCGGTCCTCGTCGACCGCCCTCGCGACGTAGCACTGAGTCCGAGAGACGCCGTCGTGGCATTGAGTCCGCGCGTGGTTCGCAAGCGCTACCCAGTAACCACCGCAGAGCGGCGAGGGGCACAGGCGTGGGTCGGGGCGAACGACGTGGAGCGACGACCCGACAGGCGGTGGGCGACTCGCAGCTGCCGACGTACCCACGAGCACGAGCCCGACCGCAATGAACGCGGCAATGCCGCCCCGACGGATCACGTTCGTACGATACGCCGGTGCGCCTCGTCGCCATCGGCCTGCTCGCCGGGATCTTCTCCGCGCTCTTCGGGGTCGGCGGCGGAATCATCGCCGTTCCACTGCTCGTCCTGTTCACGCGGCTCCCCGAGCGCGTCGCGACGACCACCTCGCTGGGCGCGATCGGGATCACGGCGACTGCTGGTGTCGTCGTCTTCGCCCTCCGGGGAGAGGTCGACGTGGGATATGCAGCGCTCGTCGGCCTTCCGGCGGCCGCAGGCGCGCTCGTCGGCACGTCTCTGCAGCAACGCATCAAGACGAGCACCCTCACGTACGGCTTCGCCGGGCTGCTCACCGCAGTCGGTAGCTGGATGCTCTGGTCGTGAGCGCGTCTACGATTGCTCTTGCCCTCGCTCTCGGTCTTGCCGCGGGCGTGCTGGCCGGGCTCTTCGGGGTGGGAGGCGGAATCGTCTTCGTCCCGACCCTCCTCGCGCTCGGGCTCGGTCAGCTCGAAGCGCAGGCGACGTCCCTGCTCGCGATTCTCCCGACGGTTGCCGCCGGGACCTGGAACCAGCGGCGCTACGGGCACCTCAGGACGCGCACGGCGCTCGCGCTCGGGCTGGTGTCCATCGTCGGTGTGGAGATCGGGGCGCGAATCGCCACGGAGCTTCCCGAGCACGTGCTTCGGAAGCTCTTCGCCGTCCTGCTGTTCGCGGTCGCGGTCCAGCTCGTCTGGCGCACGCGACGCGCGGGCCGGCGGTACCCTGATTCGCCGTGAGGCGTGTTGCCGCCATCGCGGGCGCGATGCTGGTCGTCTCGACGGCACTTGCGGCGGCTGCTCAGCCGCCCCGAAGCACCGTCACGGGTTCGAGCGCGGTGCTCGTCCGTATCACCGTTCCCGGCCAGGACACGGTCTCGCTCGGGGAGCTCACGTGGCCTTCGAATACGACGGCCGACGTGCAGTCGTTCCAGTACCCGGGCGACGGGTCGATCGTCAGCCTCGGGCGGTCGCGTGCCACCGTCTTCGCGCAGCCGGGGGAGGCGGCCTCGTCCCAGTCGTTCGCGGAGGTGATCGTGCTCTCGCTCTTCGCCGGGGAGGTCGTCGCCGCGCAGGTCACGGCGTCTGCATCGGCGGGCGCCAGCCGGCGCTCGGCGGGCGCCGATGTCTCGGACTCCGCGGTTCAGGGCTTGCGGGCGCTCGGCCAGGACCTTTCCACGGCCCCGGGCGCGGCGGCGTCGCTCGAGGACTGGGGCTCGCTCGCGGTGCTCGCCGAGAGCAGCGGCAGCCGCAAGGCAGGCCCCCCCGCGGCTCAGGGCTCGGTCGTGGCGCTCCGTGTTCGCCTAACGGCTGCGCACGGTGGGCTTCCCGCGGGGAGTGAGATTCTCGTCGGGAGCGTCCAGGCCAGCGCCGTCGCGGACGTGACGCCCGTGCCCCAGCCGAGCCAGGGCGCCACGCCCCAGCCGTTCCCGGACCGACCGACGCTCCCGCGGGCTCCGGAGCCGGACACCGGCGGGGACGTCCCGGGAGGGCCGGTGCTCGTGGCACCGGAGGTCACGGCGCGCTTCTCGGCTGGTGGCTACGTGTTTCCGGTCTACGGGACGGCCTCGTTCGGCGACAGCTTCGGTGCGCCGAGGCCGAACGTCCAAGGTGGGTGGCACCATGGCGAAGACATCTTCGCGCCCCTCGGCACACCTCTCCTCGCCGTCGCCGACGGGACGCTGCACACGATCGGCTTCAACAAGATCGGGGGCTACCGTCTCTGGCTTCGCGACACCACCGGCAACGACTTCTACTACGCGCACCTCTCCGCCTATTCGCCTCTCGCAGTCGAGGGTCGGCGCGTCGAGGCGGGTGACGTCGTCGGCTTCGTCGGGGACACCGGAGATGCGGACGGAGGCGCCCCGCATCTCCACTTCGAGATCCATCCGGCCGCGATGGCGGGTCTCGGGTACGACGGCGTCGTCGCTCCGTACCCGATTCTGCTCGCCTGGAGGCGGGCAGACGACATCTCCTTCGCGGCCGGACGGGTCTACGTGCCTTCGGGGCCCGGCGCAGCAACGCTGCCGCCCCCTGGGGCACTACTCCTCGAGGCCGACGACATCGCGTCGACCAGCGGGCTCGTGCCCGGCGCGCTCGAACACGCGCTCAGGCCGTAGACCCTGCTGTGAGAGCGCAGCGCCGCGGCCGCGAAGCGGCCTTTCAAGGAAGGCGCGCAGCGCCTTGTCCGCGAGAGCGGACCAGTGGAGGGGGTCTGGGGGAAGGCGCGAAGCGCCTTGTCCGCGCAGTGGACCAGTGGAGGGGGTCTGGGGGAACCGGGAGGTTCCCCCGGCATCAACCGGGAGGTTCCCCCGGCATCAACCACCGAGCGGAATCCGCGCGAGCGGATTCCAGTCTTGCGCAGCTACGCAGGCTCGCTGCCGTTGCCCGGCGCTACGTCCGGGGCTTCGGCTTCGAGCACGGCGTCGAGCTCGTCGAGCCCTCCGCCGTCACCGCCGGCCACCCGCTCCATGATCCAATCGCGTGTCGCCTGACCCGACCATGGGTTGTAGAGGACACCGAGCGTCACGCCGGTCAGCAGGATCACGCGGTTCCGAGCCTTGTGGCTCTTCTTGCGCTTCGCGCCCTTGCCCTGAAGCCGATCCGACGCATCCGTGAGCTCGACGACGAGTCCCTGCAGGTGCTTCTGGAAGTCCCTGTCGGAGACCTTCCCGGCCTTGCCCTTGACGCCCCGTCCCTTGGCGAGCTGTCCGTACAGGCCGCGCGCAGCGACGAACGCGGCGAGCAGGTCGTCGCGGAGCTCGGGGTCCGTCATCGCGCGCTGGACATAGGGTCGCAGCGCGTCCGCGGTCAGTGCGGGCTTCTCCTTCGTCTTTGCCATTGCCGTACCACCTTTCTTCGACTCGCCCTGAAGTATGTCGGCTACGATCGCCCGGGTGCGGGGGGTTCTGTTTCTCCTTCTCCATCCGAGGCGACTTCTGACCCTGGTGGCGGGACTGGTCGTCGGCAGCCTGTACGTCTGGTTCGCGTCGATCCGGGCCGTTCCGGGTGTCCGGCGGCGCAAGGCGGCCCTCCGCGAGGCTTGGCGCTCACGCGACCGAAAGAGGCGTAGCCCGGCCTGATGGAGGGGCTCACGCGCTTCGTCCTACGCCACCGCTGGGGAGTGCTCGCGACGTGGCTCGTGGTGTTCCTGGTCGCCGGCTTCGCGGCCTCGAAGCTGGCCGACCTGCTCACGAACCGCTTCACGCTGCCGGGAACCGACTCGCAGCGCGTGGAGAGCATCCTCCAGGACCACTTCGGCCAGCGTTCGACCGGGTCGTTCACCGTCGTCGTCGAGGGCGACGGCAACGCGAAAGAGCTCGTCCCCCAGGTGCGCGCTGCGGCCGAGAAGGCTGCAGCGGCGCTCCCGACCGGCCAGCTCGTCGCCGTGACACCCGTCTCGGCAGACGTCGTCAGCGCCCAGATCGTCTCCGATCTCGAGCCGGCGGACTCGAAGGGCCATACGGACGACATGCGGAGCACCGTGGGCTCGATTCCGGGAGCGCAGGTGTACATCACCGGTCAGGCTGCGATCGAGCACGATCTCGACCCCGTCTTCGCCGAGGACCTGAAGAAGGGCGAGCTCTACATCGCGATCCCGATCGCGCTCCTGATCCTCGTCTTCACGTTCGGGACGCTGTCGTTCCTGCTCCCGTTCTTCTTCACGATCGTGACCATTCCGACGACGCTCGGGCTGATCTGGATCTTCGCCAACTTCATGGAGCTGACGACGTACCTGACGAACCTCGTCGCGCTCATCGGCCTCGGGATCGCGATCGACTACTCGCTGCTCATCGTCTACCGCTTCCGGGAGGAGCTTCGGGGGGGCGCCTCCCGCGACGACGCGATCGTGAAGACGATGGCCACGGCGGGGCGTGCTGTCGTCTTCAGCGGGACCGCGGTCGCAATCGGTCTCGCGCTGCTCCTCTTCATGCCGCTGCCCTTCATGCGCGGGTTCGGCGTCGGCGGCCTGCTCATCCCTGCCGTCTCGGTGCTGGCGGCCGTCACCCTGCTCCCGGTCTTCCTCTCGTTCCTCGGGCAACGGCTCGACCGCGTGCGGCTTCTCCCTCAGCGCTGGCTCGACCACCGGGCCGATCACGAGCGTGGCTTCTGGGCGAAGCTCGCGTGGACGATCATGCGGCACCCGAAGCTGATCGCCGGAGCGACGGCCGGGTTCCTGATCCTGTTGACGCTTCCCGTGCTGACGCTCCAGCTCGGGCCAGGGTCGAACGAGGGGATCCCGCGCGAGCTCGAGGGGATGCGCGGCCTCGGCGTCCTCGCGGAGGCGGTCGGCGCCGGGGCGACCGCACCCTCGAACATCGTCGTCGACTCGGGAGCGGCAGGAGGCACGGAGAGCCCGGCCATCCGCACCGCCGTCACCCAGCTCGACCGGCTCCTGAAGGCCGACCCCGAGGTCGCGGCCGTTCGGTTCGACAGAACGCCGCAGCACATGAACCCGACTGCGCGATACCTGAACATCGAGGTGATCGGCAAGGACGACTACGGGAAGCCCGAGAGCCTCGAGTTCGTGAGTCGGCTCCGCGGGGACATCATTCCAACCGCGGGCTTCCCCGAGACGGCGGCGGTGTACGCGGGGGGCGGACCTCCCGGCGGCAAGGATTTCATCGATCTCACGTACAGCTGGTTCCCCTGGCTCGTCCTGGGCGTACTCGTCGCCACGTTCTTCCTGCTGATGAGAGCTTTCCGCTCGGTCGTGCTCCCGCTGAAGGCGATCGTCCTCAACCTCCTCTCGATCGGCGCTGCGTATGGGCTGATGGTGATCGTCTTCAAGTGGGGCGCCGGGGAGTGGGTGGGCCTCATCGCGTACGACCAGATCGAGGCGTGGATCCCGGTGATGCTCTTCGCCATGCTCTTCGGGCTCTCCATGGACTACGAGGTCTTCCTCGTCTCGCGCATGCGGGAAGAGTGGGACAAGGGAGCTACGAACGAGGAGGCCGTCGTCCTGGGCTTGACGAAGACCGGGCGGCTCGTCACGGCGGCGGGCCTGATCATGTTCGCGGCGTTCATGGGGTTCGTCGCCGGCTCCGTTGTCGGGCTGCAGCAATTCGGGTTCGGTCTCGCCGCGGCGATCCTGATCGACGTCACGATCGTCCGGGCCCTGCTCGTGCCGAGCGCGATGAAGCTCTTCGGCAAGTGGAACTGGTGGATGCCGCAGGGACTCGCACGCATCGTGCGAGTCGAGCCGTCGCCGCTCGGCGAGCATCGGCCAGGCGCGACCGCTCACGCGAGCGGCGACTGAGCGAGTACTTAGCGCAAGACCGGAATCCGCTAGCGCGGATATCGGTCGCGCGAAAATCCCTGAAGGCGTCCGCTTCGCGGCCGCGGACGCTGCTCTTTCACATCACACCTCCGGTCGCCTAGCATCCCGGCGTGCAGCCGAAGGGCCTGATCTGCGCCGGCGGCGAGGCGACTCGCCTCGGCGAGCTCACTCGCGTTGCGAACAAGCATCTGCTGCCGGTCGCGAGCTGGCCGATGATCTACTACCCACTCCAGCTCTTGCAACTCGCGGGGATTCGAGATGTCCTGCTCGTCACCGGCAAGGGTCATGCGGGACAGATGATCGATCTGCTCGGCGACGGCCGGCTCGCCCCGCGCGGTGGCGGCGATCCGATCCTCGAGCTCGATCTCACGTACAAGGTGCAGACGGAGCCGGGCGGCATCGCCCAGGTCGTCGGCATGGCAAAGGACTTTGCGGGAGGCGCGCCGCTCGTGGTGGTGCTCGGCGACAACATCTTCGAGTACGCCCAGACGAATGCGCTGCAGGACTGGGCCGAGAGCCCGGAGCGAGCCCGGATCTTCGTCAAGGAGGTCGACGACCCGGAGAGCTTCGGTGTCGTCGTGTACGACGCCGGCGGCAGAGTTGCGGACATCGTCGAGAAGGCGGGCGTCGTCGACACCCGGTTCGACGCGCCTCCGTCCTCGGACGCGGTCGTCGGTCTCTACTGCTACCCGCCGGACGTCTTCGACGTCATCGCCACCCTGGCGCCGTCCAGCCGGGGCGAGCTCGAGATCACGGACGTGAACCGCCACTACGCGCTCGCCGGCCGGCTCGACGCCTCCGAGGTCGTGGGCTGGTGGGAGGACGCGGGCAAGCACTGGCAGCATCTCGCCGACATCGGTCGCAGGATCGACCAGACGGGCGCGAACAAGAGGGACGGGACGTGATCGAAGGCGTCAAGCGCATCCCGCTCCGCGCGCACGAGGACGATCGCGGCTGGTTCTGCGAGCTTCGCCGGGACAGCGCTCTGCCGAAGCCCATGGCACAGACGAACCTGTCGTTCTCCCGCGCCGGCGTCGTCAGGGGCCTCCACTACCACGAGCGCGGGCAGGACGACCTCTTCGCGTGCCTCCGCGGCACGGCGCGTGTGGTCGTTCTCGACCGAGAGACGGGCGATACGTTCACCGAAGACATCGGCGAGGAGAACCCCGTCGCCGTCTACATCCCTGGCCGCCACGCGCACGGGTTCGAGGCCCTGACGGACATCCTCTTCTGCTACCACGTGACGGACGAGTACGACCCGCAAGACCCCGACGAGCACACGATTCCCTGGAACGACCCGCGCGTCGCGCACCTATGGAGCTCGAGCACCCCGATCCTGTCCGCGCGGGACGCCGCCGTCGGGTCCTGATCACGGGCGCGGGCGGCCAGCTCGGCCTCGCGCTCCAGCAGGAGTTCGCGGCGGACGACGTCCTAGCTCTCGGTCACCGGGACTGGGACGTCACCCACGCTCCAGGTAACAGCCTGTTACAAGGCGCCTTCGACCTTGTCCTCCACGCCGCTGCGTGGACCGACGTGGACGGCGCGGAGGAGGACCCACAGGCGGCGGCGGCGGTGAACGTGGCCGGGACAGCGAATGCTGCCGCTCTGGGCGCGCCGATCGTGACGTTCTCGACGGACTACGTGTTCGACGGCCGGAAGTCCGAGCCCTATGTCGAGTCCGACAGCGCGAACCCGCTCTCCGCATACGGCCGGACGAAGCTCCACGGCGAGGCAGCCGCGGGGTCCGACGCCTGGATCGTCCGCACGTCCTGGCTCTTCGGTGCGACCGGCCACAACTTCGCCCGCACGATGCTCCGCCTCGGAGCCGAGCGGGACGAGGTAGCTGTCGTCGACGACCAGCGCGGTTGCCCCACCTACGTCGGGCATCTCGCGACGGCCGTGCGCGAGCTCGTGGACGCCGACGGGCCACGGGGTGTCTGGCACCTGGCGGCCGCCGGCGACTGCACGTGGGCGGACTTCGCGGAGGCGATCTTCGCCGAGGCTTCGCTCGACTGTCGCGTTCGGCGGATCACGTCGGAGGAGCTGGGTCGCCCGGCGCCGCGACCGGCGTACGCGGTGCTGCGGAGCGAGCGGGCGAACGCGCCCGTCCTTCCCCACTGGCGCGACGGGCTGCGGGCCTGTCTCGACGAGATGGGCCGCTAGCCTTCCCGCGATGCACCTGTTGGTTACCGGTGGCGCCGGGTTCATCGGCTCGAACTTCGTCCACTACTGGCTCGGGCGGTACCCGGACGACCACGTTGCGGTCTACGACCTCCTGACTTACGCGGGCAACCGCCCGAGCCTGGCCGCCGTCGAGGACAGGATCGTCTTCGTGCAGGGTGACATCGCGGATCTGGAGCTCACGGAGAAGGTCATGAGCGACGAGGGCATCGACACGGTCGTCAACTTCGCCGCGGAGTCACACAACAGCCTTGCGGTTCTCGATCCAGGCCTCTTCGCCCGAACCAACGTGCTCGGGACACAGCTTCTCCTCGAGGCCGCCCGCAGGTCGGGCATCAAGCGCTTCCACCACATATCGACCTGCGAGGTGTTCGGCGACCTGGCCCTCGACTCGGAAGAGGTCTTCACCGAGGAGTCGCCCTATCGTCCACGCACGCCGTACAACGCCTCGAAGGCAGCCGCCGACCATTACGTGCGGGCGTACCACGAGACCTACGGTCTCCCCGTGACGATCACGAACTGCTCGAACAACTACGGGCCCTACCAGTTCCCGGAGAAGGTCCTCCCCCTCTTCATCACCAACGCGCTCGATGATCAGCCGCTGCCGATGTACGCGTCGACACAGAACCGGCGAGAGTGGCTGCACGTGCTCGATCACTGCTCCGCCATCGACCTTGCGCTCAGGAAGGGCAGGGAGGGCGAGACCTATAACGTCGGATCGGGTATCGAGGCGTCGATCGAGGAGATCGCGGACCTCGTCCTCGAGCTCACGGGAAAGCCCGCGGCGCTCAAGACCATCGTTCCGGATCGCCCCGGTCACGATCGCCGCTACCTCCTGGATGCGACGAAGATCCGCGAGGAGCTCGGCTGGGAGCCCGCGCACGGTTGGAAGGAGGGACTGGCCGAGACGGTCGCCTGGTACGCGGCGAACCGGAGCTGGTGGGAGCCGCTCAAGGAGCGAGCACCGGTCGAAGAGACAGCCTGGCGCGGATAGTTCGGCGCCGAGGGGCCTGATGTAAGGGGGTGCCGCGGGTGCCCAAGGCTCAAGGCCTTCGCCCGGCTGCCGAGAACACAAAGAGTTAACCCTGCGGAGCTAGCCTGGTTCTGTTCGTGCGCATCTCATTCGCCGTTCTCACCGCCCTCGTCGTCGTGTCGGCGGCGTCGGCACAGCCTGCCCCACCGGCCGCGACGCCCGGCGAAGCGCTGTTCGTCATCTCCGGCAAGGGGTACGGCCACGGCGTGGGCCTGAGCCAGTACGGGGCGTACGGCATGGCGAACGAGGGGTACACGTACGACGAGATCCTCTCCTACTACTACACGGGAATCGCACTCGGGCCTGCGGCGGCGAAGGGGGTCCGCGTGCTCCTCGCCGAGGGAAGGCCAGCGGTCACGATCGCCTCGACCGTCCCCTTCACCATCCGGGACGCGGCCGGACAGGCGTACAGGATCCCCGCAGGCCCGCTCACGCTTCGCCCGAATCTCGAGATTACGACTGCCGAGGGGCCCGCGACGGCGATCTCACCGCTCGTCGTTCGGCCGGGCAAGGCGGCGCCGCTCTCACTCGACGGGCGGCTGTACCGCGGGAGCCTGCAGGTCAGCGCGCAAGGCGTGTTCCTACGCGTCGTGAATGTCGTCGCGCTCGAGAGCTACCTGCAGGGGGTCGTCGCCGGCGAGATGCCGCACGCGTGGCCGGCAGAGGCGCTGAAGGCACAGGCGGTCGCCGCGCGCTCCTACGCGCTCGCGAACCTCGTCAAGGGCAAGCCCTTCGATCTCTACTCCGACGTGCGCAGCCAGGTGTACCTCGGCGTCGCCGGCGAGAAGCCGACGACGTCCGACGCCGTGCAACAGACGGCAGCCGAGGTCGTGCTCTACGGGGGGAAGGTCGCGTCGACGCTCTACTTCTCCTCGTCGGGCGGAAGGACCGCGAGCGCGGCGGACGTCTTCGGCGTCCCGACCCCGTACCTGGTCTCGCGACCGGACCCGTGGGACAAAGCGTCCCCGTACCACCGCTGGGGCCCCGTGCTCCTCGGTGCGCGCACGGTGCAGGCGAAGCTGGGAATCGACGCGCGAGTGCTCGATGCGACCGGAGTCACGACTCCGTCGAGTCGACTGCGCGCGCTCACGCTTCAGACGGCGACCGGACCGCAGACCGTTCCCGCGTCACTCGTCCGAACCGCGCTCGGCCTGCGCTCGACGTGGATCTCGATCGGAGTCCTCCGGCTCGATCGCCCTCCGAGTCCCCTCGTCTTCGGATCCAGCGCTCGACTGAGCGGCATTGCGCGACGCCTCTTGTCTCCGACCCTGTCGTCGTCGGTCGACGGCAGCGTATGGTCGCCGGTGGGCTCGCTCCTCCGTGAGCCGGGCGGCACTGCATCGCTCGTGGTCAAGCCGGCTCGAACCACCCGCTATCGGATCGAGGTCGTGGGCGCCGCCTCTCCGGCCCTGCTCGTGCAGGTCGCGCCGCGCCTGCAACTCGGTCAGCCCGCAGAGCCCGGTGTGCTCACCGGAACGATGCGGCCCAAGCTCCTCGGAGCAGTGGTCGCCATCGAGCGAATGGACGGATCGGTCTGGGTCCCCGTCGGTGAGGCGGCCGTCGACGAGACCGGCGCCTTCCGCGCCGAGCTGACGATCGTGCCCGGTAGCTACCGTGCCCGAATCCCTGCCGCCGGAGGTCTCGCTGCGGGCACGTCGCCGGTGCTCGAGGTAACGGGATGAGCAGGCTCGCGCTCCCCCTCGTCGCCGCCGTCGTCTGGCTCGCGTTTCCGGCGAGCGCCGAGGCTGCTCGGGTCGCCGTGGGTCTCGACCGCGCCGCCGACGCACTCGCGGTCGCTGCTGCGGTCGAGCGCAGGACCGGGTCCCGTCCAGAGAGCCTCGCCCCGATTCCGGCGCTCGTCGTCGACCTCCCTGCCAATCGCTCGCTGTCGGGCATCCGCGGGATCCGGTACGTCGAGCCGCTCGTGACCCGGCATCTCGCCTTCACCCCGACGGATCCGCTCGTCTCGAAGCAGTGGTACCTGACGCAGAGCCGCTTCTACGAGTCGTGGCTGACACTGCCCGCCTTCGAGCCCATTCCGGTCGCCGTGATCGACTCCGGGGTCGACACCGCCCACCCCGAGCTGGCGGGCAAGGTGCTCGGCGCGAAGAGCTTCGTCGGAGGCTCCCCGCGCGCGGATTCGCTCGGCCACGGAACCTTCGTCGCGGGGTTGATCGCAGCCGGCCTCGACAACGGCATCGGGATCGCCGGGCTTGCCCCGTCCGCCGAGCTGCTCGTCGCGAAGGTCGTCACGAGCTCTCGCTCGATTCCCGTCGAGGCCGAGGCAAAGGCGATCCGGTGGGCGGTGGAGAACGGCGCCCGCGTGATCAACATGAGCCTTGGCGGCATTCGCGATCCGCTCGACCCGAGCCGCGACAGCTACTCGAGGCTCGAGGCGGACGCCGTGGCGTACGCGGTCTCGAACGACGTCGTCGTTGTGGCTGCGGTCGGGAACGCCGACCAGGCGCCGTCGAGCCCTTGGGAGTACGCGAGCTACCCGGCGGCGCTCCCTCACGTTCTCGGCGTCAGCGCCATGACCGACACCGGCGGGATTCCCAAGTTCTCGAACCGCGACCGGATCTTCAACGATGTCGCGGCCCCCGGCTTGCAGATCCTCTCGATCCTCCCACGGCCGCTGACCGCGCGCTTTCCCGCGTGCGCCGAGCAGGGATACTCGAGTTGCGGGCCGGACGAGTACCGTGAAGCGCAAGGGACGTCTTTCGCAGCTCCGCAAGTGAGCGCCGCGGCGGCGGTGCTGTTCAGCCTTCGACCCACGCTCCGGTCCGAGCAGGTGACCGAGATCCTCCGGCGGACGGCTGTCGATCTCAACGCTACGACCGGTTGCGCCGCCTGTGCTGTGGGCCGGGATGCGTACTCGGGCTGGGGGCGGCTCGATGTGGCCGCTGCGATTGCTGCTCTCGCTCTGCCGCTTCCGGCCCGCGACTTCTACGAGGCGAACGACGACTCCGGCTCGCGCGCGTACAGGGTCTCCGGCTCGAACCGCCGGATCAAGGCCACGGTCGACTTCTGGGACGATCAGGACGACGTCTACGCCATCCGGCTCCAGAGGAACCAGCCCATGTACGTCGGCCTGACCGGATCAGACGCGAGTGCCGATCTGAGCCTCGCGCTGTGGCTTCCCGGCACGCGCTCGGTCGAGGGCGTCGGCAACGTCGGCTTCCGCGCGCGTGTGTCTGCACGCCCGGGGCCCCGCGAGTACCTCTCGTACCGCGCCCGCTCGAGCGGCACGTACTTCGTGCAAGTGCGGATGTCGAGCCCCGGGCTAACGCGCTACCGGCTCACGATCATCAAGGGCTGAGCTCCGCGCTTTGAGCGCTCCTTGAGCGCCGGGGAGCAGGGTTGACGCATGGCACGACTCCTCTCGGGAACGGCCTTCGCGGCTGCCATTCTCGCCTTCACGCTCCCGTTCGGGCTCGTTTCGTCCTGCGACGGCGGCGAGGTTCGTTTCACGGGAGCGGAGCTCGCGACGTTCTCCGTCCCCGCGGAGGACGCGCAGGACGCCGAGCTTCGCCACAGCCTGGAGCACGGCGCGGGCCCGTTCGCGATCGCCGCGCTCGTCGCGGCCGGGTTCGGGCTCGTGCTGTCGATCCTCGGTCGTCCCGGCGCGGGAGTCTCCGCGGCCATCGGGCTCGTGGCGATTCAGCTCGTGCTCTATGCGATCGTCGCCGTTGCCGACGACGGTGACCTCTTCGTCGGCTACTGGTTGGCCCTCCTCGCGTTCGTCGTCGCTGCGGCGGTCTGTCTGATACGTGACATCCGTGCTCGCCGTCGCAGTCGGAGGTCGGTCTGGCCGGCGATCGAATATGCGGTCGCAGTTCTGCTTCCGCCTGTCGGCCTTGTCATGGCCAGCGCGATCGCGCTCATCGCGACACTCACGCGCATCGCCCGGCGTGGGTTACACCCTCGCCGCCCGGCGGCCTAGCGTGGCTCGAGGAGCTCGTCCTCGGGCACTTCACGCAGCACCCGCGCAGGATTCCCGACGACGATGACTCGCGGGGGGACGTCCGTCGTCACGACGGCGCCTGCGCCGACGAACGCCTCCTCGCCGATCTCCACGCCGGGGCAGAGAACCGCCCCACCGCCGACCCGTGCGCCGCGCCGGATCGTCGGACCCTTCATCAGCCCGTGGCGCTGCTCGGTCCTGCCCATGAAGTTGTCGTTCGTGGTGACGACGCACGGGGCGATGAAGACGTGCTCCTCGAGCGTCGAGTAGGCGGTGATGTAGGCCTCCGCCTGAATCCTCGTCATGGCTCCGATCGTCGTGTCGTTCTCGACGAGCGAGCCGCGTCCGAGGACGACGTCGTCGCCCATCGTCACCCGCTCGCGCACGCACGACTGGTCACCGAGGATGACGCGCGCCCCGATCCGTGCGCCCGCGAAGACGATGGCCCCGGTCGAGACGACCGTACCGGCGCCGATCTCAGCCGGTGGCAACGGTTCTCGTTTCGCGGTCGACCGAGCCGAGAGCGCAGGCTGCTTGCCGATCACGGCATTCTCCAGCACCTTCACTCCCTCGCCCAGGATCGTGCCCGGGTAGACCGTGGCGGTCGGGTGGATCTCAGCTGCCATTCAGCGACGTCGTAAGCATGTCGAGCGCACGCACGACGCGCGCGCCGTCTGCGGCAACCTTGACGCGGTCACCCTCGCCGGAGACGAGTCGGAGGAACTCCTGGCACTCGAGCTTGAGGGGTTCGTCGCTCGCGATGCGGGGGCTGAAGATGTCGCCTGTGCGCGTCTGCCACTCCCCGTACCGGTCGGAGGGCCTCCAGGGCGCCTTCTCGTAGACCGTCACCTTGCGCTCGAGCTCCATATCGTCGAAGACGACCATCTTCTCGGTCCCGACGACGGTGATCTTGCGCATCTTGTGCGGGTCGAGCCAGGAGAGATGCATGTGTGCGATCTTCCCCGACGGAAAGCGGAGGTAGCAGAAGACGACGTCCTCGACGCCGGTCGTGAGGAAGTCGCGTCCGAAGGCGTCTGCCTGGTCGGGCTCCTCGTCGAGGAGGTAGAGGATCACGGACAGGTCGTGGACGCCGAGCGACCAGAGCGCGTTCTCGTTGGAACGGATGATCCCGAGGTTCTGGCGGTTGCCGTAGACGCAGAGGATCTCGCCGAGCTCGCCGGCGGCGATCATCGTCTTGAGCCGCTGGACGCCCGGGTGGTAGAGAAGCAGGTGGCCGGGCATGAGCACGAGGTCTCGTGCACGTGCCAGTGCGACGAGCTCGTCCATCTCGTGCGCCTTCATCGCGGGCGGCTTCTCGACGAGGACGTGCTTCCCCGCCTCGAGGGCCCGGCGCGCCAGGTCGAAGTGGGTGGGGACGGGCGTCGCCACCACGACCGCGTCGAGCCCGGTGTCTCCGAGCATCTCGTCGAAGCTCGGCGTGAACCGTGCCTGCGGATAGCGGGCGCCCATCTCGCTCTTCCCGGGATCCGAGTCGCAGAGCCAGGTGAGCTCGGCGAGCTCGGCGAAGTTGCGGGCGAGGTTCGGCCCCCAGTGGCCGAGGCCGGCGACGCCGACCCTCACAGCTTCCAGACCTTGTCCGAGTGCTTCCCGTTCTTCCCTGTGGCGTTGCGGAGGTCGACGACGAGGACGGAATCCTCGACGAGCCGGTCGTAGTCGATCTCCGAGTGGTTCGTCACGATGACGACGCAGTCGTAGGCGCCCGGGTCGAGCGGGGATGAGCTCATGACGATCCCGTTCTCCTCGAACGAAGAGACGTGCGGATCGTGGTAGTCGACATCGGCCCCGGCGTTCCGGAGCAGACTGATCAGCTTCACTGCCGGAGACTCCCGCGTGTCCGAGATGTCGGGCTTGTACGCCACGCCGAGAACGAGGATCCGCGACCCCTTCAGTGAGCGCTGCCGCGAGTGGTTCAGCGCCTGCGAGACGACCGACCGGCAGTAGTACGGCATGGACTCGTTGACCTTCCCCGCGAGCTCGATGAACTCGGTGTAGAAGCCGTACTCGCGGGCCTTCCACGTGAGGTAGAAGGGGTCGACCGGGATGCAGTGCCCGCCGAGCCCAGGTCCCGGTGAGAACGGCATGAAGCCGAACGGCTTCGTCGCCGCGGCCTCGATGACCTCCCACACGTCGATCCCCATCCGGTCGCAGAGCTGCGCGAGCTCGTTGACGAGGGCGATGTTGACCGAGCGAAAGATGTTCTCGAGCAGCTTCGTCAGCTCTGCCGCCTCGGGTGACGAGACGGGGTGGACGACGTCGATCGCCGACGAGTACAGCTCCACCGCTGCGGCGGTCGACCCCTCGTCGACCCCGCCGACCACCTTCGTGACGGTCTTCGTCGTCCAGTCCTCGCGGCCGGGATCGACCCGCTCGGGGGAGAACGCCAGGTGGAAGTCCTTCCCGGCTTCGAGCCCGCTGCCGGCCTCCAGGACCGGCTGAACCTGCTCGCGGGTCGTCCCGGGGTACGTCGTCGACTCGAGCACGACGAGATGCCCGGGCCGCAGACGCTTGGCGATCTCTTCCGCGGCCGAGACGAGGATCCTGAGATCCGGCTCCCGCTGCCGGGAAAGTGGCGTGGGGAGCGCCACGAGGATCGCGTCCGCGTCGCGAAGCTCGTCGTAGTCCGTGGTCGCGGCGACACGGCCTTCCTGCACGAACGGCCGAAGGATCTCGGCCGGGACGTCCTCGATGTAGCTCTCGCCTCGGTTGAGCTGTGCGACGCGCTCCGGGTCGACGTCGACGAGCAGGACGAGCTTTCCCGCGTCCGCGAACACCCGCGCGAGCGGCAAGCCGACGTAGCCGGCCCCGACGATTGCGACGTCTCTCTTCATCGGCCGGGGATCGTAGCGACCAGCACCTGCGCGATCCGCTCGGAGGCGTGCCCGTCGCCGTAGAGCACGGGTCTCCCGTCTGGCATCGCGGCGTTGGCGACCGCGTCGACGAGAGCGGCGGCGTCGTCGTCGACCAGCACATTCGCGCCGACCTTCACCGTGTCGACCCACTCGGTCGAGGGCCTGAGCGTCACGCACGGGACGCCGTACCAGTACGCCTCCTTCTGCAGGCCGCCGGAGTCCGTCACGACGACGCGAGCCTGAGATGCGAGAGATGCGAGCTCGAGATAGCTCAGCGGCTCGACGAGCCGGATGTGCTCGCCGAGCGCGAGCCCGTCGCGCTCGATCCGTGCGCGGGTCCGCGGGTGCGCCGGGAAGACGACCCGCTCCTCGAGCCGGTTCAGCCCCTCGACGATCCTGCCCAGGCGTGGCTGCTCGACGTTCGCCTGGCGGTGAACGGTCGCCACGATGTAGCTCCGCGGCTCGAATGGGATGGGGAACCGTTCCCTCGCGATCGGAGCGAAGCGCATGCTCACGTCGGACATTACGTCGCCGACGACGTAGATCCGCCCCAGAACGCCCTCCTTCTCCACCGTTATCCGGGAGCGGTCGTCGGGGCAGAAGAGGAGCCAGGCGATGCGGTCCGCCTCGATCCGGTTGTGCTCCTCCGGCATCGAGAGGTCGCCGCTACGTAGCCCCGCCTCGACGTGCGCGAGCGGAACGGCGGCCGCGGCCGCGGCTCGGGCGCCGGCCAGCGTCGAGTTGGTGTCCCCATAGACGAGGACGAGATCCGGTGACTCGCTCCTGACCCGTACCGCGATCGCAGGCTCCATCTCCGCCGGGTCCGCCGAGTGCAGGTCGAGGCGATAGCGCGGCATGGGCAAGCGGAGCTCGTCGAAGAACACCTGGGAAAGCTCGCGGTCGTAGTGCTGTCCCGTGTGCAGGACGACCTCGTCGATCCCAGCCGCGCGGAGGGCGGCCGACAGGGGTGCCGACTTGATGAACTGGGGCCGGTTTCCGACGACGGTGAAGACCTTCATCTCGTGGAAGCCTACGGAGAAGGCCTGGTTCGGCGACACCGACCTCGAGACGGGGCGGCGAGCATCGCGACGGCGTAGGCGCTCTGTAGGTGCTGGGGGAACCTCCCGGTTCCCCCAAACCCCTCCACTGGATTCGAATCTTCGACCTTGGGATTAGCAGAGGCTCCCAGGCCCGGATCGCCCGTAGTCGCTCGTGGCCGTTTGGTCCACTCGGCGGCATCCCGCAGCTCGGCGTCTCGGGCTCTCTCGGTGGGCGTGTTGGCCTTTCGTTGCCGGCCCACTCAGGGGAACCCGACCCATCCAACTCTCTGTCTTCACCCTGCGCGCTGGCCTTGACAGCTGCGCCCCGAAGCTTCGAAGCAGTTCTGGCTCTCTCGCCTCCGACTCAGAGAGGAAGATCAGGTGGGCAGGTAGTCGAAAAGTCTTCGCCACAGCAGCTTCCACCTGCGGTCTTACCGTTGGCGCAGTCGCTGTGACGTGACCCCCTGAAATCATTCCGGTCGCCGGGGTCGGGTCCGGGAAACTACGGACTCGGCGCAGCCCACCCCGCGTTACGATCGTGAGCGTGCAGGAGCGGCTTGGGTCGCAGATCCGAGAGTCCAAGCACCACTTCGAAAGGGCGCGGGCTGTCGATGCGCGCGCTGCGAGGCTGCGGACGCCGATGGCACCACTACCCGAGTACGTCCGGGGCGCCGTGCTCATCCGGGTCCAGCGCTGCAAGGGTTGCGAGCTCTGCATCGAGTACTGCCCCGTCGGGGTGCTCGCGCTGTCGGAGGACTTCAACCCGGACGGCTACCACTACCCGGTCGTCCTGAACGACGGCTGCGTCAGCTGCCAGGCGTGCAGCGCGATCTGCCCGGAGTTCGCGATTTTTGCTCTCCCCGCCCAACTGCTCCCGCGCGCGCGGGAGCTCGGCCTGGCCATCTAGGAGACCGCATGACGACATCCGCAGCGCTGACCGGGACGCACTTCCTGCTCGGCGACAACGCGATCGCGGAAGGCGCGATCGCCGCCGGCTGCCGCTTCTTCGGCGGCTATCCGATCACTCCGTCGACGGAGGTCGCGGAGCGTATGGCACAGCGGCTTCCGCAGGTCGGCGGCCTCTACGTGCAGATGGAGGACGAGATCGCCTCGCTGGCAGCGGTGCTCGGCGCCGCCTGGACCGGCCACAAGGCGATGACCGCGACCTCCGGCCCCGGCTTTTCGCTGATGATGGAGAACCTCGGGCTCGGCATCCTTACTGAGACGCCGTGCGTCATCTGTAACGTGCAGCGCGGCGGCCCCTCGACAGGCCTGCCGACCTCGGTCTCGCAGGCGGACATGATGCAGGCCCGCTGGGGCTCGCACGGGCACTACGAAATCGTGGCCGTCGTCCCGTGGTCGGTGCAGGAGTGCTTCGACCTGGCCGTCCGCGCGTTCAACATCGCCGAGCGCTACCGGACGCCCGTGCTGATCATGGCGGACGCCGAGGTGGGGCACCTGACGGAGAAGCTCGTCGTGCCCGCACCGGACGAGCTCGAGCTCTGGAACCGGAAGGGGCCCCGGAAGCCGCGCGGCGAGTTCAAGGGCTGCGAGCCGGACGACGACCTCGTCCCCCCGATGGCGCTAGCAGGCGAGGGCTACAACGTCTTCTTCGAGAGCCTCACACACGACGAGCGGGGCTATCCGCTCACCACCCCGGCCGCGCAACAGCTGCTGGTGACGCGGCTGACCGAGAAGATCCGCCGCCACCGCTTCGACATCTACGACTGGGTCGAGGACGGTGTCGACGGCGCGGAGGTCGTCGTGGTCTCGTACGGGATCTCGGCGCGTGTCGCCGTCCGCGCGATCGCCGACGCGCGCGAGCGCGGGGTCGCCGCCGGGCTGCTCCGGCTGCGCACGGCCTGGCCGTTCCCGGAGGAGCGGATCCGGCAGCTCTCGAACCGCGTGCAGGGCTTCGTCGTCCCGGAGATCAACCTCGGCCAGCTCGTGCGCGAGGTGGAGCGCTGCGCGGTAGACGATTGCGGCGTCCTCTGCGTGCCACACGCGGGCGGCGAGATCCATGAAGTCGAGGAGATCGCCGAAGCAATCGTTCGGACGAGCGAGGGCCGCGCGCCTACCCGGGCGGAGCTGGTGGAGGCCTAGTCCGTGTCGCGAGTCGGCGTCTTCGTCTGCCACTGCGGCGAGAACATCCGCCGCAAAGTCGACCCCGTCCAGGTCGCGGAGTTCGCTCGCCGGCTGCCCGGCGTCGCCCTCGTTGAGGACTACCCGTACATGTGCTCCGCGCCCGGCCAGAAGAAGGTGCAGGAGGCGATCCGCGAGCAGGGGCTGACGAGCGTCGTCGTCGCGGCCTGCTCGCCGCACCTACACGAGCCGACGTTCCGCGGCGCGACGGCGGAGGCCGGGATGAACCCGTTCCTCTGCGAGATGGCGAACATCCGCGAGCAGTGCGCGTGGGTGACCGAGAACGGCGGCGCGGCGACGCAGAAGGCCTGCGAGATCGTCGCGACGATGGTTGAGAAGGCCAAACGCGACCAGGCGCTCTACCCGATCGAGGTGCCGGTGACGAAGCGAGCGCTCGTGATCGGCGGCGGCGTCGCGGGTATCCGGGCGGCGCTCGACATCGCCAACGCCGGCCACGCCGTGACGCTCGTGGAGCGACAGCCGACGCTCGGCGGGAACATGGCGCGCCTCTCGGAGACGTTCCCGACCCTCGACTGCTCGCAGTGCATCCTCACGCCGCTGATGGTCGAGGCCTCGCGGCACCCGAACCTCGAGCTGCTCACGTATGCCGAGGTCGAGGAGGTCTCGGGCTACGTCGGCAACTTTCAGGTGAAGATCCGGAAGAAGGCGCGCTACGTCAACGAGGAGCTCTGCACCGGTTGCGACGACTGCGTCCCTGCCTGCCCGGCGACGGTGCCGAACGAGTTCGATCTGAACCTCAGCTGGCGGAAGGCGATCTACATCCCGTTCCCGCAGGCGGTCCCGGCGATCTACACGCTCGACGCCGAGGCGTGTGTGAACGCGAACCTCGCCTCCCAGGACGGCGGCTACCGGGTCCTCGCCTGCGAGCGGTGCTCCCAGGTGTGCGGCCCGAACGCGATCGAGTACGACCAGCAGCCGGAGATCCTGGAGCGCGACGTCGGCGCGATCGTTCTCGCCAGCGGCTACGAGCTGATGGGGGCCGAGCAGGCGCAGGAATACGGCTACGGTCGCTACCCCGACGTCATCGACGGGCTCGAGTTCGAGCGCCTGCTCTCGGCGTCGGGTCCGACGGAGGGGCTGCCGCGGCGGCCGTCGGACGGCGAGGTTCCGAAGAGCGTCGTCTTCATCCAGTGCGTCGGCTCGCGCGACCCGAAGGGCGGCGTCCCGTACTGCTCTCGGATCTGCTGCATGTACACCGCGAAGCATGCGCTCCTGCTCCGTCACAAGGTCCACGACAGCCGCGCCGTCGTCTTCTACATGGACATCCGCGCCGCCGGAAAGGGCTACGAGGAGTTCGTGCAGCAGGCGATGGAGGAAGAGCATGTCCTCTACGTCCGCGGCCGGGTCAGCCGCGTCACGCAGCACGGCGGCAAGCTGCGCGTCTACGGCACCGACACGCTGTCGGACCAGCAGGTCGAGGTCGAGGCGGACCTCGTCGTGCTCGCGACGGCGGTCGTGCCGGCGCCGAACTCGGAGCTCGCGCGGAAGCTGCGCGTGCCCACGGACACGTACGGCTTCTTCCAGGAGGTCCACCCCAAGCTCCGGCCGGTGGAGACCCTCACCGCGGGCCTCTTCCTCGCGGGGTCCGCTCAGGCGCCGAAGGACATCCCGGACACGGTCGCGCAGGCCTCTGCGGCGGCCAGCAAGGCGCTCGAGCTCCTCTCGCGGCCGGTGCTCGAGCGCGAGCCGAACGTCGCCCGCGTGGACGAGGCCGCCTGCATCGGCTGCTTCGACTGCGAGCGCGTCTGCCCGTACCGGGCAATCGAGCGGCAGGAGATCCGCGACCGCGAGGGCAACCTCGTCCGCACGGTGGCGCGGGTGAACGAGGCGATGTGCGAGGGCTGCGGCGCCTGCACCGGCGCCTGCCGTGTGCGTGCTGTCGACGTCGTCGGCTTCGACGACGAGCAGGTCTTCGCGCAGCTCGGGGCCTTCGTGCCCGAGTTCGCAGGAGCGCCCGCGTGAGCGAGTCCGTGGCAACCGTCGCGAGCGAGAACGCCGGCGCCGTCGCCTGGGAGCCGCGCATCGTCGCGCTCGTCTGCAACTGGTGCACGTACTCGGGAGCGGACATGGCCGGCACCTCGCGGCGCGGCCACGCTGCGAACGCCCGCATCGTGCGCTTCCTCTGCACGGGGCGGCTCGACCCGCTCTTCGTCGTCAAGGCGTTCGAGAACGGCGCCGACGCGGTGATCGCATCGGGCTGCCACCCCGGCGACTGCCACTACGTCCAGGGTAACTACCTCGCCCGCCGGCGCCTCACGGTCTTTCGGTCGCTGATGGAGTTCCTCGGGCTCGACCCTCGGCGGCTCCACTTCGCGTGGGTATCCGCGTCGGAGGGGATCAAGTGGGCGGCGACGGTCGACCAGGTGACCGAGGTCGTGCGGGCGCTCGGGCCGGTCGGGCGGTGGGCGGCGCCCCCGCTCGAGGGGCTGGAGCAGTTCGCACTGCCCGAGCCGGACGCCGAACCCCGCGCATCCACCGACACCGCCGGGCTGACCGAGCAGCTCCGTGAGGCTGCCGCGGCCCTGCTCGCGGAGGGCGGCGCCTCCGTCGTGCTCGGCTACGCCGAGGGCTCCCTGCCTGGGCAGCGGGTGCCTATCTTCGTGACAGAGCCGGCCGAGGCGGCGCGGCTCGTCTGGGACGAGAGCTGCGCGGCGAACCTCACGGTCTACCTGCCAGATGCCGTCCGGCGCAGGCACGGCGACGGCAAGGTCGCCATCGTCGTCAAGGCCTGCGACGCCAAGGCGGTGACAGGCTTCCTGCGCGAGAACCAACTCGTCCGCGAGGACGTCGTCCTCGTCGGCGTCGCGTGCGAGGGCGTCCGCCTCGAGGGGCGCCTCGCGTACAAGTGCTACGAGTGTGCGGAAGGCGTCCCTGCCGGCGCGGATGTCGTCGTCGGCGAGGTCGCCGCCGCCCGAGCGACGGCGCCGGACCCGCGCGACGCTCAGATCGCCGCGCTCGAGGCGCTCGAACCGGCGGAGCGATGGGAGTACTGGCAACGCCAGCTCGACCGCTGCATCCGCTGCTACGCCTGCCGCGCGGTGTGCCCCCTCTGTTACTGCGGCACGTGCGTTGCCGAGAAGAACCAGCCGCAGTGGATCTCGAAGGCGGCCGACGGGCCAGGTAACACGGCCTGGAACGTCGCGCGGGCGATGCACCTCGCGGGCCGCTGCGTCGGGTGCGACGAGTGCGCGCGCGTGTGCCCCTCCGAGATCCGGCTCGACTTGCTCAACCGCCGCGTCGCGCAGGAGCTCCAGACGAGCTTCGGCTACCGAGCGGGCCTCGACGCCTCCGTCCCGCCGCCGCTGACGACTTTCCGCCCCGATGATCCAGGGGAGTTCCTGTGATCCTAGGCTGGCGGCTGACGGACGCGGAGCGGCGGGAGTGGCTCGAGCGCCTGCTCGGGAGCGGCCGACGCGTCGTCGCGCCGACGCGCGACGGCGGGCTGCTCCTCTTCCGCCCGATCGCGTCGCCGGACGAGGCCGTGCTCGACTACGGCAACACCCGCTGGTCGCCCAAGGAGCACCTCTTTCCGCGGGCGGAGGAGCTCTTCTCGTACCGGTTGACCGCGGACGAGGTGAAGCTCGAGCAGCGTGCGCCCGACGCGGTCGAGCAGGTCCTCTTCGGCCTGCGGCCGTGCGACGCGGCTGGGCTGGCCCGCCTGGACTCCGTCTTCCTGGACGGCGCTCCCGACGCCTCGTACGCGGAGCGGCGCTCGCGCACGTTCACCGTCTCCCTCGCCTGTGACTCCGCGCGCCCCGAGTGCTTCTGCACCGCGGTCGGCGGCTCGCCCGGTGGCACCGACGGCTCCGACCTTCAGCTCGTGCACCTCGACGGGAGCTGGCTGCTCCGCGCGCTGACGGACAAGGGCGTCCAGCTCGTCGAGACCGTCTCCGCTCTCTGGGAGCAGGCGACAGACGAGGACTGGGCCGCCGCAAAGGAATGTCAGCGCGCCGTCGAGGAGGAGATCGCGCGGACGCCGCTCGCGGCGGAGTGGGCCGGTGTCCTCGACGGCGCCTTCGGCCATCCCCTCTGGGCGGCCGTGGGCGAGCGCTGCCTCGGCTGCGGCGTCTGCGCCTACGTCTGTCCCAGCTGTAGCTGCTTCGACGTCGACGACAACGGCAGCGCGTTCTGCGGCACCCGCTGCCGCCTCTGGGACAGCTGCGGCTTCGCGTCGTTCACGAAGCACGCGTCCGGCCACAACCCGCGCCCGGACCAGCCGTCACGCTACCGGCAGCGCGTCCTGCACAAGTTCGCCTACTACCCGCTGGAGCACGGCAGCTTCATGTGCGTCGGCTGCGGCCGGTGCACCGTCCTCTGCCCCGTCGGGCTCGACATCCAGCAGACGGTACGGCGCGTCGTCGAGGAGGCGCTGGCGTGAACGGCTTCCTGCCGCACCTGATGCGCATCGCCGAGCTGCGGCAGGAGACGCCTGACGTGCGCACGCTCTGCCTCGAGTTCGCCGACCGGAGCGTCGCCTCCGGCTTCGAGTGGCGCGCCGGCCAGTTTGCGCTCTTCTCCTCCTTCGGCGCCGGCGAGTGCGTCTTCACGATCGCGAATCCGCCGACGCGCGGCGGCCGGATCGAGTGCACGTTCAAGCGGCTCGGCAAGGTGACGACCTCGCTCGAACGCCTCTCCACCGGCGAGCTCGTCGGCTTCCGCGGCCCATACGGCAACAGCTTCGACGTCGAGGGCTGGCGGGGCCGGAACCTCGTCTTCGTCGGCGGCGGCATCGGCATGGCCGCGGTCGCGGCGCCGCTCCGGTACGTGCTCGACCGGCGCGAGGAGTACGGCGAGGTCGTGCTCCTCAACGGCGCGCGGACCGTTCCGGACGTGGTCTACAAGGACGAGATGCAGGAGTGGGAGGCGATCGACGGCGTGCGCGTGGTGAGGGCCGTCGACCCGGGCGGCGAGGAGCCGGGGTGGAAGGGCGAGGTCGGCCTGATTCCCGCGGTCTTCGAGCGCCTCGGCCTGAAGCCCGACGGCCGCACCGTCGTCGTCTGCGGGCCGCCCGTGATGCTCCACTTCATGCTCCTGACGCTCGACAAGCTCGGCTACTCGCGGGAGCAGGTGGTGACGACGCTCGAGAACCGAATGACGTGCGGGGTCGGCCACTGCGGCCGGTGCAACGTCGGCAGATTCGTCGTCTGCCGTGACGGCCCGGTTGTCACCGCCGCCCGGCTCAACGACCTCCCGGAGGACCTGTGAGATGGAGATGAACCGCGACTACGAAGAGTTCGACGGCGAGGAGCACTGGACCGCGGAGACGGTCGAGGACGCGCTCGCCCATCCCGAGGGCTGGTACGGGGCCGAGGACGAGCTCGTCCACCCGGTTGAGGGGAGGCTGCGCCGCGAGCGCCTGCCTCACATCTGGTGCCCGGGCTGCGGCATCGGTATCGCGGTCTTGGGCTTCGTGCAGGCCCTCGCGGAGGCGGAGATCGAGCCCGAGCGGCTGGCGATGGTCTCCGGCATCGGCTGCACCGGCCGCGTCGCCGGCTACGTGCGGTGCGACAGCTTCCACACGACCCACGGTCGCGCGATCCCGTTCGCGACGGGGCTGCACCTCGGCAACTCGGAGCTGAAGGTCGTGGTCTTCAGCGGCGACGGAGACCTGATGGCGATCGGCGGCAACCACCTGATCCACGCGGCGCGCCGCAACGTCGACCTCACCGTCTTCTGCGTGAACAACTTCACGTACGGGATGACCGGCGGCCAGGGCGGCCCGACGACCCAGACCGGCGCTCGCACCTCGACGACGCCGTACGGGAACATCGAGTACCCCTTCAACCTGCCGGAGCTTGTCGCGGCCGCCGGTGCCACCTACGTCGCCCGCTGGACGGTGCTCGACCTCGGTCGACTTCGCCGCTCGATGGTCGAGGCGCTCGGGCACAAGGGCTTCGCGTTTGTGGAGATCGTCTCGCCCTGCCCCGTCTACTACGGCCGCCGGAACCGCCTCGGCGAGGCGATCGACGAGCTCCGCTACTACCGCGAGCGCACCACTGTCCAGAACTTCGCCGCGCTCGACGAGCTCGACCTCGCGCTGAACGAGGAGATCGTGGTCGGGAAGTTCGTCGACGAGGAGCGGGCGACGTACCTGGACCTGCTCGACGAGCATCTGATCCCCAAGGTGCAGGAGGCGCTACGACGATGAGCGCAACGGCGACACTCGGAACGCGCGATCACGTCGAGATCAGGCTCGGCGGCTTCGGCGGCCAGGGCATCGTTCTCGCCGGCTACATCCTCGGCCGCGCGGCGTCCGTCCACGCCGGTCGGAACGCAGTCATGGCGCAGAGCTACGGGCCCGAGTCGCGCGGCGGCGCGTGCATGACGGAGGTCGTGATCGCCGACGGCGAGATCGCCTACCCGCGCGTCGTCACGCCCGACGTCGTCGTCGTGATGTCGCAGCAGGCGTACGCGAAGTACGCATCCGGCCGGCCGGCGGAGTCGGTGCTCGTCGTCGACGAGGACCTCGTCGAGCTCGACGAGGAGGCGGAGGCGAGGCGGACGGTGCTGAAGGCGCCCGCGACGCGCCTCGCCGAGGGGCTCGGGCGCAGGATCATGGCGAACATCGTCATGCTCGGCTTCGTCTGCGGCGCCACGCGGATCCTGGAGCGGGACGCGCTCCGTGACGCAGTCGCAGCCTCGGTGCCGAGGGGCACGGAGGAGGCCAACCTACTCGCGTTCGACACGGGCTACGACCACGCCACCGGCGGCGCGCCGTGACGGCGGTGCTGTCGCTCGAGACCGGCGAGCCGCTCGTCCAGCGGATCGCGGAGCTCTCCGGAGAGAACGTCTACGCCTGCTACCAGTGCGGCAAGTGCACGGCCGACTGCCCGTTCGGGTTCAGCCCGCAACGCGTCGTCCGGCACCTCCAGCTCGGCCAGCTCGACGAGGCGCTCGCACACGAGAGCGTCTGGAGCTGCGCCGGCTGCTTCGCGTGTACGGCCGCGTGCCCAAAGGGCGTCGACCCCGTGCGAATCATGCGCGCCCTGCGGAGCATGGACGGCAAGCACCACGGGAACCGGCGCCGCTCCTGGCTGTTCGCGAACAACCACCGGCTCGCTAGGCTCGGGAGCGCGACCGCACCGCTCAGCAACTGGCTCCTGCGGCTGCCCGGCACGGGACTCGCGCAGCACCACCTGCTCGGGATCCACAGGCGGCGCTCCCTGCCGCCCTTCGCGCGCCCGTCGTTCCCGGCGTGGTTCCGCGAGCACGAGCCTGCAGGCGGCGGCCACCGCGGCACGGTGCTCCTCTTCCACGACACGTTCATGGACTTCAACGCGCCGCAGACCGGCATCGCGGCCGTCGAGCTGCTGGAGCGCGCCGGCTTCCGAGTCGAGCTGACCGACAGCGTCTGCTGCGGCCGTCCGATGATCTCCAAGGGGTACACGGAGCAGGCTCGCGCCCACGCCCGGGCGAACGTCGAGCGGCTCCACGAGCAGGTGCGTGACGGCGCGTTCATCGTCGGCTGCGAGCCGTCGTGCCTGCTGACGATCCGCGATGAGTACGCGGAGCTCGTGGGGCCGGAGCTCCGGGAGCAGGCGCGCGCCGTCTCGGAGCGCTCGCTCCTCGTCGACGAGTTCCTCGCGATGCTGGCGGAGCAGGGCGAGCTCGAGCTGAAGTTCGACGGCGGCGGGCGCAGCGTGATCTTCCACGGGCACTGCCACCAGAAGGCCTACGCTGACCCCTCGAAGAGCCTCGAGCTGCTCCGGCTGGCCGGCTACGAACCGGAGTTCGTGAACACGGCGTGCTGCGGGATGGCGGGCGCCTTCGGCTACGAGTTGGAGCACTACAGCCTTTCGAAGGCAGCGGGCGGGCGCGAGCTCTTCCCCGCCATCGAGGCCCAGCCGGACGCCCGCGTCGTCGTGATGGGCATCTCCTGCCGGCAGCAGATCGAGCACTTCACCGGTCGACGGCCGTACCACCTCGCGCAGGCTCTGCGGGACGCGCTCGTCGAGAGCTAGGCGCGATGCTTTCGATCGAAGTGCAGCTGGCACCGTTCGGCAGGTGCGCGCTCGAGAGCGGTGCGGCACCCAATGACACCCGAGTTTCGGGCTTTCGTCGCGTCGCCGGAGACCGCCCACGCGCAGCCGTGCTACGGATCTCGTATTGCACGACCTGTTGCTCCGTCGAGCTTGCGCACCGATTCGTGTCACGCAGTCCGATCGCCGGCGGGCCAGGTCTTCGGAAGCCTCGCGATGGGCCGTGAAGGATTCGAACCTTCGACCTTGGGATTAAGAGTCCCCTGCTCTACCAACTGAGCTAACGGCCCGGGAGGGCAAGTGTAGCCCCGCTCTCAGGGTCTGAGCCCGGTGCAGCCGCGGAGCGAGTGCCATGCGGCGAGCTCCTGCCGGCGCCTCGAGCCCGACAGAGCACGCGGCACTCCGTCCACGATCCGGGCCGGAACCCAGTGGTATCCGTTCACGCGCCGGCCGGTCACGGTGACGAACAACACGCCCGTCTGCGTCGAGAGCTTGCTCGTTCCGTACCAGACGAAGTTGCCGAGGCCGTAGGAGACGAGTGCCTTGCCCATGCGGCCGGCGCCGAGGAGCCGATGAGCGTGCCCGCCGACGACGACGTCCGCGCCCGCGGCGACGAGCTGTTTCGCGAGCGTGCGCTGGTCGGTCGTGGGGCACCGCTCGAGCTCGACGCCCCAATGGAGGAACACGACGACCGTGTCCGCGGTCCGTCGCGCCCGCCGCACCTCCTGGAGGAGGCGTGGCACCTCCTTCGCCGAGGCAAGCCCCGGCTTGCCTGGCCCGGCGGTCCACGCACCGATGAGCTCGTTGTCGAGCACCTGCGTCGCTCCGATCACGGCGATCCGCTGGCCGTTGATCGTCCGGCGGAACGGGCGGTACGCCTGCTTGCCGTCGAGGCCGATGCCGATGACCGGGAACCGGTGGCGCTCGGCTGCGGCGAGTGAATCACGCAGCCCAGCCTCCCCGTAGTCCATGCCGTGGTTGTTGGCCATGGACGCCAGGTCGACGCCCCCGCCGCGAAGCGCCTGGAAGGCGCTCGGCCGTGCGCTGAAGACGAACTGCTTCCTCGCCGCGGCCCCTCCCGTCGTCACGGCCGTCTCCAGGTTCACGACGGCGAGATCGGCGTCGTGGAGCGTCGGCTCGATCGGGGCCAGGACGCCGGGTGGATTCGCCGCGAGCTTCGACTTCAGGATCCCCTCGAAGTGGACGTCTCCACCGAACGCAAGGACCACGGGTTTCCCGCTTCCGAGCGCGCTCGCTCCAGCAGTCGATGCCTCGCCGTGTCCTGCCGTCGTGAACGCCGTGAGGGCAGCGGTAACGGAGATCGCGAGGGCTCCGACGAGGAGCGACAGCTTTGCGATTCGAGGCACGAGGAGTGGGCGGCAGCCGGGTGTGGTTCCGCCCCACGATAGCCAGCGGTTGAAGTAGGCTCGGCCCCGGTGCGCAAGGGGATCGTCCAGCTGGTCGCGATCGGCGTCGTGATCGGCGTGCTCGTCACGCTGGTGGCCGTCCTGTTCCAGTGGCTTCCGACCTCTGCGACAGAAGAGTTCGACCGGATCCAGGACGTCTACTGGTTCGCGACCGTGATGTCGATCGTGATCTTCTCGCTGGTCGCCGCCGTCGTCGTGTACGCCGTGTGGAAGTGGCGCGTGCCGCTGGACGACGACGCGGACGGGCCACCGATTCACGGACACACGGGCCTCGAGGTCGTCTGGACGGCTGTGCCGGCGATCCTCGTGATCGCGCTCGGCATCGTGAGCGCTGTCGTGCTCTCCGAGAACGGCCGGGCGAGTGACCGGCCTCTCCAGGTGAAGGCGATCGGCCAGCAGTTCGCGTGGAAGTTCGAATACGGCGACTACGGTGACTTCGAGAGCGGCGAGCTCGTCCTTCCGGTCGGACGCGAGGCCCAGTTCACCATGGAGGCGGTGGACGTGATCCACTCGTTCTGGGTGCCTCAGTTCGGCCAGAAGATGGACGCGGTCCCCGGAGTCGAGACGACGATTCTCGTCACCCCCACGCGCACCGGTGAGTTCGCTGTGATCTGCGCCGAGCTGTGCGGGCTCGGGCATGCGACGATGCGCGCGAAGGCGCGCGTGGTGACTCAGGCCGACTTCGACAAGTGGGTGAAGGAGAAGCAGGCGTGACCGCCACGCATCCAGACAGCTCCCACGCCCAGTATCCGCCCCACTTCGAGCCTCCGCACAGCTCGACGTGGCGTCTCTTCTTCGGGCCCGGGCTCGTACGCGGGGCGTGGATGGCGGCCGCGGGATTCGTTCTCGGAACGCTCCTCGTCCTCGTCCTCCGCTCGTGGTGGAGCTGGGACCCCGTGTGGAACACCGAGGTCGTGCTCGTCGTCGGCGCGATGGTCGCGGCGCCGATGGGGTTCCTCGGCGGCATCGGTGCGTTCGACTACTGGCTCTACTACATCTCCGGCCGCCCGACCCGGCCCGAGGACCACTCGGGTCACGGAGCGCGCGGCTGGAGGGACTACTTCCGGGTCAACACCGACCACAAGGTGATCGGGATCCAGTACCTCGTCACCACGTTCGTCTTCTTCGTGATCGGCGGGCTCATGGCGATGTTCTTCCGCGCCGAGCTCGCGCAGCCGGGGCTCCAGTTCGTCGACTCGCAGACGTTCAACGGGCTCGTCTCGGTGCACGCGACGCTGATGATCTTCCTCTTCATCATCCCGGCGTTCGCGGGCATCGCGAACTTCGTCGTGCCCCTCATGCTCGGGGCGCCCGACATGGCCTTCCCGCGGCTGAACGCGCTCTCGTTCTGGCTGCTTCCGATCGCAGGAATCATGTTCTTGGCCAGCTTCATCGCTCCCGGCGGCGCGTTCGGCGCCGGCTGGACGGGCTATGCGCCGTTTGCGGAAGGCCAGCCGCTGGGTCAGACGTTCTTCAACATGGGCGTGCAGTGGGCGGGGGCGTCGAGCATCCTGACCGCGCTCAACTTCCTCGTCACGATCATCACGATGCGCGCGCCCGGCATGACGTTCTGGCGCATGCCGCTGCTCGTCTGGGCGAACTTCACGACCTCACTGCTCGTCGTCATCGCGACGCCGTTCATCGCCGGCTCCCAGTTCTTCGTTCTGTTCGATCGGATCCTGCACACGAGCTTCTTCACGCCCGAGGGCGGCGGCTACGTGCTCGGGTACCAGCACGTCTTCTGGTTCTACAGCCACCCGGCCGTCTACATCATGATGCTGCCCGGGTTCGGGATCGTCTCCGAGGTGATCTCGTCGATGTCGCGGAAGCCCGTGTTCGGCTACCGGCTGATGGCGCTCTCCCTGATGGGGATTCTCGTTCTCGGCTTCTCGGTGTGGGCCCACCACATGTTCGTCGCGGGCATGGCCGACTGGCTCCGTGTGCCGATGATGATCACGACCCTCCTGATCGCCATCCCGACCGGGATCAAGGTGTTCTCGTGGACGGCCACCCTCTGGCAGGGGCGGATCCACCTGACGACGCCGATGCTCTTCGCGCTCGGCTTCTTGACGATGTTCGTCATCGGCGGTCTCTCCGGGATCTACCTCGGCTCCGTGCCCATCGACATCGCTGCGTCGGACACCTACTTCATCGTCGCCCACATCCACTACGTGCTGTTCGGCGGCTCCGTCTTCACGATCTTCGCGGGGGTCTACTACTGGTTCCCGAAGATGACCGGCCGCATGTACGACGAGCGGCTCGGAAAGTGGCACTTCTGGCTGACGTTCGTCAGCTTCAACGTGACCTTCTTCCCGATGCACTACGTCGGCCTTCGCGGCATGCCGCGGCGAGTCTTCGACTACGACTCGGCGTTCGGTGACCTGAACTTCGTCATCTCGATCGCCTCGTTCGTCCTGGGAGCGTCGTTCATCGTGTTCGCCTACAACGTGATCACGAGCTGGGTGCGCGGCCCCGTGGCCGAGGCGAACCCGTGGCGTGCGCACTCGCTCGAGTGGCAGGTCTCCTCCCCGCCGCCGATCTTCAACTTCGACGAGATCCCGCAGGTCGTCGGTGGCCCGTACGAGTACGGAGTGCCAGGCGCTCGGCACGCCGTCATGAGCCCGGCCAGGGAGGCCAAGGAGGTTCCTGCATGACCGACGACGTGACCTCCGTGCTCGTCGTGGCGAACGAGACGCTCGTTGGCAAGGAGCTCGTCGATGCCGCGCGGCGCCGCGCCGAGCGGGGACCGATCCGCGTCGCGGTCGTGGCGCCAGTGACCCAGCCCCGCGAGGGCTACGTCGTCTACCGAGACTCGCGGCGCGCTGCGGCAGGACGAAGGCTCGAGCGCGTCCTCGAAGCTCTTCGCGCGGCGGGGATACCTGCCCACGGCGGTGTCTTCGACGACGAGCCGCTCGCCGCGGTCAAGGACGTGCTGGCCTCCGAAGAGATCGACGAGATCATCGTCTCCACGCATCCGGAGACGAAGTCCGGCTGGCTCCGCAGGAACCTCGTCGACGAGATCCGGAGGGCCGCGGGCGACCGGCCGGTCGAGCACGTCGTCTCCGACGTCGTTGCTCGCTCTGGCGCGAACGTCTTGGTCGTGGCGAACGAGACCGTTCTCGGAGAGCCGCTTCTCGATCGCATCCGAGCCCGTGCACGCGAGGGTGCCGCGAGCTTCCTCATTGTGTGTCCGCAGAGTGACCCGGCTCGGGGCGAGCACCCGGAGGCGGAGCACCGCCTGCGCTCGGCGCTCGCGATCCTTCGCTCCGAAGGGCTCGACGTCCACGGGCAGATCGCGCACCCCGACCCCTTCGCTGCGGCGATGGAGGCAGTCGAGGACGAGCGGACGGACGAGATCATCGTCTCCACGTTCCCCGGCGAGCGCTCGGGGTGGCTCCGGCGCGACCTGGTCGCCCGCCTGCGGTCGGAGAGCGGTCTGCCTGTCGACCACGTCGTCGTCGAGACCACGGTGGAGGTAGGCGTGTGACGAGCCACGCGGAGGCGCTGCACGAGCAGCACGGACCGCCCGAGGCCAATCAGAGCTCGCGCGTCGACGCGCGGACCCTCGGGATCTTCCTCTTCATCGGCTCGGAGATCATGCTCTTCGGCTCGTTCTTCGCCGCGTACTTCTTCATCCGCGTCGTCAACCCGGAAGCATCGACCATCCTCCCGGAAGCGTGGCAGTTCTGGCCTCCTTGCAAGGAGCCGCCGGCAGGTGGTGTCTGCACGGCCGGGCAGTACGAGTTTCCTGTCTTCGTTGCCGGAGTCAACACCGCGATCCTCGTCACCTCGAGCTTCACGATGCACTGGGCGTTGCAGTCGATCAAGCGCGGCCAGCGCGCCGGCTTCCTCGCGGGGATGGTGTTGACATTCCTGATGGGTTTCGCCTTCCTGCTGACCCAGGCCATCGAGTACCTCAACGTGGGCTTCAACACCGGCGACGGGGCGTTCGCGTCGGTCTTCTTCGGGTTGACGGGCCTGCACGGCGCGCACGTGGCTGTCGGCCTCACGCTGCTCGGGATGGTGATCGTCCGAGGTTTCCGCGGCCACTACTCGCCGGAGCATCACCACGGAGTCGAGCTTCCCGGGATCTACTGGCACTTCGTCGACATCATGTGGATCGTCGTGTACTCCGCCGTCTACCTCCTCTGAGGAGAGGAGCTGCCGTGGAGAGCCCATTCCGGAGCGAGGCGGCGGCTTTTCGGTTTCTGCTGATCACGATCGGAGCCTTCGCGCTCATCGTCGTCGCATCCTGGATCAACACATGGCTCGGCGTCGTCGTCTGGCTCCTGCTCTCCGCCGCTGCGGCGTGGGTCTATCTGCAGCAGCGGGGCCCGAAGGCGCCACCCGAGCACGTCGAGCACGTCGGCCCGCCCGACGAGCGCCGCATCCTCGTCATCGCCAACGAGACCGTTGGCGCGGAGGAGCTCCTCTCGGCGATCAGCGAGCGTGCTCTTGGGACGAGAGCGCAGTTCCTCGTCGTGACGCCCGCGCTCACCTCCCGTCTCAAGACGTGGACCTCCGACGAGGATGCCGCCCGGCTGGCCGCCCAGCAGCGGCTGGACGCGACGCTCGCTCATCTGGCCTCGGTCGGGATCGATGCCCAGGGCGAGGTCGGCGACCTCGACCCGCTCCTCGCGATCCAGGACGCGGTGCATGAGTTCCACCCCGACGAGATCGTCATCTCGACCCACCCCGAAGGGCAGTCCAACTGGCTCGAGCGCGGGGTCGTCGCGGGTGCGCGCGAGCGGTTCGACGTGCCGGTAGCGCACGTCGTGGTGGATCTGGATCGCGCCCCGTAGGGGCGAGATATAT